>WNFD01000313.1_pt1 | contig 79800 bp, 56 predicted proteins | sample 5400491 | NCBI WGS metagenome assembly WNFD01 (sample SAMN13153343, study PRJNA577476) | soil metagenome | isolation source: 120 cm saprolite under Douglas fir tree site 2 hole 2 replicate 2 | place: USA:California | collected 2015-04-18 | reverse complement strand
GGCAAGGACGCTGATCTTGGTCGACAGCACTCCTACCAGGAGCTTTGTTGCATTTCAGGACGCCACGCCGGCACTGCCCGAACTATGATCACCTATGCCGCAGGCCCGCAACGCCTTAAGTACGCGGCATTGAGTTCTAACTACACCACCGAGGCATCCACACTAATGGGCCCGCCGTGGCGGCGACCGGATCGGTGGGCGGAATGGTGAAATATCCGGATATGGGTAAAGGGCCGGATGGGGATGCGGGGTAGAAGGCTCGCCGGGCCGGGGGTAGGGAGGCCGCAGGCCAGCGTGGTAGGGAGGCCGCAGGATCAGAGCGATCACGCTTCTGGGGTGAGCCAGACGACGGCTAGGGGGGGGACGGTCAGGGTTGCCGAGGCGGGGCGGCCGTGGTGCGGCTCGGGCACCGCCTCGACCACGCCGAGGTTGCCGACTCCGCTGCCGCCGTACACGTACGCGTCGGTGTTGACCACCTCACGCCACCGGCCGGGATACGGGAGGCCGATCCGGTAGTCGTAGTGCGGGTCGCCGGCGAAGTTCGCCACGCAGGCGAGCGTTCCGCCCGGCACGGCCGCCGGGCTGCCGTCATCCCGCATGCCCAGGTCGCCGCCTTCGCCGCCGGCGAACCGCAGGAACGAGAGCACGTTCCCCGCCGCGTCGTTCGAGTCGATCCAGCTGAACCCGTCTCCAGAGGAGTCGAGTGCCCAGAGCGCGGGCGCGGCGCGGTAGGCCTGGTTGAGGTCGCGGACCAGCCGCTGCACCCCGGCGTGGTAGTCGTCGTCGAGCACCCACCAGTCGAGCCCTCTCTGCTCCGACCATTCGCCGCCCTGGCCGAACTCCGAGCCCATGAACAGCAGCTGCTTGCCCGGATGCGCCCACATGAACGCGAACAGTGCGCGCAGCCCGGCAAACCGCCGCCAGTCGTCGCCGGGCATCCTGCTGAGCAGCGAGCCCTTGCCGTGCACGACCTCGTCGTGTGACAGGGGAAGGATGAAGTTCTCGCTGAACGCGTACATCAGCGAGAAGGTCAATTCGTTGTGATGATATTGGCGATATATCGGATCATGGCCGAGATAGTCGAGCGTGTCGTGCATCCAGCCCATGTTCCATTTGAAGCCGAACCCGAGCCCGCCGAGGTGCACAGGCCGCGTCACGCCAGGCCAGGCCGTGGACTCTTCCGCGATCATGATGATGCCGGGCACGCGCCGGTAGCAGGTGGCGTTGACCTCCTGCAGGAACGAGACGGCGTCCAGGTTCTCCCGTCCGCCGAGTGCGTTCGGCGTCCACTGGCCCGGCCCCCGCGAGTAGTCGAGGTAGAGCATCGAGGCGACCGCGTCCACCCGCAGCCCGTCGATGTGGAATTCCTCCAGCCAGTAGATGGCGTTCGCTACCAGGAAGTTCCGGACCTCGTGGCGGCCGAAGTCAAAGATGAGCGTGCCCCAGTCGGGGTGCTGGCCGCGCCGCGGGTCCGCGTGCTCATAGAGCGGAGTGCCGTCGAAGGATGCGAGTGCCCACTCGTCCCGCGGGAAGTGCGCGGGCACCCAGTCCACCAGCACGCCGATGCCGGCCTGGTGCAGCCGGTCCACGAGATACCGGAAATCGTCCGGGTGGCCGAACCGCGAGGTCGGCGCGTAGTACGACGTCACCTGGTATCCCCAGGATCCGCCGAACGGATGCTCGGCGACAGGGAGGAACTCCACGTGGGTGAAGCCGAGATCAGTGACATACGACGTGAGCTCTTCGGCGAGCTGCCGGTAGGAAAGCCCCGGACGCCAGGAGCCGGGATGCACCTCGTACACGCTCATCGGCTCGTGCACCTGCTCGCGCACGGCGCGCGCGGCCACCCAGGCGTTGTCCTGCCACTCATACCGCGACGTGCAGACCACGGACGCGGTCGCGGGCGGGGGCTCGGCGTAGGTTGCCAGCGGGTCTGCCTTACGCCGCCAGATGCCATCAGATCCGCATACGTCGTACTTGTAGCGCATGCCGTCGCCGACCCCGGGCACGAAGAGTTCCCAGACGCCCGAAGCGCCGAGCGACCGCATGGGATGCCCCCGGCCGTCCCAGTGATTGAAATCGCCGATGACCCGGACCCCGCGCGCATTGGGCGCCCACACGGCGAAGGACGTACCGCGCACCACCCCGAAGCCGTTCTGCGTGCTGCGGAGGGCGTTGGTTTCGCTGCCTGCGAGCTGGCTTTTGCCGAACGGGAGCGCCATGGCAGTGTCCGCCTCGGCACTTCTCTCCTCGTGGCGGACGCTACCACCGCCGTTCCGCGTGGCCACACCCTCCTCGCCGCCGAACTCGCGCACGCGCGCCCCGAGCGCCCGCCACAGCTCCTCGTGCCTGCCCTCCCTGATCAGGTGCAGGTCGAGTTCGCCGAGCGTCGGCAGGAACCGGTAGGGGTCGTCGGTCACCGTCTCCTGTACGCGCGGGCCTTCGGGGCGGTCGCCTGTTCCTGGATACTCCGTCCCTGGATACGAGACCGCGATCCGGTAGTCAGGCACCGCCGGTACCTCGCCTGCCTGGGGGGGCGACCCCCCAAGGCCCCCCGCGGTTCCGGGGGAGAGCATGACCGCGAAGATGCCCTCGTGCACGTGGCTCATGGGGAAGCGCCGGCCGTCGGCGAGCAGCAGGGTGAGCGTGGCGGCCAGCGGCCGCAGGGCTCGCACGACGACGCCGTCAGGTCCCGGGTGCACGCCGAGGATCGAATGCGGGTCGTGGTGGCCGCCGCTGACGAGCCTGTCCAGTTCCTCGAGGCTGACCTGCGCCGCTTCCGCGGCATAATCTGGCACTGCTCCCGCGGCATAATCTGGCACTGCTCCCGCGGCATAATCCGGCGCCGGTGCCCGCCCTGGCGGATACGGCGCTGCCCCCCGCGAGGGGTTCACCGGCCGGTCAGGCATCGGCCAGCGAGTCCAGCGGGAGGGACAGCCACGACGGCCGGTGCCTGGCCTCGTAGGTGACCTCGTACACGGCCTTGTCAAGCAGGAGTGCCCGCAGCAGGACGTCGTTTGCCCGGGGATCCTCGCCGCCTGCTTCCGCGTAGCCGCCGCAGAACGCCGCGCTGTTGCGCTGCACCCAGTCACGGGCGGCCCCGTGCAGCCGGGCGCGGTCCGGGTGGCTGAGCAACTGGTGCCTGGCGGCGTAGTCGAAGGAGCGCAGCATCCCGGCGACGTCACGCAGCGGGGAGGAACGCGCTCGCCGCTGCGCCAGCGGGGCGACCGGTTCCCCCTCGAAGTCGAGCACCACCCACCCGGTCTGCGTCCGCATGACCTGGCCGAGATGATAGTCGCCGTGCACTCGCTGCCCGAGCACCGGCTCGGTGAGCTTGGCCAGGCGGGAGTAGGCCGCGCCCAGCATGTCGGCGTACCTGCCGAGCTCGGGGACCGCGGCCATGGCCAGGTCGAGCCTGCGGAACATCTGCTCGGCGAGTTCTTGTACCGCATCGGGCGTGAGCTCGTCGGCGCCGAATGCCTCCGAGAGATCACGGTGGACCTGCGCCGTGGCGGCGCCGAGGCGGCGTGCCTCGCCTGAGAAGTCACCACCCGCGTCCGCCGCCTGGGTTCCTTCCCTGGCGTAGAGGTCGCGCACGCTTGTCGCGGCCATGGACCAGCCGTCGTTGGCGGCTCGCAGGTACCTGGAGAGGATCGCGAGGGTGGTTGTCGCTCCGTGCATGCTGGTCTCGATCCAGCCAAACGGCTCGGCCACGTGCGCCGAGCCGAGCGCGGCAAGCGCCGTCGTCACTTCCAGGTCGGGGTTCGGTCCAGGGGAAACCCCGCGGAACACCTTGAGGATGGCCACCTCTCCGAAGACGAGGCTGGTGTTGCTCTGCTCGGCGGTGAGCACGAGGCTGTCAAGGCTGGTGTCGAGGCTGACGCCAGGCAGCCGGGCGAACCGGATCGGGCCGATGGTCTCCTCACTTTCGATGGCACGCAGCAGGATCCTGGTGAGCGCCGAGTCGTGCAGCGCGTCGTAGGCGATCTGCCCGCGGCCGGCCGGGCCGATGGCGGCATGCTTCAGGCTGCCTGGCAGCTTCGCCCTGGTGCCGATGAGCACCTGGTAGCTGTCCACCGTGGCGCCGTGCGAGACGGTCACGATCAGGTGCCGCAACCCGGGATCACCTGCTGCTAGGTCCGTTTCAGCCACGATCGCGAGGTCACGGATCGTGCGGCCCTTCCCGGCGAACCAGCGCTGTTTGACTAGCCACTTGGCGAGCGTTTCCTCAAATGTCACAGAGGCCATGATCTCGGGGTACATCCTCCCACGACGATCTCGGGTTACATCCTCCCACGACTGAGGCTCTCCGGCGCAACCCCATGATCATGGTCGTTTCCACGTAACTGGGGAGGGAAACCACCGTGGCCAGGCACGTGCGGTACGAAGTGAGGTCTGGACGTGCCCACCTCATACCGATTCTTACATTCAATGCTCGTGGTCCTCCCTTGGCGGGGGAAGCTGGAACCAGTAGAAACCGTGCCCTGGCAGGGTGAGCAGGTAGCTGAGCTCGCCGATCGGCGGGAAGGTGACCCCGCCCATGCACTCCACCGGCGTCACTCCCTTGAACCGCCGCAGGTCCAGCTCGACAGGCTGCGGGAATCGCGACAGGTTGTTGACACACAGGATCCGGTCTGCCCCGTCTGAGCCCATTTCAGGCGTATCGAATTCACGGACGAACGCGAGCACGCTTGGATTGGACGAGGTCAGCTCCTCGTAGCTGCCGAGCCCGAAGACCTGGTGCCGCTTGCGGATCTCGATCATGCGCTTCGTCCAGTGCAGCAGCGAGCCGGGATTGCGCTGCTGCGCCTCGATGTTGAGCGCCTGGAAGCCGTAGATCGGGTCCATGATCACTGGCAGGTAGAGACGCTCCGGGTCGCAGCCCGAGAATCCCGCGTTGCGGTCGGGCGTCCACTGCATCGGCGTGCGCACCCCGTCGCGGTCGCCGAGCCAGATGTTGTCGCCCATGCCGATCTCGTCGCCGTAGTAGAGGACGGGCGAGCCCGGCAGCGAGAGCAGCAGCGCGGTGAACAGTTCCTGCTGGTTGCGGTCGTTGTCGAGCAGCGGGGCCAGCCTGCGGCGGATCCCGATGTTGGCCTTCATCCGCGGATCCTTGGCGTACTCGGCCCACATGTAGTCGCGCTCGTCATCGGTGACCATCTCGAGCGTCAGCTCGTCGTGGTTGCGCAGGAAGATGCCCCACTGGCAGCCGGAGGGAATCTTGGGCGTCTGGGCGAGGATTTCCGAGATCGGGTAGCGCTGCTCGCGGCGCACCGCCATGAAGATGCGCGGCATCAGCGGGAAGTGGAATGCCATGTGGCACTCGTTACCGCCGGTCTCCGCGTCGCCGAAGTACTCCACCACGTCGGCGGGCCACTGGTTCGCCTCCGCGAGCAGCACTCGGTCCGGGTAGAGCCTGTCCACCTCGGAGCGCACCCGCTTGAGGTACTCGTGGGTCTCTTTGAGGTTCTCGCAGTTCGTGCCGTCCCGCTCGTACAGGTAGGGCACCGCGTCAAGCCGGAAGCCGTCGATGCCGAGGTCGAGCCAGAAGCGCAGTACCTCGAGCATGGCGTCCTGGACATGCTGGTTCTCGTAGTTGAGATCAGGCTGGTGGGCGAAGAACCTGTGCCAGTAGTACTGGCCGCGGACCGGATCGTAGGTCCAGTTGGACTGCTCCGTGTCGACGAAGATGACACGGGCCTCGCGGTACTTGTCGTCGGTGTCCGACCACACGTAGAACTCGCCGAACGGCCCGTCCGGGTCGCTGCGCGAGGCCTGGAACCACGGATGCCCGTCGCTCGTGTGGTTCATGACCAGGTCAGCGATGACCCGGATGCCGCGGCTGTGCGCCTCCTCGACCAGTTCAACGAAGTCGCCGATGTGCCCGAACTCGGGCAGGATCTTCATGAAATCAGAGATGTCGTACCCGCCGTCGCGCAGCGGCGACGAGTAGATCGGCAGCAGCCAGATACAGTCGATGCCGAGCCACTGCAGGTAGTCGAGCCGTGACGTGAGGCCCCGGATGTCTCCTGTGCCGTCACCGTTTGAATCGTGGAAGCCGCGGACAAGTACCTCGTAGAACACGCAACGCTGGTACCACTGCGGGTCGCGAGGCGTGTCGAAGGAGAAAGCATCCGGTATGGGCTCACCCGGCGGGGGAGCGAAGCCGGAAAGCTGCGGCGGGAACGGCGGCCGGTACGAGGCCGGTCCATGCTCTGGCACCACGGGCGTCTCCTGCGGCGTGTGCTATCCCGTTACGCGTCTGGCGTCGCGGGCGTGACGGTGAAGATGTGGGCGGGCCGCACCGCCGGGTCGAGGCATACGTAGCTGGCCCCCCGCCACCGGTAGGACTCGCCGGAGAACTCGTCGGTCACGACGAGCTCGGCACCGTCGTCCAGGCCCAGCGCGGGCAGGTCCAGCCACACCGTGGCCTCGCGGGGCTGGTGCGGATCGAGGTTCACGACGACCAGTACGGTGTCGGGCTCCGCGGTGGTTCGCGGCACCGCGGTCCGCGGCACCCCTGGTTGCGGTGCCGCTGTTTGCGGCATCGCGGCTGAACGCGCAGCGGTCCCCCCGGCGGTGGCCCGCTTGGAGAAGCAGATCAGCTCCGGCTGGTCGACGTGATGGAAACGTAGATTACGCAGCCAGTGCAGCGCCGGGTGGGCTTTTCGGATTCTGTTAAGACTCGTTATGAACGGCACGATACTCCGCTGCTCCCGCACTGCGCGATCCCAGTCACGGGGCCTGTACTGGTATTTTTCCGAGTCCAGGTACTCCTCGCTGCCCGGCCGCAGCGGGGTGTTCTCACACAGCTCGTATCCGGAGTAGATGCCCCAGGACGGCGAGAGCATGGCAGCGAGCACGGCCCGGACCCTGAAGGCGGCCGGCCCGCCGTGCTGCAGGTACTCGGTCAGGATGTCCTGGGTGTTGGTGAAGAAGTTGGGCCGCATGTACGCCGCGGCGGGACCAGAAAGCTCGCGCATGTAGTCGGTGAGCTCATCCTTGCCGTTGCGCCAGGTGAAGTACGTGTACGACTGGTGGAAGCCGATCGTCGCCAGGCCGTGCATCATGGCGGGCCTGGTGAAGGCCTCGGACAGGAACAGCACGTCGGGATCGGTGGCGCTGACCTCCGCGAGCAGCCGCTCCCAGAACGACAGCGGCTTGGTGTGCGGGTTGTCCACCCGGAAGATCCGGACGCCATGATCCATCCAGTACCTGACGATCCGCAGCATCTCCGCGTAGATCCCGGCCGGGTCGTTGTCGAAGTTGAGCGGGTAGATGTCCTGGTACTTCTTCGGCGGGTTCTCCGCGTAGGCGATCGTGCCGTCGGCCCGGGTGCTGAACCACTCCGGGTGCTTCTTGACCCACGGGTGGTCGGGTGATGCCTGCAGCGCGAGGTCGAGCGCCACCTCCATGCCGAGCACTCGCGCGCGCTCGACGAACGCGTCGAAATCAGCGATCGTGCCCAGATCGGGGTGGATCGCGTCGTGCCCGCCGTCGGGTGAGCCGATCGCCCATGGCGAGCCCGGATCGCCGGGATCGGGGCTGAGCGTGTTGTTGCGGCCCTTCCTGAAGGTCGATCCGATCGGGTGCACCGGCGGCAGGTAGACGACATCGAAACCCATGCCCGCGATCGCGTCGAGCCGCCGGGCGGCCGCGGTGAGGGTGCCGGAGACCGGCTCCCTGCGGCCCATCGGATCGACCTGGACGCCTTCGGAGCGGGGAAAGAACTCGTACCACGAGCCGTAGAGCGCGCGCTGCCTGTCGACGATGACGGGCAGCCGCCGGGACCTGGTGACGAACTCGCGCAGCGGATAGGCGGCAAGGATCTTCGTGATCTCCGGATCCGCGCTCGCGGCGAGCCGGTCCCAGGCGGGGATGGTGGTGTCACGCAGCCGTGCCGCGAGCGAGGTAAGCGTGTCGCGGGCGGCATCGATGTCCGGGTCGCGCCGGAGAATCCGGCCGCGGGCGTCTATCGCGCGGACGCCCCGGGCCGCGCGCTCGAAAAGCAGCGCGCCCTCGGTGAGCATCAGTTCCACGTCCTGGCCGCGCGGTACCTTGATCGCCGCGTCGTGATGCCAGTGCGCGATCGGATCCCCCCACGCCTCCACGTGGAAGTGCCAGAGCCCGCGGGAGGTCACCGTCACCTCGGCACCGAGACGATCGGTGCCAGGCGCGAGCTCCCGCATCGGGGCAAGGGGCTGGCGGCGGCCCGCGGGATCGTGCAGCACAGCGCCTGCGCCGAGCATCCCGTGTCCCTCGCGGAACACGGTCGCGCTGACCTCGAAGGTCTCGCCGGCGACGGCCTTGGCAGGGCGCCGTGCGCAGTCGACGACGGGCTGGACATCAAGGATGGGAATGCGTCCGATCACCCCTGCCACGCTACCTATCCGGGCCGTACCGAAGCGAACCCAGGCCAGTCAGTTGATTGCGGGCCAGCGAGTGAGTGCCGGCCTTCCGGGACGACCCGCGCCGGGGCCGGGGCCAGGGGAGGCCGTGAGGCCGGGTGCAAAGGCGCAGCCAGGGACCACGTTAGCGCGCGCTTGAAATGAGGTCGTGACCCTGGAGGGAAGCCGGCCTGCCCCCAGGGCGGAGCCTGACAGCCGCGCGACGCGGAGGGCCTCGATGGATGTGCCATCGCCCGGGTCTGGGGCCCATGCCGCGGCACATCCGCCGCCGCGGCGGCCCGGTTACCTGGCCAGATATCAAGCCCCGCTTAGGCATTGTCCGGAATAGGGGGCCGACGGCAGCCACACGGCCGGGTGCGGGGTATCTGAGCGACAAGTTGAGTGTCACTTTGTGGGGTTACTATCCGCACAAAGTGACATCTAGCGAACACAGGGACGACCCCCGGGAAACCCCGCGGCGCTTTCCCCCCCCGAGGCGACTCCCTGACCTCCCGGCAAGGCTCTTCCCCGGGGACACAGCCTCCCGGGGCGCCTCAGGACCTCAGCGCCCGGATCCCTGAGAGTTATTCAAAAGTAGTTTCTGATGAAGATCAGCACCCCGGCGACCCTCGCCACGGCCAACAGCGAACTACAGCAGTGGTCCATTCACGCAGTCAGGTGTGTGTGAATGGACCACTGCTGTAGTTGTGGCGGTGCGGCGCCAGGGCCGGGCCGGCCACGCGGCGGCCCGGATCACGGCAGGAAGGCTTCTGAATGACCCTTCCTATGGCCAGTACCTCAGCAGGCATGCCGGAGACCAGCGGACGGGGTCGCCGGCAGCCTTATCAGATCAGCCCCGGCTAGGCAAGCCGGGCGGAGCTCGACGGTGCCACCGCGACCCCGTTAGGTATTTATCTTGAGGTTTGTGCCTATGAGAGGCTTTGGCCGAGCAGGTGACCCCAGGAAAATGAAATCTGACTCCCGCAGAAGGCGGGCTACACATTAAGGTCACTCCCCGTGAGAGCGATCCGCAGGCTAACCGTCCGCACTGCCCTTCCCGAGGCCCTCGCCCCGCTGCGCGAGCTGATGCTGAACCTTCGCTGGTCCTGGCATGCCGATTCGCGGGACCTGCTTGCCTCGATCGACCCCGACAGGTGGGAGACGTCAGGCGGTGACCCGGCCGCGCTGCTCGGCGAGGTTCCGCCGGACAGGCTCGCCGCGCTCGCAGCGGATCGGCGGTTCCTGCGCAGGCTGGGGGACGCGGCGGACGACCTGCGTGAGTACCTGTCCGGCCCGCGCTGGTACCAGGCGGCGGCACCCGGCCTCGGGGGCGCGGTACTTACCCCGGGGGACGACTCCCGGTCATCCCCCGCCGCAGAGGCGGGCGGTGCCGCTGGCGGCCCGGCGGCGATCGCGTACTTCTCACCCGAATACGGCATCACCGCCGCGCTCCCGCAGTACTCCGGCGGCCTCGGGATCCTGGCTGGCGATCACCTGAAGGCCGCGAGCGACCTCGGTGTGCCGCTGATCGGCGTCGGCCTGTTCTACCGTCACGGCTACTTCACCCAGTCGCTGTCCGCCGAGGGCTGGCAGGCTGAGCGCTATCCGGCCGGTGACCCGAACGGGCTGCCGCTGACCCTGCTGCGCGATGGCGAAGGCTCGGCGGTGCGCGTCACCGTGGCCCTCACCGGCGGGCGCGCGCTCGCCGCCCACGTGTGGCTCGCGCAGGTGGGCAGGATCCCGCTGCTGCTGCTCGACTCTTACGTCGAGGAGAACGAGCCGTCGCTGCGCGAGGTCACGGACAGGCTGTACGGCGGCGCGAGCGAGCACAGGCTCCGCCAGGAGCTGCTGCTCGGCATCGGCGGGGTCCGCGCGGTGCGGGCGTTCTGCGCGATCACCTCACATCCGGAGCCCGAGGTCTTCCACACCAACGAGGGCCATGCCGGGTTCCTCGGCCTCGAGCGGATCCGCGAGTACGTCACCCGCGGGCTGGACTTCGACGAGGCGATCGAGGTGTGCCGGGCAGGCACGGTGTTCACCACGCACACGCCGGTGCCCGCGGGCATCGACAGGTTCGCGCGGGACCTCGTGGAGCGCCACTTCAGCGGTGCGGTCGCGGATCCCGCGCTGCCTGAGGACCGTGTGCTCGCGCTTGGCGCGGAGACCTACCCCGGCGGTGATCCCGCGGTATTCAACATGGCCGTCATGGGCATGCGGCTCGCTCAGCGGGTCAACGGGGTGAGCCGGCTGCACGGCGAGGTGAGCAGGCAGATGTTCGCGGGGCTCTGGCCCGGCTTCGACACGGCCGAGGTGCCCATCGGCTCGGTCACGAACGGCGTGCACGCGCCATCCTGGGTCGCGAGGGAGGTCCTCGACCTGGCCGGCGCGGGGTCCGAGGTGCTCGAGGACGGGCCGGGCTGGGACCCCGACGCCCTCGCCGCCGTCCGCCCGGCGCAGATCTGGCAGATCAGGCACCTGCTGCGGGCGCGGCTGGTCACCGAGGCCCGGCAGCGGCTGCGTGCCTCGTGGCTGCAGCGCGGCGCCACCGATGCGGAGCTGACCTGGATCGACGACGCGCTCGGCGAGGACGTGCTTACCATCGGTTTCGCGCGCCGCGTGCCGTCGTACAAGCGCCTGACCCTGATGCTGCACGACCCGGCGCGGCTCACGGCCCGCCTGCTCGACCCGGACCGCCCGGTGCAGATCGTGATAGCCGGGAAGTCGCATCCCGCGGACGACGGGGGCAAGCGGCTCATCCAGCAGATGGTGCGCTTCACCGACGACCCGGCGGTAAGGCACCGCATCGTGTTCCTGCCCGACTACGACATGGCGCTCGGCCGTGCCCTGGTGCAGGGCTGCGACGTCTGGCTGAACAACCCCCTGCGGCCGCTCGAGGCGTGCGGCACGTCCGGGATGAAGTCGGCGCTGAACGGCGGCCTCAACCTGTCGGTGAGGGACGGCTGGTGGGACGAATGGGCTGACGAAGCCAACGGCTGGGCGATCCCGTCGGCTGACGGCGTGCAGGATCCCGACCGCAGGGACGAGCTTGAATCCGCCGCGCTCTATGACCTGCTGGCTCAATCCGTGGCACCCCTGTTCTACGACAGGGACGGGGACGGGCTGCCGCGCCGCTGGCTCGAGATGATCCTGCACACCCTGCGGACGCTCGGCCCGCGCGTGCAGGCTTCCCGCATGGTCCGCGAATACGTGACGGAGCTGTACGTTCCTGCCGCGCGGTCCTCGCGGACGCTGGCCTCTCCCGCGGCGGTCGCGGCGGCGGCCCAGGCAGGTGCTGCGGGGGGTGTTGGGGGGTCGTCCCCCCAGGCAGGTGCTGCGAGCTTCGCGGCGGCACGCGAGCTCGCGGCCTGGAAGCGCCGGGTGACGAAGGCATGGCCTGCCGTGCGGATCGAGCACATCGAGGCGGAGACCGTCGAGCCAGGGCTCGGCTCCACCCTTGCGGTGCGGGCCAGTGTCGCCCTCGGCGAGCTTTCGCCGGACGATGTGGCCGTGGAGATTGTCTACGGCAGGGCAGGCGAGGACGACGAGATCCGCGATCCTTCCTGCGGCGTCCTCTCACCCGAAGGGCCGTCCTCGGGGGGTGCTGGGGGAGCGTCCCCTCAGGTGAGCACCGAGGGCGTCGTGCGGTACTCCGGCGAGGTGGAGCTCAGCCGTCCCGGGCCGTTCGGGTACACCATCAGGGTGCTGCCGCGGCACTCGCTGCTCGCCAGCCGCGCCGAACTCGGCCTGGTCACCCTTCCCGAGGTACCAGCGGGCATGACCAACGGCGACCTGCGCTGACAGGCTACGGCCGGAGTCGCGGTCCAGAGGTGACGCTTGGCGCCGCATTCTGACCGCAACGCCGCCGTACGATGAAGCCGAACGGAGCCGCCATGACCCAGCCTGACGATGCCCTCTCCATGGAGCTTGTGGTCGCCGCGTTGCGCGCTGACAGCGCTGACGTGGCAGTTTACGCACGGGTGCTTACCGACTCGCTCGGCGAGTCCCTCCCGGCTGGCTGTGTCAGCGTGGATCGGGAACGGACAATGGCCGACCGGATGCGCGGGCGCCCAGGCGAGGTGTCCAAGATCACAATCCGGCTTGGCGATCAGGTAATGACGCTCGGCACGCAGCGGGGGCAGCCCGCCGCCGAGATCTGCCGTGAGGTGCGCGGCGTGATTCTTTCCCGTCAGCCGGTACAGATGCACGAGTGGGCGGCGGCCCTCGCCCGCGCGCTCGTCACGCACGCCGAGCAGAACGCCCAGGCCGCCCAGGCACTGCGCAGGCTCGTCGCGGGAAGCTAGACCGGTCTAGACCGGTCTAGACCGGTGTTTGTGCGCGGGTTGCTGGAGGCGCCTTTTCGTGTGGTTGCCTCGTTAGCGCTGTTCTAGCTACACCAGCGAGGCATCTCGCGCGGTTGTCTGGCAGCGGGCGGGCGGCCCCGGGGGAGCCGGGCGGAGCGGGCCCGGCCGACATCACCGAGCTATTAAGGTGCCATTACGATCGGGGCTGCTACGGGGGAACCTTGTGCGGACTGGGCACAGTGCAGACTGGGGATGGCCGGCGTGGCCGGGACATGCCAGTGGTTGCTGGCTCATTTGAGACAGCGCCATGACAGGCATCCCGGGAGCTAAATCGCATACATTCGGAGCTGCTGGGATGAACCCCCTTGGATGGCCCGCGCGGGAAGGGCACGCTCGGGGGGACGGGCGTGGATGTTCCTGGACGAAGGTTTCGTAGATGCCTGCACCGGACGTGCTGCCAGACAAGCTCGGCCCCTACCGCCTGCTCGACCGGATCGGCGAGGGCGGCATGGGGGTCGTGCACCTCGCCCGTGACCAGGAGAACCGCACCGTCGCGCTCAAGGTGCTGCGCTCAGGCGTGGCAGGGGATCCGACTGCCCGCCGCCGTCTCGCCCGTGAGGTGGAGACCATGCGCCGGGTACGCAGCAGGTTCGTCGCCGAGGTCATCGACGCCGACGTGACCGGTGAGGTGCCTTACATCGTCACCAGGTACGTGCCAGGCCGTACGCTCGACGAGGTAGTGAGCTCAGGCGGCCCGCTCCAGGGCGACGCACTCAGGCAGCTTGCCTGCGGCCTCGCGGAGGCGCTCGTCGCCGTGCACGCGGCCGGTGTGGTGCATCGTGATCTCAAGCCGGGGAACGTGATGCTCCTGCGTGACCAGCCCGTGGTGATCGACTTTGGCATCGCGCAGGCGGGTGACTCCACCAAGCTCACCCAGACGGGCATGTTCATGGGGACGCCCGGGTACCTGGCACCGGAGGTCATCGAGGGGCAGCCGGTCAGTCAGGCATCTGACGTGCATGCCTGGGGTGCCACTGTCGCGTTCGCCGCCACCGGCCGATCCCCGTTCGGCACAGGCTCTTATGAGACGATCTTCTTCCGGATCGTGCAGGGCAATGCGAATCTCGCCGGTTTGCCCGTGTCCCTGCGGTCGCTCGTGACGGCGGCGCTCGCCAGGGATCCTGGTCGGCGTCCGTCCGCCGCCTGGCTGTGCGCCCAGGCCTCCGCGGGGGGGCCTGGGGGGGTCGTCTCTCCTGGCAGTGGCGCGGGGGGCCTGGCGGCTGCCGGGCCGGTGCCGACGGTGATCACGTCGGCCGCGGCGCCAGTCGCCGGTGCGGCAGTCGGGGGCGGGTACGGGGCGATGATGGACCAGCACGTTGCGCATCCCCCCGGTCCTGCTGGCGCGCATCCGCACCCGAATGGGACGAGGCCCATCGCGCGGCCGCCCGTCGCGGCCGAGGACTTCGCCGACCTGCTGCCCCCGGTCCGGTACGCGCCGCCTGGATATGCGCCGCCTGGATATGCACCGTCCGGGTACGCGCCGCCCGCTGGCGGCCTCCCGCGAGCGCCAGGCGGCAGGCCGGGAGCGGGCGTCCAGGCACCATCAGGGGGGCGTGACGGCCCGCGGCGACCCGAGGGCACCGCCGGTCCCGACGGGGCCGGCCGGGCTGCCAGGTCCCGTGACCGCAGCCGCACGCACCCGCTGCTCGGCCTGACCGCGATGGCGATCGTCGTGGCCGCCAGCGTGGTGCTCCCCGTCGCGGGAACGGCTGCCTCGCTGGCCGTGATATTCGTGCTCCGTGCCGCTGACCGCGCGCGAAGCAAGCTGGCGGCGCGGAGCTCATCGCGCGGGGCCATGGCCGGCGGCCTGCTGCTCATCGTGGCCACCGCACCGTGGGCGGCGTTCCGTGCCCTGCTCACGTCCTTCCTGCTCGCGCCGCTTGCCCTGACCGCGGCGGCGGCCACGGCGGCGGCCACGATCATCACGGTGCGTTCTAACCCGCTTCCTGTGGCCGGAGCGTACGCGGCCGGCGCGCTCGTGGCGTTCTACGGTCTCGGCCCTGGCTCGGGCCGCCCGCGCAGGCAACTGGGCAGGCTGCTCGGCTCGGTCGCCAGGACCCCCGCGGCCACCGTGGTCACCGGGCTCGTCGTGGCCGCGCTCGCCGCGGCGGCGGTGGCCGCCGCGGCGTCGCGGGCTCCCGTGTACTGGCCAGTGCCCGGCAACCTGGCCGCGCACGTGCCGACCCTGCACAACCTCGTGACCAGCGTGGAACACCGCTTGCGCCACCTCGTCGGCTACAACGCGCGGATACCGTAACCGGCCGCGACAGCCCGGCTAGGGTGTGTCCCGTGGATCTTCAGCGGCGCGGATCGGCGCCCAGACGACGACCGGCGCCAGACCCAAGCAGCGCAGCGTCGCCGCCGCCGATAGCTCTGCTATCGGCGCTCCTCCGCCTTGCCGGATCGCCGCCTGGGCTCTGCTGGCCATCTGGCGCTGCGCGCCGGGCGCTCCGTCGCGGGCGGAGGCACGCCAGCAAGCGCTGTCACCAAGATCCACGGGACACACCCTAGGGGCCCACCGGTCCGGCTAGCTCGCGCGCCGGTCGCGGGCGCCTCCCCCCGGTGCGGGCCGCGTGGCGGCCACGTGCCCGGCACCCGACAGCTGCCCGCTTCCCGGCGGCTGCCCTCGACCCGCCGCCCGTGCGGGACCTGGCACCGGGCCAGCGACCGGCGGCGGCCCTGTGGTGCCGGGCCCGGCAGCGGGCGTCCCGGCAGCAGGCTGCACGGCGGCGGTCGGCGGGGAGCCAGCGGGCAGCGCAGCGGCGGCCGGCCGTGTCGAGCTCTCCGGCTCGCCGCGGTCCGTCGGTGGCAGCGGCCTGACGAGGCCGAGCGCGACCACTTCGTTGGCCAGCCTGGTCCGCCTGTTCGGCCCTTCGGGGACGCGAAACTTCTGGTACAGGCGCAGCAGGTGCTGCTTGACGGCTGCCTCGGTGACGACGAGGTCCACGGCTATCTCGCGAGCCGTGGCCGGCGCGACGAACGCCTCGTCCGACAGTGCGGGACGGCAGAGCGAGGTGAGGACATCGAGCTCGCGCCTGGTCAGCTCAGGGGCGGCCGACCGGCGCAGCTCCACTTCCGCGGCGATGTCCTCGTGCGGAATGCCGCCTACCCGGCAGCGGGCCGCGCCAAAGCTGAGGACGTCGCCGTCCGCGAGGACCCGGCGTGCGATAGGGCGTCCGTTTACCCTTGTCCCGTTCCGCGATAATCCAAGATCAACGACATAGGCATATGGACCACGGCGGACTATTTCCGCGTGCAACAGGGAGACACTAGGGTCGCCCAGCCGGACATCGACCGCGCTGCCACGCCCGATGGTCGTCACCTCCGTGCGCAGCGGTATGACGTCACCGCTGTCCTCGATGCGAACGTAGGGCCCCTCCACAACAGATCCTCCCGGCTATCGGCATCGTAACTGAGTTCTCACGCTTCAGTTACCCCCGCGAGCGCTTGTCGTACCACGCTAGTCTGCGCTAGTCCGCGAGTACGTGACTTGCGGCGAAGTTCCTGCCGGGGAAACATCATGCTCAGCGTGCCTTGCGGCGGTGCCCGGCACACGCGGTCCGAGCAGGCAGGCCGGCCGCAGGTCCGCTCGCCTCGCGCCGGTAAGCTTTCGAGCGAGCAGCCCAGGAGGAACACGCGAATGGCGGACAAGCCTTCCAAGGGCCTGGCAGACGTCGTCGCCGCGTCTACAGCGCTGAGCGACATCGACGGCCGGGCAGGCCGCCTGTTCTACCGTGGATATGACATCCACGAGCTAGCAGGGGCCGCGACGTTCGAAGAGATCGCATATCTCCTCCAGCGAGGATCAGCGCCGGACGGAAGCGAGCTTGACTCATACCGCGCCGAGCTTGCCGCGGGCCGGGCGCTTGGCAAGCTCGTCACCGGCAACCTGGCCGAGGTCGCGGGCGCGCAGGCACCGATGGAGGCGCTGCGCACGCTCGTCTCGCTCGCGAGTGCCGACGACCCGGACAAGGACTCGAACGCCCCGGATGCCAACAGGCGCAAGGCCGCCAGGCTCACCGCGCAGCAGCCGGTCCTGGTCGCGGCCTATGACGCCGTGCGCAGGGGCGCCGACCCAGGTGCGCCTGACCCTGAGCTGAGCCTTGCGGCCAACTTCCTGTTCCAGCTCCGCGGCGTGCCGCCGTCAGAGCGCGAAACGCAGATCTTCGACACCTGCCTGGTACTGCACGCCGACCACACGATGAACGCCTCCACGTTCGCGGCCCGGGTCTGCGCGGCCACCCTGTCCGACATGCATTCCGCGGTGGTGGCAGCGCTCGGCACGCTCAAGGGGCCGCTGCACGGCGGAGCAAACGAGCAGGTCATGCGTGGGCTCGAGGCGATCAGGAGCACAGGGGGCGCGGACCCGGCAGGGGCGGTCGAGCCCGAGGTCCGCGGGCGGCTCGGGCGGGGAGAGAAAATCATGGGGTTCGGGCACAGGGTGTACAAGACCGAGGATCCGCGCGCCACCCACCTGCGGCAGATGTCTGCCGAGCTGGCGGAAGCATCGGGCGACGCCACCTACTACCGCATGTCACGGCGGATGGAGGAGGTTGTCTTCGCGGATAAGGGCCTCTATCCCAACGTGGACTTCTACGCTGCGACTGTGTACCACTACCTCGGCATCCCGACGGACCTGTTCACTCCGGTCTTCTCTGTGAGCCGGATGTCAGGATGGACGGCGCACGTCATCGAGCAGCACGCTGACAACCGGCTGATCCGCCCGGACAGCGAGTACATCGGCGAGCGCGGCCTGACCTGGGTTCCCCTGGGGCAGCGGTGAAGCACGCCGCGGGGGCACCGCCACGCGTGACCGGCGTCGCCGACAGGCCGCGGGCGCCGGGTGAGGCGGGCCCGTCGGCCGGGGCGCCCGCCCGCCCGGCAGCCGCCCGCCCGGCGGGGGATCACCGGGGGCCGCCCTCCGGGCCCTCCGGGACGGGCAGGGCACCAGCCAGGACTGGCGGTGCGCAGACCTCCCGCGGCTCGGGGCAGCACCGCAGGAGCAGGTTCGTCCAGCTGCCTTACCTGATCGTGCTGGCCGTGACGGCCGGCGGCCTGGTGTGGGTGTGGCGGGGATCACAGCACGTCAGGGGGGGCGTCATCACGCTGGCGTGCGCGCTGCTCGCCGCGGCCGTCGGCCGCCTCGTGCTGCCGCAGCAGCGCGCGGGAATGCTCGCGTCCCGCCAGCGCATGTCCGATGTGCTGGCGTTCGCGGTACTCGGCATCGGCCTGCTTGCTGCCGGGCTCGTGCTGCCGCCGCCCTCATGACGCAAGGGGAACCCCTGGAACCCCCAATGGCCTCCTGGTCAGCGAGCCTCACAAAGGCGGCAGGGCTGGCCATGTGAATGAAGGGAAGATGGCGGCATGCCCAAGATCAAGGTAGAGAATCCCGTCGTTGAGCTTGACGGCGACGAGATGACGCGGATCATCTGGCACTCAATCAAGGACACGCTGATCCTGCCCTACCTGGACGTCGAGCTCGAGTATTACGACCTCTCGGTCACTAGTCGCGATGCCACCGACGACCAGGTCACGGTGGATGCGGCGAACGCGATCAGGCGGCACGGCGCGGGCGTGAAGTGTGCCACGATCACCCCGGATGAGGCACGGGTCGCCGAGTTCGGGCTGAAGAAGATGTGGCGGTCACCGAACGGCACCATCCGCAACATCCTCGGCGGGGTGGTGTTCCGCGAGCCGATCGTCATGTCCAACATTCCCCGGCTCGTGCCGAGCTGGACCAAGCCGATCATCATCGGCCGGCATGCGCACGGCGACCAGTATCGCGCCAGCGACTTCGTGGTGCCGGGGCCCGGCACGGTGACGATCTCTTACGTGCCCGATGAGGAGGGGCGAGGTAACGACGGCCGCCCGATCGAGATCGAGGTGGCGAGGTTCGGCGGCGGCGGCGTCGCGCTCGCGATGTACAACTTCGACGACTCGATCCGTGATTTCGCCCGCTCGACCATGCGCTACGCACTGAACAGGGGGTACCCGCTCTACCTGTCCACCAAGAACACCATACTCAAGGCATACGACGGCAGGTTCAAGGACCTGTTCGCCGAGGTGTTCGAGTCCGAGTTCAAGGCCGACTTCGAGGCCGCCGGGATCACGTACGAGCACCGGCTGATCGACGACATGGTCGCCCAGGTGCTCAAGTGGGAAGGCGGCGTGGTCTGGGCGTGCAAGAACTACGACGGGGACGTCCAGTCGGACGTCGTCGCGCAAGGGTTTGGCTCGCTCGGCCTGATGACGAGCGTGCTGATGACACCGGACGGCGCCGTGGTGGAGGCGGAGGCGGCGCACGGCACGGTCACCCGCCACTACAGGCAGCACCAGCAGGGCAAGCCGACGTCGACCAACCCGATCGCCTCGATCTTCGCCTGGACGCGCGGCCTCGCGCACCGCGGCGAGCTTGACGGGACCCCGGAGGTCACCGCATTCGCCGGCACGCTCGAGCGCGTGTGCGTAGAGACCGTGCAGAGCGGCAAGATGACGAAGGACCTCGCGCTGCTTGTCGGCCGCGACACCTCGTTCCTGACCACGGAGGAGTTCCTCGCGGCGCTCGGGGAAAACCTGCGCGCGGTGATGTAACCGCGCCCGGTGAGGCAGGCCTCGGGCGCGTCCCAGGGACCGCTACCTCACAGGATCATGGCTCTCGTCCCGGAACAAAGGAGATCACGGGAAATGGCTCGCAGTGGGAAGATCACCGTCGTCGGGGCCGGATTCTATGGCTCGACGACCGCGCAGCGGCTAGCCGAGTACGACATCTTCGATGAGGTCGTGCTCACCGACATCGTGGCGGGGAAGCCCGAAGGGCTCGCCCTCGACATGAACCAGTCGCGGCCCGTCGAGGGCTTCGAGACCAAGGTCACGGGGCAGACGACGGGACAGGGCGGCGAGGGCTACGAGGCGATCGCCGGCTCGGGCATCGTCATCGTCACGGCCGGGCTGCCGCGCAAGCCGGGCATGAGCCGGATGGACCTGATCGAGGTCAACGCGAAGATCGTCCGGAACGTGACGGAGAACGTGGTCAAACACGCCCCTGACGCGGTGCTGATCGTTGTCTCGAACCCGCTCGACGAGATGACCGCGCTGACCGCCAGGGTGTCCGGCTTTCCCCCGCACCGGGTGATGGGCCAGGCCGGCATGCTCGACACCGCGCGGTTCACCTACTTCGTCGCCGAGCGGCTCGGCGTGGACGTTTCCTCCGTGCGCACCCTCACGCTCGGCTCGCACGGCGACACGATGGTGCCCGTCCCCTCCGCCTGCACCGTGGACGGCAGGCCGCTCGCCGGCCTGCTGCCCGAGGCGGAGATCGGCGAACTCGTCGAGCGCACCCGCAATGGCGGCGCCGAGATCGTCGGCCTGCTCAAGACCGGCTCGGCGTACTACGCGCCCTCCGCGGCGGCGGCCCGGATGGGCCGCGCGGTCGCGGAGGATTCCGGTGCGGTGCTGCCGGTGTGCGCCTGGGTCGACGGCCAGTACGGGATCTCCGGCGTCTACCTCGGCGTCGAAGCGGAGATCGGCGCGTCGGGCGTGCGCTCCGTGTTGGAGCGGAACCTCACCGAATCCGAGCTCGCCGGGCTCAGGGCGGCAGCCGCCGCGGTCCGCGCCAAGCAGGCCGCCGTCGCCACCCTCTGAGGTCTGCGCCCGTGTGGCTCGACGCCTCCGGGGTGCGGGTCGGCTGGCGTACGCTGGATCGTGACAGCAGGGGGGAAGGGCGAGCGAGGGATGACCAGGCCGGGAACCCGGGATTGCGGATGACGGAATTCAGCGACGAGGTACGCCGGCTCCTCGCAGAACGGGGCATGTCCCTGCGAGAACTGGCTCGCAGGTCCCATTACCACGTCTCCCATGTGTCCAACGTCCTCAACGGCCGCAAGCGCCTCACTGCGCAGATGGCCGCAGACCTCGACGTAACGCTCGGCGCGGACGGGAAGCTGACCGGACTTGCCCCGGCCGAGCCGCTACATTGCGAGAGCGATGAGGAGCTGGCATTCTTCTGGCCTGCCGGTAAGGATTATGAGGAAATGATGAGGCGACGCGCGTTCTTGCTGAATGCCGCGATTCTTGGCGGGCTCGGCGCGAGCGACGTAAGAACCGCCATGAAGGCCATTCGGCATGAAATGGATTTCTCGCTGTCCGGGCAGCGTGCAGTAGCTGACGTGGATGAGTGGAATGAGATTGCCCTGGAATATGGCGAGACCTACGTTGTCACGGCCCCGGGCGAGCTACTTAACGCGCTGATGGTGGATCTGCTTGGCCTGCAAACAGCATTGCACCGGTATACCAATGAAGCAACGCAGCGGGAACTACTCCGCGTGAGCGCGTTCCTTGCAGGGTTTACGGCTCAGACAATCGGTAATCTCGGGCATCCTGACGATGCGCGCCGATGGTGGCGGACGGCGAGACAGGCCGTCGCGCGGTCCGGGGACCCGTACAGCGCGCTCTGGGTTCGCGGGCGTGAGATCGTGCACGCGATAGATGACCGGCCGATTGCAGCCGTCCTGCGCCTAATCGAGGACGCGGAAAGGTTTGCTGACGATGCTCGGTTCGAGGTTGCCATAGAGGTGCTGGCAGGAAAAGCGCAGACCTTGGCCCTGGCCGGCAGGCAGCGCGAAGCCGAAGAAACGCTGATACAGCTACGCGAGCGTTTCGGCAGCCAGCCAGCTTCATCTAACGGCTATAGCGGCTCGCTGCTGTCCTGGGGCGAAGAGCGATTGCACAATACTGAGAGCTTCGCCTACTCGCAACTCGGCGATTTCGATAAGGCCGAAGCTGCGACGACGCAGGGGCTGGCGCTGTATGAATCATCCAGCAACGTACGCTGGCCGTTCGGCCTCGAAATGAACCGTGCTTGTTCCCTGGTGCGCAGCGGCGACATAGCCGAGGGCCTGAATCATGCGCGGGTAGTCATCAAGGGCCTGCCGGAAGCCTACTGTACCCAGAACGTCATTGATAGGGGCCGTAAGCTGCTCGGCGCCGTACCGCAGACCGAACAAAGGCGGTCAAGCGTCCGGGAATACCGCGACTGGCTGAACACGGCGCCTGGTGCACTAACAGGCCCCGCTTAACACGGAGCCGCGGCTCGACGATCCCGGGGTGCGCGGGTCGGCTGGCTGGCGGTGTCTGTCTGCGAGGTCGTGCCGTCAATTGTCGAGATGGTCGGCCCGCGCGGCATGGCCATGGCCGTCCGTGTCTGCTGCGCGGGGTTGCTGGCGGTTACCTCTGTGCTGAGGTGTGGCGGTGGATGGGGTAGCTGATCTCCCATTCCTCGGCGTTCATGCGGGTGTCGTTGACTTCCAGGGGCCTTCCGTCTGGGCTGGCGGCGAGGCGGACGATGCGCAGCAGCGGGACGCCCCGGGGGAGGCGGAGGAGGCGGGCCTCGGCGGGGGCGGGGGGCCGGGCGGTGATGGCTTCTGTCCACTGGATGGGGCCGTGCCCGGCGTCTTCCATCCGGTCGTAGATGCCGCCGTGGCCGGTGTCGGCAGCGGCGAGGACGGGCAGCCCGGCGGCGAGCGCGGCGGGGATGTAGGAGGTGGCGAGCTGGGTCGGCTGGGTGGTGTCCGGGTCGCCCATGAGGCGGTCGCGGATGATGACATCCTCGCCGGGGGCCAGGCCGAGCAGGGCGGCGATGTCGTGGGGGACGGGGCCGCTGGTGATGGCGGGGGGCCGCAGCGCGCGCCAGGGCTGGGCGGCCTGGTCGAAGTAGTAGCCGATGTCGTCGCGGTAGACGAGCCGGGAGCGGGTGATACGGCGCCGGTCCGGGCGGGTGCGCACGACGGTGCCGCGCCGCCGGACCGGTTCAAGGATGCCTTCGGCGGTGAGCTGGGCGACGGCCCGGCGCACGGTCTCGCGGCCTACCTGGTGACGGGCCATCAACTCGGTTTCCTTCGGGATGACCGTGCCGGGGGGGTAGTCGCCCCGGGTGATCGCTTCGCGCAGCGATGCGGCAACGTCGCCCCACAAGGTCATGCCTGCTTACCTCCCGACATCAATATGTCCGGATGTATTGACGGTGCAGTTGGCGCGATGCATCCTGAATACATCCGGATCTATTCATGATCCGCATAGCATAGCGACGGTGGCACGCGATGCATGGCTTGTTCGATGATGATTTCCCGCCCGGTGAGCGGTTCCCACGGCGCCTGGAGGTGACGCTGCGGGCGGAGCCGGGGCCGCATGGCGAGGCTGTGCGGATGACGGTCAACGGCTTCCGGGTGGGTGATCCGCTGACGGATAATGCGTGGTCGGAGACGGGTTACCGGTGGCATGACGTGCTGCATCTGGCGCACGCGGTGTGCCTGGGCTGGTCGCCTGTCTTCCGGGGCCTGGCCGGGTTAAAGCGGCGCTCGGATCCGTGCGTGGATCATGTTGAGGACGGTGGCCGGGCGGCGGTGGCGGATGAGGCGATCGCGTGGGCCGTGTTCTGCCATGCGCGGGAGCGCAGCTGGTTTGAGGGCAGGCCGCTCGATGCGGGGCTGCTGCGCCATGTGCGGGAGATGACGTATGCGCTTGAGGTGTCGGTGCGGTCCCGCGCGGAGTGGGCGCACGCGATCCGCTCCGGGCTGGCGTGCATGCGGGAAGTGTGGTCGCAGGGCGGCGGGGTGCTGGTGGGAGACCTGGATGCACGTTCGCTGACGTTCGCCTCCGGGCTCACGGTTCCCGGATTACGGCGGTCCGGGCCTGCGGCAGGCCCCATTTCGGCGGGAAGCGGTAGTCGACCGGCATAGGCGTCTGACGGAATTCCTGCTTGATCCGGCTGCGCCCTGCTGCTCCCTTGATGTGCGGGTGGGAGGCCCGCGTGTACTTGGACACCTCGCAGAAGACGTTCTGCCAGTCGATGAGGGTGGGCCAGCGGCCCCACAGGTCCTCGAACGCCAGGCCGAGGCGGGCGAAGTGTTCTCCCGAGGTGTCGCGGATCCACGCGATGATGTCGGCGGGGGCCAGGCCGCTGGTGTCGGTGAAGCATTTGGAGATGCCGTCCAGCGCGCCAGGTCCGGCGACGGTGAATTGTGTTTCGTCGGCGTCGGTGACAGGTGAGTAGGCGAGGTCGGTGGCGTACTGATAGGCCAGGAACGGCCCGACTGAGGGCAGCTTGAGCAGCAGTTCGTAGACGCTGCGGAGATCTTTAGCCGTGCCGATGGCCTGGGGCAGGCCGCTGGTCATGGCGTGCTCGATGAGGCGGAGGTGGTTGGCGTGCTTGCGGAGTTCCCCGAATGGCGGGTTAGGGATGATGTAGGCGGCGGAGTAGATCCGCTCGCCCCGGTTCATCGCCTCGCGCAGGATTTGATCGTAGGCCGCGAAGCGGTAGGTGTTCCAGGCGGGGCGGGCGCCGAGGTGGCGGGTGAGCAGTTCCCATGTCCCGGTGCGGTTGAAGATCTTGAACAGGAGGATGCGGAAGACCAGTTCTTCGGGGTCTTGCGGTCCTGTGTAGATGACGTCGCGGATGAGATACTGCGAGACGCGGTCGGCGGCGCGGTAGACGTTGGTGAACTTGTGCCGGGACAGGATGGGGTCGGCTGTCCAGGGCGGCGGGGTGACGGTGGCACGCTGGTGGAAGATGTGCTGGCGTTCGGCGGCGAATCTCCAGTAGGTGTCGAAGCAGTCGCTGACGTGGAGTGTCCGGGTTCCGGCCTGGAACTGCTGTGGTCCCTGGCCGGGGGCCGGTGGGCCGGTGTCAAGGTCCAGGGTGAGCTGTTCCGGCATGCCGACCACGCTACCGGAGCCGATCGGTGTCGCACTGTCGCTGCTGGCGGCGTGTTGCGCGGCGCCCTTTAGGGCACCTTTCTGGTTCTGTCTTGGTTCTTGCCTGGCTGGGGTGGGCTGGGGGTTCTGTCATCGCTGCGGCGTCATCGGGCGCCGCTTTCTTTTTGGGTGAGTGCCCCGGGAGGGCGCCTTTACCGAGATCGGCGCGCGCTTCAGGATCCTCGATCCGTGCGACCCAGGGTTCATCAGGGATCTCCTCGGGTTCGATGTAGTGCTGTCCAACCTGCTCGGCCCCTACGGGGAAGACGGCAGGCTCCAGGGGCTCCTGGACTACTTGCGAAGGCCCTTCTGCGGCAGCAGCGTGGCCGCCGGCGCGGGCCTGTGCGGGCTCAGCCTTGCTGATGTCGTTCGGGCCTTCCTCCATGAAGCGCTCACGCGGCCCGCATACGATGTCCCCCTGCCCATTCCCGTGTTCAGCGTCGGCTCAGCCGCCGTGCGGGAGCCCGCTGCCTGACGCGCTATCAGGAGTCCGCTGCTGTGCCCTGCGCCCACGATGTTCCCATGTGCCGCCAGCTCATCGATCCCGCCGAATGGGACCTCCACGGAGGCTGGGCGCGCGGGGACCGGATCGAATGGTCCAACCGGGCGTGCGGCATGGCAGCGCTGCGGATGATCCTGCTTGCCTACGGCCGTGAAGCGCCGTCGGTCACTGAGCTGCTGAAACTCGGCGTCGAGCAGGCGGCTCTGACCGATCGGGGCTGGCTCCACGCAGGCATCGTCGGCCTGGCGGCCGGTTTCGGGGTTCCGGGCCGCGCCGAGCCCGTCGCGGTGGCGGGCCTGTCCGGCCGTCTCGCCGACGCCCCCCTGATCATCTCGGTGACCGAGGGGTTCCCTGATGACGGTCGTGCGGGCGGCCAACTGGTCATCGCTCGCGGTTATGAGGAAGGACCGGATCCTGTCATCCTTATCCGTGACCCGTCCGCCTGGGGGCAGACTCACGACGGGGTGCCGCTGAGCCGGGTGGCCGCCTCCTACTCCGGGCGGGCCATCACTTTCGCTCCCCTTGCCACCGGACGGACCGCGTCGTGATCTCGCTGACGCTCGCCGAGATCGCCGCAGCTACTGGTGGCATCGTCCATGACGCGCCCGACCCCCTGATGCGGGTGACCGGCCGGAGCGCCAGCGACTCCCGGGACGTCGGTCCTGGCGGGATGTTCGTTGCCGTGGCCGGTGCTCGGCCCACGTCGGGGAGTTCGGCAGCCGCGAAGCGATCGCGGCTGCCAAGAGCGAGCTGGTCGAGGCGCTTCCGTCGTCGGCTGACGGCGGTGTCGCGGTCCTTAACGCTGACGACGACCTCGTGGCTGCGATGGCCCGCCGGACCTCGGCAGCGGTCGTGTCGTATGGAACTGGCGCCGCCGCCGCTATCCGCGCCGCTGATGTCCGCGTCAACGCGGGGCGCGCGTCGTTCGTCCTGCACACGCCGCAAGGACCGGCACCTGTGACGCTGCGCCTGCTGGGCGCCCACCAGGTCTGCAATGCGCTCGCGGTGGCTGCGGCTGCCCACGTTCTGGGCATGGATGCCGCTCGGATCGCCGGAGCACTGTCCGCCGCTGAGCCGTTGTCGGCAGGCAGGCTCCAGGTTCTCGAACGCGCAGACGGCGTGACGATCATCAACGACGCGTTCAACGCCAACACCGAATCCATGCGTGCCGGTCTTCATGCGCTCGCCTGCCTCGCCGAGGGGCGGCGGATGATCGCCGTACTGGGAGACATGCGGGAACTCGGCGGCACCGCGAGGGCAGCCCACGAGGACATCGGGCGACTCGTCAGCAGCCTGGGCGTCGATGTCCTCGTGACCGTAGGAGCCACCAGCGAGGTTGCCGTGCTCGCCGAAGCCGCGCGCCGCAGCTCCTCACCCCCCGCGCATCGAATTGGCCGCAGGCCCCGATGCGCTGCTGCCCCTCCTGAGCGGCCTGCTTAAGAGCGGAGACGTCGTCCTGGTGAAAGCGTCACGCTCCGTCGGCCTGGAGAAGTTCGCTGACCTTCTCCAGGCCGAAATTCCCGCGTAAGATGCCCGGCTGTCTGGATGCGGCCCTGTGGCTGTGTTGTTGTGCGGGTGGCGCGGTGCTTGTCGCGGTAGCGAACTTTCGTAGTCTGGGGCCTCGGCGGGACAAGTGCGTTGGGGCCGACCGCCATCGCGCTCCCGTTCGGCATAAATCGTGGCGTAGCGACCCTTGACTCATGGCGGCTGGAGCAGGCATGGCTTAATTTTCCGCGGATCCCCTGGTCGGTGGCGCCCTGTCGGTACAGCGCGCCCCGGCACGCGGGAAGAGAAAGGCGGGATCGGGTCACCGGTTCGGGTGACGTGCCGCGGTCGCCGGGGCATTCTCCGGCTCCGGCGTGGCGAGCCTGGCGCGGATGTGGCCGGCGTCGGGGTGGCGGAGGTCGTCGAGGATCGCGAGGGCCTGCTGCCAGTAGTCACGAGCCGCTTCCAGATCGCCGGCGCCGTGGTGGGCGTCACCGAGGTGGCTGAGCGCGTCGGCCTCGCCGTAGCGGTCGCCATCGGCGCGGGACAGCGCGAGTGACCGGCGGTAGCAGTCGATGGCCTCCGCGTGGTGACCTAGGTGCTCGTGGGCGTAGCCGAGGCTGTCCAGGGTTGCGGATTCGCCGCTGCGGTAGCCGAGCTCCCTGTGCAAGGCGAGGGCCTGCTTGCAGTAATCGAGGGCCTGCTCGTATTCGCCCAGCCTGGCGTAGCACCAGCCCGCCCCGTTCAGTGCCCTGGCCTGCCCGGTCTGGTGGCCGACGGCCTCGAACAGGTCCAGCGCCGCCACGGCATGGGCAATCGCCTCGCGATACTGGCCTTGCCCTTCGAGTGCCCTGGCGATGTCGAGGCGGGTGCGGGCCTCGGCGACCTCGTCGCCGACGTCACGGAACAGGTCGAGGGCCGGTGCCAGGTGGATGCCGGCGTCAGCGTGGGAGCCGCTGCTGATGTGGATCCGGCCGAGCTGGCGGTGAGCATGCGCCAGCCCGACCGCATCGCCGCTGCGCCGCGCGGCGGCCAGCGCTATGCGCTGGGTGGTGTCCCAGTCCTGCCAGTGTCCCTGCCTGTCGAGGAATGTCGCCAGGGCCCAGGGAAGCTGCCAGGCGCGGACGTCGAATCCGGCGTCGGCCGCCTGGGCCGTGGCCGCGAGCAGGACCTGGTGCTCGGCCCTGAACCAGCCGAGCGCCTGCCCGGGATCGGTGAGGCTCCCTGGTATCACTCCGGGCTGGGGCGGGGCCAGGGCGATCGGGTCGCGGGCGGGGATGAGCAGCCTGTCGGCGGCGCACGCCGTGTGCAGGTAGTGGTCGAGTCCCCTGCGGATGGCAGCCTGGCGCTCGGTGTCGCTGTCATGCACGCTGGCTTGCCCGGCGGCGTAGGCGCGCAGCAGGTCGTGGAAGGTGAACCGGCCCGGCGCATGCTCGGTGATCAGGTGCGCCCGGGTCAGCTCGGCTAGCGCACGACCCGCGTGCCCGAGAGAAACGCCGGCGAGGCTGGCGGACGCGGGGACCGAGATGTCCGGTCCGGGATGCAGCCCGAGCAGCCGGAAGGTCCGGGCAGCCGGACCGCTCAGCTGCCGGTAGGACCAGGAGAACACGGCCCCGACGCTTGCGGCCGCATCTCCCGCGTCAAGCGCGGCCAGGCGCCCCCGGCTATCCCGCAGCTCTGTGGCCAGTGCGGCGAGCGGGAAGCCTGGATGGGCTGCGGCGCGCGCGGCGGCGATATTCAGCGCGAGCGGCAGCCGCGCGCACAGCACGATCAGCTCGTCCGCCGCCTGCGGATCGCCCGCGATCCGCTCGGAGCCGAGACGGCGGGTGAGCAGCTCGCGCGCTTCGCCGGCGGTGAGGAGGCCGAGGGTGAGCGGGTGCGCGCCCTCGGTCGCGACCAGGCTGGTGAGCTGGCTGCGGCTGGTGACCACGACAAGGCAGGAAGGGCTGCCGGGCAGCAGCGGGCGCACCTGCCTGGCGTCGCGGGCGTTGTCAAGCACGACAAGCACCCGCTTGCCGGCCAGCAGGCTGCGGTACAGGGCCGCCGCCGCGTCGAAGCTCGCCGGGATCCGCCGCGGGTCCACCGCGAAGGCGTCAAGGAACCCCCTGACCGCCTCGGCAACCGTCACCGGCGACCCGGACGGGTCGAACCCGCGCAGGTTCACGTAGAGCTGCCCGTCAGGAAAGCGGGCCGCCGCCTGGTGAGCGAAGTGGACGGCAAGCGCGGTCTTGCCGATCCCCGCCGTCCCATCGATCGCCGAGATCACCACCGTGCCGGCGGTCCCCGCAGGTTCACTCAGCATGCCTGCCAGTGCTCTCAGTTCGCCTTCCCTGCCAGCGAAATGCCGCACTGCCCCCGGCAGCTGCGCCGGCACCACCTGCTCCTGTGCCATCCTCGGGCCGCTGCTTTCCGCGATGAGCAGCTCCGGGTCTGCTGCCAGGATGCGATGCTGCAATCGCTGGAGTTCAGGGCCGGGGTCTACGCCGAGATCGTCGGCGAGGACACGTCGTATGTCCTGGTAGGCGGTCAGCGCGTCAGATTGCCTGCCCTCCCGGTAGAGGGCAAGCATGAGCTGAGCATGGAAGCGCTCCCGCAGCGGGTGGGCCGTAAGAAGCTGGCGCAGTTCCGCCACGACCTCACCATGCCTGCCACGGTGCAGGTCAGCGTCGATGCGCGCGGCGAGCACCTCCAGCCGCTGTTCCTCGAGATGGGGGATCTCGCGGGCGCGCAGTAGCTGCGAGGGTATGTCGGCGAGCGGCTCGCCCCGCCACAATCCGAGCGCCTCCGCGAGGATCTGTGCCGCCTGCTCCCATCGGCCAGCCTCGGCAGCCGCGCGGCCGCGGACGGCAAGCAGGCCGAACCGGCGCACATCGAAGTCGCCCTCACCGACCTCGATCAGATAACCGGGCGGACGCGTATGGATCAGGCCATGGCCGACAGGACCAAATGTCGAGCGCAACCGTTGCACGGCGCTGTGCAGCGCCCCCCTCGAGCCCCGAGGCGGCTGACCGTCCCACACCAGCTCGGCGAGTTCGTCGGCGGCGACGACCCTGCCGCCTTTCACCAGAAGCGCGGCGAGCAGCACCCGCTGACGAGGCGCCGACACGGCCAGGGGCGTCCCGCCAGCACGGACCAGGAGTGGTCCAAGCAGCCCGAAGTCCACGACAAGCACCTCTCCTGAGCCACATCGCCGCGACGACAGCCCGCGACAACGGCACTGCCGGCAGCGTACCCGGGGCCGTGAGCCGATGGTGAGACCTGGCACCCGCTGCGACAGCGACTCGTGAGCCGTCCCTGCCAGCCTGAGGCTGCCAGCGGACAAAGTCACGCGGCGGGCCATAACTCCGGCGTAGCGCACCGCAGAGACGCGTCCATTGCCGGGCGCTTCAGATCGATCGGAGGGGTTCGTGCACATCAAGGTGCTTGGCCCGATCGAGGTGACAGAAGAGGGCCGGGTGATCCGCCTGACCGGGCAGCGGCAGCGGGCGCTGCTTGCCGCACTCGCGCTTGACCTCGGGAATATCGTGCCGGTGACCCGGCTGATCGACGTCCTGTGGGGGGACAGCCCGCCGGTGACCGCGCGGGCCAAGGTCCAGGCACATGTGTCCGCTCTCCGCCAGGCTATCGGCCATCGCGGCCGTAGCGCTGACGAGCCGCTGCTGACCTGCCCGCCCGGCTACGTGCTCGGCCCGCAGGGCGTCGAGCTCGATCTCGCCGAGTTCGAGGCTCTGATGACACGGGCCTGGGTGGCGGCAGGGTCCGGGGACCGGGCCGCCGCTTCCGGGCTCTTCGCGGCGGCGCTCGCGCTGTGGCGAGGCCCGGCGTTCGCTGATGTCGCGTCGCCCGCGATCAGGGCCGCGGCGGCTGTGCTTGAAGAGCGCCGCCTGCTTGTGGTGGAGGCGAAGGCGGTGGCCGACCTCGCTCTCGGCCGCTGCGAGACCGTGGCGGCCCAGCTTCCTGACACGGGACCTCCTGGCACGGGACCTCCTGGCACGGGACCTGCCGGCACGGGACCTGCCGGCGGGCGAGAGTGCGAGATGGCGGGGAGCCGGCGGTCACGCCTGGCAGCCCATGAGCACCCTGCCGCTACCTGACCCCCCCCACAGGTAGCGGCAGGGAAGGACCGAGGGCCTGCCGCGGGACCGAGCGGGGGTTCTGCGGCAGGCCCTCTAATAAATGCTGAGCGTGTCTTTCTCGCGTGCGGGATGTGACGCTAAAGTGTCGTTCTGTGGCGGTCACGGCCGACCGCGATCGTCGGTGGGGTACAGGTACGGGGAGTCACCGTGGGGAATAGGTCCATCAGGTCCGTGGTGTGGGCGGCTATCGTCATGGTCAGCGTCATCGCGGGAATCAGCGGGTGCACGACGCGGAGTACCTCCAATCCGGCATTATCAGCATCTCCCTCGGGATCCCCGTCGCCCTCGCCGATGGCCCCCGCGGCCTACCAGCAGGTCTTGACGACCCTCAACGCCAGGCTGGCGGACGACTTCCGCCGGTTGAATTCCGCCAGGACACCGTCCGCGATCAGCTCCGCCAGCTCGACCGCGGGGACCGACGTTTCCAGCGGCGTTTCCCAGCTGCAGGGCGTCGTCCCGCCGGTCCCGCTCGAGGCCGCGCACGCCGCGCTGATCTCGGCCCTTGGCAACTTCGGTAACGACCTGCAGGGCGCCGCTACGGCGGCCAGCCAGAACCAGGTCTGCACGGGACCGTCCGCCACCGCGGTGATCAGCCGCGGCAATGGATCCGCGCAGCTCAGGTCGGTCGCGGCCCAGCTAGCGACGGCGGACCCTGCGCATCCCGCACCGGTAGGCACGTTCCTGCCCCCGGCGACGGCGGACAGGAACCGACGGCTAGCCAACGGGACCCTGGTCAAGGGGTCGACGGGGGGCGGCCTCGGCACGCTGAACATCGCCAACGGCGGCGGCACTGACGCGACGATCAGCCTCGTCCTCAGGCGAGCCCGCACCGCGACGATCGCGGTCTACGTCCACCGGAGATCTTCCTACACGGTGACGGGCATCGACGACGGCTCGTACCAGGTGTACATCACCAGCGGCCGGGACTGGGACAGGCACAGGTTCACCCGCACCTGCGATTTCCAGAAGTTCGACCAGAACCTGACCTATACGACCACGTCAACGCAGTACACGACCTACCACATCACGCTGACCCCGGTCCAGGGCGGCACCGCCGCGATAAGCCCCGTCGACCCCAACCAGTTCCCCGCCTCCTGACGAGAATCTGGATCTGGCCCATCTCGTGACGAGTTCCGCTGGGCAGGGCACCACCCAGGCAGCCCCAGGCGCCGCCGCTCCGCGGGCCCAACTACAGCGATGGTCCATTGACACACACCAGACTCGGTGAATGGACCACTGCTGTAGTTCCCACACGAGCACCCCGCCCGCGCGCTGGGTCAGAGGAGGCGCCGGGCGCTTTGCGAGGGGACCGCGTCGAGGAACGCGGGCGCCGTCCAGCCGCGCCCGGTGAATGCCTCCCGTACCGCGTCACGGACCTCGTCGGCGCGCGTGTCAGGCACCAGTGCGATCACGGACCCGCCGAACCCGCCGCCGATCATCCGCGCGCCGAGCGCGCCCGCGGGGCCGGCCGCATCGACCGCGGCGTCCGCTTCCGGCCAGGAGATCTCGAAGTCATCCCGGAGGGACGCGTGGGATTCGGTCAGCAGCGGTCCTATCTTCCCGATGAAGTCCGCCCGCAGCAGGCCGACGACTTCCTGGACGCGCTGATTGTCCGTGATCACGTGCGTTGCCCTGCGCCGCAGTACGGGATCTTCCAGCGCGCTGAGCGTATCGCCCGCTTCCGTTAGGTATCTGAGGGACGGTACCCCGAGGCGGCGGGCCGCTTCTTCGCATTCGTCGCGCCTGCTCGCGTACTCGCCTCCGGTCAGCGCGTGGCGCGCCCGGGTATCGATGACAAGCAGGCGCAGGCCGGCCACCGCCGTGTCGAAGGGAACCGCGGCGGTGTCGCCGCTGCGGCAGTCGAGCAGCATGGCGTGGCCGGCCTGGCAGAGCAGTGACGCGGACTGGTCCATGATCCCGGACGGAACGCCGACGAAATCGTTCTCCCCGCGGCGGGCGATGGCCGCGAGTTCGGACCTGGGTACGACGAGCCGGTACAGCCCGGTCAGCGCGATCGCGACAGCGCACTCGAGCGCGGCGGAGGAGGCCAGCCCCGCACCGGCCGGCAGGTCCGAGTCGATCGCGATACTGGCCCCGGCCACGGGCTGGCCGGCCTGCCGCAGCGCCCAGGCGACCCCAGCCGGATAGGCGGCCCAGCCACCCGCCGCGCCTGGTGCGAGCCCGGCCAGCGGGATGGTGACCGCAGCGCCGGGATTCTGCCGCGAGGACAGGGCGAGCATGCCGTCATCGCGGCGTGCGGCGGCCGCGGCGACCCCCTCGCCCAGGGCGAACGGGAGCACGAATCCCTCGTTGTAGTCGGTGTGCTCGCCGATCAGGTTGACCCTGCCCGGTGCGTGCCACACACCCTCGGGGTCCGCGCCGTGGCAGCGCAGGAACCAGGCCGCCGCCTCGTCCGCCAGCGTGCCGCGCGAGATCACCGCGCCAGCTCAGTACCGCCGCCTGGGGGGGCGGCGCTTCGCGCCCCCCGCAGCCCCCCGGAACGACTCAGGAAGGTCCACGCGTCCGCGACCATCGAACGCAGGTCGCGCGTGGGCCGCCAGCCAAGCTCTTCCTGGATGCGGGCGCAGGAGGCGACGAGCACCGCCGGGTCGCCAGGGCGCCGCGGCTCCACGCGCGCCGGGAGGTCGTGCCCGGTGACCTGGCGGCATACGTCGAGCACCTCCCGGTTGGAGAAGCCCGCGCCGTTGCCGAGGTTGTAGACGCGGTGCTCGCCGCCCGCGCACGCGTCAAGGGCCAGCAGGTGAGCGCGGGCCAGGTCGGCTACGTGGATGTAGTCCCTGACGCAGGTGCCGTCCGGAGTCGGGTAGTCATCGCCGAACAGCCGGATCTCCCCGCCACCTGGCGCTCGCGCCAGGATGTTCGGGATCAGGTGGGTCTCCGGGTGATGCCGTTCGCCGGACCAGGTGCCGTCGGCATCCGCGTACGCGCCGGCGACGTTGAAGTACCGCAGGCTCACCCCGCCGAAGGCATGCAGCCGCGCGTACTCGGCCAGCGTCGTGTCGACGGCCAGCTTGGACGCTCCGTACGGGCTCGTGGGCCGTGTCGGATCGGTTTCCTCGACAGGGATGCGCTCGGGCTCGCCGTAGACGGCCGCGGTCGAGGAGAAGACGATCTTGCGTACTCCGGTGCCGCGCATCGCGTCAAGCAGCGCGATCGTGCCGCCCAGGTTGTGCGACCAGTACAGGCCCGGTGCCGCTACTGACTCGGCTACCAGGGACTTGGCGGCGAAGTGCAGCACCGCGTCGATGCCGGCGGCGAGTGCCTGAGCCGCGTCATCCCTGAGGGTGCCGTGGATGAAGCTGGCCTTGGCCGGCACAGCGTCGGCATGCCCGGTGGACAGGTCATCGAGCACGGTGACCTCGTGGCCCGCCTCGATGAGCTGCGCCGCGACGACACTGCCGATGTACCCGGCGCCACCGGTGACGAGCAGCCTCACCTGACCTCCCGTAGCCTTCGCGCAGCCTCTTCCGGCACCACGTCGTTGATCCAGACGCCCATCCCGGATTCCGTTCCCGCCAGGTACTTCAGCTTGCCCGGCGCCCGACGGACCGACAGTACCTGAAGGTGCAGTCCGAACTCCCGGCGGGCGCTCTCGTCTGTCACCGGCGCCTGGTGCCAGGCCGCGATGTAGGGCAGCGGCGCGCCGAACAGCCCATCAAGCCGGCGCAGGACATCGAGATAGAGGCTGCCGAACGCCGCTCGCGCGGAATCGCGGAGCGACGGCAGGTCTGGCACCCGATCCGCGGGGAAGAGCAGCACCTCGTAGGGCCACCGGGCGGCTGCGGGCACGAATGCCGCCCAGTGCTCGTTCCGCGCCACGATGCGGCTGCCTGCCGACAGCTCCGCGGCCATCAGGTCGTCGAAGAGGTTGCGGCGGGTGCGCGTGGCGTACCCCTTCGCCTGGGCCACCATCTGCGTCGTCCTTGGGGTGACGAAGGGGAACGCGTAGATCTGCCCATGCGGATGGTGCAGGGTGACGCCGATCTCCTCGCCACGGTTCTCGAAGCAGTAGACCTGCTCGATTCCGCCCATCGCGCCGAGCACGGCCGTCCGGTCCGCCCACGCCTCCACCACCGTGCGGACCCGGTGCGGCGTCAGGCTGGCGAAGGAGGCGTTGTGGTCGGCGGTGAAGCAGACTACTTCGCACCGCCCGAGCGCGGGCCGCTGAGTGAAGATCCCCTGGGTCGGATCGGCTCCCTGGGCAGCTACCTGGCCCGCGCCGCGCAGTGAGGGGAAGCGGTTCTCGAAAACCACCACGTCGTAATCGGCTGCCGGTACCTCGGTTGGCCGCCCCGGTGCCGACGGGCACAGCGGGCACTGGTCGGCGGGCGGCAGGAAAGTCCTGTCCTGGCGCACCGCGGCGATCACCACCCACTCGCCGAGGAGGGCATCCCAGCGGAGCCCGGATTCCGCGGTGGCCTCCGCCAGGGTTTCCGCCCTACCGAGGTCGCGCGTATCGGGCACCGAGGCGCGGAAGAGCCCGGGCGCCTCATCGAAATAGATGATCTCGCGCCCGTCGGCAAGCCTTCCGCTGCTCTTCCAGACCAGATCTGTCCCCACGGGACTCATACGTTATCCCGTCCGTGTGAGAACTTGTCTCATCCTGTGTGGTCTGTGTGTCCCGCAACGCATCATCGGACGCCTCCCTGTCGGCACCACCACGGCGCCCAACCGGTGCGATCCCCGTATTCATCCGCACCGAACCGGTGCGATCCGCGGATTCACCCGGTTGCCGGGGAGCCAGGGGACGCGTGCCACACTGAGCTGCCTCTAAACTGTGCCAACGCCGCAGGCGGTCCGTACTGAGTCCCAAGCACTCGGCCGGCTGCGGAGGTCAGGGGGAGTCACCTGGCCGGTGAGGGTTTGTTGAGGTCAGGGATCAGCACGTGAGCCCGGTCGTCCTGGACGTCGTCGTCGTCTTGGTCTTCGTGCTCATCGGCGGCTTCTTCGCCGCCGCGGAGATGGCCCTTGTCTCGCTGCGTGAGGGCCAGGTGCGGGCGCTCGAGCAGCGCGGCAAGCGCGGCCAGCGGGCCGCCAGGCTCGCCCAGGATCCGAACAGGTTCCTTTCCGCGGTGCAGATCGGCATGACGCTTGCCACGCTGCTATCCGGCGCGTTCGGCGCGGCTACGCTCGCCGGTGAGCTGAAGTCGGCGCTGCTCAGGCAGGATCTGCCATCGACGGCCGCGTCCGCCATATCGCTGGTCGCCGTGACGCTGGCCATCTCGTTCTTCACCCTGGTGCTCGGCGAGCTCGCGCCCAAGCGGCTGGCACTGCAGCGGGCCGAGAGGCTCTCGCTGTTCGCGGCCCCGCTGCTCGACCGGATCTCAGTGCTCGCCCGCCCGCTCGTGTGGCTGCTGTCGAAATCGACCAACCTTGTCGTCAGCCTCCTCGGCGGCGATCCCAGGGCCGGACGCGGGGTGATGACAGAGGAGGAACTGCGCGACCTGGTCGAAGGGCACCAGGCGCTGAGCGCGGATGAGCGGCGCATCGTCGGAGAGGTCTTCGACGCGGGCAAGCGGCAGATCCGCGAGGTGCTCGTACCGCGGACCGAGGTAGACTTCCTTCCGTCGGACACGCCGCTTGGCCGGGCAGCCGAGATTGCCGGGAGCGCGCCGCACTCACGTTTTCCCGTGTATCAGGGGTCCTACGACAACGTGATCGGCTTCGTGCACGTGCGCGACCTGCTTGGCCCGGGCTTCGCGAGCCGCCCGCTCACGGTCGGCGAGGTGCGCAGGCCGGTGAAGTTCCTGCCGACGAGCAAGACGGTGCTTTCGGCGCTGTCCGAGATGCGGCGGGACAGGGCACACCTGGCGATCGTGGTGGACGAGTACGGCGGAACCGCGGGCATCGTGACCCTGGAGGATCTGGTCGAGGAACTGATCGGTGACATCTGGGACGAGTACGACCTGGCGGAGGAGCAGGCCAGGCAGCTGCGCAGCGGAGATCTCGAGGTCGACGGCCTGCTCAACCTCGATGAGTTCGCCGAGCAGACAGGAATCGAGCTGCCTGAGGGGCCGTACGAGACCGTGGCCGGATTCGTGCTCGCAATGCTCGGCCGGCTGCCCGCGGAGGGCGAGTCGGTAGAGGCGGGCAGCCACCGGATCACTGTCACGAAGATGGACGGCCGCCGCGTATCCAGGCTCCTCGTGACGCCGCGGCGCGCCGACCCGAACCGGAATCAGGACACCGCGGGGGGCCTTGGGGGGTCGTCCCCCCAGGCAGACACCGCGGGGGGCCCTGGGGGGTCGTCCCCCCAGGCGGACACCGCGGGGGGCCCTGGGGGGTCGTCCCCCCAGGCTGGAACAGCCAGCTAGACTGTCACGCCCGGGATGCCCGGGGAAGGTGGCCCCGGGAAGGTAACAGTGCACGCAGCTGGAGAATTCGACACGGTTCTCGTTGTCGACTTCGGTGCGCAGTACGCACAGCTCATCGCGCGCCGCGTTCGCGAGTGCCACGTGTATTCGGAGATCGTGCCGTGCACCATGCCCGTCGCCGAGATCCTGGCGAGGAAGCCCAGGGCGATCATCTTGTCCGGCGGTCCCGCGTCTGTCTATGCCGACGCCGCGCCGCCCGCCCCGCCAGGGCCGCCTGACCTGCTGACCGCGGGAGTTCCCGTCCTCGGCATCTGCTACGGCTTCCAGCTCATGGTGGCCGGCCTCGGCGGCACGATCGAGCGCACGCAGGCCGCCGAGTACGGCGGGACCACGCTTGAGACGCTGCCAGGCGACGCGGGGACGCTGCTCGCCGGGCTGCCGCGCCGCCAGCGGGTGTGGATGTCGCACGGGGACACCTGCTCCCGCGAGCCGCCAGGATTCACTGTCACCGCGCGGACCGCGCTGACGCCCGTGGCCGCCATGGAAGACCCGCGGCGGCGGCTCTACGGCGTGCAGTTCCACCCGGAGGTGATGCACACCGAGCAGGGCACGGGGATCCTGCGGCGCTTCCTCGAGGCCGCGGGCTGCCGTCCCAGCTGGACCATGCTCAACATCATCGAGGAACAGACCGAGCGCATCCGCGACCAGGTCGGCGGCACAAGGGCGATCTGCGGACTGTCGGGCGGCGTGGATTCCGCGGTCGCCGCCGCCTTGGTCCAGCGCGCCATCGGCTCCCGCCTCAGCTGCGTATTCGTCGATCACGGGCTGCTCCGCAAGGGCGAGGCGGAGCAGGTGGAGAAGGATTTCGTCGCCGCGACCGGTGTCCGCCTGACAGTCGTAGACGCTGCGGCCACGTTCCTCGACGCCCTGGCCGGCGTGACGGATCCCGAAGAGAAGCGCAAGATCATCGGGCGGGAGTTCATCCGCGCCTTCGAGCGGGCGGCCCGCGCCATCGCCGCCGAGGCCGGCGTCCGCGGCGAGTCCGTGGAGTTCCTCGTCCAGGGAACCCTCTATCCCGACGTCGTCGAGTCCGGCGGCGGCACGGGAACGGCCAACATCAAATCACACCACAACGTGGGCGGCCTGCCTGACGACCTGAAGTTCCGCCTGGTGGAGCCGCTGCGCTGGCTGTTCAAGGACGAGGTGCGCCGGGTAGGCGAGGAACTCGGCCTGCCGCCGGAGATCGTGGGGCGCCAGCCCTTTCCCGGGCCGGGGCTCGGCATCCGGATCGTCGGCGAGGTTACCGGGCAGCGCCTGCGGATCCTGCGCGAGGCCGATGCCATCGTCCGCGAGGAGCTGTCCGCGGCCGGCCTTGACGCGGACATCTGGCAGTGCCCCGTCGTGCTCCTCGCCGACGTGCGCTCTGTCGGCGTGCAGGGCGACGGAAGAAGCTACGGGCATCCCGTCGTGCTGCGCCCCGTGACCAGCGAGGATGCCATGACCGCGGACTGGGCGCGGCTGCCGGACGCGGTGCTCGCGCAGATCTCCACCCGGATCAGCAACGAGGTCGCGGAAGTGAACAGGGTCGTGCTCGACGTGACGAGCAAGCCCCCCGCCACGATCGAGTGGGAATAGCCAGTCGGCCCGATCCCGGATTAATGCGGCGGGGCTCGCAGCGCAGGTGCCGGGACCGCCACCCCTCTCCCGTTAGGCATACTGTTTGGTAACTTAGGAGTGACCCACCCGAAGGGGACGCAGATGCCTGATCTGATCTTCCGGCTTCCTGAGACGTTCGGAACCCCCGAGGAGGAGCGCAAGCACCGTAAGGAGCGGCTTGCCGCGGCGCTGAGGCTGTTCGGCAGGTTCGGCTTCGAGGAGGGCGTGGCCGGGCACATCACGGCGCGTGATCCCGAGCTGACGGATCATTTCTGGGTCAACCCGTTCGGCATGTCGTTCTCGCGCATCCGGGTGAGCGACCTGATCCTCGTCAACGACGAGGGCAAGGTGGTGGAGGGCCGCTACCACGTGAACCAGGCCGCCTTCGCGATCCATTCGCAGGTGCACCAGGCCCGGCCGGGCGTAGTGGCCGCCGCGCACAGCCATTCGGTACACGGCCGGGCGCTGTCCGCACTCGGCGAGATGCTCGAGCCGATCACCCAGGATTCCTGCGCGTTCTACACCGATCACGCGCTGTTCGACGACTACACCGGCGTGGTCACGGACATCGATGAAGGCAAGCGGATCGCGGCGGCGCTCGGCGGGGGCAAGGCGGTCATCCTCCGCAACCACGGCCTGCTCACCGTCGGCGACTCGGTGGACGCCGCCGCGTGGTGGTTCATCGCGATGGAGCGTTCCTGCCAGGTGCAGCTGCTGGCGAAGGCCGCCGGCAAGGTCGTGCACGTAGAGCACGACAACGCGGTGCTCACGCACGAGCAGATCGGCAACGACCTGGTCGGCTGGATCAATTTCCAGCCGCTATACGACCAGATCACGCGCCTGGAACCAGATCTCTTCGAATAATTTAGCCGAACGGGCTTCGCAGCAATGGCACCTTCCCGCCCTGTGCCTGTCCTGCCGGGCGAGAGGAACGACGCGTCCTGCGCTCCGCAGCGCTGCCCAAATGGTGAATGACACCTGGTTTGACATGGTACGTCCTACTCTTAGTAGCCACAACGAAACTGTCAGTACCCTATGCTTGAGTGACATTCATGGCAGACAGGAGGCACGATGGGTGTCATGACGATCGCCGATGCGTGGCCGCCCGCCACCCTGGAGCTCACGCCCGACGCCCTCGACCGGATGCCCGACGACGGCTACCGTTACGAGCTGCTGGACGGGGTGCTTGTGGTGACCCCGGGTCCGGGCCGCCGGCCGTTTACGGTCGACGACCTGGACGTGATGCCCGATGACAGCCGCACGTACGAGCTGCTCGACGGCGTCCTCATGGTGAGCGCGGCGCCGACCATCGCGCACCAGCTTGTGATGTTTCAGCTCGCGAAGCTGCTGGACGAGCTATGCCCGCCCCGGCTATGCGTGGTGCCAGGGCCAGGCGTCCAGATGTCGCTGAGGACCGAGCTGATCCCGGACACCGTCGTGATCAGAGCCGAACAGCTGGGGCAATCCGTGTGCACCGAGCCTCCGCTGCTGGCCGTGGAGGTCCAGTCGCCGAGTACGAGAAGGTATGACCAGACGCTGAAGAAGGCGGCGTACGAGCGGTTCGGCATCGGGTCGTACTGGCTGGTCGTGCCGGATCCCGCCAAGCCCGCGCTGACCGCGTTCGACCTGCGCGGCGGCCGTTACGAGGAGATCACGCACGTCGCGGGCGACGACGTGTTCCGCGTACAGCACCCGTTCCCCGTCGAGCTAGTCCCGGCGCAGCTGGTCGCCAAGCTCCGTACCCCATGATCGTGGTGGCCTGGCCGGCGCATTGACCCAGATCCGCCACGATCACGAGAAGTCCCTCATCGGCGCCTGGCTCCGCTCAGGTCGCGTGTGAGGGCGCGGCGGGGTAGTCCTCGTAGGCCTTGTGCTCGATTATTTCCCTGATGGCGTCGAGCGCGTCCCAGACGTCGGTGAACCCGGTGGTGATCGGGGCGGGACCGAGCCTGAGCCTGTCCGGCATGCGGTAGTCGGCGATCACTCCCGTCCGCGCGAGCGCGCGGGTGATCCGCCACGCTTCGGGGTGCCGCAGGCAGACGTGCGAGCCGCGCCGCTCGGCGTTCCTCGGCGAGGCGACCACGCAGCCGAGCGGGGCGAGCCACGCGTCGGCCAGCGCGATCAGGTAACCGGTGAGCTGCATTCCCTTGGCACGCAGCCGCACGATCCCGGCCTCGATGAGCAGCCGCGCCCCTTCCTCCACGGCTGCCGTGCCGATGACCTGCGGGGTCCCCGTCATGAACCGGTCGATGCCAGGGAGGGGGTCGTAGGCCGGCCCCATCGTGAACTGGTCGCGCTGGCCGAACCATCCCCAGATCGGCTGGCGCAGCCGATCCTGCAGCTCGCGGGACACGTACAGGAAGGCGGGTGCCCCCGGGCCGGCGTTGATGTACTTGTAGGTACATCCCGTGGCGAGGTCGACGCCGCACGCGTCCAGCTCGACGGGCACGGAGCCCGCCGAATGACACAGGTCCCAGAGCATGAGGGCGCCCGTGTCGTGGACGATGCCGGTGATCCCGGCCATGTCGGCGAGCGCGCCGCTCCGGTAGGCCACGTGCGACAGGCTCACGAGCGCTGTGCCGCCGTCGACGTCCGTGTGGACCGCGGCGGGGTCGAGTCCCTCGTCCAGGTCGGTGCGGATCATGCGCAGCTCGTAGCCGCGCTGCGCGGCGATCCCCTCGAGGACGTAGCGATCAGTGGGGAAGTTGTCGTCATCGGTCACGATGACGTGCCGGCCCGGCCGGGCATCCAGCGCCGCGCAGGCCAGCTTGTAGAGGTTCACCGTCGTGTTGTCACAGACGATGATCTGGCCAGGGGCGGCGCCCATGAGGCTGCCGAGCAGGTCCCCGGCCTGGCGGGGCAGCTCAGTCCACCGATCCCAGGACCGGATCAGGCCGGCTCCCCACTCATCGCGCACCAGCTTCTCGATGCGCTCGGCTGTGGCGTTCGGCAACCGCCCCAGCGAATTGCCGTCCAGGTAGATCAGCGACAGGTCGTCGTGTATGAACCTGTCGCGGAACGCGGCAAGCGGGTCGATTGCGTCCTGTTCCTCCGCATACGCCCGCTCTATGGGGAACGCTGTCATGGCTCCCACCCTAGCTGCGGGCCTTGGGGCGCTTTATCGTGCTCTGAGTGCCTCTTTCCTAGATCCCGCTGACCAGCGATTCCGCAGAAAGTGCCCCGCGGTTACCCGCCGGCCCCGACAGGGCTGCCGACGCGAGCAGAGCTGCCGAACACCTGCTCCACTACTCCCTGCCGGTGCCGGCCCTGGTACGTTGTGTCCGCATCGCTCGGGACGGGGAGCTTCGCCAGGTACTCGCCTTCGGCGTCGATCAGCAGTTCCAGTTCGCCGCGGTCGAGGTAGACGCCACGGCATCCGTCACATTCCTCGATCATGATGCCGTTGCGGTCCCTGGTCCGCATGTCATCCCCGCACTTGGGGCATGTCACTGTGGTTCCCCCATTGCTCTTCCCTCCGCTGAGCCGTTGGTAATGTCCGGCAGAATACCGACTTCGCCGTACAGCTTTGCGATCTTCAGTTGTTTTCTGGTAACAGGATGGCCTGGCCACGTGAGCGCACCTGATCGCATCGGCAGCCGGCCCGGCAGGGGACAGGCAAGGGGCATGGCCGCCTGGGGCGGCGGCCGGGCGGCGGCGCGCCACTTTTGGCCGTGCGCCGTGTTGACGAGCAGGCGCGGGGTGGATACTGTTCGGAACTGGCACTCACTAGGGTAGAGTGCTAATTGCGACGAGGGTCGGTCTGACACCCGCGACGGCAGACCGCCGTGGTCGCCCTATCGAGCTACTCTCATTTAGCCTTTCCGAAGGGGGAGGTCAGATCGTGACGACCGCCACCAAGGTTGTTCTCAAGCCGCTCGAAGACCGGATCGTGGTCCGCACGCTCGAAGCGGAGCAGACCACGGCATCCGGCCTGGTCATCCCGGACACAGCCAAGGAGAAGCCCCAGGAGGGCGAAGTCCTGGCAGTGGGCCCGGGCCGATACGACGATGCCGGCTCCAAGCGGATCCCGATTGATGTCAAGGTCGGCGACATCGTGCTGTACAGCAAGTACGGCGGCACGGAAGTGAAGTACAGCGGCGAGGAGTACCTGGTGCTCTCCGCCCGCGATGTGCTTGCCATTATCGAGAAGTGATCGCACCCGGCATCACGCCCGGCGCATACTGCGCCGGGCGTGTGCTGGCAGACGGATGCGGAACGTGAGCGTCTGCCGGGTGGGCGATGCTGCGCGCTAGCCTGCGGCCAGCTTCGTCATCGCCCGCGATATCTACCGCAGGGCGACCCGGCGGAACCCCCGGGCCGAGCGGACCTTCGCTGTTCGAGAACTCCAGGTGCCCGGCGACGGGCGGACGTCCGAGTGCGTGACCCGTCACTCGGTCATCCCTGGAGGGATAGCAACAGAACCCGACCTAAACAGTAGTTTGAGGTGCTCATGGCCAAGATGCTGGAGTTCGACGAGGACGCGCGCCGCGCGCTAGAGCGCGGCGTGAACAAGCTCGCGGACACCGTGAAGGTGACGCTCGGCCCGCGGGGCCGCAACGTCGTCATCGACAAGAAGTGGGGCGCTCCCACCATCACCAATGATGGCGTGACCGTCGCCCGTGAGGTGGAACTCGAGAATCATTACGAGAACCTGGGCGCCCAGCTCGCCAAGGAAGTCGCCACAAAGACGAACGATGTCGCGGGTGACGGCACCACGACGGCGACCGTGCTCGCGCAGGCGATGGTCCGCGAAGGACTGCGCTCCGTAACGGCCGGAGCCAGCCCGATGGATCTCAAGCGCGGCATCGACGCCGCGGCCGCCGCGGTATCGGAGCGCTTGCTCGAATCCGCCCGCGAGGTGGACGAGCAGAGTGAGATCGCGCACGTCGCGACGGTATCGGCCCAGGACGCGCAGATCGGCGAGCTGATCGCCGAGGCGTTCAGCAGAGTCGGCAAGGATGGTGTCATCACCGTCGAGGAGTCGCCGGCGATGGGACTCGAGCTGGAGTTCACCGAGGGACTCCAGTTCGACAAGGGCTATATCTCCCCTTACTTCGCAACCGATCAGGAGCGGCTCGAGGCCGTCCTTGAGGACGCCTACGTGCTCCTGCAGGACGGCAAGATCTCCTCGATGGCCGACTTCCTTCCGCTGCTCGAAAAGGTCGCCCAGACCAAGAAGCCCCTGCTCGTGGTCGCTGAGGATGTTGAGGGCGAGGCCCTTTCGACACTTGTCGTGAACAGGATCCGCGGCCTGCTCTCCGTGGCCGCGGTCAAGGCACCCGGCTTCGGCGAGCGCCGCAAGGCCATGCTCGCCGACATCGCCGTGCTGACAGGCGGCCAGGTGGTCAGTCCAGAGCTGGGTCTCAAGCTCGAGCTGATCGAGCTCGACACGCTCGGAGAGGCCCGCAGGATCGTGGTGGCCAAGGACACGACCACGATCGTTGACGGGTCAGGTGACCCGACCGCCATCGAGGACCGGGTCCGGCAGCTCCGCCTCGAGATCGAGGACACCGACTCCGACTGGGATCGGGAGAAGCTGCAGGAGCGGCTTGCCAAGCTGTCCGGCGGGGTCTGCGTGCTCAGGGTTGGCGCCGCCACCGAGGTGGAGCTGAAGGAGAAGAAGCACCGCCTGGAGGATGCCATCTCCGCGACCCGTGCGGCGATCGAGGAGGGCATCGTCGCCGGAGGCGGCAGCGCGCTCGTCCACATTGCCTCCGGTCTCGGCGATCTCGGGCGGACAGGTGACGAGGCGACGGGCGTGCGGATAGTACGGCGCGCCCTGGCCGAGCCCGCTCGCTGGATCGCGCAGAACGCGGGCGCCGAGGGTGCCGTGGTCGTCGCCAAGATCGCCGCTCTGGAGCCTGGCCACGGATTCAACGCGGCCACCGGCGAGTACGGTGACCTGGTTGCCCAGGGCGTGATCGACCCAGTGAAGGTGACACGCTCCGCGGTGCAGAACGCCGCGTCCATCGCTGGAATGCTGCTCACGACCGAGGTCCTCGTCGCGGACAAGCCCGAGGAAGAGACGAACGGCACCGCCGGTCACAGCCACGGCGGCCACGGCCACGCTCACTAGCGCCAAGAGCGCTGCCCGGCCTTGTGACCCCGGGGACCCGCACTAGTGCGGGTCCCCGGGGTCACACTGCCTAGCGGGCCGTTTTGGCTACGCTACGTATTCATACAGAAACGCATTGTCATTTCGGATGGCACGACACATCAATGTGACCTTTCCGTTGCCCCTTCTTATGGCCATACCCCCTGTCCGCGTGGGCATCATGCTTTCGTGACTGAGGGATGTATTGCCCAGCCCTCGACCGCGGGGGAGCATCAGGCATCAACGGAACGAGGGGCTGGCGCTGCTCATCGGTCTTCAGCCGATTTCGCCGTGGCCCGCGATACTGACCCGGGGGGACGCCCCCCCGGGGACGGGGCCGACCTACGTGATCTGACCAAGCTCGCGATCGGCGGGCATCCAGATGCGATCGAGTCCCTGCTCCAGCAGGTCCGGCCGATGGTCGTCCGGTACTGCCGGGCTCGCCTTGGCCGGATCACCGGGCACTACCACATTGCGGACGACGTCGCGCAGGAAGTGTGCATCGCCGTGCTGTCCGCGCTGCCCCGTTATCGCGACATGGGACGGCCTTTCGCGTCGTTCGTCTTCGGCATCGCATCCCATAAGGTGGCCGACGCGCTGCGCAGCGCCACCAGGTCAGCCGTGCCCACAGAAGATCTTCCCGACGGACCCGACGAGCACCCTGGTCCCGAGGAGACGGTCGTCGCCTACGTCGAGGCCGAACGTGCCCGCGCCCTGCTCGCGCGGCTCCCCGTCCATCAGCGTGAGCTGCTGATTCTCCGTGTCGTGACAGGGCTGACCGCGGAGGAGACGGGGAATGTGCTCGGTATGTCAGCGGGGGCAGTCCGCGTCGCGCAGCACCGGGCCCTCGCCCGGCTCCGGGCGATCGCGGTCGAGGAGTCGGTCGGGGAGTCGATTGCCTGAAGCCTGAAGGTGCGGACGCTGCTCATCGGCGACGTCGCGGTCGGTAGCATGGGGGGCAACTCATCGCTACCCACCGGAAGGTGCCATGACAGACGCCGTCAAGTTCGCTCCTCCGGGCCTGACATTCGACGACGTGCTGCTGCTCCCAGCGCACTCCGCGACGCTGCCGAGCGAAGCGGACACCACCGCCAGGCTTACCCGCCGCATCACGCTGCGGATCCCGCTTGTGTCGTCGGCCATGGACACCGTGACCGAGGCACGGATGGCGGTGGCCATGGCCCGCCAGGGCGGCGTCGGCGTGCTGCACCGCAACCTTTCGGTCGAGGAGCAGACACAGCAGGTTGACACGGTCAAGCGGTCAGAAGCCGGGATGATCACGAATCCGGTGACCTGCGGCCCCGGCGCGACCGTCGCCGACGTCGAGGGACTCTGCGGCCGTTATCGCATCTCCGGCGTGCCGGTGACCGCCGACGACGGCGTGCTCCTCGGCATCGTGACGAACCGCGACATCCGCTTCGAGACCGACCATGGCAGGCAGGTCGCCGACGTGATGACCGCGATGCCGCTCGTCACGGCCCCGGTCGGCGTGGCCAGGGACGAAGCGCTGCGCCTGCTCAGGCACAACAAGGTGGAGAAGCTTCCTCTCGTCGACGACGCGGGCAGGCTGCGCGGCCTGATCACCGTGAAGGACTTCGTGAAGAGCGAGAAGTTCCCGCACGCCACCAAGGACGCGGCGGGCCGGCTGGTGGTGGGTGCCGCGATGGGCGTGGGAGAGGATGCCAAGGTCCGCGCCCAGTCGCTGGTCGACGCCGGGGCCGATTTCCTCGTCGTGGACACCGCACACGGCCATGCGCAGGCGGTACTCGACATGGTCGCGCAGATAAAGGCGAACGTCAGCGTGGACGTGATCGGCGGGAACGTGGCCACGAAGTCAGGCGCTCAGGCGATCATCGACGCGGGCGCGGACGGGGTCAAGGTGGGAGTCGGGCCTGGCGCCATCTGTACGACCCGGGTAGTGGCAGGGGTCGGCGTGCCCCAGGTCACCGCGATCTACGAGGCCGCGCAGGCGGCGCGGGCCGCGGGGGTGCCTGTCATCGGGGACGGCGGCCTGCAGTACTCGGGCGACATCGCGAAGGCCATCGCGGCCGGCGCGGACACCGTCATGCTCGGCGCCCTGCTCGCCGGCTGCGAGGAGAGCCCGGGCGAGATGGTCTTCATCAACGGCAAGCAGTACAAGCTGTACAGGGGGATGGGCTCGCTCGGCGCACTGCGCAACAGGGAACGCGGCCGGTCGTACTCGAAGGACCGGTACTTCCAGGATGATGTGCTGAGCGAGGACAAGCTGGTGCCGCAGGGGGTCGAAGGGCAGGTGCCCTACCGCGGCCCGCTCGCCACCGTCGCCGGCCAGCTTGCCGGTGGCCTGAGCGCCGCCATGGGATACTGCGGCGCACGGACCATCACCGAGTTGCAGGACGCGCGGTTCATCCAGGTGACCGCGGCCGGCCTCGAGGAAAGCCACCCGCACGACATCCACATGACCGTTGAGGCGCCGAACTACAGCGGACGACGGACGTCGTGACCCCGGTCGAGATCGGGCGGGGCAAGAGCGACGCCTACCGTTTCGAGCTGCCGCTCGTCGTGAGCCCGATGGACAGCGTCGTCTCGCCGCGGACCGCGATCCAGATCGGCAAGCTCGGCGGTCTCTGCGTGCTCGACCTCGAAGGACTCTGGACGCGGTACGAGGACCCTGAGCCCCTGCTCGCCGAGGTCGCGGGCCTCGATGATCAGGCGGCCACCCGCAGGCTCCAGGAGATCTATACCGAGCCGATCAAGGAAGACCTGATCGGGCGCAGGATCGAGGAGATCCGCGCCGCGGGCGTCACGACAGCCGCGCGGCTGTCCCCGCAGCGCACCGTCAGGTATTACAAGGCGGTCATCGACGCCGGCGTCGATATCTTCATGATCCGCGGTACCACCGTGTCCGCCGAGCACGTCTCCGGCCAGGCCGAGCCGCTTAACCTCAAGCAGTTCATCTACGAGCTCGACGTGCCGGTCATTGTCGGAGGATGCGCCACCCACACTGCCGCGCTCCACCTCATGCGCACCGGGGCGGCGGGGGTGCTCGTCGGGTTCGGCGGCGGCTCCGGCCACACCACCGCGGCCGTCCTCGGCGTCGCAGTGCCGATGGCCACCGCGATCGCCGACGTGGCGGCCGCGCGCCGCGACTACCTCGACGAGTCGGGCGGCCGGTATGTGCACGTAATCGCGGACGGCGGCATGACCCGTAGCGGTGACATCGCCAAGGCACTCGCGTGCGGTGCCGACGCCGTGATGGTCGGCTCGCCGTTCGCCCGTGCCGCGGAGGCGCCGGGCCGCGGTTACCACTGGGGCAGCGAGGCGCATCACCACGAGCTGCCGCGCGGCGCACGGGTGAACGTCGGCACGATAGGCACGATCGAGCAGATCCTGCACGGGCCGTCGACCGTTCCGGACGGCTCGATGAACCTGATGGGCGCGCTGCGCCGGACCATGGCGACAGCCGGGTACTCCGACCTCAAGGAATTCCAGCGGGTCGAGGTGGTCGTGGCGCCAGGCAATCCACAGCGCAGGTGAACCGCACCGGCGAGACAGCCGCACGTAACACAGCGCGGGCAGTGCCATATGGATGTCGGGTGTCACGACGCTCCCGTTCGGTATAAGGGTGTTTGTTTTTGCCTGCACGCCGTGGATGCCGCCGCATCTCGAGGCCGGCCGCGCGCTCCGGGCGGGCCGGCCGGTAGCGTTCATGGTGTGATGGCCGGGGGCGCCGATGCCGCGAGGCTCGGGCCGGGTGAGAGGGCCGCCGCGCTCGCCGCGCTGGCAGGCACCGAGTACCAGGTCCTGGTCGTCGGCGGCGGCGTGGTGGGTGCCGGAGTGGCGCTCGACGCGGCGGCCCGCGGGCTCTCCGTGGGGCTCGTGGAGGCGCGGGACTTCGCGTCGGGAACATCGTCGCGATCGAGCAAGCTCATCCATGGCGGCCTGCGCTATCTGGAGCAGCGCAACTTCGGCTTGGTCAGGGAGGCGCTGACCGAGCGTGCGCTGCTGCTCGAGCGGATCGCGCCACACCTGGTCCGCCCCGTCTCGTTCCTCTTCCCGCTCACCCATCACGGGTGGGAGCGCGCATACATCGGTGCCGGTGTGAGCCTCTACGACCTGCTCGGGCGCTCCCTCGGCCAGGTGCGGGGGCTGCCCGGGCACAGGCAGCTCAGCAGGCGCGGCGCGCTGCGGCTGGCTCCCGCGCTGAAGAGGTCCGCGTTCACCGGGGCTATCAGGTACTGGGACGCCCAGGTTGACGACGCGCGGTACGTGATCAACCTGGTGCGCACCGCGGCAGGTTACGGTGCGCGGGCGGTCTCCCGCACCGAGGTGACCGGGTTCCTGCGAGAGGGTGAGCGGGTAACCGGCGTACGGGCCGTCGACCTGGAGACCGGCGCCGGGCTGGAGATCCGCGCCCAGCAGGTGGTCAACGCGACCGGGGTGTGGACCGACGAGATCCAGGCCATGGTCGGCGGCCGCGGCGTGATCAATGTCCGGGCGTCCAAGGGCGTGCATCTGGTCGTGCCGCGGGACCGTATCCACTCGAGCACGGGGATCGTCGTCCGGACCCCGGCAAGCGTGCTTTTCGTTGTCCCGTGGGGCCGTCACTGGATCGTCGGCACTACCGACACGGACTGGTCGCTGGACAAGGCGCACCCGGCCGCGACACGGGCGGACATCGACTACGTGCTCGGCCAGGTCAACCGGGTGCTCGCGGTCGCGCTCACCCGTGACGACGTGGCAGGCGTGTACGCGGGGCTGCGGCCACTGCTGTCCGGCGAGTCCGACCTGACGTCGAAGCTGTCCCGCGAGCACACGGTGGCTCACCCGGTGCCAGGGCTCGTGATGATCGCTGGGGGCAAGTACACGACGTACCGGCTGATGGCACGCGACGCGGTGGACGCGGTCGCGCACGGGCTGGATGGCAGGGTGCCGCCCTCGTGCACGGACGCCGTGCCGCTCGCCGGGGCGGCCGGCTATCCGGCACTCTGGAACGCCAGGTACCGGCTGGCGCGCTCATCCGGCCTGCACGTGGCGCGGATCGAGCACCTGCTTCGCAGGTACGGCTCGATGACCGGCGAGATCCTCGACCTCGTCGCGTCGGAGCCCGGCCTCGGCAGGCCGCTCGCCGCGGCGGACGACTACCTGCGTGCTGAGATCGTCTACGCGGCCTCGCACGAGGGCGCGCGCCACCTCGACGACGTGCTCTCACGCCGCACGCACATCTCGATCGAGACCTGGGACCGGGGGCTCTCCGCGGCAACCGAGACCGCCGGACTGCTGGCTGGCCCGCTTGGCTGGAACTCCTGCCACGTGGACAGGGAGATCGGGTACTACCGGGCACGGATAGATGCGGAACGGGCTTCGCAGGATGCGGAGGATGACCAGGCCGCGGACGCGATCCGGCTGGAAGCCCCCGACATCGTGCCCGTCGTCGGTCAGGCTGGTCCCCCGGGGGGTGCTGGGGGCCGCGAAGCGTCGGCCCCCCAGGCCATGCCCTCTGCGGGGGGTCTTGGGGGGCGCGAAGCGTCGCCCCCCCAGGCGAGCGCCGATATGGCGCCCGGCTGAACGGGCACGCCGCACTAGACTCTGCGCATGCGCAGACCTCGCGTGCTTTCCGGCATCCAGCCGACTGCTGACTCGTTCCACCTCGGCAACTACCTCGGTGCGATCAGGCAATGGGTGGCCATGCAGGAGACGCACGACGCTTTCTACTGCGTGGTTGACCTGCACGCGATCACGGTGCCGCACGACCCCGCGCTACTGCGCCGCCGGACGAGGGTCGCCGCGGCGCAGTTGTTCGCGGCCGGCATCGACGCGGAGCGCGCCGCGGTGTTCGTGCAGAGCCAGGTGCCCGAGCACACCGAGCTCAGCTGGGTGCTCGGCTGCCTGACGGGCTTCGGCGAGGCCAGCCGGATGATCCAGTTCAAGGACAAGTCGGCCCGCGAGGGCGCCGAGCAGGCCAGTGTGGGGCTCTTCACCTACCCGATCCTGCAGGCCGCCGACATCCTGCTCTACCAGGCGGACCAGGTACCTGTCGGGGAAGACCAGCGTCAGCACCTGGAACTCACCAGGGATCTCGCGCAGCGGTTCAATCACCGGTTCGGGCCGGCCTTCACGGTCCCCGGGCCCTACATTCTCCCCGGCGTCGCCAAGATCGCCGACCTGCAGGATCCTGCCGCGAAGATGAGCAAGTCATCCTCCTCACCTCAGGGCATCATCGACGTGCTCGACGATCCTGAGGTGATCCGCAAGAAGATCATGAGGGCGGTTACCGATCCCGGCGCGGATATCCGCGCCGATGCGGAGGCCAAGCCGGGGGTCACGAACCTGCTGCGGATCTACTCCGCGCTCACCGGCGCGGGCGTGCCAGACCTGGAGGCCAGGTACATCGATGCTGGCTACGGCACGCTCAAGAAGGATCTTGCGGAGGTAGTGGTCGAGGCCTTCGCCCCGATCAGGGAGCGGACAGAGAAGATGCTCGCCGATGAGGCCGGGCTTGACCGGCTGCTCGCTCATGGAGCCAGCCAGTCGCGTAAGGTAGCCCGGCAGACCATGAGCGTCGTCAGGGACCGTATCGGCCTGCTCGCGGCCAGCCAGGAGCAGCCCTGAACTTATCCCGCCCGCTCGCACGCACGCAGGCACACCGCGCTGACCCACACCGCGCTGGCGCCGACAGGGCTGTCAGCGTGACAAGCATCACCTTAGGCATGATCTACGAAGGAGCCTTAGCCTAGGCCCATGGCGCGCGAGTCGGAATCCGGGCTGCCGATCGAGCCGGTCTACGGCCCCGAGCAGCTCACGGACTTCAATCCTGACGAGAAGCTTGGCCGACCGGGTGAGTACCCGTTTACCCGCGGCGTGTACCCCACGATGTACGCGACGAGACCGTGGACAATGCGGCAGTATGCGGGCTTCGCCACGGCCGCGGAGTCGAATCGCCGCTACCACCAGCTCATCGAGGCTGGCACGACGGGGCTTTCCGTCGCCTTCGACCTGCCCACGCAGATGGGCTACGACTCCGACTCGCCCGACGTTCACGGCGAGGTGGGCAAGGTGGGCGTGGCCATCGACTCCATCGACGACATGCGGCAGCTGTTCCGCGGCATCCCGCTGGACAAGGTCTCCACGTCGATGACGATCAATGCGCCCGCCGCGGTGCTGCTGCTGCTCTACCAGCTGGTCGCCGAGGAACAGGGAGCGAGCGCGGGGGAACTCACCGGTACTGTGCAGAACGACATACTCAAGGAGTACATCGCGCGGGGCACGTACATCTATCCGCCCCAGCCCTCGCTGCGCCTCGTCGCTGACACCTTCGCGTATTGCCGCAAGGAGATCCCCAGGTGGAACACCATCTCGATCTCCGGCTACCACATGGCAGAGGCGGGCGCGACACCGGTACAGGAGATCGCGTTCACGCTCGCGAACGCCAGGGAGTACGTGCGCGCCGCGCTTGCGTCAGGGCTCGCGGTGGACGAGTTCGCCCCCCGGCTGTCATTTTTCTTCGTGGCGCGGACCACGCTGCTCGAGGAAGTCGCGAAGTTCCGCGCGGCGCGCCGGCTGTGGGCGCGGATCATGCGCGACGAGTTCGGGGCCGCCGACCCCCGGTCACTGATGCTCCGCTTCCACACGCAGACCGCCGGGGTGCAGCTGACCGCCCAGCAACCCGAGGTGAACCTGGTCCGGGTCGCCGTACAGGCGCTCGCGGCGGTGCTCGGCGGCACCCAGTCGCTGCACACCAACGCTTACGACGAGGCGATCGCGCTGCCGACCGAGAAGGCGGCGAGGCTCGCGCTGCGGACCCAGCAGGTTCTCGCCTACGAGAGCGACCTGACCTCGACCGCCGATCCGTTCGCCGGGTCGTACGTCATTGAGTCGATGACCGACCAGATCGAGGACGCGGCAGGCGAGCTGATCGGGCGGATCGAGGAACTCGGCGGCGCGGTCGCGGCGATCGAGCGCGGCTTCCAGAAGGCCGAGATCGAGAGGTCGGCCTATCAGGTCGCGCTGCAGGTCGATGCGGGTGAGCGGGTCATCGTCGGCGTCAACAGGTACATCTCCGACGGCGCCGAGTCCTATGAGCCGCTGCGCGTCAACCCGGCGATCGAGGAAGAACAGGCGCAGCGGCTTGCCCTGCTGCGGAGCCAGCGTGACGATGACGAGTTCCGGCGGACCATAGCCGGGCTCAAGGCGGCTGCGGTTGGCTCGGAGAATATGCTCTATCCGCTCCGCGCGGCGCTGCGCGCCCGGGCCACCGTGGGTGAGGTCTGCGACGCGCTCCGCGATGTGTGGGGAGTTTACAAGCCGCCCGACGTGTACTGACCTTGCGCAGCATCCGCCGGCCGCGTGGTCGCCGGCGGCGTGTTGACTGCCGCCCGTCTGCTCGCCGCCGTGTCATGGCTGCCCGCCTGCCCGCTGCCGTTTGTCCCGTTATGAGCCCATCGGGCCATTGCGAGAAGTTAGTCCGCTCAGCTGGTCATATATGGTGTTTCTTCCCGATTTAGGGAATTACTAGCTGCGCATGCCTTCTGCCTGCCTGCACCCGCGGCTCAGCGGAGGGCCGCATGCGGCGGGATCGTTGCTGCTCAAGCTTCGTGACTGGCAAATGTCACCGCATGTCCCGATCCATCCTGGAAAGATTGCCGATGGAGGTTGGCCGTGGTCATCAGGTGGAACGCCTCGCGCGGCGCGACGCTGGGTGTCGAATGGGAGCTGCAGCTCGTCGACGCGCAGAGCAAGCTGCTCCGCCAGGATGCCCGCGACGTGCTGGCTGCGCTGCCCGGGCTCAGCGAGAGCGGCGAGCACCCTAAGATCCGTCATGAGCTCATGCAGTCGACGGTGGAGGTCGTTACTGGCATCTGCAGCACGGTTTCCGAGGCCAAGGCCGATCTTGCCGCGACAATCGCGCAGCTCCAGCGGATCACCGACGAGCGCGGTATGCTGCTGGCCTGTGCCGGGACGCATCCGGTCAGCGACTGGCGCGATGCCAGGATGGCGCCCATTCAGCGCTATGCAGAGCTCATCGAGCAGATGCAGTGGCTTGCTCGCAAGATCCAGACCTTCGGTGTGCATGTCCATGTGGGGCTGCGTGACGGCGGCAAGGCGATCCCCATCGTCAATGCCCTCGCCGCGTACCTGCCGCACTTTCTGGCGCTGACCGCGTCGAGCCCGTTCTGGGGCGGACTGGACACCGGGCTGGCTTCGAGCAGGGCGATCATCTTCGGCGCGCTGCCGACCGCCGGACCGCCGAATCGGCTGGCGGACTGGAATCAGTTCGAGGAGTACATGGATACCCTGCTCCGAGCCGGGACGATCCGAAGCATCAAGGAGGTGTGGTGGGATATCCGGCCGCATCCAGATTTCGGCACGGTCGAGATCCGCATGTTCGATGGCGTGCCGACCCTCAGGGAGATCGGGATGGTAGCGGCCCTATCGCAAAGCCTGGTGCAGCTCTTCGACACGCAGCTGGACCGGGGTTACCAGCTGCCTAGCCCGCCATCCTGGGTCGTCCGCGACAACAAGTGGCGTGCCACAAGGTACGGGCTCGACGCGATAGTGATCACTGACGGGTCCGGCGCGACGGCTCCTCTTCGTGATGAGCTCTACGAGCTCGCCCGCGAGCTGGAGCCCGTGGCGGAGCGGCTTGGCTGCATGGCCGAGCTGAACGTGGTGTACGAGGTGCTCGACAAGGGCGCCTCGTACGAGCGGCAGCGCGCTATCGCCGCGCGGGGCTTCGAGCTGACCCGGGTGGTCGACGCCCTGGTCACCGAGTTCGCAGAGGACAGGTTCGTCAGTCCGGGGGAGGATCCGTATGCGGGGGCATGACCTGTCGGCGGAGCTTGACGCGTTTCTTGCTGAGTACGCGGACGAGCTGGTCGACTTCAGGCGTGATGTGCACGCGCACCCCGAGCTTGGCTACGACGAGCACCGGACCACGGAGCGGGTCGCGCGGCGGCTCGCGGCCGTCGGGCTGCGGCCTGTCATCCTGCCCAAGGGAACCGGGCTGCTTGCCGACGTCGGGGAAGGGGGCGCCGAGGGGCCCGTGGTGGCTCTCCGGGCCGACCTGGACGCCCTGCCGATCGCCGATGAGAAGAACGTGCCTTACCGGTCCACGGTGCCAAACGTCTGCCACGCGTGCGGGCACGATGTGCATACCACGGTGCTGCTCGGTACCGGGCTTTTCCTGGCTGCTCAGGCGGCGGCCGGCGCGCTGCCCGGACGGGTCCGGCTGATCTTCCAGCCGGCCGAGGAGGTGCCAGGCGGGGCGCTCGACGTGCTGGCCGCTGGCGGCATCGCGTCCGTTGAGCGGATCTTTGCCCTGCACTGCGACCCCCGGCTTGACGTGGGGAAGATAGGGATCCGGACCGGGCCGATCACGGCGGCCTGCGACAAGATCGTCGTCCGGGTGTCAGGACCTGGCGGCCACACCGCCAGGCCGCACCTCACCGCGGACCTGGTCTACGCCCTTGGCAAGATCGTCACCGAGCTGCCCGCCGCGCTTTCCCGCCGGGTCGATCCCCGGTCGAGCCTCAGCCTGGTCTGGGGCCGGGTGAGCGCGGGCTCGGCGGCCAACGCGATTCCGGACGACGGAGTGGCGGAGGGAACCGTGCGCTGCCTGGACGACGAGGCATGGCACGCCGCCCCCGATCTGCTCAAGGCGCTGATCGATTCGGTGGCGAGCGCGTACGGCGTGCTCGCCGAGCTCAGCTACCAGCGCAACGTGCCGCCCACCGTCAATGAGGCTGTCAGCGCGGCCATCATGTCAGCGGCTGCCGGACGGGTACTCGGACCGGACGCGGTCGCGTCCGCGCCGCAGAGCCTGGGCGGCGAGGACTTCGCCTGGTTCCTCGAGTCCATCCCCGGTGCCTATGCGAGGCTCGGCACGAGGACCCCGGGCTCGGCCGCCGACTTCGATATCCACCAGGCGACGTTCGACGTGGACGAGCGTGCCATCGGCGTCGGCGTCCGGGTCATGGCGGCGACGGCGCTCAGCGCGCTCTGGGGGGGCAGCGCACCAGATCCCGAGCCCATGCCCGGCGCCGCCCGCGCCTGAGACGCTGTGTGCATCCGGGACGGGCCCTGGCGGCTTATCGTGGTTGCGTAGCCGGGACCGAGTTCGCGGAGATTCTGAGCTGTGACAGCAGACCAGGGCCGGGGTGGTGAGGAAGCCGGCCACCCTGCGGTGTTCCGTCTGCCCGGACCTGTCGTCTTCTGGTGGGCCTGGCTGATCTTCGCCGTAGCTAACCTCGTCGACCTTGTCGTCCGGGGACGAAGTCACCTCTCGGCGGTGATCGCTGCCGTCCTCGTACTCGCCACCGGCATCGTGTACGTGGCGGCGCTGCGGCCCAGGATCGTCGCCGATGATGACGGCGTCACGGTGCGCAATCCCCTGCGCGATCACCGCGTGCCATGGGGGTCGGTAGCCAAGGTCGATCTTGTCGGCTCGGTCCGGGTGCACTGCGCGTGGGATGCCACTGAGCCAGCGGAATCACGGCGGACAAAGATACTGATCAGCTGGGCTGTCCACGTGTCACGCCGCGCCGGAGCGAGGACGCGGCGGCAGGTAAAGCAGGCCGCCCCGTCAGTGTGGGAGATGCGTGCGTTCAGCGCCCCGGCCTACCGCGCCCCCGTGCGGGAGGCGGCGCCGGACGCACGGCAGCAGCCGGGCACCGCCAGCGCTGAGCGCATCGCCAGGCTGCTCAGCGAGCGCGCCGCGCAGGCATGTGAGCAGGGCACCGCGGCTGCCGCGCCGACCGTCAGCTGGAACTGGCAGTCCGCGGCGGCGATCCTGCTGCCTGCCGTGGCGCTTGTCATGGTGATCCTGGCGTGACCGGCTGGCGGCACGTCACGGCTCAGGAAGCTGACTCCCCCTGGCGCCCACGGAGGCACACGGGCGAGCCCGCAGCGCGGCGACGTAGTCGGCGGGAGCTCCGGCCTTCTCCGCCGCGTCCGCGAGGATGCCGACGTGGCGGGCGGACGGCAGCCCGCCCTCGTAGGCGTTGAGCGTGTACAGCCAGGCGAGCACGTCACCGTCGAGGGTCTGCACCCGGACCTTGAGCTTGCGGTAGTAGCCGATCGTGACGCCATCCCAGCGGTCGAGCACCTTCTCATCAATGTCGGGAACGTCGTAGAGCACGGCGAAGACCCGTTCGTAGCTGTCTTCGACAACCGTCGCGAGCGCGCCTTCCCAGCCGATGTCCTCGCCGCCGAAGGTAAGCCGCCATCCTTCCAGCCAGCCGGTGCCGCGCTGCGGTGAGTGCGGGCACCGCTCGGACATCTGCGCCGGATCCATGTTGCTGCCGTACGCCGCATACAGTGCCACGGACGACAAGCGTACGGCGCTGAGCGGGCCGGGGCGACGCCCTTGGCCTTCCGCGGCACGCAAGCCGCCACAACCGCGTCCCCGCCGCCGACTGAACTCCCCCGCCCCCGATGAAGGGCACCTTCACCCCGCCAGAGCCGCACAAGGGCACCTCGGACCCCCGCCAGCCCCCGACCCGATGAAAGTCACGTTCACCCTGTCAGAACTACAGCAGTGGTCCATTCACACAGTCAGGTGTCTGTGAATGGACCACTGCTGTAGTTAGGCAGGCCCGCCCGGCGGAGCCGGTGGCGCTGGGACAACGATGTAGCAAAGGAAGCTACTGACAGAGCCGCACAAGGGCACCCTTTACACGCCCGCGACTCCGGAGGCCCACAGTGCGGGCCGTGGCAGCCGCGCGGCCACGTCGCCCTGCAGCCCGCCGGCGGCGTGCGGGAGAATAAGTCACCGTGGGCCATTCACGTACGCGGGTCGCGATCATCGGCGGGGGGCCGGGCGGATACGAGCCAGCCCTGGTCGCCGCGCAGCTCGGCGCCCAGGTCACCGTCATCGAGCGCGAAGGCCCTGGCGGCGCGTGCGTGCTCACTGACTGCGTGCCCTCCAAGACGCTCATCGCCACATCCGGAACCATGGCGTCGCTGAACGGCTCCGGCGCGCTCGGCATCCGGTTCGACGGCGGCCCCGGCCGGCCGGGGGCCCGCGCCGTCGTGGACGCGCCCCGGCTGTACGGCCGTGTCAAGGCGCTTGCCCGCGCTCAGTCCGCGGACGTCGCGGCCCGTCTCGCGGCCGAGGGAGTCGAGGTCGTGGCCGGGCAGGGACGGCTGGACGGCCCGCGGACCGTGCGGGCAGGCGACAGGGTGATCACGGCAGACGTCGTGCTCATCGCGGCGGGCGCGCAGCCACGGATACTCCCCTGTGCGAGGCCTGACGGCGAGCGCATCCTGAACTGGCGGCAGCTCTACGACCTGGGCGAGCTGCCGGCGGAGCTGATCGTCGTCGGCTCCGGGGTGACAGGCGCCGAGTTCGCCGACGCTTACCAGGCGCTCGGTTCTAAGGTCACGCTCGTGTCCTCGCGCGAGCGGGTGCTGCCGCACGAGGACGTGGATGCGGCGGTGGTGATCGAGGACGTGTTCCGGCGGCGCGGGATGACCGTACTCGGCAGGTCCCGAGCAGCCGCGGTGAAGCGCGCCGGGGACAGCGTGGTCGTCACGCTCGAGGACGGCAGGACGGTGGAGGGCTCGCATTGCCTGCTGACCGTCGGCATGGTGCCGAGCACGCGCGGCCTCGGTCTCGAGGAGGCCGGGATAGATTGTGACTCGCACGGTTTCGTCGAGGTCGACAGGGTATCGCGGACCTCGGCGGCCGGGGTATACGCGGCGGGCGATTGCACGGGGGTGCTGATGCTCGCCTCCGTCGCGGCGATGCAGGGCCGGATCGCGATGTGGCACGCGCTCGGCGAGGCCGTCCAGCCGATCAGGCTCAGCCATGTCGCGGCCACCATCTTCACCGACCCGGAGATCGCCACGGTCGGCGTCACGCACCAGGCGGTGGACGCCGGGGAGGTGGCGGCGCGGGTGGTGAAGCTGCCACTCGCCACCAACGCCCGCGCGAAGATGGCGGGCTTCAGGGACGGGTTCATCAAGCTCTTCGCGCGGCCCGGTACCGGGGTCGTGCTCGGCGGGGTGGTGGTCGCGCCGCGCGCGAGCGAGCTGATCCTGGCGGTGTCGCTAGCCGTGGAGCAGCGACTGACAGTTGACCAGATGGCACACACGTTCGCGGTGTACCCGTCGCTGTCCGGCAGCCTGACCGAGGCGGCCCGCAAGCTCATGCAGCCCTCCGCCGACACCCCCTGACCGGGCTCCCGTCCAGCCGGGCTCCCGTCCAGCCGGGCTCCCGTCCAGCCGGGCTCCCGTCCAGCCGGGCTCCGTCCAGCCGGGCTCCCGTCCAGCCGGGCTCCCGTCCAGCCGGGCTCCCGTCCAGCCGGGCTCCCGTCCAGCCGGGCCCTGTCCGGCCGGGCTCCCGTCCAGCCGGGCCCTGTCCGGCCGGGCTCCCGTCCAGCCGGGCCCTGTCCGGCCGGGCTCCCGTCCAGCCGGGCCCTGTCCGGCCGGGCTCCGTCCAGCCGGGGGCCCTGTCCAGCCGGGCTCCGCCTGGCCGTCCTCGCCGCAGCCGCCCGCCAGGACCGATTTCGGCCCATCTACGAATTGATTCTCTCTGTGCTAGAAATATCCTGATATTTAACGATATAAGCTGATATTGAATCCTGAAGGCTATTCAAAAGCAGTTTCTGATGAAGATCAGCAGCGTGGCGGTCCTCGTCACGGCCGGCAGCGAACTACAGCAGTGGTCCATTCACGCAGTCTGGTGTGTGTGAATGGACCACTGCTGTAGTTGCGGTGATGCGGCGCACTGGGCCGGGCCCCGGGCGCGCGGCCTGGCAAGATCACGGGATGAAGGCTTTGAATAACCCTCACTGTGTCATGCAATGACACAGTGGAGCGGGACGGTGTCAAGGCGGCTTCGGCGCTGATGACCGCACGGACGCAGGCGACGGCACTCGCTCTCGCCGTCGGCGTTGCTGAGCGCCCTCTCAGTGCGGGGGGAGGCCGGCGTCCGGGTCGTCCGGGTCGTCGGGGACGGGCAGGCCGTGCTGGCGGAGCCTGGCGGCCCTGATGTCATCCGCGACGGCGGTCACCGTGAAGAGGCTGCCCGCCAGGGCGAGCGCCGGTACCATAACCCGGAGCCATACCGGAGCGGGCAGCAGGGCGAGGGCGAGGCAGACCGGGACCATGACGGTCAGGTGGCGGGCGACGACCCGGCCCCGCCATCCCGCGTCGGTCAGCTCGTGCCGCACCCAGTCAGCGTGCTCGGCACGCAGCCGCAGCCCGGCCGCGAACCGCAGCCGCCCCGCCAAGCTCGGATCCCCCGGCAGCCGTGTCACTTCCCGTGCCGTCCTGCGCTTCCATGATCGTGGTGCCTCCCCCGCGGATAGCGCGGGGGGTGGCACTCTCCCGGGACCGTGCGGCATTTCGTGGCATTCCGCACCCCCGCCGCCCCCCGCCGCGTGCGTCGATGCGGCATCACTGCATCTATACCTAGTGTCTTATTCAAAGTCGCGTTATTCAGCGGTGCCACATCGACTCACCCCGGCGCATGCAATGGGACCGTCCCGGGTCATCCGCCGAGGAATCTGTCGCGCATAGCGAAGGTCAGATATCACGATCATGGAAAGAGGCCAGGACAGGGCGATCACAGGTACCGGCCCGTGGCCCGCGGCGGCACACGCAGGATTGCGCATCCATTCAGTCTTCCAGGCGGCAGATGACCTCACCGGTCGGCACCGTCTGCCCGATTTCCACGGTCAGTCCCGCCACCGTCCCGTCCTTGTGCGCGGTCAGCGGCTGCTCCATCTTCATCGCCTCGAGCACAACGACCGTGTCGCCGGCCGACACCCGCTGCCCGTCAGCAGCGACGATCTTGACGATCGTGCCCTGCATCGGAGTGATCAGCGCGTCGCCGCCCGCGCCGCCTGACGCTCGCGCCTGGCCTGACGCTCGCGCCTGGCCGCGCTTCCGTTCGGCTGCCCGGGGGGGAGTCGCGGGGAAGGAAGCTCCGCTTACGGCTGGAACCACCACTTCCAGCCGCTTCCCGCCTACTTCTACGGTGATCCGCTCGCGCCCGGGAGACTCCGCCGCGGTCACCTCGCCGTCGAACGGCGCGATGGCGCCGCCGAACTCCGTCTCGATCCACCTGGTGTGCACGGTGAAGGGCTCGGCGGTGAACGCCGGGTCCGTCACGACCGCCCGGTGGAATGGCAGCGCGGTCGGCATCCCGGCGATCTCGAACTCGCCGAGCGCGCGCCCGGCCCTGGCCAGTGCCTCGCGGCGGGAGGCCCCGGTGACGATCAGCTTGGCGATCAGCGAGTCGAATGCCTGCGGCACGGTCATGCCCGGCCCGTAGCCGGCGTCCAGCCGTACGCCGGGCCCGGCCGGCGGCCGCCAGCCCGTGATCGTCCCTGGCGCGGGCATGAAGTTCCTTCCCGCGTCTTCCGCGTTGATGCGGAACTCGATCGAGTGGCCGCGCAGCGACGGGTCGCCGTAGCCGAGCGGCTCGCCGTCGGCGATGCGGAACATCTCCCGCACCAGGTCTATGCCGCTGACCTCTTCGGTGACCGGGTGCTCCACCTGCAGCCGGGTGTTCACCTCGAGGAACGACACGGTGCCGTCGCGCCCGATGAGGAACTCGCAGGTGCCCGCGCCGACATAGCCCGCCTCGCGCAGGATCGCCTTCGAGGAGTCATAGAGCATTGCGGTCTGCGCGCTGGTGAGGAACGGCGCGGGGGCTTCCTCGACGAGTTTCTGGTGACGGCGCTGCAGCGAGCAGTCCCTCGTCGATATCACCACCACGTTCCCGTGGCTGTCGGCCAGGCACTGGGTTTCCACGTGCCGCGGCCGGTCCAGGTACCGCTCGGCGAAGCACTCGCCGCGGCCGAACGCCGCCGTGGCCTCCCGGACCGCCGACTCGTAGAGTTCCCCGATCTGGTCGGCGGACCACGCCACCTTGAGCCCGCGCCCGCCGCCGCCGAACGCCGCCTTGATGGCGACAGGCAGCCCGTGCGTCCGGGCGAACTCAGCGACTTCTTCCGCACCGGATACCGGGCCCGGAGTCCCTGCCGCGAGCGGGGCGCCGACCGCGCGGGCGATATGCCTGGCGCGCACCTTGTCGCCGAGCGCCTCGATGGCGCCGGGCGGCGGCCCGATCCAGGTCAGCCCGGCCGCGGTGACCGCCCTGGCGAAGTCCGCGTTCTCCGCGAGGAACCCGTAGCCAGGGTGCACGGCGTCGGCACCGGAATCGGCCGCGGCCTTGAGGATCTTCTCGACGTCGAGATAGCTGTCGGCCGCGCTCTGCCCGCCGAGCGCGTACGCCTCGTCCGCGATCGTGACATGCAGCGCGTCAAGATCAGGCTCGGCGTACACCGCCACGCTCGACAGCCCGGCGTCACGGCAGGCCCGCGCGATGCGCACCGCGATCTCGCCGCGATTCGCGATGAGGACCTTTCGCACGAAAGCATCTCCTCTCCGCCGCCGGGGGCCAATCCGCCAGACTCCCGGCCAGGCACCCCGGGAGGGCACCCTCAGGCCCGCGGCCCGGATCCCGCAGCACTGCGCAGGATTCTAAGAGATCGTGCGGTACGGCCGGTACAGCGGGACCTGCCGCCCGCATACGGCAGACCCGCCGGGGCACGACATCCATTTATCCGAACGAGAGCGCGATGGCACTCCCCCGTGAAGCCCCTCGTCCCGGGTGGGCATTGTCCCGTGGTGCCGCGGATCGCCTGTCACCCCGGAGATGACCGCGCTCGCTGGCAGGGCCGTCATGACGCTTCCGTTCGGTATAGGCATGGTTCTTATTGCCCTGGTTCTAGCGGAAGTTGCCGGTATGACCGAGCGAGTAGCGTCCGGGCTGCGGGAACACGCACACCCCGTGCGGACCCGCGCCTACCGGTATCTTCGCGAGCAGGCGGCCGGTCGTGGTGGACATCGCGTACACCACGCTGTTGTACCGCCCGCTCCACCACATGACCTTGCCGTCCGGGGTGATGCCGCCCATGTCGGGTGAGCCGCCGCCGGGGATCCGCCATTTGTGCACCAGCTTGCCGGTGGCGAAGCTGAGCACCGAGATCGAGCCTTCGCCCCTGTTCGCGATGAAGAGATACCTGGCGTCGCGGCTGACCTCGAAGCCGTGCGTGCCGGCCCCCGTGCGGATGAAGCCGATCTTCCTGAACCTGTGGGCGTCGATCAGCCAGATGCCGTTCGCGGCCATGTCGGCAACATAGAAGATGTTGCCGCTGGGCGAGAGCCGCACGTCCTGCGGCATGCTGTACCCGGGGCCCGGCGCGGTCACCGGCGCGTCCATGGACATCCCGAGCGTGATCGTCTTGAGTACCCTCCGCGCGCGGATGTCGATCATCAGCACCTTCGCGCTGAACTCACAGCTCGCCACGGCGTAACGGCCGTCGGCGGTGAAGTCCATGTGGTTCACGCCCGCGCAGGGAACGGTCATGGAATCGCGCAGCGCCATGGTGTGCGGGTCACGGAAGTCGATGCGGTCAAGCGCCTCCGCCATCACCATCGCGCTCGTGCCATCGGGCGTGAAGTACAGGTTGTACGGGTCTGATACGGGGACCGGCCTGCCCAGCTTGCCGGTCTTCGGGTTGATCGGGGTGAGGCTGTAGCCGTCGGTGTTGTTGACCCAGAGCACCGACCCGTCCCAGGACGGGGTTATGTGGTTGGGCGACGCCCCCACAGGGAACGTGCCGATGACCTTGTACGTGCGCGGGTTGATCACGGTCATCGTGTTGTCCAGGCTGTTCGGCACGTAGACGCGGAACGGGTCGGACGCCCACGTCGCGTTCATCATGCCTGGCGCTATGTGCGCGTACACGTTCAGCGCCGGATCCGCCGAGGCTGACGGTGCCGTGGGCGGCGCCTGGACGGTCGCGCCCGCGGTGGCCGACGCCACGGCCGGCTTCGCGGGCGCGGCCGCCGGGGCTGCCGAGGTGCAGGCGCTGAGCGCGGCGATCAGCCCCGCCGCCGCGAAGCCCAGTGTCACCGGGCGCCCTGGCGTCAGGGGCGCGGGCGTCATCGGAGATCCAGTACGCTGCTGGTCACGAACCGTGTCCCATAGGGGTGAACTTTAGCGGCTCCCGGCGCTCCTCGTGCCCGGCACCGTCAGGCTTTGCGCGCATCCTCTCGTCCGCGTCCGGGCGGTCTTGCCGGCGGCGAGACCCTAGAGTGACGACGTGCGGATATGGGTGCCGACAGAGCGGCTAGCCGCTGTCGTGCGCGGGCTTCACGGTGCCGAGGTGGACGTGTTCACCGCGGATGGCGATCTGCGCCCGGTCGGCGCCGACGAGGTGGAGTTCTACGTCCCGCCGTTCTTCCCCAGGCCGGAGGCGGTCGCGGTCATCGCCCGGCTGCCTGAGCTGCGGGTCGTGCAGACCCTGACCGCCGGGGTGGACGTGCTGCTGCCGCACATCCCGGTCGGCGTGACGCTGTGTAACGCCAGGGGCGCGCACGACGCGAGTACGGCCGAGTGGGTGGTCACGGCCATGCTCGCCGCGCTCCGCCAGTTCCCGTTCTTCTCCGCGGAGCAGGCCGCGGCCCGGTGGAGCTACCAGTTCACCGGCTGCCTGGCGGGGAAGACCGTTCTGCTCGTCGGATACGGCTCGATCGGCGCGGCCGTGGAGCGGCGGCTGGCGGGATTCGAGGTCGAGGTGCGGCGGGTGGCACGCGGCGCCAGGGAGGGCGTCGCCGCCATGCACGAGCTGCCGGGCCTGCTCCCCGCCGCCGACGTTGTCGTGCTGCTCGTGCCGGTCACCGCCGAGACCATCGGCATGGCCGACGCCGCTTTCCTCGGCAGGATGAAGGACGGCGCGCTCCTTGTCAACGCGGCCCGCGGGTCCGTGGTCGTCACCGAGGCGCTCTGCGCGGAACTTCGGGCCGGCCGCCTGCACGCCGCTCTGGATGTCGCCGACCCCGAGCCGCTGCCCGCTGATCACCCCCTCTGGGCCGCGCCGAACGTCCTGATCACCCCGCATGTCGCCGCGTCCACGCCGGTGTCCGCCCTGCGGGCAGGTGCGCTCGTCCGTGACCAGGCTCAGCGGTATCTGCGCGGAGAGGCCCTGCGCAACGTGATCACGGGCGCATACTGAGAGACGTGATCACGGACGCGTACATGAGAGGCTGCCTCTGATCCGATGAACGTACCTGCTGGCTTCTGGCCCTAAAATGCCGGGATGGGCAGGTATTCCCCTTTTGTTTGATGTCAGTTGTCTCCCTGTGTAGGCCCTACCTCAATCGAAGTGTGACCTTCGGTACGTAGAGTGAACGTCGTCGCCGGATGCGATACCGCGTCCTGGGAACTGGCGGTCCCGGTCAGCGCCGGGCATCGCGCGTTGCCCGCCGCCGGTGACCCTCGGTTACAAGAGCGTAACGAACTCGTACAGATCCGGGTCCGGCAAGGTCCCCGAGCCGGCAATGGACGCGGTGGAAGGAGGCCCGGTGCGCCGGTGGCTAACGCTGCTCGTCGGCCTGCGGCCAGCTTCGCCAGCGCCCGCGATACCCACCCGGGGGGACACAGTGCCCTCCGGGGGACACCCCAGGACCCCCGATGGCCCGGCCCCCCCCGACAGGTGGCTAACGCTGCTCGTCGGCCTGCGGCCAGCTTCGCCAGCGCCCGCGATACTGAGTCCGGGGCGCGACCTGTGCCCCGTCTTGCCGGGGGGCAGGCGATGAGCCTTCCTACGCAGGCTGCCGCGGCGGTGAGCGCCCTCGCGTCCGGCGGCGCGGCCCTGAGCCTCTGGCTGGGTGCTGCTCGCGCGACTGGCGCGCCCTCCCGCGGGTACAGGTGGCTGGCCGGCACGGCCGCCTGCTGGTTCGCCGGGGTCATAGCCGCGCAGGTCTTCCCCGGCACGCTGAGCGACACCGCGGCCCCGCTGACATTCGGTGACCTGCTGCCGCTGCTTGCCTGGCTCCCGGCTGCGCTCGGGATCATCCAGCTGTCATCCGCGCGGACCGGCGGGACGGACAGCGCGATCGTGACCACGCGCCGCGTGCTGGCGGACCTGGCCGACGGTTACGTACTGGCCGCGGCGCTCTTCGTGATCGGCTGGGTCGCCCTGTTCGGATCGCAGTACCGCAGAGCCGCTGAGGGGCCGAGCACGTTCCTGCTCGAGCTGATCCATCCGCTGGCGGGCGCCGCGGTGCTCGGCGGACTGCTCGCGATGGCGGTCGGCGCGGGCAGTCGGGCGGCACTGCCGTATGCCTCCCTGCTCGCGATGACCGTGGCCGATGCGCTTGGCGTCGGCGCCCGGCTGAGCGGGGGTCATCCTGGCGGTGCCGCGCAGGCTGCGCAGCTCATCGCGTTCTGCCTGCTCGCGCTCGCGCCGTGGGCCACGGGCGCTCGCGTTCGCGAGGTGCCGCTGATCACCCGCGGCCAGCGCCGCCGTGACGCCTCCGACCCCGACGGCCCGCGGCCCCCCGATAAGATCACGGTCGTCGCGTCGCTGGCCGCCGCGGCGGCGACGCTCGCCGTGATCAGCCGTGAGCTGGCAGGGGCCCCGGCCATCGAGCCAGTCGTGGTGCTCATCGGCGGGAGCGCGGTGCTCGCCCTCGTGACCAGGATCCTCGGCCTGGTCCGGGACAACGGGATGGCGCTGCGGATCTGGCGGGAGTCGAGCAGGAGCATCCGTGAGCTCGCCGACCGGACAAGCGATGTCGTGCTCGTCTGCGACCTTGCCGGGATCATCCGCTACGCGAGCCCCGCCGTCGCGGCGTACGGCTACTCGCCGGAGAGCCTGGCCGGCCGGCAGCTCGAACAGCTGCTGCACCCAGAGGACCGGTCAGGCGGCGTGCGGGCGGTCCGCTCTGCCCTCAGGATCTCCGCGTCCCCCGAGGCCGGGGCCGAGAAGCCCGGGCGCTTCCCGTGCCGGGTGCGCGCCGCCGACGGCACCTGGCGCCACATCGAGTCGACGGTCTCGCACTACCAGGTTCCAGGCGAGCCGGATCAGCTGCTTGTCACCGCACGCGACGTCAGTGACCAGGTCGCGCTGCGCCAGCAGGTCACGCACCTGACCTTCCACGACGGGCTGACCGGGCTGCCGAACCGCGCTTACATCGAGGAGAGGGCGCGGGACGCGCTCGGTCAGGGCATGGACCCGATGGCGGCCCAGGCCGGGGTCATCTTCCTTGATCTCGACGGGTTCACCGCGGTCAACGACTCGGTGGGCCATGGCGCGGGCGACCTGCTGCTCGCGCAGGCCGCGCGCAGGCTGCGCGCGGCCGTTCCCCTGCACGACACGGTTGCCCGCTGGGGTGGCGACGAGTTCGCCGTGCTCATCGTGGGCAGCGGGGGGGTGCAGGAGATCGTGGACCTGGCCGAGCGGCTGGCGGGCTCCGTTGCCTCCGAGCCGTTCCACGTCGCCGATCGTGACATATCGCTGACCGCGAGCGTGGGCGTCGCGATCGCGGATTCCGCGCCGCCAGGACTGGTGCTGCGTAACGCCGACGTGGCGATGTCGCGGGCCAAGGACAGCGGCGGCGGCAGGGTGGAGGTCTTCGCGGCGCATATGCACGCCGATGTGGTGCGCAGGCTCGAACTCGCGAGCGACCTGCAGCGGGCGATCACGGAGCATCAGCTCACGCTCGAGTTCCAGCCCGTCGTGGAGCTGGCGACATCGCGGGTCACCGGTGCCGAGGCACTCGTGCGCTGGTGGCGCGAGGGCGCGGCGGTGCCACCCGGTGACTTCCTCGGCGTGGCCGAGGATTCAGGGCTCATGGTGCCGCTCGGTGACTGGGTGCTGCGCGAGGCGTGCACACAGGCGGCGGCCTGGCGGCGATCGTCCTGGGATGTCGGCGTGTCGGTCAACCTGTCGCCGCGGCAGGTCAACGAGCGCCGCTTTCCCGAGTCGGTGATAGCGGCGCTCGAGGACAGCGGCCTGCCGCCGGAAGCACTGACGCTCGAGGTCACCGAGCGCGTCCTTGTCGAGGACGCGGGGCCGATGGTGGAGCGTCTTGCCGGCCTGCGCCGGCTCGGCGTCCGGCTGGCGATCGACGATTTCGGCACCGGCTACGCGTCCCTCGCGTACCTGCGCGAGCTTCCCGTCGACATCATCAAGATCGACCCCTCGTTCGTGGCCGGCCTTGGCACTGACGACACGCTGTCCCTGCTGACCAGGACGATCGTCCAGCTAGGGCACGAGCTCGGCATGCAGGTCGTGGCAGAGGGGATCGAGCTGCCGCAGCAGCTCGCGCTGCTGCGGGAAATGGACTGCGGGTACGGCCAGGGGTTTCTCGTGGCGCGCCCGATGGCCGGGCCCGGCGTGGAGGCACTGATCCGGACGGCGGCCGGCGGCCCCGCGGACAACGAGCCGGGGAAATCCCGGCAGGGCAAGGCCACCGCCCCAGCCTCCTAGGGTGTGTCCCGCGGATCTTCAGCGGCGCGGACCGGCGCCCAGACGACGACCGGCGCCAGACCCCGGCAGCACAGTGTCGTCGTCGCCGATAGCTCCGCTATCGGCTCCTCCTCCGCCTTGCCGGATCGCCGCCTGGATCGCCGTCCGCATCCACCAAGATCCACGGGACACACCCTAGCCCTCTTGACTACCGGGAATGTCAGGCTGTCGTCTCGGGATTTGAGACAACTTTGTGCTCAGGTTGACGCGGGACGCGCTGTCGGCCAGGCTGGGAACCGTGCAACACGACATCGTCCTGGTACTTGGCAGGCGCGCAGACCGCTGACAGCCCAGCAGTCCGCGCGCCACCCCTCGATCGCCATCTGGCGCGAGGGGTTTTTTGTTGCCCGTCCCCGTGACGCGGCCCCAACGCATCGCCGACTAAGGAAGCACCAGATGACCGAGCAGACGATCCCAGCGACGGGCTCGAGTGCTGGATCCGCCCAGCCGGGCCGGACCGGCGCTGCCCACCCGGCCCATGCAGGTCCCTCCCCGCTTGACCTCGCGGCGCGAGCGGCGCCGCCAGTAACCGCACCGTCGCCTCCGCCCGCCGCGGCGGCACCGGCATCCGGAGCGACACCGTCGTCGATGGCAGGGCGGAGGGATGGCGGGCCGGCAGACGCCGCGAAGGCGGACGCAGCACCTGCGGAGGATGCGCCGCAGCGCGCGCAGGCATCCGCCCGCGTGACCCAGAACACCGTGATCCATGACAGCCGGGCGCAGGTCACCGGCGCGCAGGCGCTCATCCGGGCGCTCGAGCAGGTCGGTGTGGAGGTGGTGTTCGGCATCCCGGGAGGCGCCATCCTGCCGGCGTACGACCCGCTGCTCGACTCGGCGCGCGTCCGGCACATCCTGGTCAGGCATGAGCAGGGCGCCGGGCACGCGGCCAGCGGATACGCCCAGGCGACGGGCCGGCCGGGGGTGTGCATGGCGACCTCGGGGCCCGGCGCGACCAACCTGGTGACGCCGATCGCCGACGCCTACATGGACTCTGTGCCTGTCGTCGCGATCACCGGGCAGGTGCCGAGCGGCCTGATCGGCACCGACGGCTTCCAGGAAGCCGACATCGCCGGGATCACGCTCCCGATCACCAAGCACAACTTCCTTGTCACGAAGGCGGCCGACATCGCCAGGACTATCGGCGAGGCATTCCACGTGGCGTCGACAGGACGGCCGGGGCCGGTGCTCGTGGACATCGCCAAGGACGCGCTGCAAGCGGTCACCGACTTCCGCTGGCCGGTCCCGTTCGATCTGCCCGGCTATCATCCGGTCACCCGCCCGCACTCGCGGCAGGTGCGGGAGGCGGCACGGATGATCGTGGACGCCCGGCGGCCTGTGCTCTACGTCGGTGGGGGCGTGATCAGGGCGCGCGCCGCGCGCGAGCTGTACGCGCTGGCCGAGCTGACGGGCATCCCGGTGGTCACCACGCTGATGGCGCGCGGCGCTTTCCCCGACAGCCACCCGCAGCACCTGGGCATGCCTGGGATGCACGGCACGGTCGCCGCGGTCGGCGCGCTGCAGAAGGCCGACCTTCTCGTGACGCTAGGGGCCAGGTTCGACGACCGGGTAACGGGCAAGCTCGATACCTTCGCCCCGGATGCCGCGATCGTCCATGCCGATATCGACCCCGCCGAGATCTCCAAGAACCGGCATGCCGACGTGCCGATCGTCGGCGACTGCCGCGACGTGATAGCGGACCTGACCGCGGCGGTCGAGGCCGAGCACCTGGCCGGCCGGAAGGGCGACCACGAGGCGTGGTGGGCTCAGCTCAACGCCTTGCGGACCACGTATCCGCTCGGCTACGACTCACCTGCCGACGGCTCGCTCTCGCCGCAGTACGCGATCGAGCGGATCGGGAAGATGGTCGGCCCCGAGGCGGTCTACGTGGCCGGGGTCGGCCAGCATCAGATGTGGGCCGCGCAGTTCATCTCCTACGAGCACCCTGGCACCTGGCTGAATTCCGGCGGGCTCGGCACGATGGGGTACGCCGTGCCGGCCGCCATGGGTGCGAAGGTGGGCCGCCCGGACACGCCGGTGTGGGCGATCGACGGGGACGGCTGCTTCCAGATGACGAACCAGGAGCTCGCGACCTGCGCGCTCGAAGAGATCCCGATCAAGGTTGCCGTGATCAACAACGGTAACCTCGGGATGGTCAGGCAGTGGCAGACCCTCTTCTACAACGAGCGCTACTCGAACACCGACCTGCACCGCGGCCCCGCCGGGCAGCCCGGAGGCCCCGCGGGAGCCACCGGATCCGGCGCGCGCGCCGGCGCCCTGGGGGTCCAGCCAAGCAGGGGGACGCGCATCCCGGACTTCGTCAAGCTTGCCGAGGCGTACGGCTGCGCGGGGCTACGCTGCGAGTCGGCAGGGGACGTGGACAAGGTGATCGAGGAGGCCATGCGGATCGACGACAGGCCCGTCGTCGTCGACTTCGTGGTGCACCGCGACGCGATGGTGTGGCCGATGGTGGCGGCAGGTACGAGCAACGACGACATCAAGGTCGCGCGAGACATGGCGCCTGTCTGGGAGGCGGCAGAATGACCCCCCGGCAGGCATCGACCAGGGAGCCGAACATGAGCAGGCACACGCTGTCCGTCCTGGTGGAGAACAAGCCGGGCGTGCTCGTGCGGATCGCTGGGTTGTTCTCGCGGCGCGGATTCAACATCGACTCGCTCGCGGTCGGGCCGACCGAGCAAGAGGAAATCTCCCGCATGACGATCGTGGTGAACTGCGAGGATCACCCGCTCGAACAGGTGACGAAGCAGCTCAACAAGCTGATCAACGTTCTCAAGATCGTTGAGCTGGAGCCCGGTGCCGCGGTCCAGCGCGAGCTGATGCTCGTCAAGGTGCGTGCCGACCTGGAGAGCAGGTCGCGGGTGCTCGAGACCGTGCAGCTTTTCCGCGCCAAGGTGGTGGATGTCGCCACTGATGCGGTCACCGTGGAAGCCACCGGCAACAGGGAGAAGCTCGACGCACTGATCCGCGTGCTCGAACCGTTCGGTATCAAAGAACTCGTGCAGTCGGGCATGGTGGCCGTGGGCCGCGGCGGCAGGTCCATCACCGACCGGGCGCTGCGCCCGGTAGAGCGAAGTGCCTAAGCCAGGCCCACGATCCTCGGATCGACGCCATTGCATCCGCATGCGTGCCCGGTCGGCTTCTCTCGCCGGGGCGTTTCCCGGACGGTGTCGATCCGGGGATTGTGGACCCTCTGGGGTCGTCGATCCCCGGATTCACCCCTATGCCTGCGGCGCGGCACGTCCGCGGCATCCTCAGTGTGCGGGTCGATCCACCACGATCATGGAAGTTGGGTCGCTCCCATCCCCATTCACGAAATTTCCGGAAATTTCGTGAATGGGCAGCAGGAGCTTATTCAGAAGGAGAGGCCAGGTAGTGGCAGAGATCATTTATGACGACGCCGCGGACCTCGCTGTCATCCAGCGGCGGCATGTCGCCGTGCTCGGATACGGCAGCCAGGGGCACGCGCACGCGCTCTCGCTGCGTGACTCGGGCGTGGACGTGCGCGTCGGGCTGCCAGAGGGATCGCGCAGCCGGGAGGGCGCGGCCAGCGAGGGGCTGCGGGTGACCACGCCGGAAGAAGCGTGCGAAGAGGCCGACCTGATCATGGTGCTCGCACCGGACCACATCCAGCGTGCGCTGTACGCGGGGGCGATCGCGCCGAGCCTGGTGGAAGGCGACGCGCTGTTCTTCGCGCACGGGCTGAACATCAGGTACGACCTGGTCCAGCCGCCGGAGGGCGTGGACGTGTGCATGGTGGCGCCGAAGGGCCCGGGACACCTGGTGCGCCGTCAGTTCGCCGAGGGCCGCGGCGTCCCTGTGCTCGTAGCGGTCCAGCGGGACGCCTCGGGGGGTGCCTGGCCACTCACCCTGTCCTACGCCAAGGCAATCGGCGGGACCAGGGCGGGGGCACTCAGGACGACGTTCGCTGAGGAGACGGAGACTGACCTCTTCGGCGAGCAGGCGGTGCTCTGCGGCGGCATATCCGAGCTGATCAAGGCGGGATTCTCGACCCTCGTCGAGGCCGGCTACCAGCCCGAGGTCGCCTACTTCGAGTGCCTGCACGAGATGAAGCTGATCGTCGACCTGATGTACGAGGGCGGCATCTCGAAGATGTACTGGTCGGTCTCCGACACTGCGGAGTTCGGCGGTTACACCCGTGGTCCCCGGCTGGTGGACGAGCGGACCAGGGAGGAAATGCGGCGGATCCTGGCAGAAGTCCGCGATGGCACTTTCACCAGGGAGCTGGTCGAGGAGTTCGACAATGGCAGGCCGAACTTCCTTAAGCGCCGCGAGGCGGAGCACGCGGAGCAGATCGAGCAGGTCGGTGCCCGACTGCGCCCCCTGATGAGCTGGCTCCAAGACGAAGCCTGACAATTCGCCTGCCCACCCCGCTGTTGCGCATTGGTGTGGATGCCGCGTTCGTGTAGTTGTAGCTACACCAGCGCGGCATCCACACTAATGGTGTCAGCGGTTTAGGGCGGGGGAGTGCGTCCGTGGCCGTGCCTGCCCGACCGGTCTAGACCGGTCTAGACCGGTCGGCGGCGGCGATGGGGGACGCGGTCGGTTACTGTGTTTCCGACCATCGCTACCCGGAAGGCCTGTCGCCGTGTCCGCACTTGTTGTCCTCGTCGCGGAGGAACTGTCGCCGGCGGGCATCGCCGAGCTCGAGTCCGACTTCGAGGTCCGCTATACCGATGGCGCGGACCGGAGCCAGCTGCTCCCCGCGCTCGCTGACGCCAATGCCGTGATCGTCCGCAGCGCGACCAAGATCGACGCGGAGGCGCTCGCGCGCGCGCCGAGGCTCCGCGTGGTGGCGCGCGCGGGGGTGGGCCTGGACAACGTGGACGTCGACGCGGCGACCAGGGCCGGCGTCATGGTGGTAAACGCGCCGACCTCCAACATCGTGAGCGCGGCCGAGCACGCGATCGCCCTGTTGCTCGCGGTCGCGCGGAACGTGCCGCAGGCGATGGCATCGCTCAAGGCCGGTGAGTGGAAGCGCTCCAGGTACACCGGGGTCGAGCTGCAAGACAAGATCGTCGGCATCCTCGGGCTCGGCAGGATCGGGGTGCTCGTCGCCCAGCGGCTTGCCGCGTTCGGCATGCGGGCCGTCGCCTATGACCCGTATGTGCCCGCGGCCAGGGCGTCGCAGCTCGGTGTCCGCCTTGCCAGCCTGGATGAGGTGCTTGCCGAGGCCGACTTCATCACCGTGCACCTCCCGCGGAGCGCCGAGACGATCGGGATCATCGGGGACAGGGAGCTGCGGCTGGTCAAGCCGGGCGTGCGGATCGTGAACGCGGCGCGGGGAGGCCTCATCGACGAGCACGCGCTCGCGCTCGCGCTCAAGGAGGGCCGCGTCGCCGGCGTCGGCATCGACGTCTACGCCAGCGAGCCGTGCACCGACAGCCCGCTATTCGGCTTCGACAACGCGGTGGTCACCCCGCATCTTGGCGCGAGCACACACGAGGCGCAGGAGAAGGCGGGCACCCAGGTCGCCCGCTCGGTGAAGCTCGCGCTCGCCGGCGAGCTCGTGCCCGACGCGGTGAACGTGCAGGGCGGGGCGGTGGCCGACGACATCAAGCCGGGGCTGCCGCTCGCCGAGAAACTCGGCCGTATTTTCACGGCACTGGCCGGGGGCGTGGCCGTGCGGCTCGACCTTGAGGTCCGCGGCGAGATCGTGGCGCACGACGTCAGGGTGCTGCAGCTCGCCGCGCTCAAGGGCGTGTTCTACGACGTGATCGAGGACGCGGTGACCTACGTGAACGCGCCGCTGCTCGCCCAGCAGCGCGGCGTCGAGGTAAGCCTGGTGACCGCGGCGGAGAGCCCGGACTGGCGCAACGTGCTTATGCTGCGCGGCACGATGCCCGCCGGTCAGGTCGTGTCGGTCGCGGGGACGCTGACCGGACCGCGTCAGGTCGCGAAGCTGATCGAGGTCAACGGGTTCGAGATGGAGATCGCCGTGGCCGAGCATATGGCGTTCCTCACCTACGCGGACAGGCCGGGCATCGTCGGCGTCGTCGGGCGGATTCTCGGCGGCCAGGGCATCAACATCGCCGGGATGCAGGTCTGCCGGAATGCCCGCGGCGGGCAGGCCCTGATCGTGCTCACCGTAGACTCCGCCATGCCCGCCGCGGTCCTCGACGAGATCACCGCGGAGATCGGCGCGGTGGTCAGCAGGGCCGTGGACCTGGACGAGCGCTTACTTGTCCGTGCCCGGCGCAACGCTGGTTTGTCTCACGATCTGAGATAGATGAGTCCGCAGCTGTGCCATCACGCTCCCGTTCGGCTAAAGTTGTATTTCTCATGTGGCGCTTGGTATGCACCTTGTGTAGTGCGAAGGCGCCGAATCAGGAGCTTGCTGTGTATGACATGTATCCCTGGGATCAGCCTGCCGACTCCCGTGACGACGTGCTGGCCAGGGGGGACGCCGCTTCGCGGCCTCTCAGGCCCGCCAGGCGGGCCACTGGCCCCCGGCCCCCCCGGCGGGGCATAGCCGTGCGCGCGGTGCAGGTCGCTCTCGACCGTCGTGACAACGGAGGGGACACGGCCGCAGGCCGGGACCAGTAGGGGCACGTGCCAGGTCCCCAGGGGGCCGACGCTTCGCGCCGCCCCAGACCCTTCCCGCTAGGATTCAGCATGGCTTCACGCACCATCAGGCTCGCTGTCATCGGCGGCGACGGAATCGGCCCCGAGGTCGTCGCGGAGGCGCTCAAGGTCCTGCACGCGGCCGCGCCCGCAGTCGCGCTCGAGGAGACCGGCTACGACCTCGGGGCGCAGCGCTGGCACCGGACCGGGGAGACGCTTCCTGACCAGGTTCTCGAGGAGATCCGCAGTCACGATGCGATCCTGCTCGGCGCGGTCGGTGATCCGGGCGTTCCGAGCGGCGTGCTCGAGCGCGGCCTGCTGCTGAGGCTGCGGTTCGAGCTTGATCACTATGTCAACCTGCGGCCGGTGCGCCTGTACCCGGGGGTTGCCACGCCGCTGGCCGGCGTTCGGCCCGAGTCGATTGACATGGTGGTCGTGCGGGAGGGCACAGAGGGTCCTTACACCGGCGCCGGCGGCGTCATGCGCCAGGGCACCCCGGGGGAGATCGCCACCCAGGAGAGCGTGAACACCGCGTTCGGCGTGGCGCGGGTGGCCAGGTACGCGTTCGAGCGCGCGCTGGCACGGCCGCGCAGGAAGCTGACGCTCGTGCACAAGACGAACGTGCTCACCTATGCCGGAGACCTGTGGCGGCGGACCGTGGACGGGCTCGCCAAGGAGTTCAGCGAGGTGTCGGTGGACTACTGCCATGTGGACGCCGCCGCGATGTTCTTCGTGAGCCAGCCGGAGCGCTTCGACGTTGTAGTCACCGACAACCTCTTCGGCGACATCCTCACCGACCTCGGTGCCGCGGTCGCCGGCGGGATCGGGCTCGCCGCGAGCGGCAACATCAACCCGGAGCGGTCCGCCCCGAGCATGTTCGAGCCAGTGCACGGCAGCGCGCCGGACATCGCCGGCCAGCACAAGGCCGACCCCACCGCGGCGATCCTTTCCGTCGCGCTGCTCTGCGGTCATCTGGGGCTCACCGCCGAGGCCGGGCGGATCGAGCAGGCGGTGGCCGAGGACCTCATCGAGCGCCAGGGCGCATGGGCCGCGCGGACCACCGTGGAGATCGGCGACGACGTCGCCGAGCGAGTATCCGTCTAGCGGGAAGATCCATGCCATGGGGGTCCGGGAGCTTCCCCCGGGATAGCGCGGTGTCCCCTGGCCGGTGCCCCGCGAGAGGCCGAGTAGCACGGCTGGCTGTGCTACTCGGCCTACACACGGCAAAATGGTAGGGCGGGTCGGCGACGGAGTCATGCCCGCCGTGGGTACGGCAGCGTCGCCGTGCCCACCGTGCCCCGGCGTCTGGCCGGGTAGAGGAGGATCTGCGATGACCAGCGCTAGCCTGGGGGAGCGCCCCCCCAGTCCCCCCCGCGGGAGCAGCCCGGACGCGGAGACCACGTTCGGCATCCGCCCGTCGGACCATGCCGCGCCCGCGCCTGAGCGGGACCGGATCCTGGCGGCACCTGGGTTCGGACAGGTATTCACCGATCACATGATCACCATGAGCTGGTCGGCGGAGCGGGGCTGGCACGACGGGCGCCTCGAGCCCTACGGCCCGTTCACGCTGGACCCGGCGACCTCGGTGTTCCACTACGCGCAGGAAATTTTCGAGGGACTCAAGGCCTACCGGCAGGCGAGCGGGTCGATCGTGACGTTCCGCCCGCAGGCCAACGCGGCCAGGTTCAACCGCTCGGCGCGGCGGATGGCCATGCCGCGGCTGCCAGAGGAAGCGTTCGTGCGCGCGATAGAGCTGCTGGTGACACAGGATCGTGACTGGGTGCCGGCAACCGAGGGCTACACCCTCTACCTGCGGCCTTTCATGATTGCCACGCAGCGGGGACTCGGCGTGAACCAGCCGTCGAGCGCGTATCTGTTCGGTGTCATCGCCTCGCCGGCCGCCGCGTACTTCTCCGGCGGGGTCAAGCCGGTGACGGTGTGGCTGTCCGACGACTACACGCGCGCGGCACCTGGCGGCACCGGTGAGGCGAAGACGGGCGGCAATTACGCTTCCGCGTTCGCTGGCCAGCGGCAGGCCGTGGACAACGGCTGCGACCAGGTGGTCTGGCTGGACGCCGCCGAGCACCGCTGGGTCGAGGAGATGGGCGGGATGAACCTGTTCTTCGTCTACGGCACCGGCCCGCATCCCCGGGTCGTAACCCCGGCGCTGACCGGGACGCTGCTGCCGGGGATTACCAGGGACTCGCTGCTCAAGCTCGGCCCCGATCTCGGCATTCCCGCGACCGAAGGCAGGATGTCGGTGGATCAGTGGCAGGCCGAGTGCGCCTCGGGCGAGCTGACCGAGGTGTTCGCCTGCGGAACGGCCGCCGTGATCACCCCGGTGGGCCGGGTCAGGGGCGCGAAGTCCGAGTGGACCATCGGCGACGGCAGCCCAGGGCCGGTTACCCTCCGGCTTCGCGAAGAGCTCGTCGGTATCCAGTACGGCCATCGCCCGGACCCGTACGGCTGGATCCACAAGATCTGCTAACCCGCGACACCCTCTGAGGCCAGGGGCAGGGCTTTTATACAGAACGGCTCCGCCGGTTACGGCCCTCCGGCCCGTGCCTGCGAGCAGTGCTTTGTGATGGAGTGCTGTCCGGGGGATCTCGGATGGTGAGACGATTGTGTCAGATGGCGTTCCGGTGTGGCAGACTGAGGGGCGTGACCACCGGCCGGATTATTATTGGCAGGCGCGTCGGCCGAGGCAGCGGCTTCTGCTTGCCGGCTTCTAGTCGGCTCGGCAGTTGCCCGCAGTGCTAGCCCGGGGGGACGACCCCCCGGACCCCCCGACTGGGCCGACGCGCAGACCTCTCGCATCCGCGAGGGGTCTTTTGCTTTGTGGCGGAAGAAGTCACCAAACCCGGGAGAACGGAACACGCGGATGCCAGACGACAGGTTCCACGTCTACGACACTACCCTGCGCGACGGCGCCCAGCAGGAGGGGCTGAACCTGACGGTCGCCGACAAGCTGGCCATCGCGGCCCAGCTGGACGAGCTCGGGGTCGGCTTCATCGAGGGCGGCTGGCCGGGCGCCATCCCCAAGGACACAGAGTTTTTCCGGCAGGCCCGTATGGGGCTGATCCTGAAGCACGCGCAGCTCGCCGCGTTCGGCGCGACCCGCCGGCCCGGCGTCATGGCGGCCGATGACCCCCAGGTCGCCGCGCTGCGCGAGTCGGGCGCGCCGGTCGTGACCCTTGTCGCCAAGAGTCACGACCGGCACGTCCGGCTGGCCCTGCGGACCACGCCGGAGGAAAACCTCGCGATGATCGGGGACACCATCAGGCACCTGCGTGCCGAGGGCCAGCGGGTGTTCCTCGATGCCGAGCATTTCTTCGACGGCTACCGGGCCGATCCCGGCTACGCGCTCGAGGTGGTGCGGACGGCCGCGGCCGCGGGCGCGGACGTGATCGTGCTGTGTGACACCAACGGCGGCATGCTGCCCGGCGAGCTCGGCGACGTGGTGACCGAGGTGGCGGGGGCAACCGGGGCCAGACTCGGCATCCACTGTCACGACGACACCGCGTGCGCCGTCGCTAACACCCTCACCGCGGTCGACGCGGGAGTCAGCCACGTCCAGGGCACGGCGAACGGGTACGGCGAGCGGGCAGGCAATGCCAACCTGTTCAGCGTGGTGGCCGGCCTGCAGCTGAAGAAGGGCCAGCCGGTGATCCCGGGCGAATGCCTGCCGGAGATGAGCCGGATCGCCCACGCGATCAGCGAGGTCACCAACGTGGCGCCGAGCACGCACCAGCCATACGTAGGGCTCTCCGCGTTCGCGCACAAGGCGGGCCTGCACGCGTCGGCGGTCAAGGTGGATCCGATGCTCTACCAGCACATCGATCCGGCCCTCGTCGGCAACGACATGCGGATGCTCGTCTCCGATATGGCGGGCAGGGCATCCGTGGAGCTGAAGGGCCGCCAGCTCGGCTATGACCTGTCCGGCGACAGGGCCGCGCTCGGCCGCGTCGTGGACCGGGTGAAGGACCTCGAGGCACGCGGCTACACGTTCGAGGCCGCCGACGCGTCGTTCGAGCTGCTGCTGCGCGACGAGGTCGCGCAGCGGCGTGACAGGCACTTCGCGGTCGAGTCGTGGCGGGTCATCGTCGAGCGGCGGGCCGGCGGCGAGATCGTCAGCGAGGCAACCGTCAAGCTGACCGCCAAGGGTGAGCGGATCGTCGCGACCGGGGAGGGCAACGGGCCGGTCAACGCGCTCGACAGGGCACTGCGGCAGGCGCTCGAGCGCATCTACCCCGAGCTGGCCCGGCTGGAGCTCGTTGACTACAAGGTCCGGATACTCGAAGGCTCGCACGGAACGGGTGCGGTGACCCGGGTGCTGATCGAGTCCGGGGACGGGAGCGGGGATAGCTGGAGCACGGTCGGCGTCGACGAGAACATCATCGCGGCGTCCTGGCAGGGCCTGGAGGAGGCAGTTACCTACTGCCTGCTCCGGGCGGGATACCAGCCCGCGGACGAGGGATAGCGCAGGGGACAGCCGCGGCGAGGGGCTGGGCAGGCTGTCGGCATACCCCCAGTACAGAATAACAACCAGGCCCATTATCCCGAACGGGAGCGCGATGGCAGTCCCGCCGCGCACTCTCGAGTTCACCGGCAGGGAAACCCGCCGTGGCGGTTCCCGTGGCCTGCTGGATCCGGAGGGTTATTCAGAAGTAGTTTCTGATGAAGATCAGCAGAATAACAATCAGGCCCATTATCCCGAACGGGAGCGCGATGGCAGTCCCCCCGCGCACTCTCGAGTTCACCGACAGGGAAACCCGCCGTGGCGGTTCCCGTGGCCTGCTGGATCCGGAGGGTTATTCAGAAGTAGTTTCTGATGAAGATCAGCAGCCTGGCGGTCCTCGCGGCGGTCGACAGCGAACTACAGCAGTGGTCCATTCACACAGTCTGGTGTGTGTCGATGGACCACTGCTGTAGTTGCGGCGATGGGTGCCCAGGTCGGGCTGGGCCGACCGCGAGGCCTGGCAAGGATCACGCCAGGGAGGCTTTTGAATAACCCTCCCGGTGCATCCGGTATCGTCCGGTGCATCGGATCCTCCCGCCGCGACGCTGAATCTCCCCTCTCCCACGTCACCGCGCAGTGCCAGCCTTGGGGGGACGACCCCCCAGCACCCCCCGCGAAGGGCACAGCCTGGGGGGACGACCCCCCAGCACCCCCCGCGAAGGGCA
>WNFD01000148.1_pt1 | contig 79813 bp, 74 predicted proteins | sample 5400491 | NCBI WGS metagenome assembly WNFD01 (sample SAMN13153343, study PRJNA577476) | soil metagenome | isolation source: 120 cm saprolite under Douglas fir tree site 2 hole 2 replicate 2 | place: USA:California | collected 2015-04-18 | reverse complement strand
CTTCTTCTGCTTCTTCAGCGATTGGCGGCCTTACACGCTGTCCATGAATTAACGAAATAACCGTCAATTTCTTAAATCACTTCGGAGGAAAGACGTGTCGAAGCTACAAGTTCTCGCGGTTATTCTTGTTTTTCTATTTCCGGTGGCACTGTTCGCCGATCAGATTGTGTTAAACAATGGCGACCGTTTAACCGGCAACATCGAAAAATCCGACGACAAGGCACTAGTGATCAAGACCGAGTTCGCTGGCGAGGTCACGGTCCAGTGGGGAGCAGTCCAGGCGATCAATTCCACACAGCCTCTGCACGTGAGCCTGAACAACGGTCAGACGGTGGTGGGAACAGTGACCACATCGGATGGCAATTTCGCCGTCGCTACGGCAAACGCTGGGACAGTCACCGAGCCCAAGGCATCAGTCACCAAGTTGCTGGGGGAGACAGAACAAGCTGCCTACGAGAAGTCACTGCATCCGGGCCTTCTGGAAGGCTGGCAGGGTGGGACTAACGTCGGCTTCGGACTTACTCGGGGTAACAGCCAGACCAAGAACCTAGCGCTGGCCTTCACTGCCGACCGCAAGACCTTGCGCGACAAGTTGAGCCTGTATACCAACAGCATATACGCTACCAATGATGCCCCGGGGGCGACTCCTGCCACTACCGCCAACGCGGTGCAGGGCGGAGCTCGTTACGACCATAATTTGACTCGCCGGCTGTTCGGCTACGTCGGCGCGGATTTCCAGACCGATGCTTTGCAGACTCTTGATCTGCGTTCCGTCTTTGGCGGCGGCTTGGGCTGGCACGCGATCAACAATGTCCGCACCACGCTGGACCTGCTTGGCGGCCTTGACTACACCCGTGAAAAATATACTGCGCTGCCCAGCCGCAGCTTTGCCGCCGTGTCGGTGGGCGAAGAACTGAACCACAAGTTGGGGATGAACACCTTGCTGAGCGAGAAGCTCTACTTCTTCCCTAATCTGAATGACACCAGCGAGTATCGCGCGACATTCAACTTCGGCACTGTGACCAAGATCAGCAAGTGGCTGGGGTGGCAGAACGCGTTCGGCGACATCTATGTGACCAATCCGCCGGCGGGAGCTAAGCAGAACGATATTTTGCTTACCACGGGCCTGAATTTTTCGTTTGTGCATTGAGGCTCGAGGGAATTGCAAGCCCTCATGCATTTTTCTGGATTCTCAGAAGGCCGCTGAACTTCGCGTCCTTTAGAGGGACCACCCGCGTCGATTTCCGTCCCCTTAACCCCCGCGGCGGGAACTGATGGCGCATTTCGACAGCCGAATTCGTATGAACAGATCTGGCGTTTACGAAACTTTACGGTCGTTGACCAACTTTTTACCACTGGAACGCGGCCGGCAGTGTTGAATGTATTCATGGTCGCAGTTCGTCGGAACAACTGCGCATGAAGCGCTGCGCTGAATTCGCTGGCAAAACATTTTCCTCAAGGACGGGGGCTGTCGTCCTGCAGCGAATTGGCATCCTGCTAGTGGTGGCGGTGAGTTCGCTGGCGCAGGACGTACCTTCCGCACAAACCTTTTCCATTTCTGGAGTGGTGAAGTCGGGCAATTCGCTGATTCCCGGAGCGACGGTCACGGCAAGCAACTCGGCAACCGGAGAGAAGACCGCAACTTCGACCGACATTAACGGCGCCTATACGCTTCCGGTGGGCGCTCCGGGGAAGTATCAGGTGCGCATCGAAATGCCCGCCTTCGCGCCCGGCACACGGGAAGTTGTTCTGGAGGGTCCAACGGGCCGCGCGGACCTGGAGTTGACTCTGCAATCGCGGACGCAACAGGCTGCGCGCGCGGAGCAACGGCCAGCTGCGGCCCGAGCCAACCGGGGATTTCAGAGCCTAGCGGTGATGCAGGGGATGGTGGCAACCGAAGCCGCCGGTGGCGGGGCAGATCAAATCGTGCCATCAGGAATGCCGGTGCCGGGCGTTGCTGCGGACGCGGCTACGGAGTCGGTATCGATTTCCGGCAACACCTCGGGCGTGGGTATGTTTGGCATGAGCACCGATGAACTCGACCAGCGGTTGCGGGAAGGCCGGGAACAGCAGGGAGGCTTTGGCGGTGGCCAAGCCGGACCGGGAGCAGTGTACCTAGGCGGCCCCGGTGGCGGGTCGCCTGGCGGCGGACTACAGGGCGGCGGACCACCCGGCGGAGGGTTTGGCGGATTCGGAGGCGGGGGCGGACGAGGTGGCCCCATGATTCTTGGCCGGGGCAAATTTGACCTCAACCGGCCCCATGGGTCGGTCTATTGCTCCGTCGGCGATTCCGCGCTGGATGCTGCGCCTTACGCTTTGACTGACAGTCCCACCGAAAAAGCCGGGTATACGAGGCAGCGCTTTGGCGCCTCCATTGGCGGGCCGCTGAATATTCCTGGAATCTACCAGGGCCGAAGCAAGACTTTTTTCTTCGTGAACTACAACGGTTCGCGGGGGAGCGTGCCCTATGACGCGTTCTCGACGGTACCCACGCTGGGCGAACGGGGTGGGGACTTTTCCGCCGTGGGAGTCCAGCTCATCAATCCCAGCAACGGGCAGCCTGTTGCTGGGAATAATCTTCAAAATGCTGGGCTGACGATTGATCCCATTGCGCAACGGCTGCTGCCGTACATTCCGCTGCCCAATGTGACGGCAACGAGCTCCAATCCCCAGAATTTTCGTTTCGTCACCGCGACCCTCAACGACAGCGACGATTTGAATGTTCATGTGATGCGGGCTCTGGGCGGCGCCAGCAGCGTGCCCCAGCGGGGCCGGCGTGGTCCACGAAATAATTTGAACCTCGGGTTCCATTACCACTCGGCGAGCGCGAACGTGACCAATCCATTCCCTAGCGTAGGGGGCAACACCAACACCCGCAGCTTTGATGTGCCAATCGGGTACACGAGAACCTTTGGCAAGTTGATCAACAACGCCCGCTTCGACTTCAACCGCTCGCGCATTCGTACCCAGAACCTTTACGCTTTCAACCAGGACATCACCGGCGCACTTGGCCTTACCGGAGTTTCGTCGAACCCGTTCGACTGGGGTTTGCCGAACCTTTCATTCACCAACTTCGGTAGCCTTACTGACACCAATCCGCAACTGCTGCGCAACCAGACTTGGACTTTTTCTGACAACATGATCTACAACCACGGAAAACACACCTTGCGCTGGGGTGGCGATTTCAGGCGGATTCAGATCAATACCGAAGCTGACAGCAACGCCCGTGGGACGTTTACCTTTACCGGTGTCAATAGCGGCTACGACTTTGCCGATTTCCTGCTGGCCCGTCCGCAGCTGACTTCGGTGCAGTTTGGCAACAACAACTATCATTTTCGCGGCAATTCGTGGGATGGGTTCGCGCAGGACGAATGGCGGCTGCGCGCCAATCTGACGTTGAATCTCGGTCTGCGCTACGAATATATCTCGCCGTTCTCCGAGGTTAATGATCGCATCGTGAATCTCGATCTGCCGGCGGGTTTCACCTCCCCACCGGTGCCGGTGCTGGTGGGACAGTCGGGCCCCTACAACGGGCACTTCCCTGCGACGCTGGTCCGTCCCGACCGGAACAATTTTGCTCCGCGCCTCGGCCTGGCTTGGAAACCTTTGCGTAACACGGTGGTCCGCGCCGGATATGGCATCAATTACAACACCAGCGCGTATCAAAGCATCGTGCAGAATATGGCGTTCCAGCCGCCCTTTTCGACCACAGCCACAAACACCGAGTCGTCGACCACGCAGCTCACGCTGCGGAATGGATTCCCTCCGGTGCCGGCTGGCTCCATCAGCAATAACTTTGGCGTCGATCCCAACTACCGGCTGGGCTACGTGCAGATCTGGAATGTCGATGTTCAACAGCAAATTCTACCTACGCTGATTATGAACCTTGACTACACCGGCACAAAAGGCACACGTCTCGACATTCTGGAAGCGCCCAACCGCACTGCAACCGGAGTGCTCTTCCCCGGGGTACAGCCGTTTTATTTCGAAGGCTCGGGGGGAGATTCCACCGCCAACGCCGGCTCGGTCCGCGTCCGCAAGCGTCTTCAGGGTGGCCTGTCCGTCGGCGGTCGTTACACGTTCTCCAAATCGCTGGACAACGCTTCGACCATCGGAAACGGTGAACCGCTCGTGGCGCAAGGCGGAAGCGGACGCAGCGGCATATCGGGCACGACCAACGTGGCCCAGAATGCCTTCGACCTGGCGGCGGAGCGTGGCTTGTCCAGTTTCGACCAGCGGCACCAGTTCACCGCCGACTATCTGTGGGAGTTGCCGTTCGGCCATGAGAGGCGATGGCTGACGGGCAACAGCCGGCTGCGATCCATCTTGGGAGACTGGAACTGGAGTGGTGACTGGACGATCGCTTCGGGACTGCCGTTCACTCCCAGAATTCTTGGGAACTTTGCCGATGTGAGGCGCGGTACCAATGGCACAATACGGGCGGATATTGTGCCCGGTCAGCCGGTCAGCTTGCCTGATGCCTCGGTCGCGGAATGGTTTAACACGGCCGCGTTCGTGGCGCCGTCGGGCGCGTTCGGAAATGCGCGCCGCAACAGCATTGAGGGACCCGGCCAGCGGTTGTTTGATATGGCCTTCACCAAGATTTTTCCAATCAGTGAGTCGCGTTTTCTGGAACTTCGCGCACAGTTCTCTAATGTTTTTAATACCCCGCAATTTTCGACGATTGACACAATCGTGAACTCGCCTACGTACGGCCGGGTGATTTCGGTGGGAGCGATGCGCTCCCTACAACTGAGCGCCCGGTTCCGCTTTTGACGAACATGACGGCTTCGGCTCCAGATCGCGTCAACTGGACCAAGGCGGCACTGGCCATGGTTCTGGCGTTGCTGCTGGCGCCAGGCCGCGTCGTTGCCCAGGAAACCTCGAGTGATTACACATTCCGTTCCAAGACTGAACTGGTGCTGGTGAACGTGACCGTGCGCGACAAGAACGGCAACCCGGTTCGCGATCTCAAGCGCGAAGACTTCACCGTACTGGAAGATAACCAAGCCCAGCAGGTGGTTTCTTTCGATCTCGAAAATACGGATGCGGTATTGTCCACGGCCACGACCGAGGCGCCGCTGCTGGGCAAGACTCAACCCCAAACCGCCGGCGCAGCCTCGGCGATCGAAACCCGTCCGCTCAAAGACCGGCGGCTCATCATTCTGTTTTTCGACCTCAGTTCCATGCAGCCGGACGAAGTCGACCGCGCCACCACCGCAGCCCAGAACTATGTGGACAAGCAGATGGTTGCGGCGGACCTGGTCGCCTTGGTCTCGCTGGGCGACACCCTGTCCGTCAATCAGGACTTCACCTCCGACCGGGCGCTGCTGAAGAAATCTCTGCAGGCCTTCAATCTGGGCGCGGGCGGGGGGTTCGAGACCGGGAGCACCGGAACGACCGAGGGCACGGCTGAAACTGGCCAGTCGTTCACTGTCGACGATACGGAGTACAACATCTTTAACACCGATCGCAGGCTGCAGGCATTGCGCTCGATCGCCGACAAGCTTTCTCACATCGAAGAAAAAAAGTCGCTGATTTATTTCTCCAGCGGCATGGATCGCACCGGCATTGAGAACCAGTCGCAACTCCGTTCGGCAACCAACGCCGCGGTGAAGGCGAACATGGCGATTTACACCATGGACATTCGCGGTCTGCAGGCGCTGGTGCCGGGTGGCGAAGCGCAGAATGCCAGCCTGCGCGGGACCTCGCCCTACTCCGGCAAGTCAACGGCGAGCCAGTTCGACTCCAACTCTACTACCCAGGAAACGCTGGTCACGCTGGCGGGGGATACCGGCGGACGCGCTTTCCTCGATTCGAACGACTTTGGCAGGGTCTTTACCGGCGTGCAGCAGGACAGCTCGCTTTACTACCTGCTCGGTTATCACAGCACAAATAGGGCGCGGGATGGGCGCTTCCGTCGGATCACGGTGCGGATCAACCGGCCCGGGCTCAAACTCGACTTCCGACGCGGCTATTATGCTGCGGCGGATTTCCAGCATTCCACGCGTGACGACCGCGAGCGCCAGCTCGACGAAGAACTGGCTTCCGACCTCTCCACCACCGATTTGCCGGTGTATTTGTCGGCTGCATATTTCCGCATCGGCGACCGGAAATTTTACGTGCCTGTGTCTCTGGTCGTACCGGGTTCGCAGATTCCTTTCACCCGAAACAACGATCAGGACCGGGCTACGCTCGACGTTCTTGGAATTGTGACCGACACCGAGAAGCGGCCGGTAGGGCAAATCCGGGATACGGTACGGTTTTCTGTGAACACCAGCCAGCTGGTGCAACGCAAGAACGTGCAATACAACAGCGGCTTGGTTTTGCCGCCGGGCCAGTATCACCTCAAGTTTGTGGTGCGCGAGAACCAGAGTGGTCGCCTGGGCTCGTTCGAGACCGACCTCACCGTTCCCGACCTTAAGACGGTTCCTGTAAAGATGAGTTCGGTTGTGCTGGCAAGCCAGCTGCAGGCCAATACAAAACGCAAGAGCGCGAATCCGCTCGTGCGCGATGGATCCGAGGTAATTCCCAACGTGACGCACGTATTCTCTGCCGGCCAGCATCTGTACTTCTACTATGAGGTCTATGAACCGGCTCACGCCGCGGCCAATACGGACGGTAAGGCGAATGGCCCCACCAGTCCTGCGATCCGTCTGCTGACCAACGTGGCTTTCTTTCAAGGAAAGACGAAAGCTTATGAAACGCCCCTGGTGGAGAGCGAACAGTTGAACGCGCCGGACCGCAAGGCGGCGATTTTTCAGCTCGACGTACCGCTCACTCAGCTGAAACCCGGTTTTTATACCTGCCAAGTGAATGTGATTGACGATGCCGCCGGGCAATTCCGTTTCCCGCGCTTGGCGTTACTGGTGCGCGAATAGCCCCCAGCCAGCTTGTGACACGTGCACAGGACGCTGGGGGCTGGGAAAAAGCGGCGCCAGACGTACTCCCAAGACTACTTGCCGCCACGTTTTCGCCGTATGCACGGCGCGGCTACGCAACCAGGTTGAACCCGCGTGCTACCCGATGACACACCAGAGCCGATCGCCGTCGACAAACCCCTTTCACCAGTAATCCACAGTTGGTGTGATCGCCTAGCATCAGGAACCCTCCATGAACTCCTCTCGCGATGCGACAATAGCCAAGGCCTGAGTGAAATGAGGGGCATCTTTTCGTGGATTGTCGTCGCGTTTCTGTTGATCGCCTACCGCCCGTTTCTGGTAGGACAGTCTTCCCGTCAGGTTCAAGCCAATCGTCCGCAGGAGTACACATTTGCGATCGTTCGGGCGTTCCCTCATGACACCCGCGCCTTTACCCAAGGTCTCGCATACCGTGACGGCTTTCTGTATGAGGGTACTGGCCTTAACGGTCGGTCGTCGCTGCGAAAAGTTCGCCTCGAGACGGGAGAGGTCGTCCAGCACGCCGACCTGGGGTCGGAGTTCTTCGGTGAAGGAATCACGCTCGTCAAAGACAAGGTGCTCCAGCTCACCTGGAAGTCAGAGCTTGGTTTTGTATACGATCTGAACGACTTCCGTCTGTTGCATCGGTTTTCGTACTCAGGGGAAGGGTGGGGCCTCGCGACGAATGGTCGTGAAGTCTTCATGAGTGATGGAACGTCGGAGATTCGTGTTCTGGATGCCCAAACGCTTCAAGAAAAACGCCGCTTTAGGGTCCACGATGGGTTGACTACGGTCGATCGACTAAACGAGCTGGAGTTCGTCGAAGGACAGGTTTTCGCCAATGTATGGCAAAGTGATCGCGTGGCTCGAATCTCTCCGCAGACCGGTGATGTAGTGGGGTGGATTGACCTTACGGGCCTTCTGAGCCCAATCTATCGTCTCGAATCGGATGCCGTGCTAAACGGCATCGCTTACGATCCCGTTCGAAAGCGCTTGTTTGTCACTGGAAAACTGTGGCCAAGAGTCTTCGAGATCCGGCTCTCTCCGAAACATCGCAGGTAGAATCCACAGAGCTGTCCCGTCCAGCATGGCCGATCGGCTCGGTGCTGAGTACCCCCCCGCAGAATCGTTGGCGTAATAAGGCAAATACACCAGCAAACGCTGGGCCAGCGCATCGATGAGCTGATTTCTAACTCACCGAGGCTCCGGGCGGACATCCGTAACAGGTAAATGTTGAACGGCCCCTCTTGCAATTCCCCCGCGAGGCCTTGACCACTGGGTAACCGCGCCCTGGTATACCCTTTCGTTATCTCCTACGCAGTCAGGGATAAGTACGATACTGCCCCTCAGGCAAATGACTAGCCCGCCCCCACCGCTCACTGGCCGAGCCCCGCGCGTCCGAGCCACCGAATACACTCCCGCGGTGCTTCGGTTCCAGAGCGGTGACTGCGTGACGGGCAGCCTGGAGGTCATTTCCTCCACTGGCGGTCTGCTCTGTTTGTCGAAACCTTTGATTCGGGGCACCCGCATCAAGGTAATGTTCCTGACTCAAAGGGGCCCGGTGCTGGGCGCAGCAGAGATGTTGAGTCCTCTCTCATGGACTCAACAGCCATTCCGCTTCGTGGCGCTCGCTTACGCAGATCAACGCAGACTGCAGGCTATTACTGGGTGCTCCTCAAAACTGGAAGTGCCCATTCCGGAGCAGACCAGCCCGATACTTGATGCAGAACCGCAGTGGATCGACAAATACCGAGCTGCGGTCAGCCAAAACCCACCGCGTAGGCGGCTCCTTGACAGAATGCTTGAAGCACTTATGCTGGGCACAAAATAAGCTATCTCAGAAATGGCAGCTCCCACTCGGCAAAACTTCCCCTTACAAAAAAGTAGTGCCTGCACCAATCCCGAGTTCTAAGTGGAATCACCTAGACGCGTGGTTTTCCCAATAAATATTCATCCATCGAGCACCCTTCGGGATGGACGGAGAAGCTACCATAGCAAAGCTTTCTGAGAATTGAATCCGGGCGCAGGGACCAACTCGCCCACGTGAGTGGTGAATCGCCGTTCCTGTCCTTCGCATCGACCTTCGCCCCGGCATCGAGAAGAAGCTGAATCGTGTCTTCACTGGCGAAGGCGGCGGCGCGATGCAGCGGAGTCTCGGCCCTAGTACGACAGTCACGCATAAAAGCGCCGGTTTCGACGGATGGTTTGGTGGCTCGGTTCGGATCGGCCACCTTTGCCAGTAGAACTCTGACAACAAGATTCTGCGCGGGGCGCGCGGAACACAATGCGGCAGGCAGGGGCGTTTCTCCGGATCCCGGGAGGGGAAGATTTACGTCCGCCCGGTTCTCGACGAGGAACTCGCAGAGCCGCCAGTGTCCATGGAAGGCGCCGGGGTTGAGTCCGAGATTGTCCCCCAGCGATTGCAGTGATTCGCCTTGGTGAGCAAGAACTTTATGGCACTCACATCGCCATAGTATGCACACAATTCGATCAGAGACGCCCCATGGCCGTCCTTGGATGTTGCGGGATGCCCTTCGCCTAGGTAATCGAACACCAGGTCGGTGCGCCCGTCTGCGATTCGATCAATCACGTTTGCTCCTCTAAGTATCGCCGATAAGCCGCGAACCGATGCAGGATACCGTACCCCGAGGGGGTTAGCACCTGCGAAGGGACATTTGGGCGGTAGGAGTCATCAGGCATGACTGCTACGGCGGATGCAGGTCTTCGTGCAGGCTGCGGAGGACCGCTTCCGCCACGTGCCACCAGGGATTGTGAGTTTTTCTTACGATTCGTGCTGGCCGGGTTATAATTTGAACCTCAGTTGCAAGAAGGTTTGCTATGCCACTACCCCAAACCGAGACTCCAGGACGTCTGCAGGCGGAACTGATGTCGCGTGGATTGCGCATGACCCGTCAGCGCCGCACCATTCTCAGCGTGGTTGAAACCGCCAAACAGCACCTTGACGCCAGCCAGCTATTGCGCCGGGCACGACGCCTCGATCCGCAGATTGACCGGGTTACGGTGTATCGCACTCTCGGCCTGCTGAAGCGTCACGGTCTGATTGATGAGCTGGACTTGATGCACATGCAGGGTGAAAAACACTACTACGAGCGCCGCCCCCAGCGAGATCACATTCACATGGCATGCCTGCGGTGCGGCAAAATTACTGAATTTGAAAGCGACTTGTTCGACCGATTGAAGGGGCAGATTCAGCGGGACTGCCGTTTCCACATCGTCGTCACCCGCCTTGAAATCGGCGGTTACTGCGCCCACTGCCGCACAGCCGAAAAACCCGACCAATAATTCGCCTCTCTTTTCTCTTTCCCGGAGCCCAGCTCGATCACGATTTCCGGCGACGTGGCGTTGCATCTAGTTGCAACCGGGGTGCAACAGAAAATACGAGCGCTGATTGATTTCCGCGGTCAAAGCCGTTAAAGTCAATGCAGGTTGCATATTTGCAACCGAGTTGCAACTAGAAGGGAGGCCACCACCCCTAATGAAACCAGCGGTTATGGTCGGCCTGTTTGTCGTATTCCTCGCAGCCGGTTGCAAGGCTCAGGAGCGGCCCTACTTCGTCACCTACTCTCATGAGATGGAGGAGCCGGGAAATCTCGAAATCGAATTCTTCAACGCGGTGGGAAAACCGCCGGACGGGAACCGCTTTGTCGGCAGTACGCTGGAATTCGAGTATGGGGCCACAGCCTGGTGGACTTCGGAGCTGTACCTTGACGGCCAGACAACGCAGCACGACAGCACCATCTTCACTGGGTACCGTTGGGAAAACCGCTTTCGTCCCCTGCTGGGCGAGCACTGGATCAATCCGGTTCTTTACGTGGAATTCGAAAACATCAACGGCGGCGACAAGGCCTTACGAGAAGTGGTCGGACACGACGGCAAGAACGATCTCGTCGATCCCAACCCGGAGGCTCGCACTGAGAAAAAGCGCGAGATGGAGTTGAAGCTTATCTTGGGCAGCAACTTTCGCGGCTGGAACATCAGCGAAAATATCATCGCGGAAAAGAATCTCGCCAACGCACCCTGGGAATTTGGATACGCCTGGGCGGTGAGCCGTCCCTTGAAGCTGGCGGCAAGCGCTCACGACTGCACATTCTGCGGCGAAAAGTTTCAGGCCGGAGTTGAGATGTATGGTGGTCTCGGAGACGGCTACAGCTTCGGGACACATCTGACTTCACATTATGCCGGGCCCACCCTCAACTGGGAGGCGCCCCAGGGCCTGACTTTCTCGTTCTCCCCCCAGTTTGGATTGAACGACTACAGCGTTCCGCGATTGTATCGCTTTGGAATCGCGTACGAAATCGGTCAACTATGGGGACGATTTCACCGAGGCGCACGATGATCCGTAATTTTGGGCTGGTACTGCTGATGGTTTTGCTCCCGGTTGCATTGGTGTCCGGCGCCGCCGATGGAAACTGGTTGAAGAAAGTTCCCGGCCGCGATCACGAAAAGATCAGCCCCTATCAGGGCCAGCCAGACGCGATTGCCGCGGGGCGCAGGATTTTTGTTGATCGCTGCTCGCAGTGTCATGGGGAAGCGGGCGAAGGAACCAAGAAGCGTCCAGGGCTAAAGAGCAAACGGGTGCAGGAACAGGCCACCGAAGGCGATCTGCATTGGCTGCTGGTGAACGGAAATATGAGGAAGGGGATGCCTTCGTGGGCGAAGTTGCCCGATCAGCAGCTTTGGCAGGTCATCACCTATGTGAAATCTCTCCACGAATAGGGTTCGGCTGGCTCGCCTTTCCCCCTATCCCATTCCGCCTGGTCTGCGTGGCACCCTGCCCTTCACGCCTAGATGGCGAGGCCGAGATCCCAATTTCCCGCCTATGTTCGCGGCGGTCGATCTGATTCTGCTTCTTGGATCGCCGAGAAATGTAAAGTCTTGTAAAGACTAAAGATAAACCGCAACCGCGATATGCTTTCTCACGTCAAAATGGTGGCAGTTGTATCGGCTGCAACCGATCTAGAACGGCGTGTGCGGGGAAAAGACATAGTGAATATACGCATCGAAGACCGCGGGCGGGAGTCCGGCGCGGGGTTGCGCGGCGCCCATAAAGCGAGCAGGTTATCTGGCCAGCGATTCTTAGCGGTGCTCGCCTTTTCCATGGCTTCCCTGGCGACCGCAGCGCTGCTAGGGTGCAGCGCGAGTTCCAAACCTGGCACAGCACGGGCGTCCACGCAGGCCGTGGTGCCTGTGGGGGTCGCAACCGCCGAGCGCCACGACGTGCCCGTGTATCTCAAGGGCCTGGGCAACGTGACGGCGTCCAATACGGTCAGCGTGAAAAGCCGGGTGGACGGACAGCTGTCGCAGGTGAATTTCAAAGAAGGGCAGAATGTCAGCAAGGGAGATTTGCTGGCGGTCATCGATCCTCGCCCGTTCCAGGTGGCTCTTAGCCAGGCGCAAGCAAATCTGTATCGCGACCAGGCGCAACTGAAGGACGCGCAGCTGAATTACGAGCGCTTCAAGAGTTTGCTGGACGAATCGGGAGCGATTTCCCGGCAGCAGGTCGATACTCAAAAGGCATCCGCGGATCAGCTGGAGGGAGCAGTGCGAGCGGATGAGGCGCAGATCGACAACGCGAAGCTGAACTTGGTCTACTCTCACATTACCGCGCCCATCAGCGGCCGGATTGGATTGCGCCTGGTCGACGCCGGCAACATGGTGCATGCCGCGGACACAAACCCGCTGCTGGTAATCACTCAGCTACAGCCCATCGCTGTCCTTTTCACCCTGCCCCAAGCCAACTTGCCAACCGTAGCCAAGCACATGCACCAGGGCACGCTTCCAGTCGAGGCCTACAACTCCGACGATCAGACCAAACTGGCCACCGGCAACTTGCTGACAATCGACAATCAGATTGACCCGACCACGGGCACGGGCCGTTTGAAAGCGATGTTCAACAACCAGGACAACGTTCTTTGGCCCAACCAGTTCGTGAACGTGCGCCTGCTACTGGAAACACGCAAAGACAGCACCGTGGTTCCCTCCGTCGCGATCCAGAATGGGCCGCAGGGAAGCTATGTATTCGTGGTCAAACCGGACAGGACGGTCGAAGTCCGCCCGGTTACGGTTTCCTTTACCCAGAATAACGTGGCTTCGATCGCCAGTGGCATCAATCCGGGAGACATCGTGGTGATGGACGGACAGGACAAGCTCCAGGCCGGCAGCAAGGTAGATGTGCATGCGGGCGGTGCGGGAGGAAGCAGGAACACGCCGTCACCGGCGCAGTCTTCGTTCGGACAGGCGGGACAGGCTTCGCCCGAACAGTCTTCCTCCGGAGAGGCTTCGCCAGCGCATTCTTCGACCACAGGAGCACGATGAGCCCGTCGCGAATTTTCATTCTTCGCCCGGTTGCGACCACCCTGCTGATGGTCGGGCTTCTTTTGGTGGGCTTGGTCGCGTACACGCAACTTCCGGTGTCCGCGCTTCCGGAAGTTGACTATCCCACCATTCAGGTGGTGACGTTTTATCCGGGCGCCGACCCGGATGTCATGGCCTCTTCGGTGACTGCGCCGCTGGAGCGCCAGTTCGGCCAGGTTCCCGGACTGAGCCAAATGACCTCGACCAGCTCCCTGGGCAGCTCCATTATTACCCTGCAGTTCAATCTCAACGAGAATATTGACGTAGAAGAACAGCAGGTTCAGGCTGCCATCAACGCGGGTACGACATACCTGCCCCGCGATCTGCCAAACCCGCCCATCTACAGCAAGGTGAATCCTGCTGACTCCCCCATTCTGACGCTGGCCCTGACTTCGGACACGTTGCCGCTTTCGAAGGTGGAAGACCTCGCCGACACCGCTTTGGCCCAGAAAATCTCCCAGCTTCCCGGCGTGGGTCTGGTTTCGATCAGCGGTGGACAGAAACCTGCCGTGCGGATTCGGGCGAACCCCACGGCGCTGGCTGCTTACGGAATGAGCCTGGAAGATTTGCGCACTGCACTGGCCGCGGCCAACGTGAATCAGGCTAAGGGAGTGCTGGACGGGCCGCGCCAGTCCTTCACCATCGGGGCCAATGACCAGCTCGACTCGAGCGCGCAATACAACAGCATCGTGGTGGCTTACAAGAATGGCGCGCCGGTCAAGCTCTCCGACATCGCCTCGGCTGTGGATAGCGCCGAAAACGTGAAGCAAGCCGCCTGGATGAACACGACCCCGGCGGTGGTGGTGAACATTCAGCGGCAGCCCGGCAGCAACATCATCAGCGTGGCCGACCGAGTGAAGGTGCTTTTGAAGCAACTGCAATCCTCGCTGCCGGCGTCGGTGAAAGTGCAAATATTGACCGATCGCACCGAAACCATCCGGGCTTCGGTGAAGGACGTCCAGTTCGAGCTCATGCTCACCGTCGGGCTGGTGGTGCTGGTCATTTTTCTTTTTCTGCGGAATCTTTCCGCGACCGTGATTCCCAGCGTCGCCGTGCCGCTGTCGTTGGTAGGCACGTTCGGAGTGATGTACCTGCTGGGGTATAGCCTGAACAACCTGACCCTGATGGCGTTAACCATTTCGACCGGATTCGTGGTGGACGATGCCATCGTGATGATCGAAAACATCGAACGCTTCCTGGAAGAGGGCGAATCGCCGCTGCAAGCTGCGTTGAAAGGATCGGCCCAGATTGGCTTCACCATTGTGTCGCTCACGGTTTCGCTGATCGCGGTGCTGATTCCTCTACTGTTCATGGGCGACATCGTCGGACGGCTGTTTCGCGAATTCGCCGTGACCCTGGCGGTCACCATTCTGGTTTCGGCGTTAGTTTCGCTGACCCTGACGCCGATGATGTGCGCCAAGCTCCTGAAGCGGCACGATCCCCACCACCAAAGCGGTTTTTATAAATCCACAGAAAACTTCTACAACCGCGTCATCGAGTTCTATGGCCGCACGCTGAAATTTGTCCTGCGGCACCAGACCACGACCCTGCTGGTAACGGTGGGCACGCTGGCGCTGACGCTGTTTCTGTATGTGGTGGTGCCCAAGGGCTTCTTCCCGGTGCAGGATACGGGAGTAATTCTTGGCATTTCGGAAGGACCGCAGAACACTTCCTTCACCGCACTGGCGCAAAGTCAGCAGGCACTCGCGGGTGTGATTCTGAAAGATCCGGACGTAGCCAGTCTTTCGTCCTTCATCGGGATTGACGGCACCAACGCCACTCCGAACAGCGGACGCATTCAGATCAACCTGAAGCCGCGTGACCAGCGTAAATCCACCGCCGCCGAGATTATCCGCCGGTTGCAGCCGGAACTAGCCCAAGTGAACGGCATCACCCTGTATATGCAGCCGGTGCAGGACCTTACGGTGGAAGATCGCGTGAGCCGGACGCAGTATCAATACTCGATGGAGGACGCGGACGCGCAGGAGTTGTCGGTGTGGGCGCTCAAGCTGGTGGGCGAGTTGCGCAAACTGCCGTCGATGCGCGACGTGGCCACCGACCAGCAAAATGGCGGCCTCAAGGCAGATCTGGTGATCGATCGCGATACCGCCTCGCGTTTGGGAATTCTGCCCCAGGCCATTGACGACACGCTGTACGATGCCTTCGGACAGCGCCAAGTGTCCACCATATTTACTCAGCTAAACCAGTACCATGTGGTGCTCGAAGTTGATCCGCAATTTGCGCAGAATCCGGATTCGCTGAAGAACATTTACGTGCACTCGGCAAGCGGAAGCCAGGTTCCACTCGCCTCCTTCAGCCACTTCCAGACCGCCAATACCTATTTGGCGGTAAATCACCAGGGGCAGTTCCCGGTGGTCACGCTTTCGTTCAATCTTGCCCCGGGAGTTTCGCTGGGAGAGGCAACCAAGGCGATCCAGGCGGCGGAGGCGGACATTCGCTTGCCCCCAAGCATTCACAGCAGCTTTCAGGGAACTGCGGCGGCGTTCCAGAATTCACTGTCCTCCGAGCCCTGGCTAATTTTGGCCGCCATCGTCACTGTGTACATCGTGCTCGGTGTTCTCTATGAAAGCTACATTCATCCCGTGACCATTCTTTCCACGTTGCCCTCGGCGGGCGTGGGCGCCATCCTCGCCCTCCTGTTGACCGGCAACGATTTGGGAGTGGTGGCGCTGATTGGCATCATTCTTCTAATTGGCATCGTGAAGAAGAACGCCATCATGATGATCGACTTCGCACTCGAGGCTGAGCGCGTGGAGCACAAACCTCCGGAGGAAGCGATCTTTCAGGCTTGCCTGCTGCGTTTCCGTCCCATCATGATGACCACCATGGCGGCGCTGCTGGGCGGCCTGCCGCTGGCACTCGGGACGGGAACTGGCTCGGAATTGCGCCACCCGCTGGGCATCACGATTGTCGGGGGCCTGCTGGTGAGCCAGTTGCTGACTTTGTACACCACGCCGGTTGTGTACCTCTGGTTCGACCGATTGGCGCAGCGCTTTTCCCATCTGAATATTGGCAACCCGATCGAGGAGCCGGGTGGGGCATCGGCGGACTGAGCCATGAATATTTCGGCGCCATTCATCAGACGTCCTGTCGGCACCTCGTTGTTGGCGGCGGCACTGCTCATGGCAGGAGCGCTGGCGTTTAATTTTCTTCCGGTCGCGCCTTTGCCGCAGGTGGAGTTTCCCGTGATTCAGGTCGGCGCCGGGTTGCCGGGCGCAAGTCCGGAGACCATGGCTTCGGCGGTGGCGACTCCGCTGGAACGCCAGTTCGGCCGTATCGCGGGCATCAACCAGATGACCTCGACCAGCCAGTTGGGGTCGACCAGCGTCGTTTTACAGTTCGACCTCAACCGCAACATCGATGCCGCTGGGCGCGACGTGCAGGCCGCCATCAATGCTGCTCGCAGCCAGCTTCCGGCCAACTTGCCCGGCAACCCGAACTATCGGAAAGTGAACCCGGCAGACGCGCCCATCCTTATTCTGGCTCTTACTTCCGACCTTCTCACATTGCCGCAGATGTACGATGCCGCCGACTCGATCCTGTCGCAGAAACTGGCTCAAGTAGAAGGCGTGGGTCAGGTTTTCGTGGGCGGTGGCGCCAAGCCGGCGGTGCGGGCCGAACTGAATCCCACGCTACTGAACATGCTGGGAGTTGGACTGGACACGGTGCGCACAGCGCTGACTTCCGCCAATGCCAACCGCCCGAAAGGCGGGGTGGCTGACGCCGTCAACGCCTGGACCTGGGATGCCAACGATCAGATTTTTCTCGCTGACCAGTACCGCAGGCTGATCGTTTCCTACCACAATGGCGCCCCGGTGCGTCTGGGTGATGTGGGTGTGGTGCAGGACTCAGTGGAGGATATCCGCAATGTGGGACTTTCTGGCGGCAAACCTGCAGTATTAATCATCGTGTTCCGGCAACCGGGGGCGAACATCATCGCTACCGTGGATCGTGTGCGCGCCGCTTTGCCCCGGCTCAAGTCTTCCATTTCGCCGGCGATTGACGTCAGCGTCGTTCTTGACCGGACCACCACCGTGCGTGCTTCCGTACAGGACATAGAGTTCACTCTGCTTATCTCGGTCATCCTGGTCATTCTGGTGGTTTTCGCGTTTCTGCGGACATTTCGGGCTACCCTCATTCCCAGCGTGGCTGTTCCCCTATCGCTGATAGGAACCTTCGGCGTGATGTATCTGCTGGGATATAGCCTGGACAATCTTTCTCTGATGGCGCTCGCCATTTCAACTGGGTTTGTGGTGGACGACGCCATTGTTGTGCTGGAAAACATCACTCGCCATATTGAGGATGGAATCCCTCCGGTCGCGGCGGCGTTTCAGGGGGCCCGCGAAATCGGCTTCACTGTGCTTTCCATGAGCACGTCCCTGGTGGCGGTATTTATTCCGCTTCTGCTGATGGGAGGAATTGTTGGCCGCCTGTTCCGGGAATTTGCCGTCACCCTGAGCGTGGCGATCGCGGTTTCGCTGCTGGTGTCTCTTACCGTAACTCCGATGATGTGCGCGAAATTTCTGCGCTCGGCGGACAACGAGAAGCACGGCGCTATCTATCGCTTCAGTGAAAAATTCTTCGACACCATCCTAGGTCTCTACCGCCGCGCCCTGAAACTGGTTCTTCGTCACCAGCCTCTGACCCTGCTGATCACCATCGCCACGGCGGCCTTGAGCGTTTATCTCTACATCATCGTCCCCAAGGGCTTCTTCCCGCAGCAGGATACCGGCCGCATCAGCGGAGCGGTGCAAGCCGCGCAGGATATTTCATTCGCTGCGATGAAGGAAAAGATGACACAGTTCGTGAGCCTGGTCATGAAAGATCCGGCCGTCGAAACGATCGTGGGCTTCGCGGGCGGCAACACGTCGGCCAATCAAGGCCGCATGTTTATCACGCTAAAGCCGCTCTCGGAGCGCAAGGTGAGCGCCGACCAGGTTATCGGCAGGCTGCGCCGCCAACTGGCGGTGGTGCCGGGCGCGACCCTGTTTATGCAATCCGCCCAGGACCTTACCATCGGCGGCCGCCAGAGCCAGGCGCAATTTCAGTACACTCTGCAAGGCGAAAACCTGGATGACTTGAATCACTGGGCGCCGCTACTGTTGGATAAGTTCCGTAAGCTTCCCGAACTTCGCGACGTCAACACAGACCAGCAGGACAAAGGTCTGGAAGCGACGGTGATCATCGATCGGGATACGGCCGCGCGGCTGGGGGTCGCCGCCGCCGACATCGACAACGCCCTGTACGATGCCTTTGGCCAACGCCAGGTCTCGATCATGTACAAGCCGCTGAATCAATATCACGTCGTCATGGAAGTAGCTCCGGAATTTTCCCAGAGCACGGAAGCGCTGCAGAACATTTACGTGCGCGCCTCCAATGGGACTGCGGTGCCCCTGGCTGCGTTCGCTCATTTTGGTCCTTCGAACACGCCTCTGGCGGTGAGTCATCAGGGCCAATATCCTTCGGTGACGCTCTCGTTCAATCTGGCGCCCAATGTGTCTTTGGGCCAGGCGACCGATGCCATCAACCATGCCCAGCGTTCGATCAACTTTCCCACCACCATCGACGCCAGCTTTCAGGGAACCGCGGCGGCCTTCCAGTCCTCCCTTGCCAGCGAACCATGGCTGATTCTGGCCGCGCTGGTCACGGTGTACATCGTTCTGGGCGTGCTCTACGAGAGTTACATTCATCCCGTCACCATTCTTTCGACCCTGCCCTCCGCCGGAGTGGGCGCCATCCTGGCCCTGTTGTTGACCGGCAGTGAGTTGAACGTAATGGGATTGATCGGCATTATCCTGCTGATTGGCATCGTGAAAAAGAACGCGATCATGATGATTGATTTTGCGCTGGAAACGGAGCGGAGCGGCAAGAACTCCGCCGAGTCGATCTACGAAGCGTGTATTCGCCGCTTCCGGCCCATCATGATGACCACCATGGCCGCCCTGCTGGGCGGATTGCCGCTGGCTCTGGGGACCGGTACTGGGTCAGAACTAAGACGTCCGCTCGGTATCACGATTGTGGGCGGATTAATCATGAGCCAGGCACTCACTCTTTTCACTACTCCTGTCGTCTACTTATATCTCGACAGGCTGCGCCTCGCGCTGGGGACCAAACACCACGCATCGGATCCGAACCAGTTACCGCCACTGTCGCCGCGACCCAGCGGCGCGGATTAGCCGCGCTGTCATTCTGGGCGCCGCAGACCGATTCGCCTGTGAATTGGTTTGCGAAGTCGAAGGACCCCTTATGCGACCGTCATGCTCAGGGTGACGAGGATTCTCGATGCGAACACTGCGGAACATTCGCTTGAGTCTGAACAAGAACTTGTGTCAACTCCCTTTTAAAACGCCCAAAGCGGGTCCAATGCTGGGGATGACAGGTTTGCGTGAATAGCTTGCCGCCAAAGGACAGGTGGCCGCGTTCTTTTCAGTGTCCGTGTCCGTGCCGGTGCGGATGGGAGTGAAGCTCACCAGAAGCGTGTGCGTGACGATGGGCGTGTAGGAGATTGGTGCTGAGAAGCAGCGCGTGGTCGTTCACAATCTCCGCCGGCGTGCCAGCGGCGACAATGCGGCCGCGCTGGAAGACCTGGCAACAATCGGCAATATCTTCGACCAGATCAAGGTCGTGAGTGGCGGTGACCACCGTCTTCCGGCCGCCGCTGCAACTCACCAGAAAATCGATCATCTGGCTCTCGCTCTTGGGGTCAAGCGCCGCCGTAGGCTCGTCGAGCAGCAAGACCTCGGGATCGAGGATCAGCACCGAAGCCAGAGCGACCCGCTTTTTTTCTCCCGTCGACAAGTGATGAGGCGAGCGATCTTTCAAATGCGTGATCTCCATTTGCTCAAGCATTTCGGTGACACGAAGAAGAATTTGTTCCCTAGGCCAGCGTAGCTGCAGGGGCCCGAAAGCGATTTCGTCAAACACGGTCGGGTTGAACAGCTGAACGTCGGGATTCTGGAAGATCAACCCCACCCGGCGCCTTAAGTCGAACTCGATTTCCTGGGTCTGCAGCCGGCTTTCAGTCAGAGGCTCACCACGGAATGCGACGGTGCCTTTCTGGGGAAAATAAAGCCCGTCCAGGATACTGAGCAGGGTTGACTTTCCGGAACCGTTCGCTCCGAGGAGAGCGATTCTTTCGCCCGGCATGACGGTAAGGTTCAGTCCGTCCAGTGCTGTCACTTCAGGATAGCGGTAGGTAACATCGCGCACTTCAAAAATGGGGATGGGGAAGATGGGGACGGTCACGAATTAGCCTCTTCGCAGTGTCTTTGCAGGTTTCTCATGGTCGATTGCTCATCGACCAAACCAGAAGGCGAGCACCCCGATTCCGGTAAAAAGCGCCAGCACAACCCAATCGAACCAGCCAGTCCGGAACTCATCGAGGACGTAGACTTCACCCCCAAAACCGCGTGAGCGCATGGCCAGGTAGACGTCTCCGCCGAGCTGAAGCGTCTTCGACATCAGCACTCCGGCACTGGCAGTAGCCATTCGCCGAAGCTCCCGGCCCTCCAATTGCCCGACCATCCTGCTTTTCCGCGATTCAAACATATCGTGCGCGGTTCGGAGCAAAAGAAAAATGTAGCGGTAAGTCATGCCCAAAATCACCACCACCACGGTCGGCAGTCGAAGCACGCGAAGCGCCTTGAGCACGTTGTTCCACGGGGTGCAGAGCGCTACCAGGATGGAAAAAGTCGCAGCCGTCTCGGCGCGCATAGTCAGATACGCAGCGGCGCGCAATCCTGGCCCAGTGACGGTCCAGCCGAGAAAAGGCAGGCTGTAGATCGCCCGGCCAGGAGTCAGGAAAAGAGCTGGAAGTGAGATCAATCCTGTGAATGTGAGCACTGCCAGCCAGACTCTTTTTGCCAGCATGCCCAGAGGCACCTTCGACAGCAAAGCCGTTGCGACGGCAATGGCGAAAAGTGCGCCGATAACTTGTAACTGCCGCGCCAGAGCCGCAATTACGACGAGCGGCATGATGGCTATAATCTTGACCCGCGGGTCGAGCCTTTGCAGCAAGCCTTTTTTCTTCGCGAGTTCTTCGGCATCGAAACTGCGCTGCAGCGTCACAACAAACGACGAAAGGCTGCGTTCGATGACTCCGCGAGCCTCGCCACTCATGGCGAAGCTCTCGTCGCGCCGTTCCCAGTTGCGGAAAACCGGCCTATCAGACAGAAGACCCCGAGAATCAGGCCGCTGCCGAACACAGCCGACAGCACGTAACCGAATACGGGACGACGCACGAACGTAGGCGCATACTGGGGAAATGGCGCGCTCCATACTGACGAAAGCCGTACTAGTCCCTCCGGCTGTCTCACCGGAAGCGCGACGTTGCCCGAGGCTGACGCAATCTTCTGCCGTGACTCGGGACCGGAGAAGTCGCGCGCGCTCCATTCGCCCCAAGCAGTGCCCGCCGCAAGAATGCCGAGCGGCGTCAGAAGCATGAGCAGGGCCAACCGAATCCAGAGCGGACCGGTCGATCCCCAGCCGGATCTTGAAGCAGACTGCCGCCTGGCGCCATCAGTCCCGCCTGAGGAGCTGTGACTGAGTAGCGAGGGATCGGTGCGCTGGAGATAGGCCACGACTCCGCTCGAGACAATCAGTTCAGCCAGGCCCGCGAAGGTAAGGTGCCCGACCATCATCGCCGGAATCGCAACCTCGAGCGAGTACGGGGCATATAAAGGTGATCCGCCGGCATCTTTGAAAAAAAGCGGTTGAATTCCCAACTCACAGGCGACAAACAACGCTGAAGCGTTGATCGCGGCATAACCCGCCAACCCAGCCGCCATCACCTGGCGCGAGGACGGGAGCGCGGTTCTGCCCGCGACCACCCGGTAGACCAAATGAGCCACCAGCGAGCCCACAATGGCCATGTTGAAGCAGTTGGCGCCCAGGGTGGTAATTCCGCCGTCGCCGAAAAACAAAGCTTGTATCAGCAGCGCGATGGACAGCGAGAGCATGGAAGCCCATGGTCCCAGCACTACGGCTGCGGCTCCCACTCCCACCGCGTGGCCCGTAGTCCCACCCGGGAGCGGAACGTTAAACATCATGATGACGAAGCAAAACGCAGCGGTGACCGCCAGCCGCGGCACTAGCCGCGTGTGCAGCAACCGTTTGACCCGTGCGAACGCCGCATACCAGAAGGGTACCGCGGCACCGTAGAGCACGGCGCAGGTCGAAGGACTCAGATAGCCATCGGGAATGTGCATGGGTTAGCACCCGCCTCAACGACACCCTGACCTGCCAGGCCGCCAGAGTAGCACAACTGTAGTCTTCGTGTTACGCCGCTCCGGGGCGGCGATGCAGGGAAACCCCGTAGCCATAAACAGGCAGACTCCGCTACTGGCGGGCTTGGGGCGTAACACGAATGATGACAACGAGCACCCACGTTCGGTTTGTTTGAGAAGTGGGCGATTCAACCTTCAGGAGGGCTCGATACCGGCGAAGTTCGGGGTCCGCTAGTCACCGCGCTGCCAACCATCTGCGGCCTCCAACCTTGCGACGCGATTCGTTGACTCACGAACTGCTTTCCTTCGCGTACAGCTCGGATGGCCTTCAGCAGTTCTGATCCAGCATCGCTTTTTGCAACATATCCGTGCCCGCCGGTGTTCAACGCGTCTTTCACCATTTGCAGGGAATCGTGCTGGCTTAGAAAGATGATTTGTGAATTCGGCGAAACCCGACGTATCCGCCGGGCGGTCTCGATGCCGCTGATTCCGGGCAAGCTGATGTCCAGGAGAACCAGGTCTGGCATAAGTTCTTTGGCTTTCTGCACCGTTTGCTCGCCATCTGCGGTCTCACAGACTACGTTCAGGATCGGGTCGCTGGAAAGAAGCGAGCAGATCACTCTTCTGACCACAGGATGGTCATCCACGACGAGAATCTGAACTGGGGGCATTTGTCGATCTTTTGGGTAACGGCGGAGCAACGGACGCTGACAAACTTTGGATGTTAACTCACGCTTGTGCTCAGTTCGATACCCTACAATATGTACCTGTTCTACAGTGAACCCTGTAGTGATTTCGATAGCACCCCAGAATGCGACCTAGTGGGGGAACTCCCCAGCCGCGGGCGCATTACTCAGGGATCTTCGCGATGCCTCTCGCAGACAGGTTCGAGAACGCACCTGTGGGATCTAGTGAGCACCTTTTAATGAAAGCCGTCGAACTAAGGCTGCCTTCGGCCCAGAAGTGAATGTCGTCCAGATTCGCGGCGGCCACTCCTCCCCGTTTATCTAGAAAGATAACCACGATTCCCTCGACGGAGTTTCGCGAGTCATGGGTGGCCTGGCGGTAGCGCTCCATGAAAATGTGCTCCGCGAAGAGCAGCTTCTCGCCCGCCGCCAAAGTCAGGGCTGATCCGTCCGGACGGGCCCAAACATAGAGGGCCCGTTTATCTTTCAACCGCGGCCAATCACCGGAGAAGGGCGAAACGGTCTCTCGTATGACGGTAAAGGCTGGAGCGGCTGAGAGCCTGGCCTCGCCTGCCGGTCCGCGGATTCCGGCCGACGCGGTGGACTTGATCAGCGAATTTTGTATCCAACCGCTACGGCCACCTTCGAGCCCCACCTGCAACCACGCTCCGCGGTGTTCCAGAACTTCGAATTCATCTTCCGGCTGCGCCCGGAGAAGGATCGAAGCCCGACTCTGAGGAACGCTGAATACCGGAACATGAGCCTTGGCCGCCTCGACGTATTCTTTCTTTGAATTGGTATTCCCGGACGCCTTTGAGGTTTGCAGTTGCTTTTCCAATTCTGTCGCGCGGCGTTCTGATTCTGCCTGTTGCTTATGAACGGATTCGATCTGCCGCTCCACTTCGACCGTGGACATGGATTGATTGCTGCTTAGAAAGCTGCTCAGCCGATCCAGGAGATCGGCTTCCAATCGCCCGTTTGTCTTGAACTTCCGATAGCCGGAATTGCTTCCCTGGGGATCAGCATACCAGGCGGTAACATTGGCTTGCACGCTCACCTGCGTCTGCGTGGGCCCGAGCGACTTCAGGTCAAGCTTGAACTCGTAGTACGGATTCTGGTAGTTAGGCACGCCCTCCGGTTCGGCTTCGACAAACCCGCCCAATGAGGGCAAGCGCGCTCCGCGGTAAGCGCCCATCTGCTGGAGGGCCGATTGGACGGCGGCCAACGAGAATGGGAACTCGCGCTCGCCCGTTTGCGGTGGTGACAGCTCTGCCTGGGTCGGACCATCATGTGCCGAACCAGCCTGGGCCGAACCAATCTGGGCCGAACCAGCCTGTATCAGAGTGTTGAGTACAAATACAAGCATCGCCAGCGGCACTAGCGATGGCGCAGGCTGCTTCGGTTTCACTGCGAAACCTCCACCATCAGGCGGTAGACCCATCCCTGTTCTCCGCTTCCGGTTCGTACGCGATACCAGTGCCGTGTCTGCTCGATGACCGTGACTGCCTCGTCGCGCGAAAGCAACCGGGCGGTTTTAGACTGGTTGTAGGGCGCGGCCTTGAGATCTGCACTCTCGGTTCGGATGCGCGCCGGTTGGCCCTTTTGGAGATCCTTTACTTCCTTCTCAAGTTGCTGCTGGCGGGCGATGGTGGCGTTCAACATGGCGCGATCCTGCTCCAGTTGTGCCCGCAGTTCCCCGGATTTGATCTCCTGCTGTTGAGCAACGGCTTCTTCTTTTTTCTTGCGGTCCTGGTCGTCCTGTTCTTGCAGTTTCTGGGAGATTTCCGAGAACTCGGCGTCTTCCACGGCGCCCTCGGAGGGATGTAACCGGTGGCCGCTATTTTCCACGAAAACCGCCTGGATTCGGAGATGACTAAGATTGGGGCCTGCCGGTTCCACGATGTAACGAACCTCGACCGTCCCTTGGTCGCCGCTTTCGTAAAAATGTTCCGGGGCCAAGGTATCCGGCTGCACTTTGTAAAGTACGGCTCCTTGTCCCTTCCAGGGTGCAAAGCCCACGGCGGTTTTCGAGGCCTTGGCCCCGTCCAGTTCGGTTGTGCCTTTGTATTGCCAGGTTCCTCGAATGACGCCGTCTTCGGAAACCTGTTGAACGATTTTGGCCAGCCGGTCGTAGGGCGCGTCCATATCCACCGACAGCTCTGCCCCCCGCTGCTGATGTTTGCGGGCATGAGCGGAATCCAGCGAGAGCGCGCTGGCTAAAATCAGCAATCCAATGCGGAGGAATCGGGCGATAACATGCCTGTCGGCGAAACTTGCGATCGGGAAGCTCGGAATTGGTATGTTTACGACCGCGAAGTTCAGCACCACGGAGACGAGACGCGGGACGTTGGACCGGTCCGATAACATCATTCATCCGGATTTTCGTCGCTGCGGAATTGATTGCGCTTGCGGTAAGCCAGGACCGTGATGCCCACGGACATGAACATGGGAGGAATTACGAGCACCAGGATTCCGCTGCGCAGTGCCTGAATGACCCGCCCCCCGGCCGAGGCCGCCTGGGTGTAACAAAGGGCGCAGTTCTGAGACAAGGCGGCGGGCGGCAGGAAAACGTTTGTCACCGCCAATGCAAGTACCGCCAGTAAAAGGCGCTTGTCGATTCTCATGTGCTTTTCGTCCGTGCGTCTTACCTGCGTGGCTCTTGCGATTCCGGAGGTTCCTAACATATCACTTTAGAAGCCGGAAATGCAGCAGCCGGAAACTGTCCGACCAGATCATGTTCATCATGGCCAGCACGAAAATCGTGGAAATGGTAAGGGAGAGACGAAGGTTTCGCCGCTCCGACCGCAGGTGCATGAAGAACATCACCGCCAGCCCTGCTTGCAGCAACGCCACGGAAAACATGCGCAAGAACAATTGCGTGCCTTCGGCATGGTGGTAGGCCAGAACGATCTGAAGCCCGGCCAGGGCTAACAGGCAGAGATACACGGCCACATATGTTCCCAACCCACCGCTGTCTCGTCCGGCTGTTTCCATGGCCATGACCCCCGTACTGCGCTAGCGCGCGATATTCATGAGATAGACGAACGGCACGACGAACATCCAGACCAGGTCCACAAAGTGCCAGTACAGCGCCCAGATCTCCAGATCATCAGAGTTGTAACGCCCGCGCCTGTAACCCAGGGCCACGGTCATGAGGGCGATTACGCCGCCGATCACGTGCAACAGATGCAAGCCGGTAATGCTGAAGAACGAGGCACCAAACAGTGGGACGCCCCAGGGATTCTGGAACAAGCGAACGCCTTCGCCGATCAGGCCCATCCATTCACGAATGTGAAGAAGGGCAAAAAGAACGCCTCCGCCGACCGTAATCAAGGTCCAGCGCAGCGCCCCTGACTTGTCCCCCGCCCTGGCCGCACGCAGCCCAATCAGCATGGTCAGGCTGCTGCTGATGAGGACAAACGTCATGAGCATTACATTAAGGACGCTGGGGGAGAACTTAAACGGTTCCGGCCAGTTTGGGTTCGCATTGCGTAAGTAGCCGTAGCCCATCAAGAGTGCGGCGAAGGTTACCGCATCCGAAATAATGAACAGCCACATCACCAACTTTTTGGAAGGGACGGCAAAGGGAGACTCCTCCATCAGGCCGGGCACATGTCCTCCCATGGCTAGGTTCGCTTCACTCACGGTCTCTCCCGGTTGAATGCGTTATAACTTCATCCACAGCACTAAAAGCAGGTACAACCAAAGCAGGCCCATGAAGTGCCAGTAACACGAGGTTGCATAGAGCGTGCTCCGGCGGAGCAAGGGAACAGGTCCCGTGAGCTTCGCTACCAGCCTGCTCAAGCCTCCGAGGCCGCCGAGTACATGCAAAGCGTGCACCGCGGTCAAAACGTAAAAGTAAGAACTGGAGGGACTTGTGGCCAGATAAAGTCCTTCGGATCGAAGTTGCAGCCAGGCCGAATATTGCCCCGACACAAAGATCAAGCCCAGCCCAAGGGTTGCGTAAAACCAAAGCCGCGCTGCCGCCGTCTCGCCATTTCGAGTGAAGCGGCGGCGGGCGATCTCGAGAGTGCCGCTGCTGCTGATAAGCGCCAGAGTGTTGAAATAGAGGACCGACGGAAGTTCAATGTGCGGCCAGGCCACGGTAGCGCCCTTGCCTACCACCAGTGCGCTGGTGAAGGCGGCGAAGGACATGGTGATGGCGGCCAGCCCAACCCAAATACCGGTTCGAGCTGGGGGAGGCGAATAGTCCCGGGTGGTGTGCGGATTCCCATCCGCCGGAACCAGACTCCGCCAGCCTCCGCCTCCGGCATTGTCTCCCGGTGGCTTGGCCGGGCTGCCGGTATTTGGTGGTGCTTGAGTTACGGTTGCCATGGTTCAGAAATCCTCTTCGTGCTGAAACCATCAATCAGCCGCAGGTTCCGGCGAGTCCTGCATGATGTAATCCTTGGCCGCGCCCTCCACGCTGTATTGATAAGGGTCGTGGTAAACCACTGGATGCTTGCCGCCAAAGTTGTCGACCGGCGGCGGCGAAGCCGTTGTCCACTCCAGCGAGGTTGCTTCCCAGGGGTTAGCGGAGGCGGGAGCTCCACGGAACCGGCTGTGAATCAGGTTGTAGAGAAAAATAAGCTGGGCTGCGCCAGTGAGCAGCGCGGCGATGGTCATGAACTTATGCACCGGCATGAGCGGCTTCATGAAATCATCCACGAACGACGAGTAGCGCCGCACGTTCCCCGCCAGGCCGAGGTAATGGAACGGCATGAAGATGCAGTAGGTACCAACCAAAGTAAGCCAGAAATGTAGTTTCCCCAGCTTCTCGCTCATCATCCGGCCGGTCATTTTGGGAAACCAGAAATAGGTTCCGGCAAACATGCCGAAAATCGCCGCGACGCCCATCACCATGTGGAAGTGACCCACCACAAAATAGGTGGCGTGGAGGTAAATATCAATCGAGGGCTGCGCCAGGAAGAAGCCGCTCACACCCCCGCTGACAAACATCGAGATAAAGCCCAGCGAGAACAGCGAGGCCGCCGTGATTTGCAACCTGGAACCATACAGACTGCCCAGCCAGATCAAGGTCAGAATCGTCGCTGGAATGGTGATGATCAGCGTGGGGAAGGAGAATGCCAGCGAAGAAGCGGGGTTCATGCCACTGACGAACATATGGTGTCCCCAAACCATGTAGCTGAGGAAGCCAATGGACATCATGCAAGCGATCACCACTCGGTGGCTGAGCAAAGGCCGACGCATACTGGTAATCAACACGTGGGAGATGATGCCCATGGCCGGCAGGATGGCAATGTAGACCTCGGGATGCCCGAAGAACCAGAACAGGTGCTGCCACAATAGCGGCGATCCACCGGAGTGGGGCTGTAGGTGGTCGCTGACCACGAGGTTGGCGGGGATGAAGAAGCTGGTTCCGGCCACGCGATCCAGAATTAGCAGCAAACAAGCCGGCAGCAGCACGGCAAAGGCCAGCAACCCAATGCATGAAGTAATGAACCAGGCCCAGGTGCTTACCGGCATCCGCGCCAGGGTCATGCCTTTGGTGCGGAGGTCGAGGGTGGTGGCGATAAAGTTCAACGATCCCAGCAACTGGCCGATGCAAAAAATGGCGATGGAAATCGCCCACAGCGTTTGACCAACAGCTTCTCCCGGGCCAGAATCGGCGCCCACCGCGCTCAGTGGAGCATATGCGGTCCAACCGGCGAGCGGCGGTCCATCGCCCACGAAAAATGCGGCCATCAGAACCAGGAAAGCCACAAACGTGGTCCAGAACGACATCATATTGAAACGGGGGAAGGCCATGTCTTCGGCGCCGATCTGGATGGGTAAAAAGTAGTTGCCGAAGCCAGCGAATGGAACATTGGTGAGTACGAAAAAGACCATGAGGGTTCCATGCATGGTCATCAACTGCAGGTAATACTCTGGCGTCATCACGCCGCCGGGAGCGCCGGTCTTCGAAAGCAGGCCCAAACCCGGAATCGGTGTGTTCGGCCACACTAGGTGAATTCGCATCAGCCAGGAGAGCACCATGCCGATCAGAACTGCCAGCAGGCCCAATCCGTAATACTGCTTGCCGATCACTTTATGGTCGAGACTGAAGACGTACTTGCGGATAAATCCGGTTGGAGCCGCGTGCTGCGCCGCCTGTGCGTGATCGTGCATGTCGTCCCTTGTCTCTTAATGTCTGCTGGTAATGTCTGCTGCCCTTGTCTCCCTTGAGAAGGGCGCTACTGCAGCGCCGCTTGCTGCGCCAGCCACTTGTCGAAATCTTCCTGGGGCATCACTTCCAGGTACGCTTTCATATTGTAGTGCCCGAGACCGCAAAGCTGGGTACACACGATTTCATACTTGCCGGTTTTCGTCGCAGTGAAATGAAGCGAGAGGTCCAGGCCCGGCACAAAGTCCTGCTGGATGCGTAACTCGCGCACGTAAAACGAGTGCCCGAGGTCCTTCGAGTGCATGAGCAGATGGACGTCGCGGTTCACGGGAATGGCCAGTTCCGCGGTCACAATGTCATCCTTGGACTCGGGATCGTGATCGACGTCGAGACCATAAAAATTCTGATTAGCTTCGTCGATCTTTTCAGGGTGAAGGGGACCGAACTTTCCGTCCGGGCCGGGATAGCGGAAGTAGAAAGCGAATTGCCCGGCCTGAACCTGGACTGGGATGGCATTGGCAGCGGGAGGAGTGAAATAGACGCTGGCCCAGGCTTTCTGTCCCAGAATTCCAAGCGCAAGGATCTCCGAGCCCACCAGGATGAGGGCTGCGATCACCAGACCCTTCGCGCCGCCGGGAAATTTTGTGACCTTTGCGTCCCGGGGCCGGCTGGAAAATTTCCACACCAAAACCGCGAGCACGAACTGCGCCGCCAGAAAGGAAAAGCCGGCCTCGACCATGGTTTCTGACATTTGATCGTCAATGGCTGATCCATGAACGGAGATGTTCTGGGGCGGCGCCCAGGTGTGCCTGACAATGGGAACCGCCGAAGCCAGCGCAATGATCACAATCGTGATGGCGAAGAATTTGCCCATGCTTTTTTACCGGCTTCTTTCTACGAAGCCACCTGGCGGAGATGCACGGGTTACTTGGCTTTAAATGTAAAATCCGCGGTGGCCGGCTTCCCTGCTCCGACTGACACTTTCTGGGTCTGGGTCCCGTAGCTTTCCTGCCAGGCAGTCAGAGTGTAGCTCCCCGGAGGAACGTTGTTAATGGTGAACGAGCCACTATTGTCGCTCCGGCCGTATGGTCCCTTGACCACCGCCATGTAGCCACTCATCCAGGGGTGAATGTTGCATTTCACGTGCACCGCAACTTCCTCCGCTTTCCAGGATACGTCAAAGGGCGGAGAGCCCGGCGGCTGCGATTTGTTCCACTCCTGGTTACCACCCCCCGGCTTGGGCATGGGGTGAATGTTGTGGGAGGTCTGATCGCTGTTGGTGACCCTGAAATGCTGATTCACATCCAGTGCCAAAACGTGGGGGATGTATTGGCATCCCTTCTGGTCAAAAGCCGGTGTCTCAGCCGGCACTTCGTTGGAGGCCGCGACCGGCAGACCTTCCGAGATGTACACGACTACGTTCTGCAAGCCTCCGCCGGACCCGGTCACCACCGTCTCGGTCGTCACCGGATGTCCTTCGTGTATCTTCTGGCAACTCGGCTCCTTCGACATGTCGATCGGTTTCTGGTGCGGCGCAGTGCCGTCGAGCTTGATGGTGCCGGAAATCTTGCCTTCCGCGGCGGCGCTTACGTTCCGGGTCGAAAACAAAAGGCTGCACCCGAGCAATAGCAGGACAGAACTCACGGCAACGAACTTGTAGCGGGCTTTCATTGACATCTCCTTGGTAAGTTCTGGTGCAGCCTATTGCTGAGGTGTTGGCGCCGCTGGCGCGTTCGGATCAATCGGCTTCAAACCGAGTTGTTTCGCAATCGCCCTCTCCTTCGTTTTCATAGGTTGCAGGGTCCTCAGGTAGAAAACCAAGTCCCACGCTTCCTCGGGCTTGACGTTGTCGGCGAAGGATGGCATTGGCGTGCCATCCAGTCCGGTCATGAAAATGCGATACAAATCCTGATCGGTCGCGCCGCACTTGAACCTGCCGCCCTGGCTGAAGTCATAAGGTGTGATGGCCCGGTCTTTACTATCGGTGAGGGTGGGCGCTGAAGGGCCATCCCCTCGTCCTTCGACGCCATGGCACTTCCAGCACTCAAGTCGCTGGAAGAGCTGTTGCCCGGCCTTGACCCGGTCTGCTGTCACCTCGGGCTCGGTCGGAATGGGTATTGGATCTCCAGGCTTCTCCGTCTTCCAGCGAGACGAGAACGTCTTGATGTAGGCGACCAGGTCGTCCCAGTTTTCGGGACTGAGCGGCAACCAGGAAGGCATGTTGCTGCCACGCACTCCGCGCTGCAGGGTATGAATTAGATCGGAATCCAGAGGCAGCGTGCCCGTGGGCGTCGACCGGCATTTGAATTGAGCCAGCGTGAAATCGCGGGGCTTGGGATCGATGTAGGGAGCGTTCTCGCCGTTGCCGTCTCCCTTAACGCCGTGGCATCCGACACAATAACGCTTGTAGAGACCCGCACCGGTTTGTTGCGGAGGCGTCAGGTCGCCCTTCGGCACGGGGTAACCGCTCGAAACTCCTGAATTCTGGGCAGTCGCCACTCCGGATGCCAGAACCACCGCCATGATTCCGAGAAAGACTGTGTTGTGACTGGTTCGCATGCTTTTCCTCTTTTCTCAGAAGGCAAAGTCGAAGCCCATGAAGTAGCTGCTGGTGCGTTGATCCGCGCCGCTGGAGGCAAGCCCTTTGTAGTTGATGCTGGAGAATTCCTGATGCCAGGCCAAGCCGTCGCGGCTATGGATGAACGGATAGTACCGGTATCCCAGGGTAAAGACGTTGGCATTGCCGAGGTCGGATGGATTGCTGGCCAGAGCTTGCCGGGAGATCCGGGTCAACTCGTAGCGGCCAATGAAGAAAAGCTGAGGAGAGTAGGTGTAGTGGGCCTCAATCGTGCCCGTATTCCAGACCGGACCCTGCGCACCGGGAGCAAGCGACCCCGGTTGATTTGCCGGAGTCGCGTTAGCCAGGAAGACATTGTCCTGGGCGCGTTGATAAACCCCGGTCAGGTCAAACTTACTGATATAGAGAGTCCCGTAAGCGCCGGCTCGATAGAAGGAGCGATTGCCTTGACCGGCACCGGGTATAGCTACGCCGCCGGAAGTGAGAAAGTAGGTTGGCCTAAGTCCCGTCCATGCATATACTCCCACACGTTGCAGCCCCAGGCGGGGGACGAGAAAACCCTGGCTGAGGTGGACATATGCGTCATAACTTCGTCCCAACGGCAGCCCCGGCGTGCCGTTTGTGCTGCTCATCAGCGACGCGGCAAAGCGGCTATGATCATCTTCGGAATGGCCCATGAGTTCGATGCCGAGCTGGTTTGAACCAAGGCTCGCACTAGCGTCATCGTTGGCATCGCCCGGAGGCACAAAGTGGTAGAGCTGGTAGGCACCGCCGACGCTGGAAAGCGCCATTATGCGCTTCTCGGACAGCGGCAAATCCTGTTCGAACTTGCCAAACTTGAAGTTCAGCCACGGCGATCCCAACAGGTTGTCGAAGCGTACGTTGGCAGATTCGAAGCCGATGGTGCCCGATCCCACATCAATCGAAGGCACCAGCAGAAATGAGATGTTTTTGGCCAGGGTGCCACCGGTCAGGATGTCAATGCCGGTCAAGTCGAAGCCCGATGTATTCACCGTCCGCTCAGCGACTCCGCCGCTGGTATCGACTGGCGTGCGACCGGCGCTTTCCAGATGCCAATGGGGCGTGATTCGCATCGCGATCGGCCAGTAGGTGGGTTGCTGGTAGATGGGTGCGTCCCTCTCATTGCCCAGCTGGTAGCCTTCGTCCTTAAATCTTTGTCCGAAGCTGTTCAGTTTGGGCCAAGCTTCGTGGCAGGCGGAACAGGGGAGGCCATACTTGCGGGCAAAGGCGGGGATGGCTCGAGCTTCCTGGACGAGCCCACCCAGGAACAAGAAACAGACGAGAATCAAAACACCTGAGTGGCTCCTCCGAAGAGAGGTCATGCGAGTCCTCCTGGTGCTGAGTTAAACCATCCGTCAAACGATCACCAACGACCCATAACCAAAGCCACCATACAGCCATACTGTCCGGTGGTTGGACCACTACTGACGAAAGATATCCCGGCAACCAACAAACCCTTTTGTCGGCGCGTGAGAGCATTCCCCAGGATCAACATCCGAGAAAGTCTTCGGGTGACATGGTTGCCCACCGAAAACCGGAACCTGCACCCAATTTGTGCGTGCAGGCGCACTTAATACCACTAACGAAAGAACCTCGTCAAGAAAAAAACGGAGATCCGACTTCAGGTGGGTAAGTCTGCTCGTCTTGAGGAAGGTCACCGAACTGGAAGGTGCGGCCCAGCAATCTGGCAATCGCCGCGGCCATTTTTCTGGCATCTTCCCGGTCTTGTCGCAGGACAACCGGGCGCATGAAACCGAACATGAATCCCATCACGGACACAAACTGGGCCAGAGCCTCAAGGTCTGAGTTCGACAGCGTCTGGCACTCTTTGAATTTCTTAAGCCGTTCTCCGATCGCGCGGCCCCGAATTTGTGGCCTGGTCTCTCTCAGTAGCCGTCCGAGGGCGGGGTCCAGCAAAGCCTGCGGGATGATTACTCGCAGGAATTCGCGGTCCGCCCACATCCTTTCTAATTCCCAATTCACCAGTTGATTGATCTCTTCTTCGACCGTCGGGGCGAGCGGAAGCCTTTCGTTCAGATCGACCACCTCTTGCGTCCCCCGATGTTGGATCAAGGCCGCCAGTAAACCCGCCTTGCCTTTGAAGTAGCGATGAATCAATCCTTCGGCGCACCCGGCCAGCGCCGCGATTTCGCGGGTAGTGGCTGCGTCGTAGCCGCGGGACGCAAATAACTTCCCCGCCGCCAGTACGAGCGCGCGTTCTCGCGCGGCGCGGTTTCGTTTCCGTTTATAAACGGAGGGGGCTGCAATCATCTGGAATCTCTTAAGGGTAAGCTCTCGACAAAAGGTGAATATAAAGCGACTTTCGATCCGAATTGCGCTTTGGCCAAAGATTTGACAAAAAATTTACTTTTGGAAGGGGGAGAGCCTGGCGCGCCTCTCGTATCAAGCGATCCGAGCGTATTCTGTCCGCGGGTACCGCCTTTTGTCCGCGCGGAGGGTAGACGAGCAGTCCGGTCACGCGTCGGTCGCGACTTCGCCCTTGCGGACCATGTCAGCGAGCAACATGGCGGTCAAGACCTTGGTCGCCGAGCCAATCTCAAACCGGTGTTGCCATCCAACAATCGCGGCTCTCCTTGGCTTAGATGGCCGCACGGGATAACCCTTCGACCTTGCGCTCCGACCACGCCCACGACACGATGGCGATGCCATCTTCTTGGCCGGCGAGAGCGTCCACTCGTTCCGCGAGCACCTGGCGAATATCAGCATCAGACGGGAGTACGATCGCACCCGAGCCTTGCTGGCCTGAGCTCCGGCGAGGGTTCCGACTAAGAGCGCAAGAACCCCGGCACAGCCCACGCGGTAGGGTCGAACTATCTGCATCAGTACGTTCACGGCGCAGATCTATGGCGTGTTCCGAAATAGCCCTCAGTTGCGACACGGGAGTATACGGGCCTTCCGACACGAAACTCACATCCCTGCGGAGCCCCACTCTTAACCGGGTCCGGAACCTATGACATTCAACCCGAAGTGGGTGAGAACGAAGGAGCTGGACTGCTACTTTTCAGCAATGACAAAGTTGACCGTGGCGTGGTCGCTCGCATCCACGTGGACGCTCTTTCCCCATGTTTTGGGATCTGAGAAGACGGGCCGCTGTACCCTGCGCTCGCTGAGAACATCAAACGCAGATTCGCTCCGCAAGACTTGCCAACCCTCGTGCCAGGCCACGATTTCGTAGTCCCCAGGTGGGACATCGGTCAGCTCGAATTTTCCGTTTTCATCGGTCACCGCGTAGTACGGGTGAGGAATCACCAGAATCACGGCGTTCATCCATACATGCCCGCCGTTGCACTTGAGGTTGACCAATCCCGCAGAGGGCATGGAGCGAGAAACAACCTGGTTGGTAAAAGGAAAAGGCAAGTTGTAGGTGGCGACGCCGTCCATGTGAACCGTGTGCAGGACCGCGTCAGAACTCTTCATTTGCAGAGCCGTGTTCTGCGGCACCAGCAAAATGTGGGGCTGGTAACGGCAGTGCTTTTGGTCCAGGAAGCGCCGCGGTTCAGGTATGTCCATCGGCTTTCCTCGGGAAATGTTTTTCAGGAACACGACGGTATTTTCCACCCCGCCCCGGGATCCAATACTAAGCCGTTCCAGGTCGCGAATGCCGACCTTCTCCGGATCGCAAATCAAATTGTCTTTATTGATGGGAAAGGTCGACGGACGAGGCGCCGGCCCCGACCACTGGACGGTTCCGCTGATTGTCCCCGCACCGCTAAGAGAAACCACCTGATAGCCACTCTGGGCAGGAGCTTCAACCACTACGGCCAGGAATAAAAATAAGTAAGCGGCGAATTTGAGCCTTGGAAACGTCAACTGATTTGTTCCCAATTTCGAATGTATGCCTTCCTTGATCCGGCGCAAGTAACGAAGGTAACTTTGGGGGCGGCAACGAGAACGGAAGGCGGCGGGGAAAGGGGGAGACAGGTTGCGTAGCGACGCTTACAATCACCGCTTTACTGTATCGTAGGACGTTTGGGCCAGCACGGTACCATCTTTAGCTCGGCAAAAAATGCGAGCACCCCCGGTGATGACAAGGAAAAACATCACATGTCCTTCCTAGCGCCCGCATCAAACCCAAGAACTGCAGTACGCGCCCTGGTCCTCGGGGTCTTCACTATCCTCCCCAGCCTGATGCATTCACAAGCTCCGGCCTCACCTACGGCTCCCACCGCTTCTGACCAGCCAGCGGTGATCGACCAGGCATGGCAGAAGGCCAGCGCCAAGTACGATGCGCCGCGCGCGACGATCCTCAAAGAAGTCGATAGCATCGGTTACCAGGGCCCCTTCCGTCCCGATTGGGAATCGCTTCAGAAATACGAGGCTCCCGAGTGGTATAAGGACGCGAAGTTCGGCATCTTCATTCACTGGGGAGTCTATTCCGTTCCCGCGTTCGGCAACGAGTGGTATCCCCGCAATATGTACCGCCAGGGTTCCGAAGAATATAAGCACCACATCGCCACCTACGGCCCGCAGGATAAGTTTGGCTACAAGGATTTTGTTCCCATGTTCAAGGCTGAACACTTTGACCCGGCCGCATGGGCAAAGCTATTCAAGGACGCGGGCGCGAAATACGTGGTCCCGGTGGCCGAACATCACGATGGTTTCGCCATGTATGACAGCGGACTGAGCGACTGGACCGCGGCCAAGATGGGCCCACACCGCGACGTGATTGGCGACCTGGCAAAAGCGGTACGGGCCGAAGGCCTTCACTTTGGAACGTCGTCGCACCGGGTCGAGCACAATTTCTTTCTCGGAGTCGGCCGCGCCATTCCCTCCGACATCAACGATCCCAAGTACGCCGCCTTCTACGGTCCCGCGCACAACTGGCTGGAAAACAAAAGAGGCACGCCGCTCTCCAACGACTTCACCTATGTCTCATCGGCGTGGGCCGACGACTGGCTCGCCCGCTCTTCCGAAATCGTCGAGAAATACCACCCCGATATCATGTATTTCGACTGGTGGATCGGCCAGCCGAACGTTCGTCCCAACCTCACCCGTTTCGCCGCCTTCTACTACAACACCTCGCTTAAGTACGGCGACCACGTCGGGGTGATCAATTACAAAGACTACGCTCTCCAGGAACACTCCGCGGTTCTCGATCTCGAACGCGGCCAGCTCGGCGACATCCGCCCGCTCTACTGGCAGACTGATACTTCGATCAGCAACAAGTCCTGGGGCAACATCACGAATGACACATTCAAGTCGCCACAGTTCGTGGTTCAGCAGCTCGTCGACATCGTCAGCAAGAATGGCAATCTGCTCCTGAACATCGGCCCGCGTTCTGACGGCACCATCCCGGACGAAGTTCAGCAGGTGCTGCGGGATGTCGGTGCCTGGCTCGCGGTAAACGGCGATGCTATTTACGGCACGCGTGCCTGGAAGGTTTATGGCGAGGGTCCGACCCCGGTCGCGGCAGGCTCGTTCCATGACACCGACACCGCCGCCTACACGGCCGAGGACTTCCGTTTCACCACCAGGGGCAACAACCTGTATGCGATTGAACTCGGTTGGCCGGCCAGCGGAGAAGCGGTCATCCAGACTCTGGGAACCGCGGTTGGTGGACAAAAGATTGAGGGGGTAGCCCTGCTCGGCTCCGACGCCAAGCTCCAGTTCCGGCAACAGCTCGACGGTTTGCACATTCAGCTCCCGGCGCAGGCTCCGGGCAAATATGCGTATGCCTTCCGGGTGTTTTTCGGAAACGCCGCACAGTAGGTAGAAGAAGAAATAGAGGCCTCTTTGTCGGCTTCCGCGCGCGGCGGTAGGCCTATACGCCGCCAAAGAGGTACAGCCTGGACGCCGGTGCTGACCGCGACGGTGGCGTTTTGCATTGTCCTCTGACCGTCCTGTACCGCGTGGTTCACCGGGAACCTTACATATCCCATATGCATTGGCCATTCTGAAAGAATGAAATTAGGCCGTCTTCACTCACTTTAAGAACACTTCCGAAACGAGAGGCTGCGATTGCGGCGGTAGTACGCCCACCTTCGATGTTCTCGGGATGGAAATCCGTCAGATCATGATGGCGGAGAATCGCACCGAAGGCCAACAGGTTGGAATCCTGATCTAGCACAATCCCACCATCAATTCTGGCCACCGTCTCCAATACCGCGGTCGGAAGGTCGAGCACCCGCTTTTGGTGAAGCAAGTAGTGGAGCTGATCCTTTGAGCTGGAAATGAGTTGCGCGTCGTGCTCCGGCAAAGACGAAAGCATATCCGTTCTAGACACGAGTTTTGGGGCGCTGCGAGGATCCTCAAGCACCACTAACAGGCCCCCGCGCCGATCTTCCGCCAGGTTCAGGGCCGCGACAAATAATCGTTCAGCGAGTTTGGAATTACCGATTGCTCGGCTCCACATCTCGTACTTTTGCTGAGCATCGGTAAGCCTCCAGTGACCGTCTAGAAATCGAAATACCTGCACTCCATCGGCAAAGATTTTCATTTCGCCGTTGGGAGTGAGAATCATGCAAACGTGTCCGCCACACAGTGTGGCTCGACTATGAGTTCGATATCGGTCGGCGCTGGGAACGGGGAGCTCAGTATTCGAAAACGGCTCGACCCACTGCTCCACGTCAATAACCTCCACCAGACAGCCGTCCCGATCTACCAGAGCCAGCGTTTGTAGCCCATCACAGAGGCGGTAAAAACTACGAATCGAGGTCAGCGCCGGAGAGTAGCTCAAGGCGCCGGAAGGTGTCGAAGGGAGCGCATGGCAGGGATCGGGCTGAGTCCCAAACAAAAGAGTCCCGGTCGAGATTCGGCGGTTCTCGTACGTGCTCAACGAGGTCGTCCGAAGCACTTCGATGGCATCCTCGACTCGATCGGGCCCTTTCCATACCTCACCCACATACGGAAGACTATCGACATAGGCAGATACATATCGATCCTCGGGTAGCCCTCGAAAGAGCTCGAATCGCTGTTCCACAAGAGTGGCGTCGAAAAGCATCCGGTACCGGGAATCGAGCACCGCGCCGATACTGTTCAACAGTTTCAGCTCGGAGTCGCTGAACGGTTTGCTGTTTTCTAGAACGTATTGAGATCCGAGCCAGTTCAAGGTCAGAGATGAGCTGTCGGGGTTCTGAGTGATTCGCTGTGTGCCCTGATGCGGGCCAGTGATAATCGCCTCGAGCCTGGCCGAGGGGAAGAAATATCCGATGCCATTTTCGACGAGCTTCCCGTAGAGTCCGTCGAGAAAAGGAGGTGCCGGTGTCCGATTCAGCATTCAGCGTTTCCCCTAAAGTCGGTTCCGTTACCGTAGCTCTTTGGTTGGATGTGGGACAACAGCATCTGATCTAGCTATGGTACGCGACGAGCACGGGCCGCGCTCCTCTTATTGTGAGACTTCCGCTTGTTGTGAGACTTCCGCTTGCCGGTTTGTTGCCCCTAGCTTTCTAGCCGAAAACGAAACCAGCACTGTCTTGAGAATGACATAAAGCACTGGGATAAAGAATAGGTTGAGGACGGTGGAGAACAGCATGCCGCCAACGATTGCCGTTCCGACCGAATGTCGCCCCAGCTTGCCGGCGCCAGTTGCGAAATAGAGGGGCAACACACCGAGAACGAATGCAAACGAGGTCATCAGGATGGGCCGCAGCCGCAGTTCGGCCGCCTCGATGGCTGCGTTTGTGATCGAGCGGCCCTGCTCGATCAATTGCTCGGCAAATTCGACAATTAGAATCGAGTTCTTCGCCGAAAGCCCGATCAACATGACCAGACCGATTTGCACATAAACGTCATCCACCAGTCCCCGCCAGGACACGAAGAGAAGCGCACCCAGCACGGCCATGGGAACGGCCAGCAGGATGATGAACGGCAGGGCGAAGCTCTCATATTGCGCAGAAAGCGTTAGATACACCACAAGAATGCCGAGGCCGAAGATTATGATTGCCTTGCCACTGGCTTCCACTTCCTCCAGCGCCAGACCCGTCCAGCTGAACGACATGCCTTGCAGCATGTGTTGCTTTGCCAGCTCCTCCATCGCCTTGAGGCCCTGGCCGGAACTGTATCCGGGAGCCGCGGCACCATCGATCTCCGCCGAGCGGAACAGGTTGTAGTGATTGATCACCTGCGGCCCAGAGGTTTCCTTCAGGGTAACGATATTTCCAAGTGGCACTAAACCGTTCGTATCGGAGCGCACGTAGTATTGACGCAGGTCTCGCGCATTCATGCGGAAGGGCTGATCGGCCTGCACGTAAACGCGGTAGGAGCGACTGTTGAAGTCGAAATCGTTCACATACTGGGAGCCCATGTAGACGCCCAGAGCCTGCGCGACCTGGCTGATCGGCACTCCGATAGCCTTCGCCTTCTCGCGATCGATCTGTACCAGTTGCTGCGGATCATTGGCGGTGTAGCTGGTGAACAATCCCCGCAGATCGGCGCGCTGGCGGCTACCGCCGACGATCTGGTGCGCCACCGTATCCAGGTCTTGCAGCGTGTTGCGGCCCAGGTCCTGCAGCTCAAACTGAAATCCGCCAAAACTCCCGATGCCGCTAATGGCGGGCGGTTCGAACGCCACCACGATCGCTCCCGGAACGCCAAAGAGCTTGGGCGCGACCCGTGCCACGATGTCGCTGGCTGCATGGCCCTTACCCTTACGTTCGTCGATGGGCCTCAGAGGAGCAAAGATCAGGCCGTAGTTCGAGGAACTTCCGCCGGAAAGTGAAAAGCCGGGGACCGCGAAGGTACCGAAAACATCGGGATCAACCCGCAGAATCTGTTCCGCTTGCCTGGCCACATCTGTCGTATAGGAGAGGGAGGCGCCCGGTGGCGCCTGGACCACCACGATGAAGTAATTCTGGTCTTCCTGGGGCACAAATCCCGTCGGAACGTGAACGTACATGTAGGCGGTGGCGGCCAGTCCGGCCAGGAAAAGCGCGATCATGGCATAACGATAGTTCAACACCTTTGCAATCGCTTTGCCGTATGCGGCTCCCACGCCGTGGATCGCGTCGTCAACCCCATGAGCAAACTTTCTGTACCCACGCGAGAGCCACTCGCTATGTATCCAGTCCAACACAGAATATTTGTGTTCTTCGCCGCGCAGTAGGATGGCCGCCAGGGCCGGCGACAGTGTAAGCGCGTTAAACAGCGAAATCGCAATCGAAAATGCGATGGTCAAAGAAAATTGCCGATAGAGGATTCCCGTAGTGCCGGGAAAGAACGATACCGGCACAAACACTGAAATAAGGACAAGCGAGGTAGCCACCACGGCGCTCGACACCTCCGCCATGGCGACCGATGTGGCGGTATGCGGATCGGCCTTGTCCTGGTTGATGTGTCGCTGGGCGTTTTCAATGACCACAATCGCGTCATCGACCACCAGGCCGGTGGCGAGCGTGATGCCGAAGAGCGTCAGCGAATTGATGGAGAAATCAAAAGCCTTGATGAAAGCAAAAGTGCCAATCAGCGACACCGGGATCGTGACTGCGGGAATGATCGTAGCGCGCCAGTCCAAAAGGAACACAAAAATTACCAGGATCACGATGATGATTGCTTCTTCCAAGGTAGTGACCACTTCTTTGACCGAGTCGCCAACCACCGTCGTGGTGTCGAAGGCAATTACGTACTTTATTCCCGGCGGAAACGACTTGGACAGCTCCTCAAGAGCGGCCTTGGCGGCTTTATCGACATCCAGCGCATTGGCATTCGAGAGCTGCTGAACCCCGACACCGATCGCCTCGTGTCCACTGTACAAGAGGTTCGTGTCATAGGTCTCGGCGCCGATCTCTGCCCGCGCAACATCTTTAAGCTGCACGATCCCGTTGCGCGTGTTCTTTATGATGATGTTCTCGAATTCCTTGGGTTCCGACAGTCGCCCCACTGCGCGCAACGTTACCTGAAAGGTCTGTTTCGGATCTGCAGGCGGGCGTCCCAGCTGTCCCGCGGGTATCTCGATATTCTGCTCCTGCAGCGCAACGACTACATCCGCCGCGGTGAGTTGCCGCGCGGCCAGTCTCGTAGGGTCGAGCCACACCCGCATGGCGTACTTGCGCTCGCCGAAGATGACGACATCGCCCACACCTGGAATCCGCTTCAGCGCGTCCTTAACGTAGACGTCCAGGTAGTTGGAGATGTACTGGTTCGAAAGACTGTTGTCGGGCGAGTAGAATCCCGCGGCGAAGACGAAGTTTGGATTCGCCTTGGTGATGGTCACACCCGTGTTCTTTATTTCCTGCGGCAGACGGCCTTGCGCCGTCGCCACCCGGTTCTGCACATCCACCGCCGCAATGTTCAGGTCATAACCTGTGCGGAAGGTTACATTGATATTGCTGGTGCCGTCGTTGGAACTCGTCGAGGTGATGTAGTGCATACCTTCGACGCCGTTTATCTGCTGCTCCAGCGGAATTGTGACTGCCGACTCCACTACCTGTGCGTTCGCGCCCACGTAGTTGCTGGTTACCGTCACTTGCGGCGGTGCCAGGTCGGGATACAGCGAGATGGGCAACCCGGGAATCGAAACTGCGCCGGCCAGAATAATCAGCAGTGCGCACACCGTGGCAAAAATTGGCCGTTTAATGAAAAAGTCAACCAAATGTGCACTCCTCTGCTGGTCGCGGCTGGTCCGCGGGTCGTGGCGGCTTCGGGAATCGGTTAGTTAGCTGATCGGCTGTATGGGCGCACCGTCGATGAGGAACTGGGTGCCGGAGACGACGACTTTTTCTCCAGGCTTCAAGCCGCCTGTCACGGCGTAGTCGTTCCCGATGGTATCGCCGAGAGTAACCGCCCGCTGCTTGACGACAGCGCCGCTCTCGGACTGGACCGCGACGTAAACAAACGATTGCCCCCCGATGCGCGTGATCGCCAGTACAGGCACCGTCGGCGTAGGAGCCGTGCTCCAGACCACCCGCGCCTTCACCAGCTGGGCATTACGAAACTTGTCGAGCGAGGCATGGATCGGCGCCTTCACCAGAATGCCCTGGATCGCGTCGTCCACTTGCTGGGAAACAAAATTGACTTTCGTGCTCTCCAGCAACTCCCCGCGGCTGCTGACAATCTGCACCGGAAGGCTCATGCGGATATCCGGCGCCCGTTCCGTGGGAATGTAGATGTAGGCTTCCAGTTCGGCATTCTCATCCACAGTGGTCAACAGCGTCTGCGGCGAAACGTAGTCGCCCACATGCACGGGAATGTCGCCGACAACGCCGGAGAACGGGGCGGTAAGATTGTAATAGCCGAGCTGGCGTTGTTGGGTCACACGAGCGGCAGTCGAAGATTCCCAGTCTGCCTTGGAATTCTCGAACGCCTGAACCGCCAGATCGAAGTTCTGCTTGCTGGTCACGCCGGCCTGGTACAGGCCGCGCTGCCGCTCCACTTCCTGCTGGTTGTAGTCGAACGTCGCTTTCTTCTGTGTTTCGGTGCTGCGCTGCTGGTCTACGGTTGCCTGCTGCTTCAGCGGATCGATCGTCATCAACACTTGCCCGGGGCGCACATGATCGCCCGACTTCACCAGGATGCGGGTCAGCGAACCATCCACCTGTGGCTGGATGCTCGCCGAACGGCGCGACTTCACCGTTGCCACGTACTCGTCCACTCGCGGCACTGGCGCCAGATTGATAGTCTCTGTCTTGACCTGTAGCGGGCGCGCCGTGGACTGCTTCGCCTCCGTGTTACTGCACCCGGAATCTGTCAGAACGGCGAACCCCATCGCTAGGACGAACAGAACAACCGGAACCTTTCTCAAATTGATCATCCTCAAGAACCTCAGCTGTGTAATAGAGATGCGCGCCCCGTGGCAACAGATTCAAGATGTGTACTGACCGGTATGAAATAATTGGCATGGATACATGAAAAAATGAAATTTGGGAGCGCAAGTTGCCCTGATAAATAAGGCGATCACAAAAGCAACGTCGATATTCCTTGAGAGATCCGCGAAGCAGTTGGCGCGAGGATGTCTATGCTGCCCCGCCGTTTCTCGGCCACTCCAAGATGTCCAACACGCTCGAGGTCTACACCCTTACCCGTTCCCAAGCAGCGAAGAGCGACGGTCGAAAAGCTCTCGGTTTTGATGGCAAATGAGGGCAAGTTGGATCAAAGCCGGGAGAGACTGCCGCTCGCCTCGCAGCAGATTCAATGCAGATTCAATTAATACAGATTCAATTAAGGATAGATGGTAGGCAGGTGGAGACTCTAAGGCCGCCGCAAATGCCCCGCTTACTCTTGTACAGACGATGGATCCAACCGCATCGTGTTCCTCATCCTCGGACTAACCCCGCTGTTCCGGACGTACTGGGCTGCATTCCTACTTCGGCTCTCCCGACAGCGTCCAGCGGAGACCAGCTGAAATGGTCCGGCTGTAATACTCGCGCTGGATGGGAAATTGCTCACTGCCGTTATAGAAGCCGAACACTTCGTTGTTCAAGTTCAGCATGGAAACAATCGCCTGCAGGCCATGCCCGCGCGGAATCCAGTAGCTCACCTGCGCATCTACCTGGGTGTGCGGATACAGATAGGTATCGCCGGTTGGGTCTTTTGCAGCTGATCCACCGTAGGACCAGATGTAACCGTCGTTATGGGTCAGACCCATGCGCGCGGAAAAGCCCTTCTTGTCATACGTTACATCAAAATTCCAGTTGTTCGGCGCCGTACGCACGAGCGTCGGGTGGTCGGTGCGGCCGAAGCCGGTGGGAAAACTGGCGCGCGATGCCGTGTAGCTGTAGTTCGCGCGCACTCCCATGCCGTTCAGCGGGCCGGGCAAAAAGGACAACCGTTGCTGCCAGGCCATCTCAACGCCGCTGATATGTGCGCCTGGACCATTGATAAGAGTCGCCACAGACTGTGCCGATTGGAAGGGTTGCGTCACCGAATAGATGGGATCGGTGAGCATCTTGTAAAAAAATCCGCCCTGGATCAGACCCACAGGTTTCAGATAGCGTTCCAACAGCACATCAAAGTTCTGCGCGTGGGTTGGTTTGAGGTCGGGATTCCCTTTGGAAAATTCAGGATTGGAAGTGGGGTCATCAATAAAATAGGGCGCAATATCCCCAAAGTTCGGCCGGGCGATGCCCATACCGTAAGCAGCGCGCAGAATCGTGTCCGAGCCCAACCGGTACTGCGCCTGCACGCTGGGAAATACATCCACATAACTGTTTTTCGCGGTCTGGGGCACAGCCGGGGGGACAAAGTTCCCGGTGACGGGATCGAAATTTAGCTTGTTCGCAAGTAGCGAATCCTGCGTCGATTCTACGCGCAGGCCGGCCTGCAGCCTTAGCCGACCAACGCTGATGGTATTCATGGCGTAACCCGCCCAGATGCGCTCGCTGATATCGAAGGCATTCTGCAGGTTGTAGGCTTGGTTCGGAGTAGTCCCGCCGGGTTGCACCGCGGCCAGGATCTTTTGGAAATCGGTGACCGGCCCGTAGGTGTAATTCCCGAAATAGTAGCTGTTGTCCTTGAAGCTGCTCAAGAATTGACTCATCGGGGCGCCTGAAAGATTGAACGTTTCCCGGTCATAACGCTGAGTCTTGCGGGCATCCCACCCCTTGAAGCCAACCTCAAATGAGCTGAGGTGTGAACCAACCGAGTATTGCTTGTTCAACGAAACGTCTCCCACCACATCCCGCTCGAAAATACTGTCGTTCTCGGTGGAGGCGAAGCCCAGGGTGTAAGTCGCAGGATCGTAAATGTTTACCCCATTGAGAACCGGGAACTTGGGGATGAAGGGGTTTTTCGTGTCCACCCCGAACGCTACGCTATTGTCGCTGGCGCCCGGACCATCGAAGCCAGCTCGCGGAAAGCCGCCCGTATAAATCGCCTGAGAAAGGGCGAGTCCATAAGCAATCAGAGTGCCGCCAACCGCATGCCGAGCCCCGGCCTGCGTGCTGAAGATCCGCTGCGCCGGCTTGCGATACACGTCGGTGAAACCCATGCTCCCGCATCCCTGTACGCCGCTCGTAGCGGTGATTCCACAGGTGTTGTTGGCATCCGTCGGACTGGAAACGAAGTTGTTGATCCCCGGCGAGTAGATCCAGTCTTCACCAAAGTCCTTGAACTTCGAGAAGAGGCCGCGCAGATAAACCGACGACATTTCGCCCAGCTTGTAGTCGGCCTCTCCGCCAAAACCGTAGCGAGTGCGGTCGTAATGGTAGTTGCGCAAGTCGGCGGTATTGGGTCCCAAGAAATTGCTTCCGTTGGGCAGCGTGAACACGCCAGGCGCCGGTTCTATGTCGTTAATCCCGCGCCCGTTGAAATCGTAGCTTCCGCCAAAGAGCAAGCCAAACTTCTTGTCCCGTCCGAAACGCTGCCCCGCGGTTCCGGCAAACTGGTAGAGTGGACGGCCTCCGCTGATCGGGGTATACCCGCCCATGCCGAGCAGACTGACATACGGCCGGTCGCCCGCGCTCTTAGTCACCAGGTTGACCGATCCGCCAATGGCGTCCGCATCCTGGTTGGCAGAAAGAGTCTTGTTGACTTCGACCATGTCGACCAAATCTGCAGGAAGCACGTCCAACTTCACATTGCGCACACCCTCCGGAGAGGGTACGTGTATGCCATCGATGGTCACATTGCTGAGCCGCGGTTCAGTGCCGCGGATCTGTATGTATTTGCCTTCGCCTTCATCGCGCTCCAGCGACACGCTGGGCAGCCGGCCCACAGCATCCGCGATATTGGTGTTCGGCAAGCTGGTAATGACTTCCTCCGGCAACACCTGCACGACGTTGTCGGCGGTCCTTTCAATATTGAGCGCTTCGACCTCACCTCGCTCGCGACCGCCACGTACCGTGACCGCTTCATTTTGCATGCCGATTTGGAGGACGGCTTCTACATGTGCCACCCCTCCCGCACTGACGGCGACGTCAGTCGAAAACGGCGCGAAGCCTAGATAAGACACCGTGAGCCTGTACGGACCCGGCGTCAAGTCAAGAAGGATGAACTGCCCCTGGCCGTTCGACACGACGGATTCCCCATTCGGCTGCAGTTCTACGCGCGCACCGGGCAATGCACCTCGGGCAATATCAGTCACGCTACCCGTAATGGTGCCATTACGTTGCTGCGCACCGACCGGCATTGTGCAGATCAAGCTAATCGCGATCGCCATTAGGTACAGCGAATACATGCGCACACGCATAACTCCAGCCTCCGATTTTGTCGGATTCGTTCCGGAAATGGTGACAGGTCTGGCAGAACACTATGCGGAGAATGTGAACACCATGTTACAAAATGATTAAAATAGTGTTACACGCTTAAGTACATAAGAGTTCACTCCGACAAGGCGCAGATAGAACGCGTAAAGCCGAGGTGGAGTCGTCGCCAGCGCTTGGGCAGACAGATCACGGACCGGACTGTCATAATCGTGCGCTCCCGCAAATCATTAGAAAATTGATTTCCATACGGTGAAGGCGAGAGTTCCCTTCGGAGGCCAGAAAGGCAGTCCGGTTTCGCCAAAACTCGCGACTGCAAAAAGTCCGAGGCACGGTAACCAATCACGGTGAACGAACGCGTTGCGGATAATAAAGGGGCAACGCGATGGGACTCTTCCCACAGCGCGATGTCCGGACCACAGCGCAGAAGATCATCGAGGGAGAGGACGATTGAAGAGCAGCCGACATCTCCCTACATAGAACAAGAGATCAGGCTTCAGGTAAGGGCGTATTTCCACGGACGAAAAGCCAGTTCAGGAACGAAAGAACCGCGGTGATCGCCAGAGCGACGAGTTCGGCGAGACCCATGCGACTGATCAACACCAACCCAAAACAGATCCCCAGTACGGCGAAAACAACACCTCCAGGCAGGTGAAAGCCTTCGTGACCGGGGAACTTCTTGCGCAGCACCGGCAGAGCCGCACAAGTCATTACGTAAGTGAAAAGGCGAGACACGGCGGAGAGCGTCGCATTCCAGCGGAAAGTGCCCGTGGTTGCCAGTACCCAGAGCAGGACAGCAAACGCAACAATGGAGACGTAAGGTGTTTGATAGCGCCGGTGGATTGCGGCAAACCAGTGCGGAAAGTCGCCTTGTTCAGCCAAGGCAAGAGTCACGCGTGGGTTAGCGATCATGTTGGCCGCGAGACTCCCGAAGGTGGAGAGCAGTGCGCCCACGGAAACCATCGCGGCCGTGGCGCTCCCGCCGAAAACATCCCCCGCGGCCGAGAGTGGTCGATCTGTGTGCGCAGGATTGGCCAGCAGCCGTACTACCACGACCTGCACCAGGAAATAGACGGCTGTGACTATGGGCAAGCCGGCCATTAGCGCCACCGGAACGTCACGAGCCGGATTCCTGACTTCTCCTGCCGGAATCAGCGCAGACTCGAAGCCGCTAAAGGCATAGATAAGCAGCAGAACCGCGCTTAACCAAGCACCTGCCGGGTAACTTTCAGCCACCGCCGGAACCGGGCTGCCATGAACGTGAATAAAGAAAAGCCCACCCCCGACTAGAATGAGCAGAGGAAAAAGCTTGGCGACCGTGAAAACATTGCTTACCTGTGTTCCCATCTTCACACCGCGAACGTTCACGAGTGCGAGTCCACCGATCAGAGTTGTGAGAATCACCAGACGACCGACCGGTCCGCTTGCTGGCCGCCAAAACTCCGACAAGTAGTCCATGAAGACGTTGGCAACTGCAGCAGCGGAACTGACGCGCGTCAGCCAAAGAAGCCATCCTGTCTGCAAACCGAGAAAACGTCCGAAAGCGGTCTTAGCATAGAGATACGGTCCGCCGGCTTGGCGAAAGCGTGAGGCAACCTCCGCAACACAAGCGGCGATTACGCTCATGCCGGCGGCGGCCATCAGGTAAGCGAAGGGACTTTGACCGCCCAGAATTCGGGCGGCGGCTGAGGGTAGCCCGAATATACCGGCACCGATGATGAAATTCACCACCAGCGCGCCCAGGCTCCATCTCCCGATGGCGCGCACTAGCTTGCTGGCAGGAGCCTCGGGCATGAGCATTGGGCGCGATGTTACGGGGCGACTCCGTCAAAGTCAATTTTCCATTTCGGGTTTGCGAGGCCCGCTTCGGCGCCATTTCTCCCGTGCTAGACTGATCCGGAAAAATGAGAAAGCCCCACCCATTGTTAGTCATCGCCAGCTTCCTCACGTTTGCGATTGTAGGATCCGAGACCACGCGTGCGCAGACCGAGCGTGGCATCGTGCCGGAGGATTACTTCTCCTTTGAATTCATAGACGACCCCCATCTCTCGCCCGATGGCAAAGAAGTTGCCTATGTTCTGACGACTGTCGACCAGAAGAGAAACCGCCGCGAATCCGCAATCTGGCTAGTTCGAATCGACGGTGATGAGGTGCCGCGCAGATTGAGCGCGGAAGGATTCAGTTCCAACAGTCCGCGTTGGAGCCCAGATGGAAAGGTTCTGGCGATCCTTTCGGCGCGGAATTCTGATTCTTTGGCGAGTGAAGCACCCAAGGCACAGATCTATCTCCTCCCCATGAGCAAAGGCGGCGATGGAATGGCCCTCACTAAGTTGAAGAATGGCGTCGAGAGTTATCAGTGGTCACCCGACGGGACTCGTATCGTTGTCGTCAGCCTTTCCGGTCCCAGCGATAATATTGCGGCGGCGGACCGCAAGAGTGATGTACGGCACTACACGCATTTGATCTACAAGTTCAATGACGGTGGATGGGATGACGGCAGGCGCCAGCACTTGTGGGTCGTCGAGGTTCAGACCGGGCAGCTGAAGCAAATCACCGATGGTCAAGACTGGAACGATGTCGATCCCCAGTGGGCGCCAGACGGCCAGCGTATAGCCTTTGTGTCGGATCGTACTGGGAAGGCCTACGATAATATCCGCCACAACACAGACGTCTGGGTGGTTCGAGCGACGGGCGGAGGATTGATCAAAATCTCCGATCATGATTTTGCGGACGAAAGCCCGCGCTGGTCTCCTGACGGCAAGCAAATTCTCTTCACAGGTAAGACTGCGTACCACCAGTTTCCGAGACTTTATTTAGCAGATTCTTCCGGCCGTGCTGCCTCACAGCTTGCCGTGGAAGGTCTCGATCTAATTCCCACGGAGTTGCAATGGTCGGCATCAGGCACCGTTCTGTTCCGGGCAGAAGTGAAAGGCGAAGCACAGATCTTTCAGGTGGACCTCGCTACCCACACTTTCTCCAACGTGACCTCCCGACGCCGTTTGGTGCGAGCTTTGGATGTCAAACAGAGTGCAGGAAAATTGATCTATCTCGCCAACGATTTCCAGCATCTAGATGATCTTTTCGTGGCAAACCTGGATGGCACAAACCCAATTCAATTGACTCATCTCAACAGCGCTATGTGGGCGCGACTCGAGCTTGCGCCGGTCGAGCGCTGGCAGTACAAGAGTACAGATGGCCTTTCCGTCGAAGGATTCTTTGTCAAGCCACTCGGATGGCAAGATGGCAAGAAATATCCGATGGTATTAGTGATCCACGGTGGTCCACGGGATATGTTTGGTGTGGGCTGGAATCACGAATTCCAAATCTATGCCGCGAAGGGTTGGGCTGTCTTCTTCTGTAATCCGCGTGGGTCAATTGGCTACGGAGAAATGTTCGAGCGTGCTGAGATCAACAATTGGGGCGTCATGGACTATCAGGACGTCATGGCCGGAGTGGACTCTGCACTGAAGCGACATCCTTGGATCGATCCAAGCAACCTGGGTGTTACCGGCGGAAGTTACGGCGGCTACATGACCAACTGGATCGTTTCCCACACGGACCGGTTTAAGGCCGCGGTGACACTTCGCTCTCTCTCCAATTTCATTAGTGACGAGGGAACGCGTTGGCAGGCATACGGTCATGAGGAATATTTCAAGGGCACTCTCTTCGATGATTTCGATCAATATTGGGCTGCATCGCCACTGAAATATGCGCGCAACGTACATACGCCGACCCTGGTTCTCCACTCCGACATGGACTTGCAGCTTCCGGTCGAGCAGGGCGAACAATGGTTCCGCGCACTGCAGCACTACGGTGTTCCTTCGGAGCTGGTTCTGTTTCCGCGAGAGAACCACAATCTCGCTCGTACCGGCGAACCTAAACATCTTGTGGAGAGTCTCAATTGGCAGCTCTACTGGTTTGATCGCTACCTGAACGGCAACGCGAACGCAAAGCCGCCCGACGCACAATGACTGGGCATGTCGCAGCTGGTTTTGGGCCTGTCTGCGGTCGAGACATGTGATGTTGTGGAGACAATGCCGTCAAAGAGCTGCTTCATTCGACCCTAGCGATCTTGGCCGGACCCACATTTCAACGACTGTGTGCATCATGTAGACTCTTATTCGCCGTCTGCACTTCTCAGCGAGGCCAGTGTTTATGAGGGACGATGCGGGGTCCCACGGCCCTTACCTGCCATTCGCGTTGACGATAGCAGGCCTCAGAATTTTCGAATCGGTTGCTCGGCATGCAAGTTTTTCGCGCGCTGCTGAGGAACTCCATGTCAGCCAGCCTTATGTGTCGAATCAAGTCCGTGAGTTAGAAAGCAAACTCAGGGTGACGCTGTTTCGCCGTGTCGGAAGGCGGGTGTATCTTACTGAACCTGGAGTTCTTCTCAATGGTCACGCCAATGACCTTCTCCGCCGTGTTGCAGCGGCCGAACGTGAGACTGCCGAACTCAGGGAAGTAATCGTCGGACGTCTGGACGTGGCCAGTGTAGTAATTGCGGCCGAGCACGTCCTCCCCCCAGCTCTGGGGGAGTTCCGTGTCCAAAACCCTGAGGTGGTACTGAATCTTCAGGTCTACAACTCAAGACAGGTAGAAAATGTGGTCAAGGACGGCCGGTTCGAGCTTGGGATCACCCTTTCTCATTGCCTTCTCGATGATGATCTGAAGGCCGAAAAATTCGGTGTCGACGAGCTAGTTGTGGTTGTCGGTAAACGGCACCGCCTGGCTAGTGAGGTAGTGGTTAAACCGGAAACACTCTCAGGCGAAAGTTTTCTCGTCCGTGAGCCGAATTCGGGCACAAGGTTATTCGTCGAAAGTAAATTCTCTCAAATAGGAGTCCGGCTCGTATATGGCCTGGAACTCAATAACAACCAAGTGATTAAGGCCCTGGTTGAGGCAAATCTCGGAATCGCAATTCTCTCATCGCGAACCGTAGAGGCTGAGGTAGCATCGGAGCGCTTGAGTTCACTGCGAGTCCACGGACTCTTCCTCGAGCGTCCACTTACCTTGGTGTCTCGAAACAAATCCACTCTTAGCCCACCCGCCGAGGCCTTCCGGGCGGTTCTTTTGGCTTCCGCATCCATCGGACTGTAGGACCTCAAGAATAATGGGTCTCAATGAGAGGGGGTAGGTCTGCCACGCTCGCGATTAGATGAGTAGGTGATTCTCGCAGGAGGCGATCTTTCTGGTGAATCCCCGAAAGGACACCGATGGCGCCGAGAACCCCGGCTCGATTTCCGGCTTGTAGGTCCAGCGGAGTATCTCCCACGTTGAGAACCTCTCGTACGTCGTCGATTCCGGCCACCTCCATGGCGTGAAAGATCATAAATGGAGCAGGCCTCCCACACTTCACATCATCGCTGGAGATATTAGCTGCGAACGTGTCCCGCCAGCCCGTGGAACTGAGTATGCGATCGGTAACCGATCGGTAAAAGCCGGTAGTGGTCGCGCACAGAACGTTGTGTGTCTTCAGCCAGGCGAACGTGGCCTCGGCTCCGAAGATCGGCTTGATGCCGCCGCTCGCAAACCTACTTTCTAGTTCCGCCCGGAAATCCTGATAGGCTTTAGCGATTCGCTGTTCATTGTGAGGGTCTTCCTTACCCCAGCGGCGCTCCACGAAGTGCTTGATCACGTCTCGTTTCGATGAACCCTTGAGGGGTCTTAATTCTTCAGCGGTGGCGCCCACGCCGTTTTCCGTCAGCGCGGCGGAAAATGCGTCGATTACTTCGCCGTTGTCTTCGATAATCGTTCCCCCGATGTCAAAGACGACAAGTTTGACCCTGAGCATAGTTTTCTATAGTACGCCAGGACACGATTCAAATGGTTCAGAACTGTGGCTTCGGAGACAAGAAGTGCATCGGATAGTTATGGGTGGTATTGCGTCTAATTATAGACATGTGTTCGGTTATCGAAACCATAACCGGCAAGAAGGAAAAAATTGCGTACTAACAATTAGAGGACAAACTTTAATTGTACTGTAACACCCTCGCTTCACACTGAGTTGGCGGTGTAGGAGAGAGAGTCTGTTCGTTCCCTACCCGCACTCACATTGCAAGAGTCACAAGAGACGTCATGAAGTTCGCTTGCAGAAACTTACTTCCCAAGAGGGGCAATGTAAGTCTGTTTGCTAACAAAATATTCCAAACGGAAACGTTCGCGATCGCGAATCTCACGAATAAACGGAGACGAACATGAACTCCAAATTGATTGCCGTATCGGTTCAGCCACCGAGGCAAACCTCTGGCAAGCTCGTCAATCCGGTCTTCGGCTGCAGAGACTTGCAGAACATCCTCAAGCGCACTACGCGATACCTCTTCCTATTACTCTTGTTTCCCGGCCTTGCCACCATTTGCTCGCGGGCCCAAGCCACTGCAGGACCCGTCCCCGGCGCGGTGCAGGCGCAAAAAGGCACAGGCAGCATCAACGGCCGCGCGACGGATCCAGATCACATTCCTTTGCAGGGCGCCAGCGTGGAACTGCAACCGAAGGGACCGACAGCAGTGTCGGACGGCCAGGGACAGTTCATCATTTCGGGCGTGCCCCCTGGCAATTACACTCTCACGGTGTCCTATATTGGATTCTCGCCGTTTTCAGCTCCAGTAACAGTTACGGCGGGACAGGTGACTGCGATAAATGCGCCGCTCCAGATCGGGTCGATAAACGAGGAGGTCGTCGTTCGCGGAGAGCGCGAACACGGCGAGGTCGAGGCCCTCAACCGTGAACGCACGGCAGACACCATTGTGGAGGTGTTACCAGCAGAGGTAATCACTAGCCTGCCAAATACGAATGTGGCCGATGCGCTGGGCCGGCTGCCAGGAGTGTCACTCGAACGAGACGAAGGCGAAGGCAAGTACGTTCAGATTCGAGGCACGGAGCCACGGCTCAGTAACGTGACCATCAATGGTGTGCACGTGTCCTCCCCCGAACGCGATGTGCGCAACGTAAAGTTGGACGTCATCCCTGCCGACCTGGTGGAGTCAATCGAGGTGAGCAAGACGCTCTCTGCCAATCAAGACGGAGACGCGATAGGCGGATCGGTCAACCTAGTCACCAAAAGCCCGGATGACGTGGCTTTCTACAGCATCACCGGGCTAGGCGGCTATACGCCCATTGTAAACGGCCGTTGGCTAACCCAAGGCGACGCAACGATCAGCAGGCGGTTCGGCCCGGAAAAACGGCTGGGCGTGGCATTCGGCGGCAGCTACGACTTTAACGGGCGAGGCTACAACAACATCGAACCCGCTCCCGGCACTCAAGATTTTGGTTCCGGGCCTGTCCCCGTGTACAGCGGCATACATTTACGCGAATATATATTCCGCCGCCATCGCTATGGTTTCGCGGGCACTCTCGACTATCGCCTGAAGAATGGATCGAGCGCCTACCTCCGGGGGCTATTTTCTGAGTTCAAGGATTTTGGCGATACCTGGAACGTGAACGAAGGCGTCGGCAACCTGCTTACGCCAACCACGTCAGATGATACCGGCAACGTGGTGATCCGGCACCTCAATCGCACCCCCGAACAACGGATTTACAGCGTCGCCGCGGGCGAGCGACTGAACCGAGGGCAGTATCTTTTTGATTATCAATTCGCAGTTTCCCGCGAACGTCAGGATGGACAATTTCCCAGTGCTTACTTTAACGGTCCGTCCAATGTGGCGTTTGGAATCGACACAACCGAGCCTTCAACTCCAAAGTTTCCGGTGTTGAATGGCGTCAACATCAACGATCCGACAGCTTATACCTTTAGCAAAATAGTCGGCGCAGTCGACCCCGTGAGAGAACTTGATCTGGAAGGGTCGGCGTCACTCGCGCGCCACTATCTCTTCGGATCGCACTTTGGGTCTTTTGAATTGGGTGGAAAAATACGCAACGGAGATAAAACGAATAAAACCTATGAACCAGTTTATGTAGCGACGGGAACTCCGGCGTTGCAATACACCCAGGTGTTGGGAAACGGCCCCAAGGACCCGAATTTCTATTTCGGACAGTACACCCTGCCGCCGCTTTCCGATTACAACAAGATTCTTGCATTTATCGCAGCCAATCCAAATGCTGTCGTCCTAGACAATGATTCAACTCGGGCACGTTCAGACCCTAACAATTACCATACGGTCGAGCGAATCTATGCTGGATACGTCATGAATACGATCACCTTCGGTCGAGCCCGCATACAGACTGGGGTGCGACTGGAAACGACGCAATCAAGATTCACTGGCTATCATGTAACGTTTGATGCCAACGACGTCTATGTGTCGACAACGCCCGTCTCGGGGGACAATTTGTATGTGAACGTGCTACCGAGTGTGCAATTTCAATACGCATTCACTCCGGATACGAGTCTCCGCGCGGGATACGGAAGGGGGATCGCCAGGCCCAATTTCTCGGACCTTCCGCCATATATCCTTGAAACCGATTCGGGGAACCCTCCCCAGGTGGCTGTGGGCAATCCTGCCCTAAGACCTACGTTGGCCAACAATTTCGACCTGCTGGTGGAGCGCTACTTAAGGCCGGTTGGCGTCATCCAGGCCGGCGTGTTTTACAAGGATTTGAAAGATCCTATCTTTCTCGTGCAGAGCCAGATCACATCCGGACAGTTCGCTGGGTTTACCCAGTTTCAACCGACGAACGGAACCCAAGCTCACATATTTGGCTTTGAGGCGGCGTACCAGCAACTCTTTACATTCTTGCCTGGGCTGGCGAGTGGATTGGGGGTGTCGGCGAATTACAGTCACACCACATCGAGAGCCGTCGTCCCACAGCGCTCATTGGACCCAGCATTGGTGCGGCAAGGACCAAATAACTGGAATTTAGGCGTAACGTATGACAAACGGCGGCTGTCGTTGCGGCTTGGCCTGACCCATAATGACGCCTATATTTACCAGTACAATTACGTGGACGGTGCTGACCTCGGAGTGAGGGGACCAAATGGAGATGTGTACGCCTACGCGCATACGCAATTAGACGCACAGGGCAGCTACCGTCTCAAGCCCGGACTCAAGCTCATCGTCTCCTTGCTCAATTTGAACAATGAAGTGTTCGGGTTCTATCAAGGCAGCCCGCAATATCCTACTCAGCGCGAATTCTATGGTCCTAGTTTCGCGGTCGGTATCCGCTGGTCGAATTCCAAGGAATGAGGGATGAGTGGTTGACAACACTCGCTACCTTCCGAACTCCGACTTGGCTTTCCGAATTGATCCATCTGAGGTGACCGATGAGTGCCCACATCGCTTTGGCTTACCGGACCGTCGTCTTCTGGCACCGAGTCGGCACCCTGCGACATTCGGACACATTAAGCGCAATCTGTCTGAGTCGGCCGCCTTGGATGAATTTCCCGGCGACTAGTCCAGATATCTACCACCCTGGCAATCGGATGCGCAGGAAAGACGCTTCCACGGCGTTCAATGGCAGGAGCGATTCGAGCACAGCGGAGTGGATGAAAGTGGGAGTTCACTTTCATCTCTTCTCGGCTGAGGGGTGGGTCTTGGGGACTGACTATGAGTTCGCCGGTGGCAGGCTTTGTCAGCGTCCAGTTGTCGGCAATGGCTGGAATAAGTGCGACTGGTTTTCGTCGGAGGGTTGGCGCTTCGAGCGCAGCGATGCAATCGGTCGGCATCAGATGGCCTCGATCTGAGTCGTCTGGACTGCCGACCTTTGAACGACTGCGGAGCCAATCCCCGTTTCATACGGCCGAGCCTCAACCGACATATGGATCCTGAGGGTGATCACCATGGCAGGGACCATATATAGTGATGCAAATCCATATAATGGCGCCGGCCCATACTGATCCTGCAGGGGTAAAACGTGAAAAGGAGGGACACCAACGAATACGACCGGCAGGCCATCCGATCACAGAAGGTCAGAAATGCTGGCAGTGCGTCACCAGGCAGGGTGGCGGAAAGAAGGTGCAAGGGCTGACCACCTGGGCCAATTCGAAACGCTCGGCCTCAGCTTGGGCGACGGCCAGCGCGGGTATTGAGTAGCCGAATCGAGCAATCACGTTCACGCATCGAAGTAAGGAGCCAACCGAGTCCGCGGGATCGTGAAGCACCTGAAGATGCTCGAAGAGGAAGTTTCGAGGTGATCGGATATATCGGTTCACCCCCATCGTTTCGGAGGCAGCGAGTTCCGCTTCGGCAGCCAGGAAGTCGGAGACGCGCATACGGGGGCCGTTGACATTCCGTTCGCCTGCTCAGTTCGCGATGCGCTCTTGGCGCAAGGTCTTGCCAAAGAACACCACTGTGCTCCCAACTCAGGCTGGATGACTCTTCATGTCCGTTAGCGACGAAGACCTGAAGCAGACCGCAACTGATCCGCGCAAGCTGCTCACTCAGGAAAGTGAAAAACTGCACTGGAACCCTCAATTCAAATCGCTGCTCGAACCGTTTGTGCCTCGAACGGCGGGACGCGTCCTGACAGAGCCCCTTATGGCGTAGCTCTCAAAGAGGAACGTATGACTCATTTATGTGTGACCTGTGGAACACAATTTCCTGCTGCTGACCACCCGCCTCAGCACTGTCCCATCTGTGAGGACGAACGGCAATTTATCGGTTTACAAGGTCAGCACTGGACCACACTGCCGCAATTGCAGCGGACCCATCGGAACATGTTGCATCAGGAAGGCGAGGGGATTTGGGGCATCGCGACCGTGCCTGCCTTTGGGATTGGCCAACGGGCGCTGCTTATAGGGACGAAACAGGGAAACATTCTGTGGGATTGCGTCAGCCTGATCGACTCTGACACCGTCGCCCTGATCAAGGCGCTGGGCGGAATTTACGCCATCGCGATCTCCCATCCTCATTACTACACCTCGATGGTCGAGTGGAGTCGGGCGTTCGACGGCGTGCCCATTTATCTGCACGAAGACGATCGGGGATGGGTACAGCGTCCCGATGCCAACATGACGTTTTGGCAAGGAGACATCCACTCACTAGAGCACGGCCTGACGCTGATTCGTGTGGGCGGGCATTTCCCCGGGTTCCAAGTCTTGCATTCGGCCGAGGCAGAAAATGGGCAAGGTGCCCTGTTCACGGGGGACCAGCCACAAGTCTGCCCTGACAAGCGGTACGTCAGCTTCATGTACAGCTATCCGAACTTCATTCCTCTCAAGGCAGCCAGTGTGCGCAGGATCGTTTCCACGCTTGAGCCGTTTTCGTTTACCAAATTGTACGGCGCGTGGCCCGATTTCGTCGTGCAGGGGGACGCAAAAGAGGCGCTTCGCCGTTCGGCCGAGCGTTATCTGCGAGCCGTCGAAAACTCTCCATCAATTGACTTGCGCGTTGGCACCATCGAATCCGTGCGCTGATGGCAGGTGGTATTGCTTGAGGTTTCGCAGCCTTAACCAGCTGACGGGCTGACCGCGTGGTGGCTCGCACTGCGAGTGATTATGATCAAACTTGTTTATTGCATCACTAAGAAGGCGGGCTTAACCGATGAGGAATTCTTTCATTACTGGGAACATGTCCACGGCCCTATCGGTGCTCGGATTCCTCGACTCCGAAAATTGGTACAAAGCCACCGCCTGAGTGTACCCGGAGATAGCTACCGACCCGATTACGACGGCATGGCGGAACTCTGGTTTGACGATATGGAGGCTTTGCTGGCCGCTCGTCAATCGCCGGAATGGAAAACCTCTAATGACGATGAAGAGGACTTCATAGACCACGGCAATGTTGCTTACTTCGTCTCAGAGGAACATATGATCTTCGATGAGCTGACGCAAAATAAGTAAGGGTCAGACGCAGTGCAGTCAGCTTGTGACTGCTGGTGGTGTCGCAATTGCAGCTACGTGCAGGTGGTGTCTGGAAATCGACAAGGCTCGAGGTCAGCGTGCACGCGTGCACCGCGAAGACAGCCTTTGCCTCAGCCCCCTTTGCCTCAACCCATGGAACGGCCCGGAGGAAGTGGCACTACTTGGGCGGCATATGTTCAAAAGGGAGCTTGGTGTATCGCGCCTTCTCGATCTCGATCACGAGCGCCACTCTTCCTTCGGGGCTGCGAAACGGGAACGGCTTACCTGTGTACTTGAGCGAGATCGGGTCTATGTACTTGCAGTCGCCATCAGGACGCCTCTCGACCACGCGACCACGAAGCTGCGCTTCCTTGTAGGGATCATGAAAATCAACAATGGAGAGCGAGATACGCGGGTCACGCCGGGTGTTCTTCGCCTTAAGTGAGCCTTCCCCGGTGCAGATCAGTATGCGATCACCCTCACGGCCCACCCAGATAGGGACACTCTGCGGTGAACCGTCAGGCATCAGGGTGGCGAGATGGGCGAAGTTGGGGCCGTCGAGCAAGACTCTGATTTCGTTGGAAAGCGGAATCGCCATGCAAACCGTCGTTGTGCTCAAGTCTCTTGAACAAATCTGTCGCTTTAATTGCTGCTGACACGACTCGACACGCTTCACCGCGATAAACAAGTGAGTCAAGTCAGGCGGCTTTGACCGTTCGTCCTCGGCCGCCTTGCGCGATGGTCGCAGGAAGCCGCAGTATGCGGACGCCTGAGTCTCCTTTCGCCTTTGCGCGAATTGCGATCCGATCACGCTCCGGAAACGGATCGGACAGTAATTCAAACTCCTCACCGTAGATTCGTACACGTCGAAACGCAACATAGCCGAGATGCTTAATGCGTGCACAAGCGTCTTCCACTGATTCAATTCTGGTAAAGCGTTTGATGAAGGCTAAATAGGACATTTCGCCGGGTCCAGCGGCTTCTCGATCCTCGATCACGGAAAAGTGAACGCGGTCGTTAGCGTCGATCTCTCCAACCCTCACAGTCAGCCCTGTTCCGTCCTGAAAACTCTGCCCCTCTTTGACTTCAACACGGCGTGGCATTCAACCCTCCATCGTTATTATTTGTGGAAGACTAAATGCTAAGCCTGTTCACAAACGATGCCGAATCGGGTAGTTGCTGTACTGGTCCTGTATGGGTGTGCAAAAGTCCCCAGAAGCGTATCTAGCCACAAACCGGAGATAATCCACCAGCCAAGCTGGGAGAGGAGTCTGAATTGTTGACGCAAACACGTGACGCCTGCCGCCGGAGCCGTCAAGCACCACTAATGCAGCCTATCCAGCCGCCGACGATGAGGCTGCGGCGTCCAGCGGTTGCGGCTTGGCGCCCTTTATCAGGAGCCACAGCATGATCGCCATCTCCCCGAGGAGGGCGGGAAAGGCGATGTTGGAGACCATATCCTCGTATTGCGGTAACAGTAAGCCCGTAAAGCTCATGGTCAGATAGGCGAAGCCGTTGATGATCAGCCAGACGCCCAGGAAGCGGGGCAGGAAGCGCGACCGGTACACAAGGACCGCTAAGGGAAAAAGCCATAGACCCCAAAGGATCTCGGCGGCAACGACTTCATGGTGATGCAGACGGAGGAACAGCATGGCCAGGGCGTCCCGCTGCGGTTTCTCGAATACGGACAAGAAATCGGCGCCGCGCACGAGCATCAGGGCAGCAGCGTCGTTCAGCACGTTAAGGAAGTCGATGGTGGCTGGTATCAGACCCCCGAGGATCACGACCAGCACAGCGTGGTTCTGGTCCACTCCCTTGAGCAACCGATAAAGAGCCAGCACGAGGAAGATCAAGATGGTCCCGCAGAGCAGGTCGCTGACTATGCCGAGACGGAAGAGCCACTCGTGAGCGGCGATGTTGTTGGCCGTCGCGGTCGCATTCCCACGCACGAACAGAGTGCTGGGAATATAGATGAGGCGGAAGGGGGCCATGACGACGAGAAGCAGGTACAGGAATCCGGCGACTCTCCCTGGGTTGTGGGTCGAGCTCATGTTCCCTCGCTTGTAGGCGCGACGCGCTCTGTCCGTTGATCCTAATGATACTGCTCCGCGAGGAGTGAACTACTTCGACGTGCTAAGAATTCAGCACCGTATTTTGTCCGTTTCTTCCACAGCTCCGATGAGCACGGCCCCAACAGCGCCGCGTATCTCGTGCGCAGCTACGTGTATTGGCACAGCCGTTTCCAGGACGATCGAGGCATAGTGGCTGCACGGTTCAGCTGAACAATCATTCTTTCACCATGGTCGGTGTACCGCCGCCGGGGTTCCGCGGGACTTTGTTGTTTGTCTCTCCCGATTTCTTCCTTTAGAACGCCGAGATTGCAGGACGCAATAGATCCGAGGCGTCGATGTTTCCATAGGATTGTGCTTCAAGAAGCTTGTTGTAGACGGCGGCGGGAGCGGATTGATCCGGAATAGCTAACTGAGAGCTGATCTGGGTGGACTGAGTTGCCCACTTGACGCTGAACTCCAGGTACTGACGTAGGATCAGCCGTACAATGGATTGAATTCGGTTGTAATTTTTCTCTGCCTTTTCCGCGATGGTCGTAAGGTTTCCGTGAGCCACGGCATTTCGGATTTCCCGCCCGCGGGAATCCAGCCAACTCGCCTCTTCATTCGAGTCAAATCCCGCTTCTGCATGTGGTAGTGTCTGTAGGGCGGCTGTGATTCTGGCTCGGAATGGGCAGGTGATTTCCACTCCTCTGAACCGAGGAACGCTCATCCCACCTAACATTGCGTCTAGCACCATGAACAAAAACACCGCACGCTGAGTGCCCGGTAGTTGATATCCATAGGAACGATGGAAGTTTTCTATGGCGATGTCAGCCGAAGCGTGAGGTTTGACTTTGCGATATTGCTGAATCAATCGCCACACATTCTTTGTGGGTGCGGCCTGGTCCTGTGATCTGGCTAGCTCACCAATTGACAGTCGGCAACCCGGGGGAGCGTTCTCGGGTACGCCATTAATGAATGCCTGGCGGTAGGGACCAACCAGCCGTTGATTCAAGAGGCCAAAACTAAAAATTCGCTCCGAGAGTCCCGGATCAAGGAACCATCCAGCTTTCAACAACCGTAGCGCCAAGACTGCATCGTCTGCGTTCGCAATCATCGTGTTCCCTAAACGACCGAGCGCGTGACCAAGATCTTCCTTGTCCCCTGGGGTCTCGACAACAACCAGGCATACAGGCGGTTCTGGGCCATCCGGCGAGAGCGGAGTATTTCGGAAGCGCTCCATCCAAACATCAAATTTCGTCACCTGCCGCCATTCGTCCGCGGAGGGCACGTAGGCCGCGACGGTCCCGCCCATAAGGCCGACGCTATCGCTATCCAAACTGGCTCCCCAGAGCGGAAAATAGCCGAGGAGCAAGCCTGAGGTTTCTGTTGTCATCTGGTTTGAGCCTGTTCAAATCTCTGATTCAGGGTATGGTGGGCCTCGGCGTTCTTGTATGCCCGTGCCAGCAAAGGGGAGAGCATTTCATCGCCGCTGCGCGTTCGGCCCAAAATGACTACCCGCAGGATCACGTCGCAGAGCAACCGTCGACCCCAACTCAACAATTTCAAGTCCTCCTCCTCGAGCTCTGTAATTTCAAGTTCACCATGCAGGAGTCGACTGCGGAGTCGGTATAACGTCGAAAAGAATCTGGCTCTCTCCTGAAGGTCATCACGCGAGGGGCTGGTGAACACTGCAGCGTGTTCTCCGAACGTCGGGGTGCGCTTCATTTCTGCCGGGGTGTCTTCCCTGGCGGGCAGCAGGATGTGTTCGAGTGCAGCGATGCAGTGGACAAACTCGTTGATCTTATTGAGTGATCGCCCGTCCCACCAGAACTCGGGACGAGTAGTCACCTCCAGTGTGCGGAGGCTTGACTCAACACCCGAAAACGCGCGGGTGGCGTCGAATCCCTCCAGGGCCTCATATCCCGACCTAACTACGGCGAGTTGGCTGTCATCGAAGTGGTAGGTAACCCTGCTCCCAAAAACGATCCATTCCCTTTCGAAGGGACCAATTATTCGTCTCCAACTAACCGCACCCGGGAGACTGGAGACTTCCACCTGCAGGTAAATCACCGACATGTGGGGCGAAGGGAGCAGAGGAGCGTCAGGATGCAGAAGGAATGCCCTGTGGAGTCGTGACACGCAATTCAGAACGTGACTCTCGCCGAGGTCGGAAGGGTCGACAAGGTCTGCGGCTCCTGAGTAGAAGACGGGCCGAGACTCTTCGTACTGCCGATCGTTGAAAGAGAACGTAGAATCAAGTTTCGACCAGTCAGTAAACGGCAGGTGCACCAGCCGACCCGGTCCAATGCGCATTCCTCCATCCCCGTCAAGAACAACACCCGGTAGGTGAGCATGCCATTGGACGTTCATTGAGTTCCGTTCAGCCATCCCCGTTTCAGGTGTCGAGCGCAGAATTTATTGTGGGGAAGGCAAGGCGCACCTTGTTGATATCGTCCTTGTATATCTGAATCTGAGAGCGGACACTGCCCGAGCGATAGGTCTGCGGCTTCTGGCCGCTGCTTTCATCAGTTTTCTTTCCGTACAGGCGTCCGAGAAGTCCGCCCGCCAGTTGCGCACAATCACGGTAAGTGGTGGAGAAAGCAGCCAGCGATCCGTTGTTGCCCAGCTCCACGGCCGGCTGGCAGAGGCTCTCAGCGTGCAAAGAAAAGATATCGAGAGTCGATTTCGCGCAATCGGCACACGCCGGGCGGCCGAGGGAGTCGGCCTGCATCAGTTCGTGTGGGCCTTGATCACCAGCCGTGATCACTTGTGGCACTTCCTTCAACGGGAGGCTTTTGCCTGCAATGTCGTGGAACTTTATGGAGAACTCGAACTGCACCAAATGCTGACTCAATTCTTCGATCGCGCGGTGTACTACGGAATCCAGGGATACGGCAATTCAGAACTGCAAAACAACGCAAGCAGTGGTCGCTTACGAGCGAACTGGCCTTATCAATTTGCTCTGGCGCTATCAATTCGCCTGATGGCTCGGGTAGTCAATGGCGGGGAAAGCGTTTCGAGAAGATTTTCTTGCTGCAGATCCGGGACTCAGGCCTTGTGATGGCATCTCATGGCACTTCTGGCCACGACCAGAAAGATGAAGTGGTTGGCGCCAGCCTTAATGCTGTCTTCCGCAGGGCCTTCTTTTCAGTCTGACGCGCCTACCACCATTCAACGCTCGGTTGAGGCAAACAACGCTGAGTGGAACGCGGCGTTCTACCTAGTTCAAAGGAACATTCGATGAGTAATTCCAATGGCGGATACCCACTCCGCCTGCGGCAACTTCGAGCAATTGCGGAGAATTTATGCATGTTGGCGGATCGGCATCGCGACGATCACAATTACGTCGTGGCCTATGCGCTTTACACTCGTGCTTTGTCGGTAGCACAACAGATCCACACTCCCGAGAATGATGGGAACGTTCTCGTGGCCCGAATCCGGACTGACCAGCAAGCTGCTTTCGACCTACTGCGCATTGGAGAGAGCGGTCTAGAGAAATCTTCTTTGCCGTTGGCCTGATTTATTCGCCGCATTCCCAAGAGCGTTCACTTCTTCCACCGTGATCTGAGCCAGCCCGACTCGCGCACATGTTCTTCATCCAGTCGGCGCAAGCGTGCGGCCATGATCCCGTGCCTTCCCAAATATCCAACCACATGGCCAGGATCCTTTCGGTCAACTACCGGCAAACGCCCAATATTATTAAGCAACATCTTCGCAGAGGCGTCGTGCAAAGCTTCGTCGGGATAGGTTACAACAACGTCGCGAGTCCCGGCTTCAAGCACAGTCATAGATTGAGTAGAGTCCCTGTCCAATGCGCGAAAAACATCTCCCCGCGTGATGACGCCTGCCAATTTGCCATCTCCGCCCATGATGAACAGCGCCTGATGCTGGCTTACCTCGGGGTCGCGCCTTGCGATTCGGTCAGCTAAGTCAACCAGCCACATATCGCCAGGCACGGCTGGTACTTCAGGATCCATCGTCTGCGATACAGACATTTGTTGCAGCATATCGGCCTCGTAATCCTGATGAATCCGCAGCCCGCGGCGTACCAGCTTCTCCGTCATAATCGATCCGCTCGGCATAAGCAACATGGCAATGCCGGCAGCGATCACCGTCACCAACATCAGAGGCAAAACAGAATTGTAGTCACGCGTAATCTCGAAGGCGAAGATGATGAAGGTGAAAGCAGCTCGCGATGCGGCGCCAAAAACCGCTCCCATGGCAACCAACGCGAACGCTCCAGCAGAAAGGTGTGCGCCAGGGAAAATTCTATCGACAGCCAGAGCAAAGGCCCCGCCCATCGCTGCACTCGACATAAACATCGGCGCGAGTAGTCCTCCTGATGTTCCGGAGCCGAGCGAGATAACAAGCGCGACCGCCTTCGCCAACATAACGACAGTCAGTAATTTTAGGGCTAGATTCGCATTCAAGATATCGCTAATCGTGTCATACCCGACGCCCAAGACTCGCGGAACGAAGTATCCGATAATTCCCAATCCCAATGCCCCGATCGCGGGCCACCAAAGCTCGTCAATCGGTAATTTCTCAAACTGGTCTTCTGTCCAATAGAGCAGCTTGCTAAAACCAACCGCAGCCAGCCCACAGATACCTCCGAGCAGCACATAGAAAGGCAGCGCGTGAGGAATGCCAAAATCCATAGTGGCTACCGTGAACATCGGGCCAGTCCCCAGGAGCTGCATGTGGACAGCGGTTGCGATGGTGCTTGCAATGACAAGAGGAATAAATGATCGTGACTTGAATTCGAACAAGAGCAGCTCAATAGCCAGGATCACTCCCGCTATCGGGGTGTTGAACGTCGCTGACATACCTGCCGCCGCGCCACAAGCCAGCAGAACCTTGCGCTCGGACGCCGTCGTGTGAACAAGTTGCCCAACCAGAGAACCGACGGCACCGCCCGTTTGAATAATGGGTCCTTCCGCTCCGAAGGGTCCCCCAGTGCCGATCGCAATCGCCGCCGAGATAGGCTTCAGGATCGCAACCCGTGGTTGAATACGGCTGCGATTGATCAGTACTGCTTCCATTGCCTCGGGAATTCCATGGCCCTTGATCTTGGGGGATCCATACTTCGCCATGAAACCGACAATAATTCCGCCAATCACTGGCATGACGATGACCCACGCATCAAGATGATTATTTCTGGCGCTGTTAAAGGCAAAAACAAAGCGATGATAGAAGACGATATTGGTAAACAGACCGATCAGGTTGTAGAGCAAATACGCGATCAGGCCTGCTATAAGCCCGATTCCAGCGGATAGGAAAGAAATTAGCACCATTCGAAACTGTGCTGGTTCAGTGAGCCCAGCGCCTTTAGCCTGAACCCCGCTAGCCGCGATCGTTGGACGGCGAGCTCTATCACTCACTGCACCGCTGCCGTCTGTGGACCCGATATTGGCTTCCGACATGTGTAAGTAGTTCCTTGCCCAAGTTCGAATATGCTGCTATCCGATTCTTGCAGTTTGTATCGCGCGTTTGAGTGCCGCAACCAGCGCCGGTCCCCGCGTTCGAAGTTCCGCTCGGTGGTGCAGGGACAATTGTCTCAAGACCTTTTCACCCTTAGGTGTCAGCGAGATCAACACCTCGCGCCTATCTGCATCTCCTCTATCGCGGCGGACATATCCCCCCGTCGCCAATCTGTTCACCAACTCCACGGCACTGTGGTGCTGAATGAGTAAACGCTCCGCCAACTCTCCAATGCGAGGGCGCACGCCTTTGGGGAGAGCCTTCAGGGCCAGCATCAGCTGATGCTGGCGAGGCTCGAGCCCCGCGTCCCGTACGGCTTGCTCGCTGAAATGGACAAAACGACGAATCTGGTACCGCAGCTCCGCCAAAGACTGATAGTCAGTAAGGGAGAGCGATTTCTCCGTTTGTTGATTATGTGCGGTCACCACCATGCCTACTATAGATCGTATCACGACATAGTGAAAAAGTAGGCATACCGCTTACCTGCCCTGAAACTGTGGAAATCATTTCTATCCAGCGAGTGCCCGCTGCCACTGCGATTGCGTAGCGATGCTTGCCAATAGGTTCGCAATTACAAGCGTGTAAAACATCTGCCTGCCTTCGAATGAAGTCATATTGACCTTCATCTTGCGTGTCAGATCTCTTAGTTGTCCTATTAGCGCTTGATTCATTCTCTCCTCCTCCGGCAAAAGACGCGTCTTTAGTTTGCTGATTATTGTTATTCGGCGCCGAGTCGTAAAAGAGGCATGTAAGCTGCCGGAAGGACCAGGCGTTGTGCAGATCCGGTGGTCAAGACTGTCATGAAATTGCAATGGTTGCACGATCAGGACGAATCGATTCCAAGCAGAACGGTTCAACTCAACTGATTTGTAACCGGTTGAAAAGAGGAGTAAAGCAGAAGATTGTGCAAACGACGCAGGACCCACCCGTGTATTGCTAAACCGCTGTGCGTAGAACGTAGCGTTCTGCCGAAGCCTCTTTCGGTTCCGTAAATTCTGACCCCCTTCATTCCGGAAATTCTGGCACGCCTAAGGACCTCCAAAAGCGTTAGAAAACTCCCTGTGCTCCGGCTGTGCCGGGAGCGGAGGGAGGAGGATGTTGGGTATGCTAAAACGACACGAAGTCGAGATTCTACTGAGGGCTGGTCATGCGAAGACCGAGGTAGCGCGTTTGAGCGGTGTTTCGCTGCGCTCAGTAAAACGCATCGCGGAAGAGAGTCCCGTGGTGCATGTCGATGATGCGGCGGAGCGCGGCAAACGACAGATCGGCAGGCCCAGCAGGGTCGCGAATTTCCGGAAACAGGTGATCGCGATTCTGCAGGAAACGCCCGATCTAGCATCGCTGGAGATTCTGCGGCGAGTTCGGGAAACCGGCTATCGAGGAGGAAAGACAGTGCTCTATTCGCTGGTGGCCTCGCTTCGTTCGAAACCGGCGAAGCCACTGGTTCGCTTCGAAGGTCTTCCCGGAGAGTTCAGTCAGCACGATTTTGGGCAAGTGGAAGTGGAGTTCCGCAATGGCGCCAGCCAGCGGATCCATTTCTTCGCTTCCCGGTTGAAGTACTCGCGCTTGGTACGGGTGAGTTTGGTGCCGGACGAGGCGGTGGAAAGTTTGGTGCGCACGTTGGCCGAGCACCGTTCTCGACCGAATGAAGCGTAAGGTGAAGTACATCATATAGTCGGATTCGTTTACGTAGATTTGGGTTTGCTTTGTCTCCCGCGTCGCTGCCCTGTTTTGAATCACACCCTGGGCCGGCGACGACTTTCGATCAAGAATGAGTCAAGCGCCGGAACGGTATCTGAACAGGGCAGTAGGCCTGTTCACCATTCAATTTGACCATAAGACACGCGACGGCAGCGGGTGTCAGAGAATTGTCATCAAATCGTAAGTTTACGAAGCCATCGCTCTCAGCAGGCCCAGTCTGTGCCGAAAAGTAATGATTCGCACTCAGCTCTGAAATCGCGCGCCCCTTGTTGACCTGAGCCGCGGCTGCTTGCAATCCATCACTAATCTCACGCGTCACCGCAAATCGCAGTCGTGGAGTTGGTTAGCTCCCGGAAGCCTAAGTTCGGTGCGGGGTCACGGGTTAATGATGAAAGAGACCGCATTCGAACGCTTACCGCTGCATACAGTGACGTTGCTGTTTCCGATAGCGCCTGAAACAGAGGTCGCGCTGCTCTCCGGCGGATTAAGGACAAAGACAAGCACCGTGCCGGGCGCCAGAATATCGGCGGCAATGATTCCCACGACAAGCTGATGAACGCTGACGAATGTCGTCACGCGAAGGGAACCATTCCAACTCACGATGGAGTCCCGACGAAAGGCACCTCCGTTCACTGTCAGTAGGAACTGATTGCCTCCCGCTGTTACGACGTTAGGCGAGATAGAATTGATGAATGGTTTAGGGGCACAGACTCCGCAGGATAGAAAACCAATCGGCAGTACCATCACCAGCAGACACAAAAGATGTGATCTTCCTGTGATAGACATTTCTGTCCCTCCCGCAGAGAGTGGGATCAAAGCGGCATAGCAAGGTCAAGATTAAGTACCGAGGTGTGCGACGGGCACGTAGTACATCGATGGGAACCTCCGCTAGGGGAGCAGAAAATCGACACCACGACCGGCGTTCACCTCCTTTGTGGCTCCCACATCGAGATCGGAGACGGGTATCTTCCGTGCTCGCTGCTCTGTGAACACCCACAGCGTCTGGCCTACGATCGCAAAGTTCTTGACTTCGTTCCGACGACCGTCACGAAACACCAGGATCGTGGTTGCTGCCTTGTCATCAACTGACGGCCTTGGCTGTCGTACCGCCTGTCGCGCTTGTTCGCGTGACGCCTCCTCTTCTCGGAGCCGCTCCACTTCGTCCGTCAGCCGTTCGACTTGTCTGGGCAAATCACTCTCTCGATACGCTACAGTCGAGGGAGTTTGTTCAGCAACTTGGTAGTACGGTGCTGTATACACTGGGTAGGGCAAGAACACAGGTTGAGCAACGAGGAACCGATTGCGGAAGAAGAACTGCTGGCAGAAGAAGGGGTCGAAGAAGCGACCACTGAAACAAGTGTTTCCGAAGAAAATGTTGAAGCGCAAGTTATGACGGAACGCCACTGGCCCGACAAATGAAGCCCGGCGACCAAACGGGCGTGGGCTCATCACACCGAACCTACCTGGGGGAGGAGGCTGCACGGCACGAAAACGCGGGCCTACGCTAATTCGTGCAGTAAGACCTGGGCGCTGCATAGTGCGCATCTGCGCTTCAAGGCTTGGCAGGAAAGCCGCAGCCGCCAAAAGAACCGCTATGGCAAGCGCGCGGTACATACACGTCTAGCACCGTTCGGGCCCGGCAGCAGCGAGACACCGCTCGTCCCAATGGCGCCATGTAACAAAGGTGCCACTTGCCCTATTACTGCATGTCACGGAGATGTAAAAATTTTGTAAGTTCGGGTCGCTCGCGTACGTTGGGTCCCAGAGAGAACTGGCGTTAGCCAAGGCGCGTTGCGACTGTTGAATGCCGACGGGCAAACGGCAAATACCGACTCCGGAAGCACTCCCCTCGATGCTGCCATCACTAATGCCGCTCGATTCCTATATGTCCTCACGCCCGGAACCAGCAACATCCAGGGATTCGCTACCTCCCCAGATGGCACCTTGACTCCCCTCTCTCAAGCACCGGGGATTCCATCGTCAGCAAGCGGCTTGGTAGTCCGCTGAGTGCAAGATTCTGTTTTCAATAACCCTGGGCCGGACGATTTCCTTCCGGCCCGCTAAACTTGGGCCGGACAGTGTCCGCATTCTTGGAGGTTTTTCCGGGTTTTGGAACAGAGACGGGATGGACCTGCTAATGCTCAGCATTTACAGGCTTACCCGTGGGTACGCAGGAGATGCCGAGCCGCATAGGTTGCGACCTTGAGCCGGTTCCCGCATAGTTGCATGCTGCACCAGCGTCGCGTCCCCTTTTTACTGGTGTCATGAAACTGCAGCACACACTGATCACACTTGCGGACACGGTTGCGATCCACATTGGCGAACAACGTCGTCGTGCCGTGCGCCAGAGGGGCAAACAGGTCTTCGGGTTGGCGCGTTTCGAACCACAGCTCCGTCGAGGACGCGCTTCCACTTGCCTTCAGCCTGGTGAGCATGGGATGGTCCATCATCAATCGATTCAGTTCAGCCACTGTGGAGTGATGAACTGCGCCGCCATGTTCCCAAGCGAGGATCTCCTTCCTCAGTCTCTCCCGCAGTTCACGCACGGCTTCCACGGTGCGCTGAGCTCGCCCCGATTTCCCCCACCTTCGCTGAAGATTCTCCACTTCGCGAGCACTGAGTAGCTCAGCTGCCTGAAACCAGCGTAAGAGAGCGCTGAAATCAGAAAGCAACTCCATGGGTTCGCCGTTCTGGACAGGACACGTGTTCAGGAAATCCAGAACCAGCTGGTTGCCAACGAAGAGCGACCCGTCTCTCCAGTCGAAATCATGAATTGGCCCAACCCGGCCCATCTTTCGCCCCCGGTTAAATGACAACACCGATAATTAATCTTTTTATCGGTTAGTCAATCTGATGGGGTAGGCGGGTACAACGTTGCTGAAATGGCACCCTCATCAGGCGTCGCGGGAACTGAACCACAGGTTCACGGGATCGTTCGATCTTCCCCCACATGCTGCTGCTCGCATCAAAGATTATGCCTAACGAAATTGGGGCATCTTGGCTAGAGAAATGGCGTATGACTTCTTGATTGCTCTGATCAAGAATGTTGAAGGAATCCTTCTGGAGCCCGATCACCAGATGGTCCCTGTGATCCGCAACCGTAACGGGGACAAGCACCAAATCCACATCAACCTTGAGAGGGGTGCCGCTGCTGTCGGGTGGCCGAACGTCAGTCGACGGAGAGTGTTGGACAACTCGTGGTTCGACGTGGACGTTCCCCTGACCGTCCTGACAGAAACAGATCGAAAGAGCAGCCGCGAGGCAGAATGCTTGTGCAAGAAGGCTCGTCATTTGCAGCGCAAAGCTAGTCGGGTACCGGTGTGTTTGTCTGGCTCAGAACAAAACAGTTTTAGAACAACACGTCCCAAGCCGCAGCGTCTTCTTCTATCGTCTTTTTCTCGCTGAAAACCTCCCCTTTCAGGAAAAAGCGGGCGGTGAGGCGAGTGTAATTTGCTCTTCATCCAGTCGTCTAGCTGTGAAATCTTGAAGCGCCAAGTCTTGCGAGTCCCATCTCCGCGAGCGGGACTGCGTTCGCAGTTGACATACCCTACCCGGGTAGGATAGGGTCCCAACTGTTTACAAGCCATTAATGATGGTCAGGTCTAATGAGTGTCGGGTCCTGTCTGAAATGAAAGTCAGAGAAAACTCATGCCGCAACTACTCCGATCGTCACCAATCCTATTTTTAGCGATCCTCTTTTCTGTGGGTTGCACTGACACGCCAAAAAAGGCTTCGGCCGATGATGCAGCCGCGATCCAGCATCAGGGTAATCGCATCATCGTTCCGGCTTCATCTCCGCTGGCCAATCGTTTGGAGGTGGAACTGGTCCAACTAACCAGCATTACGCGGCAGGTTACCGCGCCAGCCTCGGTTGAGGCTGACCCCGCACGCTACGCCCGAATCCTTCCGCCTTTGAATGGTCGAGTGTTGAAGCTTTTTGTGCATCCTGGCGACTCGGTAAATAAGGGCGATGAGTTGCTTCTATTGGACTCGCCGGATTTCGGAGGCGCCCAAGCCGACTATGCTCGCGCCCGCACTGCGTTAACTCAGACTGAACACTCCTTGGAGCGACAGCAGGATTTGGCGGCGCACGGCATCGTAGGACAACGCGAGGTTGAACAGGCGAAGACTGACCGTGACTCCGCTCTGAGTGACTTTAATCGGACTAAAGATCGCCTCAGGCTGCTCGGCATGGACCCTGACAAGACGACCCTCGGCTCACCACTAATCGTGCGCTCCCCGCTTACCGGGAAAGTGCTCGATATTCTGGCAGCCACTGGTGAATTTCGAAACGATCCCACCGCTCCGCTCATGACCGTAGCAGATCTTTCCGATATTTGGGTGACCGCGAACGTTCAGGAAAAAGACATCCACTTTGTTCATCGAGGCGATCCGGCAGTCGCGACTTTTGCCGCCTACCCAACGGAAAGGTTTGGCGGAAAGGTTCTATTCGTTGCAGACGTTCTCGATCCTGATACACGGACAGCGAAAGTTCGAATCGCCTATCCGAACAGAGACGGCCGTCTGCGTCCGGCAATGTTTGCCACGGTCACTTTGAAAACCTGGGATACCAAGGAGCTGACCGTTGCTACAACGGCCCTTGTACTATCCGGCGACAAAACAACAGTATTTGTTCAGATTTCCCCGAACACTTTTGAACAGCGACGGGTAGGCACTGGAGAGCAGATTGGACAACGCACCGTTGTCAAAGATGGGTTGCAGATCGGCGACAAGGTCCTCATTCGCGAAGGGGCACTTCTACAATGATCGACCGGTTCGTGACTCTTTGCCTGAAACGTCGCCAAGTCGTCTGGCTCATTGCAATTCTGATGGCAATCCTCGGCTATTCCTCGTGGAAGGCGCTAAAAATCGAAGCCTATCCGGACATCGCCGATGTCTCATCCCAAGTTATCACTCAGTATCCAGGCCACGCCGCTGAAGAAGTCGAAGAGCAGGTCACCGTACCGTTAGAGCGCGAATTGAATGGAATTCCTGGCTTGCAGATCATGCGTTCGCACAGCACGTTTGGCCTGTCCTTGATCACACTAGTGTTTCAAGATGGAGTCGATGATTATTGGGCGAGGCAGAGAATCACTGAGCGTATCGCCGGAGTAAGTCTTCCACCAAACGCCAATCCGGGCCTCGATCCTTTGACGTCACCGATTGGTGAAATTTATAGGTACACACTGGAGTCGAAATTCCGGGACCAGCGCGAACTTCGTGAGTTACAGCAGTGGGTCGTTATTCCACGCCTAAGAGAGGCCGTGGGAGTTGCCGACGTCACCAACTTTGGTGGTGAAACAACACAATTTCAACTGATCGTGGACACCGCCAAACTCGCGCAGTACAACGTCTCACTCCAACAAGTAATTGCGGCGATTCAGGCGAACAACGCGAACGCCGGCGGCAGCATTGTGGTCCGTGGCGAGCAAGGTTACGTCGTACGTGGAATTGGGTTGGTCCGCTCCCTGCAGGATCTGGGCAATATTGTGATCCTCGCAAAGAATGGTACGCCTGTGTTTGTGAAGAATCTCGGGGCGCTGCAACTTGGCGCGCTTGAACGACGGGGAATTCTCGGAAAGGACTTAAACCGTGACGGCGTGTCCGGGATCGTTCTGCTGCTGCGCGGCATGAATCCATCCCAAGTCTTGGAAGGGATTCACGCTCAGGTCAACGCGTTGAACAACGGCATTCTGCCTCCTGATGTGAAAGTCGTACCGTACATCGATCGCACCGATCTCGTTCACACTACGGTTACTCGTGTATCGCACACTTTACTTGAAGGTATGGGGCTGGTCCTGATTGTTTTGATTCTCTTCCTGGGTAGCGCCAGGGCTGCCCTTATGGTTGCCGTAACGGTTCCGTTTTCGCTTCTTTTTGCGTTCATCTGTATGCGCTTCACCAACATTCCCGCCAACCTGTTGTCGCTCGGGGCAATTGATTTTGGCATCATTGTGGATGCCTCGATTGTTGTGATGGAGAACATTCTCCGTCACCGGGAAGAGAACCCAGAGTGGGTCTTGGGTGAAGACGATGCGGTGGCCTCGGCCATTCAGGTGGCCCGCCCAATCTTCTTCGCCACGCTGATCATTATTACAGCGTACTTGCCGCTGTTTGCCTTTCAACGTGTTGAGAAAAAGTTGTTTTCTCCGATGGCGTATGTCGTGGGGTATTCGCTAATTGGCGCTTTGCTCATGGCTCTGGGGATTGTTCCTGGCCTTGCGCTGGTCACCTATCAGCGGCCGGGAAAACCCTTCCACAATCCGGTCCTGGTGTTTATTTCCCGGCATTACGAACGCGCCATACGGCACCTCACGCACCACCCGATGCATGCCATCATTCCTGCGGTTCTTGCCGGAATTGTTGCGAGCGTTTTGTCAGTGACGATCGGCAAGGAATTTCTCCCCTATCTGGATGAAGGATCACTTTGGCTCCAGGTGCAGCTCCCGCCCGGTCTATCCCTTGCAAAAGCCGCCACCATGGCTGACGAACTTCGGGCTGCAACTCTGGAATTCCCGGAGGTGTCAACGATCGTTAGTCAACTTGGGCGTAATGACGACGGTACCGACCCGTGGACTCCGTCCCACATCGAGTGTTTCGTCGGCCTGAAACCCTACGATTCCTGGCCCAACCATGGCGACAAACAGGATTTGATCAAACGAATGAGCGAGCGGTATTCCAGAATCCCTGGCGCGACCGTAGGGTTTTCACAGCCGATGATCGATGGAGTAAACGACAAGATCTCCGGAGCGCACAGTGATCTGGTGGTGAAGGTTTTTGGACATGAATTCGGAGAACTACGCCGAATCGCGGGCGAGCTGGTTGACCTCCTCGAGAAGATTCCTGGCGCTTCCGACGTGACCATTGACCAGGAGCCGCCCCTTCCGCAGATTCAGGTGAGAGTGAACCGGGAAGCCGCCGCGCGATTTGGAATAAACATTGCCGATATCGCCACAATTATTGAGTCGGGGATCGGTGGAAAAGCGATATCCACGCTATTTATCGGCGACCGGGTATACGACATTGCGGTTCGTTTTCCTGAATCGGTCCGTTCGAGCTCAGACGCGATTGGTAGTCTTACCGTCACTTTGCCGAGCGGAGCTCGTATTCCTCTTTCACAAGTGGCTGAAATCAGCACCGCAACGGGCGAGAGCAGTATCACTCGGGAGATGAATCGCAGACATCTTACCGTCCGACTCAACTTGCGAGGCCGGGACCTGTCTGGCTTCTTTGCGGAAGCACGGGAAAAGATCGCGCAGGAAGTGAAATTTGATAACGCCAAATACCAGATTGAATGGGGCGGGCAATTCGAGAACCAGCAACGCGCGCAGCAGCGCCTGGCATTTATCGTGCCCGGCGTGCTGGCGCTGATTTTCGTATTGCTCTATTCCTCATTCGGTACTTTGCGCCACGCTGGCTTAATTTTGACGATCGTTCCCGTGGCGCTGCTGGGAGGGTTGATTGCGTTGACGTTTCGCGGTATGACCTTGAACGTGTCCAGTGCCGTGGGGTTTGTCGCGCTCTTTGGCGTCGCGGTGCAGAATGGCGTCATTATGGTCGCCAGCCTCAACCACCAGCGCCATGAACACAAAGATCTGCAGGACGGGGTCGTTCTCGGCGCTTCACAACGCCTGCGCCCTGTCCTGATGACAGCCACGGTCGCCGCCATCGGTCTGCTTCCTGCCGCGCTGGCCCGCGGAGTTGGAAGCGATGTTCAACGGCCGCTTGCCACGGTGATCGTCGGCGGGCTTGTCACTGCGACACTATTGACCCTTCTGGTCGTCCCCTCGATCTATTTGTTACTTGAGCGCAGATTCGACCGAGCTCATCCAAGGGTTTCGCCTGATCAGGAGGACGTCTGATGAAGCTAGGACAGCTTATTGTGGCACTTGCTCTTTGTCCTTTGGCCAATCCGATCCTCGCGTTGAGCCAGATCAGTGCGCAGGGAGCGAATCAAACTCTCGATCAGCCATCGGAATCGGCGCGTCCGCGTATTACTTTCGGGGATTATGTTACCCAGGTCTTGCGCTCGAGCCTTGCTCTCGCAGTCCAGAAGTCCAATGTCGATATATCGAAAGCTGCGGTCACTTCTGCCAGGGTAACGCCCGATTGGTCGCTGGATCTCGGTTTGCCAACAGTCGACGTTTCGAATCAAGGACAACCTACGAATTTCAGCACGGGGCTTAACATTCCGATTGAACTTGGCGGTAAACGCGGAAAGCGTGTCCACGCAGCCTTAGCCGATGTTTCCGCGGCAGGGTTCGATTACGACGATGCAGTGCGGCAGTTTCGAGCGACGGCAGCGGGCGCTTTCATTGCTTCCTTAAGCGCCCGCAGTATCCTTCAATCGAGCGTCAAGAGTCTCGGGGAGTTCGATCGGATTGTAGAGGTCAATGAACAGCGCGTTCGGGTCGGCGATATCGGGGAAATCGAACTGATGCAATCGCAGGTTGATCGCGACCAATTCAAGGCGGGCGTGATCAGCGCCCAAGCTGACGTTTATAGCGCTGATCTAGCGCTGGCTCAGCAGCTCGGACAGGCGGAGAAATTGTCTACCCAGATGCAGGTACCAACCGGAAGCCTGGAAGTTCCGGTCCGCACCTTCGATCCCGATGCACTGGTGGCTAGCGCGCTCCAGAAAAGATCTGACGTTCTTTCGCGCCAGCGCGCCGTCAGGGCCGCTGATCTACGTATCGAGCTGGCGCAAGCGAATCTGATCCCGGACCTCGGGGTTAACGGATCGTATTCTCATACAGGGACAGGCACCGCGGGATTTGTCCAGCCACCAGACAATACTCTTGGCGCTTCACTCTCCGTCAATCTTCCATTTTCCCGTTGGCGACATCAAGGCGAGATCGAAGCCGCGCGCGCCTCGCGGACCCAAGCCGAACTCCAACTACGCTCCGCACGGATCCAGGTAGAATCCGAGGTTCGCGATGCCTACTCTCGCTATCAGGCCAGTGTCTTGCGTCTGAAGCTTTATCAAGGAGGTGTGTTAAAGGAGGCAGATCGCGTCCTTCAGGCTCGACTCTACGCCTACCAACGCGGAGGCGCGACTCTACTCGAAGTCATCGATGCGCAGAAAACGTCTGCAACCATTTACCTTGCATATTCGCAAGCGCTTGCCGATCACGCGAATGCGCTCGTGACTCTTGAAGAGGCTGCAGCAATGTGGGATGTTTCTTTTTGAGTCCAGAGACTACAGCGAATGGCTCGTGCTACTTAAGGTATGTGCGGACAATTGTGATGAGATCGTCCGCCGCTTCCTCGGACGACTTCGAATGCCGGGGCATATGGTTGCGGATGTGATCCTCCATCAATTCTCCCATCAAACTATTGATGGCTCCCCGGGCGGCGGACAGGCGCTGCAACATTTCCGCGCATTGTTCGTCTTCATTGAGAGCACGCAGCACGGCTTCGAGCTGGCCGATAATCTTTTTTGTACGGTTTACTAGATCAATCTTTTCTGCGGTTGTGTGAGACATCGGAGTACGTCTACCCTAAGGGGGTATAGTACACAGCAAGCGGTTACAGTGCAATATTCTTGAGGTGCACGTCGCAGCAAAAGGGAGAACATTCTGTGAAAAAGGAAGAGGTCCTCGCCAAGATTCACGAGATTGGGATCGTGCCCGGTATTCGCACATCTTCGGCTGAAGATGGCCGCTTTGCCGCCGATGCAATCGCCAAGGGTGGAATTCCCATTGTCGAAATCACAATGACCGTGCCCAGCGCAATTGACATGATTTCCGATATGGTGAGAAATTCTCCGAACGTCATCGTTGGCGCTGGAACTGTGTTGGACCTTGAAACAGCGCGGCGCTGTTTAGATGCGGGAGCTGGGTTTCTCACGAGTCCAGGACTCGATTTGAAGATCGTCGAGTTCGCCGTCAAAGAAAACATCCTAGTTATCGCGGGCGCCATGACGCCAACCGAGGTGATTACCGCGTGGCAGGCGGGATCAGAGTTAGTGAAGGTGTTTCCTTGTGCACCGATCGGGGGCCCGGCCTACATAAAGGCACTAAGAGGGCCTTTTCCGCACGTGCCCATGATCGCTGCTGGAGGTGTCAATCAAGAGACAGCCGCCGACTTCATCCTGGCAGGGGCAGCTGCGCTTGGAATCGGTGGACGACTAATACCGAAAGCTGCCTTTGAACAGCGGCAACCCGAACGAATCAGCGAACTAGCCAGGCGGTTCTTGCGCATCGTAGAGACAGCTCGTAACAAAACCTCGCACAGGAATTAACCGAAAATGGTACTTGGTCATATGTCAGATGTTGTGTGCAATTTGGAAAGACGGAACGTCACCGCGCTCGCAAAGCCCTATTACGCGCCGTTACAGTATCCGGCGGAAGAAGACGGAGAGCGCAGCAAGAATGGAGTGTGGATTGAAGAGAACATTGCTCATTTCCACGCTGCTTCTGGTTGGTGGCGTCACAACGATCGCTCTTGATGCTCCCAGTGCCCCAAGAGAGTACAATCCTCGTCTCCATATTCGATAAGAATGGTCATCCGGTACGGCAGTTATCCACCGATAGCATTCAAGTCGCGGAAAACGGGCAACGGGTGAAGAGTCTACGACTGCGTCCAGCGAACGATTCCGCAATTCTCTTTACCGTACTGGTCGATACAAGCAAGTGGGCACACCAGGAGAAGACAAGCGCAGCTCTCGATGGTGTTATGGCTCGAACCTTACGTGGTCGCAGACTGTGCGGCCAACTTTTTATCTCTAACGCGGCGTCGCGTTTTAGAACTTGCAAGAGCACGAAAGCTGCCCGGCCATCCGATCGGTGATCGTGCACGGCATATTTGGCGTTTTCGTCTGAGCGAAATCGCTGCCGCAGTTTCCTCAACAGGAAAATCTTGCTTTGCTTCTATGGAGCGAGCCAGTATAGTTCGCCCCCGGTCAGTCCCCGGCGCTACCGGAACGGAAGGCTGAAATGTCGCAAAGGGGCTGGTTGACCAAGCAGAAGCGTAAGAAGGACGGAAGGGTCTGGATTTTCCATTGGTATAGAGTCCGGCCCAGCGACGGCAAGCACGTCGAGAACACCGTCGTGGTCGGGCGGGTTGCCAGCTTTCCGAAAGAGTCGAACGCCTGGGAGGAAGTGGAACGTCGGAGCCTGAATCACAATATCAACGAGCCAGATTTCCAGACGGGGCGCGTCACGTTTGGAGAACTGGCTCGCAGCTACGAACAACACGCAGTACCGAAGCTCGCCGTCACAACTCAGTACACTTTCCGCCACATTATTGACGACTACTTGATTCCGAGGTGGGGTAAGCAACCCGCCCTCAATATTCGCGCCTTGGATATTGAGACGTGGCTCGGCTCACTCCCGCTGGCGAATCCGACAAAAGACAAGCTTCGTAGGACGATGTTCCGCATTTACTTCAAAGCCCGGAAGCACGGATTAATTCCCTGCAAAGAGGAGACCAATCCAGTGAATTGGGTGGAGCAATCCGGCAAGAGTAACTATAAGGCCGTGATCGTCACACCGGAGCAAGCCTTCAAAATCACGGTGGTCCTCCCCGAGACGGAACGAACGCTCACGCTTTTGATCGCCGCCACCGGGTTGCGCATCTCCGAGGCCTTGGGATTGCAATGGCAGGACGTGGACTATGCCAATCAGCGGATCGATCTCCGCCGGGTATGGGTGGACCACAAAGTGGTACAGCGTATGAAGACCGAGCAATCCGAAGCACCGGCCACGATGAGCCCGACGTTGGCGGAGGTTTTAAAGTGCTAGCACCTGGAAACCCCATACGGAAAACCGAACGATTGGATTTTTGCGTCATTCAAATTGAAGGGTCGTCAGCCTCGAACGGCCA
>WNFD01000360.1_pt1 | contig 80170 bp, 65 predicted proteins | sample 5400491 | NCBI WGS metagenome assembly WNFD01 (sample SAMN13153343, study PRJNA577476) | soil metagenome | isolation source: 120 cm saprolite under Douglas fir tree site 2 hole 2 replicate 2 | place: USA:California | collected 2015-04-18 | reverse complement strand
ACGCCGCGCGGCTGGGAGAACGGTCCCGACACTCCGATGAGGATCGGGCGGCCTTCGCTGCTGCAGGCCGCGACTACCAGGGTGGCGCACAGGAAGGCGAGTCTCCGCAAAACTCCTCCAAAAGGCGGGTCGCGCGGCAAGGTTAAGCGGCGACTGAGCCGAACGCAATGTCGTGCCACGCACTTATCCACCGGTTTTGCACTTGGTTGTCCAGACCGGTGTGGACAACGTAGGACCGGATAGGCGCCCTCTTCCGAGCGGGCCCGCACGGGGTATGTTGGCCTCATGTACGCGCAGCGGCGCCTCTGCGCCTTTTCGGCCGCCCTTGAGCGTGTACTCGCCGCGCGGGACGCCGCGGCGTTCGAAGCCGAGTGGATCACGCAGGATCTGCAGCAGGTGGGCTGGGAGGCGCTCGCCCTTGCCCGCCAGGCCAACACTGAGGCTCTCGAACCGGTACTCGCCCAAGTGGACCGGCGCTTGCTGGCGGTGCTGGAGCGCTGCCGCGCGTTCGTCGACTCGCACCTGGTCACGTTCCGCGTGCCGGAACTCGAGCGCTGGCAGCACGCCGCCGCTGCGGCGCTGGTGGGGGCCCGCTGGGGTGTGGCCGGGCTGCGCACGGTCATCGCCGACACCGGCGCGCCGGTGGGCCGGCGCTACTTCGCATTCTTGGCGCTGGCGGAACGGCATCCACCCGGCGCGTGGGGGCTGTTCGCCAAATACCTGCGCCGGCCCGACGCCCACCACGCGTTCGTCGCGGCGGCGGTGGAGGCAGCGCGCTATTACCCCGGCCACACGAGCGATTTGATCGCCGTGTTCGAGCGCATCCGCCGCGATCAGCTGCGCCGCCGCTTCCTCGGTCCCAAGATCCTCGAATCGCTGCTCGTACTGGGTGACGCGACGGCGCTGCCCTTGTTCGAGGAGCTGCTAGTGACTGGCCACACGGATCCCGATGTGGACCACTGCGAGGTGACTCGCGCCTTGATCGCCGTCCGACGGCTCACCGGACGGGTGGCCTCGAGTTCCAAGTTCCCCGATCCCGATGCCCCGGAGGTGGGGCGCACGCTCGACGAGGCCGAGCGTCGCTTCGAGGCCGAGCGCGACCGTCTGAAGCCGGTTACGGTGATCTGATCTGTCCCGCGTGGGCTCCCCCCGGGGTGGTGCCCCGAGGTCCGAAAGCGACGAACTCCGCCAGCTTCTTCCGATAACTCTCGCCCCCCACATCGTAGGTATCGTTGTGCCCGGCACCCCGGATCAGGACCAGCTCGACAGGCCCGGGTGGGGGGACGGCGGCCGCCAATTCGGTGCCCATTGCGCTGGGCACCAGACGATCATCGGTACCGTGGAAGATCAGCACTGGACAGTGCACCTGCCGGATGGTGTTCAGGTTGTCCAGTTGGAGCCGGAGAATGAATCGCGGCAGCAAGGAATAATGCTGGCGGCTCATTGCGGCCGCGTTGGTGAAGGGTGATTCGAGAATCAGCCCGGCGACGGGGTGTGTCGCTGCCGTGTAGGTCGCCACGGCGCTCCCAAGCGAGCGACCGTACACGAAGATGCGGGCCGCGTCCACACCCGGACGCTTACGCAATGCCGCGTAGGCCAGGTCCGCCGCCTCGTACAGTCCGCGTTCGGTGGCACGGCCCTCGCTGCCACCGTAGCCGGGGTAGTCGACCACCAGCAGGGCGGCGGTGGGGGGCTGAAAGTCGCGCAGCACCGGCCAGATTGCCGCGATCGTCTCGCCGTTGCCGTAAAACCAGAGCAGGCCGGGGAACGCCGTGGTTCCGACAGGTGGCGTGCGTGGCGGCAGATACCACCCCACGAGCTTCGTGCCGCGGCCCCCTCCCCCTCTCCCTCCCCCTCCCCCCTCCCCTCCCCCTTTGCCCGGGGGGGGCTCCGCTGTGACCAGATCGATCCGCTCGCCGGCGGCGAACCCGACGCGTTTCGGGTCGGGTGGGTCGCCACGGGGAGCGGGGAACGCGAGCCGCTCCTGGAACAGCCAGGCGAGCACCACCAACAGCACGTAGGCCGCGACGGCGCCGAGCCCGAGGCGAACGAGCATCATCGCCTGAAGTTAACCCTGTTCGCTGAGGAGGCCGGAAACTAGCTTTGGGGCCGATGAGCGGCGGCCCTCCTCGATCCCCCTCACCCTCAGCCCCCGACCCCGAGCTCCTGACGCGTGCCCGGGGTGCGCTGCTCGGCCTCGTGGCCGGCAACCAGCTCGGGGTCCCCACTGAGTTCCTGGGTACGCCTGAGGCGATCCGCGCCGCCTTCCCCAATGGCGTGTCGGACCCTGCGCCTCCCCCGAAGGGCTCCCCCTACGACGATGATGCGGCGCTGACCCTGCTCCTGGGGGAGTCCTTGGTGGCGCGGGGCGATTTCGACGTGCAGGACGTAGCGGCCCGTTGGGCGAAATGGCTGAGGCGCGACGGCCGCGGGGTCGGCGACACCACGCGTGCGGCGTTGCGTTTGATCGAGCGCGGTGTGGAGCCGTTCGAGGCGGGGCGCCGCGTGTTCGCCGAGCAGGGGCCGCGCCGCGCGGCGGGCAACGGCAGCGTGATGCGCTGCTTGCCGGTGGCGCTGCGCTTCCACGACAACCTCGACAAACTAATGCGCGTCTCCACCCAGCAGGCCGCCGTCACCCACGCGGACGAGCGTTGTCTGTGGGGAGCGGCCGCCGTGAACCTGGCCGCGCGGGAGCTGCTGCACGGCAACATCTACTTCGTGGATGAGGTGCTGCATCGCATCGGCGACAAGGCGCCCCGCGTTCTCGTGCAGGCGATTCACCGCGTGCTCCGCGAACAGCAGGACGACCTGCCGATCAGGGTCGCTGGAGAGTCGGGATATGTCGTGCACTGCGTGGAGATCGCCTTCTGGTTCGCGACCCACGCTCGGACGCTCGAAGAGGCGCTGGTGTTCCTTGTTCAGGCGGGGGGAGACACCGACACCAACGCGGCGCTCGCCGGCGCGCTCTTGGGTGCCCGCGACGGGGAGTCCGGCATCCCGCCGCGCTGGCTCGAACACATCGTGGGCGCGCAGGGCATTCGCAGCCTCGCCGACAGCCTCATCGGTGCTGCGTGCTAGAGACCACAGCCGCGCTCGATTGCGCCACGGCTATTGCCGACGACTAGGATTTCGGGCGTACGTACCGCGCGATCCCGTCCATCACGCGCTTGTCCCAGAGCGCGATGAAGATCCAGCGGGTCGGGCCGCGGCCCCGCCAATTGAAGCGCAGCGTCTGGGCTCCGCGACCGTAGTTCCACTGCCACATCCCGTTCTTGACGGCGTTTGGGCGGCCGAGCCGGGCGGTCAGATCCTGTTTGAGCCGATCCACGAGCGGTACCCCGCCTGAGTCCCCAAATGAGACATACGCTACCTTCCCCTCCAGCACGTAGGCGTTGAGATAGAAAGACGCGCTGTCGGTCGGATCGCGGATGACGACGCCGCATTCCATCAGCTGCGCCGTCTTGCGGGAGGTGTTGCACACCAGCGGATCGGCGCCCGGCCGGGTCAGGGCCCGCGCCCTGGTGGCGAACTCCCGGTACGGGGGGGGGGGGGGGGGGGGGGGGGAGGACGGGGACACCTGTGCCGCGAGGGCGGCGGGCAGGGCCACGAGGTAGAAAAGATGAAGCCGAGGCAGGAGCATCGCCCACAATATAGAGCGTCCCCGCTCGACGTGAAACGAAACGGGCCCGGGGGAGCCCCGAGCCCGTTGCGGCCGCCGTGGAAGCGGTCGTTCAGACCTTGCGAACGTTCTGCGCCTGCAACCCCTTCGGCCCCTGCGCGACCTCGAACTCCACGTTGTCGCCCTCGGCGAGGCTGCGGAAGCCCTCGGCCTGGATCGCCGTGAAGTGGACGAACACATCCGGACCCGACTCCTGCGCGATAAAGCCAAAGCCCTTCGCGTCGTTAAACCACTTCACCTTACCCTTTGCCATACCGTTAAGACCTCTGCACTGAGGGGCCCTGCCCCGGATGAGAGCGACCCCTGATCACCGCGACCAGGGACGGGTCCAAACAAAAACCGCGAGACAAGTGGTCCTCGCGGAGCGCAGACAAACCGATGACGGTGTCACGTTATTGCTTGAACCGGGGAAAAACCTATGATTCGGCGCAAATCCTGTCAATAGTGTAACCATTCGGAAATGAAGTGCTTGCGGTGCTCTGTCGCGCCGTCCCACAGCATAACGACATTATCACGACAGTATACGAGCAGTTCCTGGCTCTTTCAGTGTTGGCGCCTACTTCCGCCATGACGGCCGGGCCGGTAACCTGTCTTGCCGCCACGCTGTCGGACCTTCGTCATTCGCTCGAGGACCCTGCATGACCACCCATGTTCTGTTCGCGCTCGCCGCCCTGCGAGTGTCGGCGCAACAGCCGGTAATGCCTCCCCCACCCACGCTTCCCCAGCCCATCGCCCGCGTCGTTGTGCGCCCGGCCGAGTTCGCGCTGAAGGTCGGCGACACGCTGCGCCTCACCGCCATGGCGTACGACTCTGCGGGGAAGGCGATGGCCGGCGTCACGATTCGCTGGTTCACGAGCGGCGGGTTCTTCGAGGGAAAGGTGGACTCCACGGGTTTGGTGAGCGCCGGCGCCACTGGCACGCTCAACGTTGCCGCGGTCGCTTCGCTCCAGGATCGCGTCAGCAAGCCCACGATCGGGCTCGCCCACATCAGCGTGCTCCCGCTCGCCCCCACCAGAGTGATGGTGTCACCCAGGCCGGCGCGGCTCCTGGCCGGTACCTCGCTCATGCTCGAGGCGGCTCCCTACGCGGCGAACAACGACCGGCGCTACGATCCGGTGACCTGGAAGTCGAGCCGGCCTGCCGTGGTCGAGGTGAACGCCTTCGGCCGCCTGAGCGCCCGGACGACTGGCACCGCTACCGTGTCGGCCGCGGCGGGGAGCGCGGTGGCAAGCTGGAGCGTGACGGTTGTCCCGAACTCCGTGTCCCGCGTCACGCTGGGGCCCGCGGATACCGCGGTGCGCACCGGCGACGTCGTGCGCTTCCGGTTCGCGGCGACCGATGCGGGGCGCCACGTAGTCGCCGACGCGCGGCCCGAGTGGGCGGTCGCTCCGGTGGGTGAGGGCGTCGCCACGGTGGACGGCAGCGGAGCGTTCGTCGCCGACCAACCCGGCACCTATCGCGTGGTGGCCGCCCTCGGCACCCGCAGCGCCGAGGCGTTCGTGCTGGTGTCGGCGCGCAACATCACGCGAGCCGTGACCATCGTCGGCCGGCTACCGCTCAAGGGCTTCGAGGCAGCCGAACTGTGGCTGCACCCCGACGGGAAGCACGCGTACATCTCGACCATCGGGGATCGGATCTACGCGATCGATGTCGCCGATCCGATGAAACCGAGCATCACCGATTCGGTGCTGGTGGATGCCCGCATCGTGAACGACCTGATGACCACCGAAGATGGCAAGTTCGGCGTGATGACCCGCGAGGGTGCCTCCACGCGCAAGAACGGCATCGTGATCCTCTCGTTCGCAGACCCGGCGCATCCCAAACCGATCGCCGAGTTCACCGAGACCGTGACGGGCGGCGTGCACAGCGCTTACATCTACCGCGGCTACGTCTACCTAACCGACGACGCCACCGGCTCGATGCGGGTGATCGACATTCGCGACCCCTACCATCCCAAGCAGGTGGCGCGCTGGCAGGTCGACCGGCCAGAGGCGGGCCGCACGCTGCACGACATCGATGTGCAAGACGGCCTGGCCACGCTGTCGTATTGGAATGACGGCCTCGTGATCCTCGACGTCGGCAACGGGATGAAGGGTGGGACGCCGGAGAACCCACAGCTCGTAGTCCAATTCAAGTACGACCTGAACGCTCTCTACAAGAAGGTGGAGCTGGCCGGGGGTCCGGGCTTCATCCGCGGCACCCACACCTCGTGGCGCCACGGCAGGTACGTCTTCGTCGGCGACGAGGTCTTCCCGGCACGACAGCAGGGCGGCGGCCCGGGCGTCATCGGCCTGGGGCGCGCTTATGGCCGACTGCACGTGATCGACATCTCCGATCTCACCGCACCGCGCGAGGTGGCCTGGTATGAGCCGACCGATGGCGGCGTACACAACGTCTGGGTCGCCGGCGACACCCTCTACCTGGGCGACTACCAGGGAGGCCTCCGGGTGCTCGACATCGCGGGCGAGCTGAAGGGCGACCTCCTCGCTCAGGGCCGCGAATACGCTCACGTGCATACCGGCGACGCTCAGGGCAACACCCCCAATACGGCCAATGCGTGGGGCGCCATTTACCGGGACGGCCTGATCTACGTGCCGGACATCAATAGTGGGCTCTGGATCGTACGGGTGGAGCCACCGCAAACAGTTATGCCATAAGGAGTTCCGATGCGTCTCAGTGTCGTGCTCGCGCTGCTGCAACAGCCGGCGGCGCCCGCGCAGGCCCCGTTCCCGATCGCCAAAGTCGTGGTGACGCCGCCTGCGGGCGAGATCCAGGTAGGCCAGACGGTCCGGCTCAGCGCCCAGGCGCTCGACTCCGCCGGCAAGCCTGTGGCCGGGTCCAAAGTCGCTTGGTTCGCCGGTGGCACCGAAGGCAGCGTGGATTCGACCGGGCTCGTGACGGGCGGCTATAGTGGCCACGTGCGGGTGTACGCCGTGGGGCTCGTCCCAGGACAGAACGGCCAGAAGGTTACCGAGGTGGTGATCACCGTCCTGCCGGAGCCGCCGGCCCGTGTGGTGGTCACGCCCGCGCCAGCGAAGCTCCTAGTCGGCACACATCTCACACTCGTCGGTACCGCCTACTCCAAGCACGAAGACGTGCGCCACGACCCGGTGACGTTCGTCTCGAGCAACCCGCGTGTCGCCGCCGTGACGCCGGATGGCGCAGTGCACGCGCTGGCGGCCGGGCGGGCCACCATCACGGCCGCGGCGGGACCCGCGACCGCGACCCTTCCCGTGCAGGTAGTCGCCAACACGATCGTCAAGCTGGCCGTCGAGCCTGCGGCGACGAGTGTGCGGACGGGGGACGTGGTACGATTCACGGCCCAGGCAAAGGACGCCGCCGGCAAGGCGGTGCGCGATGTGGCCGTGCAGTGGTCGCTCACGGCGGGGCCAGGTGTGGCGCAGCTCGACCCGCAGGGCGCATTCGTGGCCGAGCTCCCGGGGAGCTACACCGTCACCGCCTCTGTGGGCGCCCGCTCCTCGGACGCGGTAGTGCGGGTGGAGCAGCGCCGGGTGACCCGCGGGATCGAGGTGCGCGCGCACCTGCCGATCAAGTTCAGCAGCGCCGAAGTGTGGATGCACCCGTCGGGTAAGTGCGTCTATCTCACGACCATCGCCGACCGGGTGTACGTCATCGACGTCAGCGACTGGACGGCGCCGAAGATCGTGGATTCGATGCTCACGAACGCGCGCATCGTCAACGACATCATGACGACGGAGGACGGCAAGTATGGCGTCTTCTCGCGGGAGGGGGCATCGGACCGCAAGAACGGCATCGTTGTGTTCGACGCGCACGACCCATGTCATCCCAGAGCGATCGCCGAATACACGGAGACCGTCTCGGGCGGAGTGCACAGCTCCTACGTCTACCAGGGCCGCGCCTATATCACCGACGACGCTACGGGCTCGATGCGGGTGATCGACTTCCGCGACGCCACCCACCCGAGGGAAGTGGCGCGCTGGCAGGCACAGCAGACCGAGGCCGGCCGCTACCTCCACGATATCATGGTGAAGGACGGCCTCGCCTACCTCGCGTATTGGAACGACGGGCTGATCATCCTCGACGTGGGCAACGGAATCAAGGGTGGGAGCCCGGAGAATCCGCAGTTCGTGTCGCAATACAAGTACGACCTGAACGCCACGTACGCACGCGTGGAGCAGCTCTGGGGCCCGGGGTTCGTGCGGGGCACCCATACCGCCTGGCGCGAAGGGAAATACGTGTTCGTCGGGGACGAGGTGTACGCCGCGCGGCCCTACAAGGGCCTGACGGACGGCAACAACCTGACGTTCGGCCGCCTGCACGTGATCGATGTGTCGGATATCACCCACCCGATGGAAGTCGCCTGGTACGAACCAACCGACGGCGGCGTGCATAACGTCTGGGTCGTGGGCGACACCCTCTACCTCGGCAACTACCAGGGCGGAGCGCGCGTGCTCGACGTGTCCGGCGAGCTGAAAGGCGACCTACTGCGGCAGGGTCGTGAGATCAGCTGGATCCTGACCGCTGACTCGACCGGGCACCGGCCGCACACGCCGTTCGCCTGGGGGGCGGTAGTCCGCGACGGCAACATCCTCGTGCCGGATATCAATTCGGGGCTCTGGATCTTGAGATTGGAGCCGAAGTCGGAGGCGACGCCCTGACCCCAACTCGAACGGCGTGAGGGCGTAATAATGAAGAGGGGGTAGGGAAGGCGGCGAGGAGGCTAGGCCTTCTTCACCTACGCATCCCGACCGACAACGTCCGCCACACTGCGCGTATCCTGCCGACGAAGTCCGTCATGCTGACGAAATCCGTCATACAACACGCATTCGCTGAGGAAGTCCGATATGCTGTGCGCATCCTGCTGACGAAGTCCGTCATCCCGACGAAGGACGTCGGGGTGCGCACGCATTCTGCCGACAAAGTCCGTCATACTGCGCGCATCCTGCCGACGAAAGCCGTCATGCCGACGAAGTCGTGCATACTGCCTGCTGACGAAGTCCGTCATACTGGCCGCATCGAGCCGACGAAATCCGTCTTATGGCGTCACCGGTTCGGCAATCCGACCGCGGTCCGCCAACTCGCCACCGCCGCCTCGTACTTGCGCAGCAGATCGGTGAGCCGGTCCGCGACCTGACCGGGGCGGCGGGCGGCGGTACGTTCGCAGGTTGGCGCGTACGCGATCAGTGAGTCGATCTGCTGCGCCAGCTGCCGCGCCACAGTCCGGGTCGGCGGGTCGTAGGCCGTCGGCAACATCTGCGCGCGGCCGCTGGCCATGAACCCGCGCGCCGCGGCGCACAGACCGCCCAGGCGCCGACCGGCGGTCCGCTGCCTCAGACTGTCCCTCTCACTCAGCGTCCGCGACACGCGCTCAAGACCGTCCTTGAGCTGGGCGATGCCTCGGCTGACGTGCCGCAGCCCATTCGCGTAGCGCTCCTGGGCCGGTGTTGGTGGTGGTGGTGGTGGTGGCGGCGGCACGCTGTCCTTCCTGACGGTGTCAGGCCGCTGGGTGACTGTGTCCTGGGCTGCTGCCGGGGAGGGGCGGGCGGCGCTCAAGCACACCACGACAATCAGGATTGCTCCACTACGCATCACGCGTCCTCTGGTCCGAGTCTCTGGCTGTGGGTTATAATCCCAGGATGACGGTTCCCGCAACCTCCCGCATCGTCCGCACCTTCGAGGACAGGGCTGAAGCCTTGGCCCATTTCTTCGTGCGCGCGGGCGAAGCGCCTCGGGTCATCGCCTTCGACGACACCGTCGGCTGCCCGCTCGATCAGGCGCTCGCGGCGTTGGAATGGACGGCTGCGATCGGCATCCTGGCCGAAGACGACCTGGTCCACGCGGCGCAGGTTGGCACCGACGCAGCCGCCGTGGTGGTGGAGCGTCGTCAGGGGGCAGGGGAGGGGGGGAGCGGGGCGGCGGCGGCTGGGGGAGAGGGAGATCAGCGGGTGTACGTCTACTTCGGCCCGCGCATGGATGCGCCGCCGGCGGACCCCTACGAGGGTACGCTGCTCTACGACGAGCCAGGCGTGCGCGCGTATATCTTCGCCCAGCGCGTGCACGCCGTCGCGCACTTCCTGCGCGCCACGCAGGGCATGGGGGCCGTGCTGTCTCTGCTGGGACGCCGCGCGCCGGAGCTGCGGCACATCCGCCGCTGGATGCAGGCGCTGTTCGCCGAGCCCGGGGCGGCAGCCGCCACGCAGTTGCTCGCTGGCTGGTTCGCCACAGGGGGTGCCGGGTGCCTCTTCCTCCCCACTCAACCTGGCGGACCCTACACCTACCACGAAGTGGCTATCGACTCCTGAGGTCTCGCACCCTCGTCGCCCTCTCCACAATGTGGAGAGGGGGTGTGGGAGTGTGCGGTCATGTGGATTCACAACTCCACATCGTGTGGATGGGCTGCGGAAGGGAAGACGGCGGCGTCGGTTAGCATCCACAGTCCGTGCACATTGATGTGAGCTAACCCGAAGAAACATCGGCACTTGCGCGGTTTTCCCATGGGCGTATATTGCTCCCACGCGTCTTGAAGGGAAGGGTTGGGGCTAACGCTCTGGCAACGCCTTCAAGACGGGCTCGAGCGGAAATTCCGGGGAGGGCGCCGACGCAACCAAGGGCTCAGGCGCCTGCTGATCCGGGAGAGTCTCTCCGGCTCGGGCAGATGGGGCCAGTCGCGTGCTCCATCCGCGTCGATTTGGTGCCTCGATGCGCAGTGCGGAAGGTCGGTCCGCGACCCGATCTGACCCGCAGCACTCACATCGGTGAACCTTGCGGCCTGGCCAGGCTGCTTGGGGATGGAAGCCGGAGCTCCTGTCTGCCCTACCGAGCGACGCAACAGTCAACCGGCGGCGGCGGGAAGAAGAACGGTGGGAGGAATCCCCCGGCTCCGGGTAGCCGGTGTGCGAAGCCCCCGGGCGGCCTATCGTGCCGTCCCGGGGGCTTCGGCTTTCCCTGACCCCCCCTCCCGGGTAGCTTTGACCTCCTTGGCACGGGTTTCTCCTTGTAACGGAGTCGGCATGCGTATTGCGTTGGTGACGGAGTTCTACTACCCACACTTGGGTGGCGTCACAGAGCACGTGCACAACCTGGCGCTGGAATTCAGCAACCGGGGGCACGAGGTCACAGTCGTGACGGCGAACATGGCCGGTCAGGGTAGGGATCCGGAGTTCGTGAGGCGAGTGGGTACCAGCCGGATCGTCTACAGCAACGGCTCGTTCGCCCGCGTCACCACCGGGTGGGGGCTCGCGCGCCGGGTCCGGGACCTGCTGCGGGAGCGCCGCATCGACATCGTCCACGTCCAGGACGTGATCGCGCCGACGCTGGGTCTCCTGGCGTCCTCCGCCGCGTGGCGGCTCGGCCTTCCCGTCGTCGCCACCTCCCACACCTGGTTCACCCGCTCCCTCGCCTACCGTTTCTTCCGCCCGTTGCTGCAGCGCCGCCTCGACCGGGTCGCCGCGCGCATCGCCGTCAGCGAACCTGTGGTGCGGGCAATGTCCATGTACTTTCGCGCCGACTGGGAGATCATCCCCAACGGCGTCAACGTGGGGTACTTCCACCCCAACGGCCGTCGCCCGAGCGACTATCTCGTCCGTGGTCCCCGGCTGCTCTTCCTGGGCCGCCTCGACCCGCGCAACGGGCTCGACACCGTCCTGACGGCGATGCCGCTGATCCTGGCGCGTTACCCCGATACCCGGTTGGTCGTCGTGGGCGACGGGCCGCTGCGGGCGCACTACGAGCGCCGGGCGCAGCCACTGGGATCGAGCGTCCAGTTCGTAGGCCAGATCAACGACGAGCGGCCCGAGTTCTACGGCACGGCGGACCTCTATCTGTGTCCCACGACCAAGGCCTCCTTCGGCATCACGTTGTTGGAAGCGATGGCGTGCGGCACGCCGATGATCGTCTCTGACATCACCGGGTTCCGGGAGCTGATCGCCGGGGGCGGGGAGGCCGTCCTGGTACCCAAGGATGACCCCGCCGCCTGGGCCCGGGCGGCCGTGAAGCTGATGGGCGATCCTGACAGGCGCGAGGCGATGTCCGCCGCCGGGCTAGCCAAAGCGGCACGCTTCGCTTGGCCGCGCGTCGCCGACCGTGTGCTTGCCGTCTACGAGCGCGTGACGCGGTGATCGATGTGCTGCTCGCCGGGGCGGGTGGGGCCGCCCTCGGCGCCCTCGCGACCGGCGTGTACTATCCGAACAGCTGGCTCTTCGGCCGCGCGATCGGCTGGGGTTCGCGGGGTCTCTATCTCACCTTCGACGACGGGCCCAACCCCGTCGCCACCGAGGCCATTCTCGACACCCTCGCTGCCGAGGGCGTGCCGGCCGCCTTCTTCATGGTGGGGGAGCACGTGCGGCGCTTCCCGGCGACCGCTCGTCGCGTGGCGAGGGCTGGCCACGAGATCGGCAACCACACCCAGCACCACGTAAAGCTTCATACGCTGGGTCCAGCGCGGATTCGCGACGAGTTGGAGCGCGCCCACGCGACCATCGCCGAGACCACCGGCCGCTTGCCTCGCAGCTTCCGCGCACCCCACGGCTACCGCAATCCGTTCGTCGCGTCGGCCGTGCGCCGACTCGGGTACACACTTTTCGGCTGGAGCTTCGGCGTCTGGGACTCCGACCGGCCACCTGCTGAGGAGATCCGCCGTCGCGTTCGGGCAAAACGCGCCCCTGGCGCCATCGTGCTCCTGCACGACGGGGACGGCTACGACCCGGCGGGGGACCGCCGTCCCACGGCGGAGGCCTTGCCAGGGATTATCCGTGATGCCCGCGCGGCGGGCTATGAGTTTCGGTCGCTGGCGGAGCTTGTGGCGTGAAGCGCTGGATGTGGTGGCTGCTAGGGCTCGCCGGGGTGGCGCTGGCGCTGCGCGTCGTGCTGCACTTCCCCTGGCGCGATACGGGAGCGGCGCTGGTTGGCGTGAACGGTTGGCTGCTCCTCGCCGCCCTCGTCGTGAACCTCGTCTCGCCGGTCGCTAAGGCGTGGGGCTGGCACGTGCTGCTCGGCGCCGTCGCGCCCAACCGCTGGTGGGTGGCCCAGGAGGCGAACCTGGTCGGCACCGCGGTAAACATCGTGGGGGTGGGGGTGAGCGGCGAGGCGGCGCGCGTTTCGCTCCTGGTGCGACGCGACCACGTTCCGATGCGGGCCGCCGTGCTCTCGGTGGTGGGCGCGCGCGTCGTCGAAGCCCTCGGCCTGGGGCTGTTCGTGGTACTGGCACCCCTGGCGCTTGACCTACCGCCGGCCTTGCGCGGCCTGCAAATGGGCGGCGGCGCGCTGCTGCTCACGATCGTGGTAATGGCGCGGTTCCGCGTCTGGGGCCGGCTGGTCGCCCGCCTACCTCGCTCCCTGCGCTCGAGCGCCATGGAGCTTGCCCAGATGGGATGGGGGGGCCGCCTCATCGTCCCGACGGCCCTCGCGATGGTGAACTGGGTCGCGCAGTGGGGCTGCTACTATCTCGTGCTGCGCGCTGCGCACATCGACGCGCCACCGGCGGCCGCGTTCACGGCGCTGATCGCCGTCAATCTCGGCGGCATCGTTCGCTTCACGCCCGCCAACGTCGGCGTGACGCAGGCCGCGATGGCCGGCGCGCTGCTGCCGTTCGGCGTCGCCGCCGAACAGGGTGTGGCTGCGGGACTTGCCCTACAGGGGATCCAGGTCCTGCCGATCCTCGCCTTCGGGCTTGCGATTGCCGGGCGCTCTGGGCTGAAGCGGCTCTTGGCCGAAGAGCACGACCTGGCCCAGGCGGCCTGAGTCGAGCTGCCGCACTGCGGCGCGAGCGCAAGACGGTTCCCTCGTCTTCGCTGAGCGCGCGAGCTCTGAGGCCTTTCCCACCCTAGGGCCCTGGGCGGAGCCGGGGTAGGTCCGTCTCCCGGTCGTGCTCTTTGTGGAACGGGCGGCGCGGCCCGCGAATCGGCAGCAGGTGAGCGATCGAGTTGGCGTAGTACTCGAGGAGCGGCCGGCCGCGCGGCAACACCACTAGCGTCTCCCCGTCCATCACCACCAACCGCCGCAGCCGCAGCATGCGCCACGCCCGGTCCCAGATATCGAGGATCCGGGCCCCGCCGCGTACCACCTTGGCGTTCACCGCTCGCAGGCGGTCGCGCAGCTCGTCCATCCGCTCGAGCAGGGCTGGCCGGGGGATCGCCGTCTGCTCAAAGGAGAGTAAGGCTGCCGCTGCGAGAGGGACGGGGGTGACCGGGATGATCGCGCCGATGCGATCCAGCAGCTCCCGCGCCAGGCGCTCGAGCGCAGGCAACCGGCGCTCTCGCGGCCAATCCAGCACTCCCTGCGGCGCCTCGCGCAGCCAGCCGCGGAGCGAGAGCGGTGTCCCGAAGTTCACGGCCGCACGGCCGTAGCGCTGCAGCCGCCCCGTGAGCAGCCGCAGGGTGTTGCCGGTCAGGTAGCTCGCGACCGTCGTGAGCTGGGCCAGGCGTCCGGGCCGGTCGCGCTCGTGCAGGAGCTCGCGGATCAGCGAACGGTCTTCCAACACCCGGTCGTAGTTGATCGCCACGGGGACGAACCAGATGTCCCGCGTGAACGCCGGATCGAGCACGGTGCGGCAGAGGTAGTCGAGCAGGCCGAGCTTCGGCGGGCGCAGCCGGCCGTCACGCGTGAGGCCGCCCTCGAGGAAGATGCCCTGCGTTACGCGGTTGCGAGTGATGAGCTGGATGTACCGCTCGAGCACGGCGTGATACAGCGGCTCGCGGAAGCGGCGTCGCACGAAGTAGGCGCCGAAGGATTTGAAGACGTATTCGAGGGGCCAGGCACGGGCCCACTCGCCCACCGCGTAGCTCAGGTGCACCCCGCGGGCCAACACGTAGGCGACCACGACATAGTCAGCGTTGGAGCGGTGGTTCATCAGATACACGACGACGTCCTGCTTCGGAAGGGCCTCGAGCGCCGCTACGTCCTGATAATCGACGCTGACCTTGTAGAGCAGGTTGACGAGCAGCTTGGCGAGGTTGTAGCCGATCTTGTAGTAGGACAGGACGTTGAGATACGGCACGATCTCGTCCACGTAGGCGACGACGCGGCGTCGGACGGCGGCCTCCGAGAGCGCGTGCGAGCGGGCGTGGGCGGAGACGGCCGCTGCGACTATCGGATCGCGCGATAGGGCGTCTTTGACGAGCCGGCGGTCCTGCAGCTGGTAGCGGACGAGGTGGGTGCGGAAGTCGTGGAGTGAGCGCAGCGCGGCGCGGCGCAAGCGCGCCCGAAGCGCGGCGGTGGCGGCGCGCGTAAGCCAGAGCCCGATTCCGGCGGCCAACAGCGCGGCGAGCCCGAGCGCGATCCAGTCGCGCTCACGCGACAGTCTTGCCCTCCCGCTTCAGCTGCGCGTAGCCCATTCCCTTGAGGCGGACGATCCGCATGGCCATCGGTGGGTGCGTCGCGAGCAGGTCGCCGAGGAAGCCCTCGTGATTGGTGAAGTGCCGGGCGAGCGGGTCGCAGATGCAGAGGTGCGCGGTGCCGCGACTGATCACGGTCGAGGGCGTCTCGGCGGCCTCGATCTTCTGCAGCGCGCTGGCGAGCGCGAGCGGATTGCGGGTGAATTGCGCGCCCATTGCGTCGGCGAGATACTCACGCTTGCGGTTCACGGCGATCACTAGCAGCTGCGTCACGATGGGTGCGAAGATCCAGGAGATGATCCACACCTCCTCCCCCGCCGAACCGCAGGCCACCGCGCATCACGCGACTAGTGCCGTCGTGCAGCAGTGCGACCGCCCCGACGAGGGCCGCCAGCATCGTCATCAGGCGCACGTCGAAGTTCTTGATGTGCCCGAGCTCGTGCCCCACGACCCCCTGCAGCTCGTCGCGGGAGCAGAGGTCGAGGATCCCCTGGGTCACGGCCACGTGGGCGTGGAGGGGGTCCGTGCCGGTGGCGAAGGCGTTGGGATCGGGGTCGGGGACGATCCAGATGCGCGGCCGCGGCACGCCCGCGGCGATGGCCATCTCCTCGACCACGTTGACGAGCTGTTGCTGTTTGTCGTCCGCCGGGGTGATCACCTCCCACGCGCCGGTGGACCACAACACCTTCTCCGGCCCGGTCTTGTAGGCGTACCAGGCGAGGCCGGCCGCGATCGCGGTCAGCAGGAGGCCGAACCAGGGGAAGACGTGGTGGTAGGCCTGGGGCGGCCCGTCGGCGGTGGCGAGATACGCGATATAGTCGCCGCCGAACCCCAGCCACGCGAAGAACAGAATGAAGCCGGTCACCAGCCAGGTGGTGCGCCGGCGATTGGCTGCCTGCTGCTCAAACAGATTCAGGGTGGTGTCGTCGCTCACGCCTTGGGCTTCATCGAGAGGTCGACCTGAGGCACCGCCCGGTCGGCCTGGTCCTCGGTCTCCCACAGCTCCGCCGTCTGGGCCTTGGCCAGGCCCGCGACCAGCGTGGTCGGGAACTGCTGCTGTTTGGTGTTGTACTGTGTCGCCGTGTCGTTGTACAGCTGGCGGGCGAACGCGATGCGGTTCTCAGTGGACGTGAGCTCCTCCTGCAGCTGCCCGATGTTGCCGGTCGCTTTGAGCTGCGGGTACTGCTCCACCACCACCATGAGCCGCGAAAGGGCTCCTGACAGGGCATTCTCGGCTTGGCTGACCTGCTTCATGGCTTCGGGTCCGGGTGCCCCAGCGTTGATCTTCACCGCCTGGTTGCGCGCCTGGATGACGGCTTCGAGCGTCGACTTCTCGAAGTCCATCGCGCCCTTGACCGCGTTCACGAGGTTCGGAATCAAGTCGTGCCGCCGCTTGAGCTGGACGTCGATCTGTTTGAAGGCGTTCAGTGTCTGGTTCTTGAGGGAGATTAGCCCGTTGTACGCGCCGATCATCCAAATCACGATGACGGCGACCAGAATCAGCAGGATCACAGAGCCCATCGGTGCTCCGGGTTGAGGGGAAGGCGGAGGACCTTACGCCGGCAGATGCGGCAGCAGTTTCGCGAGCGCCTGTCGGATGACTTCGGCGACGCCCGCCTCCTCGGGCCCCACGCGGGCGAGCGGATGGTCGGCGTCGACGTGCAGCTCCACGCCGTGGGCTACCGGAATGCGTCGCCACGTGGACGGCCCGCTGCTGTCTTTGGTGGCGTCGCGGGCCAGCCAGCCGGTCAGCGCGCGGCCCGAGCGGCCGCGCGGCATACCTTGGGCGCCGCGCAGCGGCAGCCGGTCGGGCAAGGGGAGCGAGGCGCCCAGGGTCTGCGCCGCGCGCCGCTCCAGCACGTCGCCCGTCTGCTCCTGCATGTCCTTCGTGATCGCGGAGAGTGTGGCGCCCTCCATCTGCCGCAGCTTAATCCACAAGAGCTGGAGGAAGTGCCGGTACGAATAGGTCGCGGCGGTGCCGCGTCCCTCTGGCGGGCTCACCAGTCCCTTGGTGACATAGAAGCGGATCGTCCGCTCGCTCGGCTGAGCCCGCGCGGCAGCGTTGATCGGCGTCACCGCCGACGCGTCGAGGATCGCGCCGACAAGGACGGCGAGGTCACGCAGGTTCCACGGCGCCAGATTCCGGTATTCCCGCAGGACGTGCAACGGCTCGTGCTGGGGCGCGCCCGTCATGACTCAGCCGTTCCCCGCCTGCTCTCCCCGCCACCGGAGCACCGACGCGATCCAGCCCGTGATCTGCCGCAAGTCGAACGGCTTGCGGATCAGTGGGCAGGGATTGTGCGCCAGCCAGGCGGACACTTCCTGGGCCTCCGCGTCCCCGGTCATGATCGCAATCCGGCCGGTGAGCGCGGGCCAGCGGGCCAAGACGGCGAGGTAGAGGGAAAGGCCCGACATCGTCGGTAGATGGATGTCGAGCAGCATGGCGTCGGGTTGTTCGCTCCCCAGGAGTTCGTAGGCCGCCTCAGCGGAAGCGGCGGTCAGCACGCGGAACCCATCGCGCGCCAGCGCGCGCTCTAGCACACGCCGCAGCGGCGCTTCGTCGTCCACCACTAGCACGGTGACGACGGGATGCTTTGTCCCTGACGCACTAACCCCGCTCACTAGGCGACCCCCAGAGACACCCGCAGCGATGCCTGCGGCTGAAGGAAGCGCCGCACGACCACCTCGAGCGCTTCTACCGGCGCCAGCGAGAGGCGCATCTCTCCTGCAGTGAGGCCCAGATACGTCCGGGCGTGCTGCTGCAGCGTCTTCACTTGCATGTACCCTAGCCGCTGGGCCACGTCTTCGATCGTGAAGCCCGGGTCCTGTAGCAGCCGGTGGGCGTAGAGGACGCGCGCCGCGGCGAGGAATTGTCGTGGGCTCGGCAGGCCGACGCGGCTGAACCAACGCTCGCAGGTCCGCCGGTCCACCCGCGCGCGGGCAGCCAGGTGCTGTACGGTCTGGACCTGGCCGGGTGCGCGCAGTGCTTCCTCCAGTACCCAGCGCAGCTCGGTGGGCAGCGGAGCGAGGTGGCTGCTCAGCTGGTCGAGCAGCTGCCGCGACGCGGCGCTGGCGGATTCCGCTTCGAGCACCTGGCGCAGCCGGGTCGGGTGGTCGTCGAATCGCGAGAAGACGACGTGCCGGATGCCGCACTGGCCGAGCACTAGGAGCACGCTCGCGAGCTGCGGGGTCAGCGACGTGTACAGGATCAGGGGGAGCGACGGGAACAGCAGCCGCAGCCGCTCGATCTCCAGCGCGCGGGCTTCGCCCGAGAGCAGCGGGTCCACGACAGCGATCTCGACGGGCCGGCTGCGGATGACCGCGAGGGACTCCCCCCAGTTGGATGCGTGCACGAAGGTGAACCGCGCCGCCGCAGAGCGGCGCAGCCGTTGGAGCTGCACGTCGGGGATCGCTGCTAGTACGAGCATGAATGTCGCAAAAGCGCCCTATGATGCCGCAAAATCGCCCTAATGCACGCCCTATCGCGTGCTCATGTTGTGACGTCCCTGACAGCAGACCATTCCACAGCTTCGCCTCGGAGGCACCATGCCCCGCCGCATCCGTCTCGTCTTCAGCCTATTGTTCGTCGCTGTTGCTCTCTCCGCCGCCGCATGCGCCGACAGCACCGCGCCTAGGCCGAGCTGCGATACGAGCTCTCAGAATACGTGCCTGCAGCACTAAACGGCTGACTCCGCGAGGTGAGCGAGGGAAGCCGACACTTCCCTCACTGCCTCGCTGCGCAAGAAGGGCTCCGTGACTGCCCGAGCGCCGGCTTTCACTTCGGCCTCGCAGTCGCGGAGCCCGTTCTTGATGCGCTCGATCTTGAACTCGAGCGCGTGCAGCCGGTGTTGACTAGCTATCGCCAACGCCTCTTCCATCAGCCGTCCCGCATTACGAAATAGCCCGAAGCGCGCCAACCCGATCCCGGCTTTGAGGAGGAAGTCTGCGCGGATATTCGGCGCCATCGTGTCGAGCTTCGCTGAGCACTTTTCCCGCCAGCGCTCAAACCCTACGCGGTCGCGACGGTATGAGGCGCAGTGCATCAGCTCGACGAGTGTGTTGTTCACGTTGTCCGCGCTCGTCTCGCGCCGAACGACCTCGAGCAGAGCGTGCTCGGCACTGTCGACGTGACCCAGAGTCAACAGTGTGAGCCCGAGGTCTTGGAGCGTCCGAAGGCGGGAAGACTGGTCCTCATAGAGCTCGAAAGCGCGCCAGAAATGAGGGACGGCCTCGTCGGCTTGTCCTCTGCTGTTGAGGGCAGAACCAAGGCCGTGCTCTGCACGCGCCTCCGCCTCTTGATGGCCACCCGCGCGCGCGTCTTCGAGAATCTCCCAGTACGTTCACGTGCCCCAGCCGGCTGAGCAGCGCCGAGAACCCGTCGCCGGCCTCGCGCGCGAGCCGACCGCCTTCGGCATACGCCGCCTCGGCCTCCTCCCAGCGCATCACCTTGCGGCGCACCCGGCCCAGCCGCAGCTGCGCCGCGATCCGGTCCGTCATGCTCAGCCGTGTGTCCCCGATCCGCAGCATCGTGAGTACGACGTCGGCCGCCTCATCGTAGTGTCCGTCATCCTCGAGCGCGTGTGCGTAGGCCATCAGACCGGGCGCGAGCATCCGCACGTCGGCTTTGAGCTGAACATCGCGTGCGGTGCGCACTAGCCCCTGAAGGTGCGCCGCTTCCGGGATCCCCAGGCCCAGCTCGCGGCAATAACGCTCCGTGGCCGCCCATTGGTAGCGGAACGCGTCCGCAGTCACGGGCGGCTCGTGATCCTCCGCCAGGAGGTCCAGGAGGCGCAGCACCAGGAATGCTCCCTGGCCCAGGCGCACCATCGGAGTGGTCGACGGGTGCAGCTCCGCTCGTTCCAGAAACACGGCATGTGGCATGCTCGTCGGACGCGTGACGGCGTCAGGCATCTGATCATTTCTCCCGTTTCGGCCCCTGAGCAGGCCTCGACTGCCTGCTGCAGGCAGTAGCTGTGCCTCAACCGCAACGTCCTCAGGCACTTCAACATAGCGTTTCCGAGCCAGGCGCGTTAGACCGCAAAAGCTGCGCTTTCTGGCTTTCCACCGCACGAGATTAGTGACGCTGCAGAGCTGGCGGGGGCTTTTTTGGACCCCATCCCGCGCGCCTTTGCCCTCGCCGTTTTCGCACCTGCGCCACGGGACCTCACGGCTCGGGCGCCTGAAGCACTGGTAGCCTGCAACCCTTTTGGTGGGGTTCGCATCTAAGCGAAACAATCGTCCGTGGGCAAGCGTACTCAGCCCAGGACTAGAGATAGATTGGTCGCGGCCGGAGTGTGACGGCCACTTCGCCCGACCGCCAACCCGGGGAGTTTTCGGCCCCGGGTTTGGTTTTTTGCTAGGCCGGTCCGCCCCCGCCCTCGTCGAGGTAGATCAAGGTGCCGCGCCGGGCCACGACGCTGGAGAGCGCCTCGAATACTTTTGGGTCGAGTACGCTGCCTGAGAGTTGGCTCATGCGCTCGACCGCCTGTTCCGGGGTGAGCTTCTCCTGGTAGGGGCGCGAGCTGCTGAGGGCGTCGTAGACCTCGGCGGCGCCGATGATGCGCGCGCCGATGGGGATCTCCTCCGCCCGCAGGCCCTCCGGGTACCCCGTGCCGTCCCAGCGCTCGTGGTGGTGACGCACGGCCCCGATGATCGGGCCGAGGTGGCTTAAGGGCGTAAGGATCTGGTAGCCGATGATTACGTGCTGCTTGATGTGCTCGTACTCCTCGGGCGTGAGCGGACCCTGCTTCTCCATGACCGACTCACGCGTGCCGATCTTCCCGATGTCGTGGAGCCGACCGGCTACCCGTACCTGTTCGACTTCCTCGTCGGAGAGCCCGTACTGGCTGGCGACGGTAGCCGAGAGGTCGGCCACACGGGCGGAGTGGCCCCGCAGATAGGGGTCCTTCGCCTCCAGGGCGTTGATCAGCGCTTCGAGGGTCGCCACCGAGATGCGCTCCAGCTTATTCCGCTCGCGCTGCAACTCAGCGGTCCGCGTGGTGACTTCTTCCTTAAGCCACTGGTTCAGCTGCCGGTTCTCGAGCAGCATCTCGCGCCGCTTGAGCGCGCGCTGCACCGCACGTCCGAGGTCGGCGAGCTCGATCGGTTTGGTGAGGTAATCCATGGCGCCGCGCTGCATGCACAAGGCGGCGCTGGTCGCGTCGTTGATCGCCGTGAGCATGAGGATGGCGAGGTCGGGCTCGACTTCCAGGGCCAGGGGCACCAGGTCGACTCCGCTGGTGCCGGGCATCCGGATGTCGCATAGCATCAGCGCCACTTTGTGGCGCCTGAGCTGCTGCAACGCCTCCTCCCCCGATGCCGCGGCGTACACCTCGAACTGCTGCTGGGCGAGGAACTTCTTTAGGGCGTTGCGAATGGGCTCCTCGTCGTCCACTACCAGCACGGACACGGGACCCGAGGTATCGACCACGCGGTACTCCTTGCCTACCTGCCGGGAAAATGGCGCTCCCCAGCGGGTCTGGATAGTCCCGGCGCGCCGGCCGGGGGGGCGCCGCAGTGCGGGTTTACCCCGCCGCCAGAAAGACGAGATTCCCCGGCGCCGGCACCAGGCCAGCGCGGTGCGCCCGCGTGAGCAACTCGGTGACCGCCTGCCGGCCGGTAACACCATAGTCGACGGTGTAGGCGTTGACATACATGCTGACGAATCGGTCGGTCTGCGCCGCGTCGAGGCCGCGGCTGAAGCGCTGGGCATGTTGCAGCGCTTCTGGCCGGTGGGCGAGGCCGTAGACGATGCTCGCCTTCAGATCGCCGGCGATGGCTGGCAGCAGCTCCGGGCCGAGATCGCGGCGCACCACGTTGCCCCCGAGCGGCAGGGGCAGCCTCGTCTCGCCGCGCCACCATTCTCCCATGTCCGCCCACAGATGCAGCCCGCGCTCAGCGAACGTGAGCTGACCCTCGTGGATCAGCACGCCGGCGTCGGCGCGGCCGGACGCGACGTAGTCCTCGATCTGATCGAACGGCACGACCACGGGCCGCACCTGCGGCTGGTAGAGCTGCAGGGCGAGCCAGGCAGTCGTGAGCGTGCCGGGAATCGCCACGGTGCGGCCGGCCAGCGCGGCGCGTGTTTCGCTGGCGGAAAGCGGGGCGGGAGTGCGCGCCACGACGCGAGGCCCGTAGCCATCCCCGATGCTCGCGCCGTGCGCCAGCAGTGCGTAGCGGTCGGCGAGATGCGCGTAGGCGTGGATTGAGACGGCGGTCACCTCCAGCTCCCCCGCGAGCGCGCGCTGATTGAGGCTTTCAATGTCCGCCAGTTCGTGGACGTAGCGGCGCTCGCCGGTGTCGATCCGCCCTTCGGCCATCGCCCAGAACATGAATGCGTCGTCGGCGTCAGGACTGTGGGCCAGATGGATCGTGCGCGAGCCGGGGGCGGGGGGGGGAGGGGGGGGGGATCGCGGAACTCGGAAAGCGGAACCGGTCACTTCGAAGACCCCACCGCGCGCACCGCGGCCGTGTGAAACGCGTCCAGGGTGCCTGCGTGCTCGGCGTACTCGGGGCGCTGCCGGGAGCGCTCGGTAGTCTCGTGTCTGAGGAAGTCAGCGAATGCGCGCCGCGCCCCCTGGCGATTGGTCTGCTGCTCGTAGGCTTGTCCGCGAAGGACAAAGCCGTATAGGTGGGTCGGCACCTGGCTTAGGATCGTATCGGCCTGCGCCAGCGCTCCAGCGGCCTCGCCGGCGGCCAGATCGAGCAGGCCGATGTCGTAATGGGCGTCTAGATCCCGGGCAGGGAGCTGCTGGTAGGCGCCAAGAGCCATTGGGAAGAAGAACTGGACGCTGTCCCGTTTCCCAGCCTCGGCGAGCGCCATCACCCGGTCGAATAAGCGTCGGGCCCGCTCCTCGGGCGACATCTGGCTGATATCGGGAGCGGGGAGGATGGAACGGGGAGCAGCGCCCTGTGCCGTTTCGCTCCCTCCGCCCTCCGCCGCTCCCCCGCCTGCCGCGTCTACCCGCTGTCCACCGACCCGCAGAATCAGTAAGGTGAGCAGGACGCCAATACCAGCTCCCCCAACTCCCCACGGCAGGCCGACCTGCCAGCCCGCGCCCGGAAGTGGGGAGGGCTGGGTGACGGGAGAGGAAACAGCGTCCACGCGGGCGCCGCACTTATGGCAGAATTTGGCGGTGGCCGCGAGCGCGGTACCGCAGCTGGAGCAGGGCATGCGTCGGGAATCTAACTGGCAGTATTACCACGTGGAGCGTAAGCTAGAGTCATGGGCATCGCGTTTCCCGGCCACGAGCGCTCCAAGCATATGGGGCAGCTCAATCGCGGCGACGATCACTGGGATGTTTATGTCGAGGTCCAGCCCGATGGCGAGATCGCCGCGGTGCGAGGACGGATGCACTTCGTGGATCGGGACCGGCACCGCATGACCGGCTGGGTGTTTTTGGAGCGGCAGGAACGGGACATCCAGGAGCGTTTCGGGGAGTTTTCGGCCGTGGAGCTGTGGCACTTCCTTGAGGCGCTGGAAGGTTGAGCGTTCTGTCGCGCTAGTTCTGCACAAATTGCAAGATTTCCACATCAAACAAACAGTTATAGGCCTTCCCCCTGCCCGAAGCGATAATTATTCTGCATATGGTGCACGATTTTCTTGACACTCGTATATGACCCAGGTACCTTCCCGAATGCCTGCTCTTGCCTACCGTTTGCTCTCTCCCCCCTAGCAGCGATCGATCGTTGTCGAACCGCAACCGTGAGGAGATCCCGCTTATGACCGCGACGTTGGAGCCCACGCCTGCCACGAAGGGCGCGCGGGCCGGCACCGCCCCGGCCGATGTGATTCGCCGCGCCAAGGAGGCCGGCGTGCAGATGGTGGACGTGAAATTCTGCGACCTGCCCGGAACGTGGCAGCACTTCTCGATGCCGTTGAATCAACTCGCCGAGAGTGTGTTTGCCGAAGGGATCGGGTTCGACGGCTCGTCGATCCGCGGCTTTCAGGCCATCAACGAGAGCGACATGCTGCTCTTCCCGGATCCGACGACCGCGTTCGTCGATCCCTGCCTGCAGGTGCCGACGTTGTCCCTGACCTGCGACGTGATCGATCCGGTGACGGGCGAGCCGTATAGCCGCGATCCACGTTACGTCGCGCGCAAGGCGGAGCAGTATCTCGTGAAGAGCGGGATCGCGACGACGGCGTACTACGGGCCCGAAGCGGAGTTCTACATTTTCAATTCAGCGCGCTTCGACCAGAATGCCCACGAGGGCTACTACCACATCGACTCCGAGGAGGGGATCTGGAACTCGGGGGCGAACGGTACGCCGAACCTCGGGCACCGGCCCCGGCACAAGGAGGGCTACTTCCCCGTGCCGCCGGTGGACCGGCTGCAAGACCTGCGCTCGAAGATCGTGCTGGCGATGCTCGCCTCGGGGATCGAGGTCGAGGTCCATCACCATGAGGTGGGCACGGCGGGGCAGACCGAGATCGATATGCGGTTCCAGACGCTCACGCACATGGCCGACCAGATGATGAAGTACAAGTACGTCGTCAAGAACGTCTGCTACCAGCACGGCTACACGGCGACGTTCATGCCCAAGCCGCTGTTTGGCGATAACGGCTCGGGGATGCACGTGCACATGAGCCTGTGGAAGGACGACAAGAATCTGTTCTTCGACCCCAAAGGCTACGCGCTGATTTCGGATACGGCGCGGTGGTACATCGGTGGGCTGATCAAACACGCGGCGGCGTTGCTGGCGTTTGCCGCGCCGACGACCAATAGCTACCGGCGGCTGGTCCCGGGCTACGAGGCCCCGATCAACCTGATCTACTCGCAGCGGAACCGCTCGGCGATCTGTCGCATCCCGGTGTACTCGAAGTCTGCGAAGTCGAAGCGGATTGAGTTCCGGGCGCCCGATCCCGCATGCAACCCGTACCTGACGTTCGCCGCGCTGCTCATGGCTGGCCTCGACGGCATCAAGAACAAGATCGAGCCGCCGAAGCCGATGGACGTGGACCTGTACGACTTGGAGCCCGAGGAGCGCAAGCACGTCAAGAACACTCCCGGGAGTCTGGCCGAGTCGCTCGCCGCGCTCGAGGCGGATCACGACTTCCTGCTGGGGGGCGAGGTGTTCACGCCCGACGTGATCGACACCTGGCTGGCGTACAAGCGGAGCAAGGAGATCGACCCGGTGGCGCTACGGCCGCATCCCTACGAGTTCTTCCTGTACTACGACGTCTGAGTCAGACCGCTGGGCTAAGCGGCTAAGGGGCGATGCGGCCAGCCCCCTAGCCACTTAGCCCTCTAGCCCCCAGCCATCTCGCCCCCCTCCCCCTCCCTCCCCCCCCCTCCTTCCCCCTCGTCCCATGCCTGAGAAGACCAGCAGCGCGGCAACCCGCGACATCCTGGGCGAGTTGAAACAGCGCCAGGTCCGCTTCCTGCTGCTGCAGTTTACGGACCTGCTTGGCGTCAACAAGGCGGTCGAGGTGCCGCCGTCCCAGTTCGAGCGCGCCTTGGCCGGCGAGGTGGTCTTCGACGGATCGGCGCTCGAGGGGTTCGCGCGCGTGGAGGAAGCCGACGCACTGCTCGTCCCTGATCTCGACACGTTCCGGGTGTTTCCCTGGGCCGCCGGTGCAGCGGGAGAGCAGGGTGACGGTGGGGGGGGAGGGGGAGGGGGAGGGGGAGGGCTGGCGGGCGGCGGAGGGGTGGCGCGGCTGATTTGTGACATCCGCTACCCGGATAGTCGTCCGTTCGAAGGGTGCCCGCGCACCGCCTTGCAGCGCCAGATCGCGCGCGCCGCCGAGCTCGGGTTCACGATGCGCGTGGGCTGCGAGGCGGAGTTCTTTCTATTCGAGCAGAACGAGCGGGGCGAGCCCACGACCCGCACCCTGGATACGGGCAGCTACTTCGACCTCGTGCCGGTGGACCGGGGCGAGCGCGCGCGACGGGTGATCGTCGCCGCGCTCGAGGAAATGCGACTCGACGCGGAAGCGTCGCATCACGAGGTGGTGCGCGGCCAGCACGAGATCGACCTGCGGCACGCCGATCCCCTCACCACCGCCGACAACCTCGCGACGCTGCGGTTCGTGGTGCGCAACATCGCCCTGCGCCACGGTCTCGTTGCCACGTTCATGCCGAAGCCGCTGTACGGGGCGAACGGCTCCGGTATGCACACCCACCAGGTGCTGCTCGTCAAAGGGCGCAACGCGTTCCACGACCCGCAGGGCGCGTTGCAGCTCTCCGATGTGGCTCGTTGGTATATCGGCGGCCTGCTACGGCACGCGCTCGGCTACTGCGCAGTGACGAACCCGCTCGTCAACTCCTACAAACGGCTCGTATCGGGGTTCGAGGCGCCGGTCAATGTGTCCTGGTCGACGCACAACGTCTCGCCGCTCGTGCGTGTCCCGGCGCAGCGCGGCGACGCGACGCGGTGTGAGAACCGCCTACCCGACCCCTCGGCCAACCCGTATCTGGCGCTGGCCGTCCAGCTCGCGGCGGGGCTCGACGGGATCCAGCAGCGCATCGACCCCGGCGAGCCCGTCAACAAGAACATTTCCCGCATGTCCTACCGGGAGCGCCGCAAGTTCCGCATCGACGAACTACCGCGCGATCTCCACGCGGCGCTCGATTCCCTTGAGAAAGACGCGGTGATCCGCGGCGCATTGGGGGATCACATTTACGAGCGATTCGTGGAAGCCAAGCGGGAAGAATGGCAGGACTACATTGGGAGAGTCGGGGAATGGGAAGTCGAGAGATACCTTGGACAGTACTAGAGGCGTAAGGGAAAGAGCGTATTCAGGAAGAGCGCACGGAAGAAGCGCATGCAAGAGGCGTCATCTCAGGAGTTCCTCGGCGGGCGATCATAGAGCCGACTGATCAGTTTGATTACGAGAGCGACCCGGCTCTCCATTCTTCAGATCACTGCTTGCCGCATCGGGTCGACTCGCCTCGCCACTTCCAGTTGAGCTCGAAGCCCGGTGCAGAGCCGCGCGCGTCTGTCAGAGAGGGCCGGAACTCCGGCAGGGTGCCACGACCGCACGCTTCCGCTATGTTGGACGGGACCGAAGCGCCGCTCGAACGAGTTGGGTCGTTCGGCTGTCGGCCCCGGGTCCACGAACGCACTCCGCCACCTTGACGGCGTCGACCGCAAACTCCGAGGCCAGCTGATGCACCAAGAGCCGTCCCACGTGGGCGCGTAGGGCCATGACAGAGTCTGGATGCTGGGGCCGCGAGGTGTGGTATCCATCCTACGCCCACTCCGTACCCTTTTCCCCCTTTTTCCTTCTCCTTCTATCCTGTCTTGGCTGCGACCTCCTGCCCCGGCCAGGAGACACCGACGGCGTCCAGAACCAAGCCCGCTGGGTGACCGGCGGCCGCCTCGTCGTCGATACGGACCCCCGCCTCACCATCGTGCGCCTCCGTATCGACACAGCCCCGGGTACAGCGGGCCACGACGTCCTGCTTGCGCGTTTCGACTTCGACCCCACCGATGGCGCGGGAGGCGCGTATACCATCGCCCTGGGCTTCGACTTCGGCCGCCTCCGCGACCTGAAGACGGGTACCCCTTACATGCTTGGGCCGCCGCCCGGGCGGATTGTCGCTCATGCTACCGTCACCTGCCTGTGCCGGCCGCTGCGCCCCGACTCGGTGCGGGGTACTTACGAACTGTCGCGCCGCGGCATGGCGCAATTCACCGGCCGGCTCGACGCGCGGCTCTATTTCACCGCCTGGGACGACTCGAGGCAGCATGCCGTATACCGGCTGAAGCAGCGCATCGAGGGAGTGAGATGAGGTCGGATGCTCCGACGCTCGGACGGGCGGTTGGCGCGGCAGTGGCGGCATTGTTGTCCGTCTCTGCGACCGCCGGGCTGTCCGCTCAGGTGATCGACACCATCATCGTCGTGAACCACAACGTGTTCAGTGCCGGCGGCGGCGGACCCGGATTCGTCGCCCGCCTCGCCAACGCACTGCACATCACGACGCGGGCTGGCGTGATCCGTCGCGAGCTGTTGATCGACCCGGGCGAGCGGTACGACTCGGCGCGGGTGGTGGAAAGCGAGCGCGCCCTGCGAGCCCTGGGCGTGTTCCGGTTGGTGCAGCTCGATACTTTGCGTATGGGCGGGCGCCTGGCGCTGCGCGTGGAAACGGCCGACGGCTGGAGCACCAAGCCGCAAGCGACGTTCTCCTCGGCCGGAGGGAGCGCGACTTGGTCCGTCGGGGTGGTGGAGGAGAATCTCGTGGGGACTGCGACGCAGCTCACCGCCACGTATACCTCGACGCCCGACCGTACGTCGCTCGAGTTCCAATACCGGGGCCCGCACCTGCTGTGGCGGCGCGACGCGCTGCTCCTAGGCTACAAAAACCTCTCCGACGGCCGCGTGGGTCTGTGGTCGTATGGTGTGCCATTCTTCCAGACAGCGGCGCGGTGGTCGCTCGTGACCGTCGGCGAGGCTGCCGACCAGCGCGTGCTCTCATTCGACGCCGACACGTTGTTCCGGACGATTCAGCGCCGTGCGACTCGCTTCGACCTCATCGGAGGGGTCGCGCTCCAGGCCACGAACGCCGGCTACGTCAGGCTGTGGGCGGGAGCCCAGTGGCGACGTGAGGACTTCGCCCCGGAGACGACCCTCGTTTTTCCCCGATCAGTGACTGGGGCGCTCGGCGCGGGGTTCGAGATCAGCCGCGCCCGGTTCCGCGTGGTGCGGCACTTTGACACCTACGGCCGGCGCGAGGATCTCGACCTTTCGCAGCGGCTGCGTCTGGGCGCGTGGGTGGCGCCGCGCGCGCTTGGGTATCCCGCGGGGCGGGCCGGCGTGGGGCCGCTCGTGGAGGGGCGCGTCTCGGCGGTGTGGCCGGGCGGGTTCGTGGTGCTGCGGGGCCAGGCGCACGGCGTGTACGCTCCGGCGGGACTCGATTCGGGTCTCGTGCAGGGCAGTCTCACGATCGTGAGCCAGAATCTGTCGCGGCAGACCGCCGTGCTACACCTCGAGGGCGGTGCTCTGCGCCGGGCCAACCCTGGGGCGGAATTCGATCTGTGGCGCGATCAGAACGGGCCCCGCTTGTTCGGTGCCCACCAGCTGACTGGCACCCGGATGACGTGGCTAGCGCTCGAGCACCGGATCCTCGTGAAGGACGATCTGTGGGGGCTGCTCGGCGTAGGGGTGGCGCCGTTCCTGGACTACGGCGGCGCCTGGTACGCGAATGAGCGCGCTCGGGAGGGCGGCGATGTCGGGGTGTCGCTCCGGCTCGGCCCCACGCGCGCGACGTATGGAGAGGTCTCGGAGCTGGCGGTCGGCTACCGGTTCGGGATGGGGTTCGTAGGGAAACGGTGGGCCGTCACGCTCCGCAAGGGCATCACATTCAAGTAGCCGGCTAGGGGGGGGAAAGAGGTCATATGGCCGCTGGGACGGAGTTGTTCGACGCGATTCGCGCGGGCGATGTCACGCGCGTGCGAGGGCTGCTGGCCGCGGACCCGGGGCTCGTCAACCGGCGGAACGAGCGGGGGCACTCCCCCGTCCTCATCGCCCAGTACCACCACAAGGGCGACGTCGTGACGGTGTTGCTCGAGGCGGGGCCCGAGCTCGACCTGTTCGACGCCTGCGCCGTAGGGCGGGCGGAGCGGGTCGCCGAGCTGCTTGACCGGGATCCGTCCCAGGTGAACGCCTACTCCGGCGACGGCTTCTACCCGCTCGGCCTCGCCGCCTTCTTCGGGCATCCGGCCACGGTGCGCTTGTTGCTCACGCGCGGGGCGGACGTCGCCCAGGTGGCGCGCAACCCGATGCAGGTGCAGGCGCTCCACTCGGCGGCGGCAGGAAAGAACTTCGAGACGGTTCGCTTGCTGGTCGAGGCGGGCGCGCCGGTGAACGCCAAGCAGCACAAGGGCTGGGCACCGCTGCACGAGGCGGTGCTGAGCCGCGACGTGGAGATGACGCGCTACCTGCTGGCGCACGGCGCCGATCCGAAGCAGCAAAACGACGAGGGCAAGAGCGCGATCGGTCTCGCGGCCGAGGCCGGGGAAGCAGCCATCCTCAAACTCTTGAAAGGCCAGGGGTAGCCTACAGTCGAAACAGCCAGCGCCACTTGGCGAAGAAGGCGTCGTCGGTTCGGCTGGCGCTGTCGTGCGGCCCAACGCTCGTCAGGACAGCAACTTGACGTGAGAAGGCCGAGCATAACGCTCGCCGTTACGAGGCAGTGACGAGCCGCGGGTTGACCCGTCCTTACGCTGCTGAGTACCATTCGGCCATGACGCGCTGCGGCTGTGCAATGAACTTGCTCCACAATACCGGTCTGGCTCCGGGGAGCGCGCGTATTGGCTGACGCGATCCGAATGCGTCGCAGCTGCCGATCGGCCCGCTCCGCATCATCGGAGCGGGCTTTTTTGTTGGGGGCTGGTGTCTGCAGAGGAAGGACGAGGAGTTCACCATGAAGAAGCAATACCTCCTGGCGAGCGACTTCGACCAGACGCTGAGTTTCAATGACTCCGGGATCATCCTGAGCGAGCTGCTCGACATCTCGGGCTTTCGCGAGAAGGTGGCCGCGCTCGCTCGGCTGAACCTGGTGCAGCAAGGCGCCGAGCTCGCCTATCTGCTCGTCCACGACCCTGAGTACCGCCGGGTGACCAAAGCCGATCTCGTCGAGGTGGGGAGGCGGGTGCGGCTCAAGCGGAACGTCCCGCTGCTGACGACGATGCTGGCGCGGGGCATCAACGGGCACCGCTTCGACTTCTACGTGATCTCAGCGGCGCCCGAAGAGGTCGTCCTCGCGGCCCTCGACGGCATCGTCCCGCCGGATCATGTTGTGGGCACGCGGTTCGGCTGGGACGCAACGTCTGGGCAAGTTGCCTCAGTGGTGCGGGTAGCAGCAGGCTACGGCAAGGTGGCCGCAGTCGAGGAGCGGCGCCTCCAGCTCGCGCTACCGCGGGATCAGGTCGTCTACGTCGGGGACGGGCAGTCAGACATTCCGGTCATGCTGCACGTCAACCGCGGCGACGGGTTCACCATTGCGGCGTCCGAGGCCCGCGAGATCGCGCAGATCGCCAAACGCACTGTGATCAGTGACGATGCGCTCAGCGTGCTCGTGCCGGTCCTCGAGGAGATCGTCGCCTGGGGTCCGAGCCAGATCCGGGCCCTGTTCGAAGGCCACGGACTCGTGATTCAGGAATGGGACCGTGTGCGCACCGATTGGTTGACGTTCCGGGATGGCGCCGAGGCCGACGCCGTGGCGGAGGGATAAATGCGTGACTGGATCGGGTGGCTTGCGACCGCAGTGTTCGTGAGCTCGTACTTCACGAAGCAGTCGATCTCGCTGCGGCGGATCCAAGGGGTGGCCGCGTGCCTCTGGGCCGCCTACGGCATCGTCATCCACTCGGCGCCGGTCATCGCGGCCAATCTGATCGTCGCTAGTGTCGCGGTCGCGTCAACGTTCCTGCGGCGCAGCACGGCCTAGTCCGTTGCCGTATAACGGCCCAATCCGCACAAACACACACGTCGCGAGCGCCTAGCGGCTCCCCCGCACCTCGAAGGCTCCTTCGATCCCCTCCGCCGAACTCGGGCCCACGAACACCCGGAACTGTCCCGGCTCGACTGTGAACCGCATCGCCTCGTTGTAGAAGCCAAGCTGCCGCGCGCTGAGGACGAACTCGACGCGTTGTGTCTCCCCCGGGCGTAACGCGACGCGCCGGAACCCTGCCAGGGCCCGCACGGGCCGCGTAATGCTCGCCACTTCGTCGCGGACGTAGAGCTGCACCACTTCCGTGCCTTCGCGCTGGCCGGTGTTCGTGACTGCGACCGAAACGGTCAGGGAGTCGGCCGGGCCGATGCGCGAAGCGCTCAATCGGAGGTCCGAATAGCCGAAAGTCGTGTAACTCAGCCCGTAGCCGAAGGGGAAGAGAGGGGTGACCGGGAGGTCGATGTACTTGGAGTTGTATTTGCCCGCCGCGGGCGGACGACCGGTGTTCTTGTGGTTGTAGTAGATCGGTATCTGGCCGACGGAGCGAGGCACGGTCACGGGGAGTTTGCCGCTCGGGCTCACGTCGCCGAACAGCACGTCCGCAAGCGCGTGGCCGGTCTCGATACCGAGGAACCACGCCTGGACGATCGAGCGCACGTGCTCGGCGGCCCATGCGAGGGCGAGCGGGCGGCCGCTCATGACGACCAGGACGATCGGCGTGCCGGTCCCTTGGATCGCCTCCAGCAGCTGCTGCTGCACGCCCGGGAGGCCGAGCGTCGAGCGGCTCGCGGCCTCGCCGCTCATGTCCCCCTCCTCCCCGAGGACCACCACCGCGACGTCCGCCTGCCGCGCCAGTGCGACAGCGTCGGCAATGCCCGCCGTCGCACTGTCGGTGATGCCGCATCCCTTGGCGTACAGCACCTTCGTGCGCTCCCCCGCGCGCGCGCGGATGCCTTGGAGCGGCGTGATGGCATCGTGTGGGTCCCCATGGCCGGCCCAGGGCCCGAGGACCGCGGCATTGTCGTCAGCGAGCGGCCCGATCACGGCCACGGTGTGGCGCGTGGTGTCGAGGGGGAGCAGGTTGGTATCGTTCTTGAGCAGCACGATCGCCTCGCGCGCCACTCGCCGGGCGAGCTCGCGATGCACCGGCGCAAGGGACGTAGCGCGCTCGTGCTCGACCGTCGCTCCGTGGTAGGGATCGTCGAACAAGCCGAGGGCGAGCTTTACCTGGAGGACGCGACGCACCGCGGCGTCGACCGTCGGGACGGGGATGCGCCCTGCGCGCACGAGCGCCGGCAGATCGTCGACATAGATCCGGCTCACCATGTCCATGTCCACGCCGGCCCTGAGGGCGAGCCTGCCCGCTTCCGCGCGCGAGCCGGCGACGCCGTGGGCCCGCAGCTCGTCGATCGAAGTCCAGTCGCTAACGACCAAGCCGCGGAACTTCCATTCCCCCTTGAGCAGCGTAGTTACCAGCCAGCGGTTGGCCGTGCTCGGAAGCCCCGCAATCTCGTTGAACGACGTCATGATGCTGCCGGCGCCGGCGTCCACGGCTGCCCGAAACGGCGGCAGGTAGGTCTCGCGGAGGGTCCGCTCGGAAACATCCACGGTGTTGTAGTCTCGGCCGCCTTCGGCGCCGCCGTATGCCGCGAAGTGCTTCGCCGTAGCTAGGACGGCATCGGGCGCGCGCAGGTCTGAGCCCTGAAACCCGTGCACCCGGGCTGCGGCCATCACCGATCCTAAATACGGATCCTCCCCCGAGCCCTCCGCGATGCGGCCCCAGCGCGGATCACGGGCGATGTCGACCATCGGCGCGAACGTCCAGTTCACGCCGGCGGCGGCGGCCTCGACGGCCGCCACGTGGGCAGTGGCCTCGACGGCGGCTGGGTCCCAGGTGCTCGCTTCGGCGAGCGGGATCGGGAACGTGGTCCGGTAGCCATGAATGACGTCGTAGCCCAAGAGGAGCGGAATGCGCAGCCGCGATTCCATCACGGCAACACGCTGTGCCTCTCGGGTCGCCGTTGCGCCGGTCAGGTTGAAGAACCCCCCGAGCAAACCCCGCCGCACCAGGTCAAGCTGCGCGGGGATGGATCGGTCGTCGAACGACTGCAGATTCAGTTGCCCCAGCTTCTCCTCGAGGGACATACGAGCGAGGAGAGAATCGAGCTTGCGCGCCGTCGCGGTTGGCGCGCCTGCCTGCGCGGCAGCGCTGGTGCCTACGGCGATGATCAGGGCAACGATGGTATGGCGTAGCTGCATCGGGGTCATGTGGAACGCGCCTGGCTAACGTGGAGTGTGGAGCCCATAACCTACTCCATCATCGCTACACTTGCGCGAAACCGCCATCCACAAACAATTCTGTTCCCGTGATGTAACTGCTGGCGTCGGAAGCGAGAAACATCACGGCCTGGCCTTAGAAAGTCGTGACTTAGGAAGGCAACCGGTGTCTCCTAATCACCATCTGCTCGAGGTGGTTCCGTGTCGCAAGAATCGCTGACCGCAATGTTGCGAACTGCGTTGATTGCTCTGACGCTCGGCTCAGGACCGTGGCACCGCGCCTGCGCTCAAGACGTCCCCCTTTTTATTGAACATGTGGCGGTTATCGACGTGATCGGCGGGCGTGTGCTACCCGACATGACCGTGGAGGTCCGAGGAAGAACCATCGTGGCGGTGAGCCCGAGTCGCCGCGTTCGATTCCCCCAGGGCGCATCTGTTTTCGACGGTCGCGACAAGTATCTCATACCAGGGCTGTGGGATATGCATGTCCACCTCAGTTGGCCGCCCGGAGCCGCGCGGGTTGCTCTCCCGATCATGGTCGCTAACGGCGTGCTCGGCGCTCGCGATATGCACAGCATCCTCGAACCGATTGTCGCCCTGAAGCATGCCGTCGCCAATGGCTCGCAAGTTGGGCCGCGGCTCTTCGTTGCCGGGCCGGCGGTGGACGGCCCCAATTCCTACCTGCCAGCCTCACGCATCGTGCGTACCGCGGATGAGGCACGAGAGGCAGTCCGGCAGCTCAAGGCTAGCGGCGTCGACTTCATCAAGGTCTACTCCTCGCTGCCGAGGGAGTTGTACTTCGCGGTCGCCAACGAGGCGAGGAATGAAGGGATCCCCTTCGTCGGTCACGTGCCGTATCCCGTGACGGCAGCCGAGGCGTCGGACACCGGACAGCGGAGTATGGAGCACCTGACTGAGGTGGATGTGGGAACATCGAGTGAGGAGGTCAACATCAAGGCTGAGGAGGTCGAGGCGATGGATCAGAAACGTGGCTTGATACCAGACGCCAATCGACTCAGAGCAACCTATGATTCTTTCAAAGCGGCTGCGCTGTTCGAGCGCTTCCGGCGGAACGATACGTGGCAGGTACCCACGCTGGTCGTGATGCACCAAGTCGGACAGTTAGCCCAAGGCGGCCACCCAACCGACGACTCGCTCCTCATCTACGTCCCAAAGGCGCTTCGCGATTTCTGGCATTCTTTCCCGCCTGAGTTGGCAGCCCGTATCGGGGCACTCTATCCGGTTCACGCCAACTTGGTGGGTCCCATTAATCGAGCCGGAGTCCCGATCCTGGCCGGCAGCGACTGCCCGAATCCTTACGTGTATCCCGGCTTCAGTCTGCACGACGAGCTCGGCTTGCTCGTGCATTCCGGCCTTACGCCGGCCGAGGCACTCCGAACGGCGACGATCAATCCCGCACGGTTCCTGGGGGTGAGTGACTCGCTCGGCATGGTGGCAACCGGTAAGGTTGCCGACCTGGTCTTGCTGGATGGAAATCCACTCCTGGACATCGCCAACACGAAACGGATCCGCGCCGTGATTCTCGGTGGACGGTTGCTGGATCGAAGTGCGCTCGACCAGCTGCTCGCTCAAGCCAAGGCGCTGGCGGCCGCCGATGGCAATTGAGATAATCGCAAGGCAAGAGCACCGCAGCAGATCTCTCAGCCTTGAGAAACGCCAAAGGCTCAGTCAAGTTGGAAGCTCGCCCGCCGCCGCAGGCAAACCTAGCGAGAAACCGATGAGCACGACCTTGAACGACTCCGCTCTACCCAGTCGCTCAGGGCGCGAAGTGGAGTTCTCAAGGTGGGTTGAGAAAGTCTATTGTTTTAGGCATTTTCTAGCCCCACGGCGCCGTAGCCAAGTGGTAAGGCAGAGGTCTGCAAAACCTCTATTCGTCGGTTCGATTCCGACCGGCGCCTCTCAAGAGCACAACGACTTGGCCGACCTGGGCCGAATCGATCTGCCGTCCACCGCGGGGCATACCGCGGGGCCCCGCGTGACCTAGACGGGGCGTCAGGGCCCTTGTGTTGGGCGTTTTCTCAGAAGTGCACTGATAGGCGGGTGCGATCCATCAAGGGTCGGGGGCTGCACGTGACAGCTCGCGACAGCCAGGCAGAACGGCAGATCAATACGCCTTTGCAGAAGGCTCTCTTCAAGCTTCTCTGCGAATATGGGGCAAGCGAGGACGGTAGGGATGCGGAAGGCCGGCCGTTCAGTAACGGTCCTCCGGTCGTCGCTACACATATGCTTGAAATGGTCCTTCGCACTGGCCCCTCCGAAGACCAACTCGTGCACTTTCTAGCACAGGGCAATCGAACCAGTTGGGAGCAAGCGCGGCGACTGGCCCGCCAGATCCTGGCCCTTGTCAAGTTAGTCTCCCGGGCGCGCAGCGGGCGAAGAGATCGGGGCGGGGCCTAAAGGGTTCTGCGAGTGGTGCTGTTCAGTGCGGCAGCTGGCCGGCTTCGAGCCGCTCTAGTAGGTCGAGCAGGCCGACGGCCTCCCAGCCGCGGTTACGGCGCGACGCAGACAGCCGTGTCAACACACCAGCCGCCTCAAGGTCGTCGAGCGCCTCGTAGATTTGCGGCTTCGACCGTCCAGTAACCGCGGCGGCAACCGGGGCGCTGATTACAGGGTACCCCGGCAGGGCATCGATCACCGCCCACGCGGCGGCATCCGAGCGGGGCGGCCCCGGCCGAGCGGACAGCTTCGCCCGCCAGGCTGCACTCAGTTGCAGCACCTCACGGAGATAGGCCCCCGCTAGTCTGGCGGCGTTGTGGGCTGCCGCGGCGAACTGTTCAATCCAGTCGCTGACCCGTTCGCCACGGAAGCGGGTCAGCCCTTCGATATAGCGGTCCCGATTGGCCGCCAGCACGACGCTGATCGGCGGGACATACGCAGGTGCCACGCGACGCCGTTTGAGGACGACATGAATGAGCGCGCGGCCCGTGCGCCCGTTGCCATCAGCGAACGGGTGGATAGTCTCAAATTGGGCGTGCACGATGGCCGCCTGCACGATCGGAGGCAGCCGATGGTCGTTGATCGCGTCGCATAGGTCGTCGAGCAGACCCTGGACCTCCTCCGATGGCGGTGGGACAAAGTCGGCGCTACAGGGGTTGTAGTCGTTCCCGCCGATCCAGTTCTGGCTCGTCCGGATCTGCCCCGCGATGCGCTTGACGTTGATGTCCCGTTCCATGAGGCGGCGGTGGATCGCGACGATCTCCCGCACGCCAAAGCGGTCCACGGCGGAGGCTTCGTCCATGGCGAGCTGCATAGCATCGATGTTCGCCAGCACTTCGAGCGCTGTGGCGCTTGCCTTCCTACCTGCCTCGACTTTAGCCTCCGCCCGCGCGAGTTCGCGCACGCCCGCCCGCACCCCTTCGATCATCGACGACGCCATCGACTCCGTGCGGAGCAGGAGACGAGCGAGCGGCGTCAATGCGGGGCGGGCGCTCTCGTTCAGGTCGCGGATGGCCGCGTCGGCCTCCGACGCGATCCCAGCCACGGTCCCCTCCATCTGGAGCGACAGCTCGGTGAGCTTAACCGGGATGAAGGCGTCGTAATTGCACGCCCGGCGGTACTTCGCGGGCGCGTCGATTGTGGGATCGTAGGTCCAGACGCGCGACACGTGACGTCCGGGCATCCGTTCCTCCTGGCTGCGGCTCGGGTCGTATCCCTAACTAGAGCTGCGGCGTTAGTTAGGGTTAGTTGCGATTGCTAATCAACATCAGGTAGTTAGGATTAACTGATATCACTAACTAATATAGCACCCTTCGTTAGAGGGGATGTAAGGTTTGGTGTTGCAGATTAGCAACACTTCTAGGACGCTTTTGTCGGACCTACTCTGGCCGGTGATCGCCGGGGAACTGTACCGATTTCCTAACAGCCAATTCTCCAATCGGTTAGCATTGCCTGGGATGTGGGGACCCGGCCCACTCCAGGGCGCGAACGGGGGGTGATCGGCGAGGAACTTGCGTCCACCTGCCCTCGTGGACCAGGTCCGAACCGGGACTACGAGCCATCGCACCTCCCCGGGGCTTCTCACAGACAGTCACAAGGGGCCCCGAGGTAGCTCGGGGTACGCCGAGCGGGCGATGCCCATCGCTTCGTCCATCTGCTGGATCCCAACCGGCGGGGCGGCGAGAGGGGAGCCTCCGTTCAGCATCTTCATCACACAACAGGCGCTTGTAGCGGTGCACGACCGCCTGGTTGCCCCCGCGGGGGCAACTGGGTGCGGTTTCCTGACCGGTGGCCTGCTGCATTGCCCGGAGACGGGGCGGCCCTACGTTCTCATCGATTCTACTATCTGGCTCCCCTGGCCGAACGTGGGCCATGATGCGAAGCGGCTGATCGCGCAAGCCTGGTCGCTGGCAGATGAAGAGCTGCGGGCCACGAGGCGCCACTTGGTCGGGTGGTACCACGGCCATCCGACCGCAGACACCGCCCTGTCGCGCAGCGATGTGGATGCGCACCTGACCTTTTTCGATCGTCCCTGGCACGTCGCGTTGGTCTTGGCGCTCGGAGATGATCCCGCCGGAGGATTCTTCTGTCGCACCGCGAGCCCCGAGTGGGGGAGCGAGCACCTTCCGTTCTACGAGGTCCTGCCCGGCGAGGCAGTCTCAACGGACACGCCGAAGACCACGGTGGTGTCCTGGGCGAATTATCACACTGAGGAAGAGGTCATCGCCGCGAGCGATGTGGCGCCGGTCGCGGGGCACGGGACGAACACCTGGGTCCTCTTTCCCGACGAGTTCGAAGAGGAGCCGGTCCCGACCCCAGAGCAGCGACCTCGCTGGCTCCAGCTCGCGGCTCGGTACCGCTGGTACGCGCTCGCGGGCTTGGTCCTCGCCCTGGGGCTCGTCGGCCTGTACCTCGTGCGCAGCGCCGCATCCTCCCATGACCCCTCGCCGACGTCTGAATCGGCGGCCCAGTTCGGAGCGGCCGGCCGGCTCGACCCCTGGGCGGATACTGTGGCCCTCGCCACGGCTGCGTTCGACCTCCGAGTGCGCCTATTCAGGAACCGCCGGATGACCTGCGCCGATCTGGCGCGTGGTCTTACGAACATGGAACAGAGCTGGAAGGCATACAGCCTTGCGCGCCGGGACGCTCCAGCGCTCATGGATTCCGCGCGCAGCGCCCGTGACCGCTCGTTGTACGCCGATGTTGACGCGGCGGAGCGCGTGTTCGAGCGTTCGGGTTGCCCGCGGCCATGAGACGAATCGCCCTCTGCCTGCTTGCGCTGGCGTTGCCGAACCGCCTCTCCGCACAAGGCTCGGAACCGCTGCGCAAGACGGACCTGACCCGCCTGCTCTCGAGCGTGCTCATCGCCAAGGGAGAGATCGCGGACCTGATCCGCCGGAACTGTCTCGCGTTTCGCCCGACCGAGAGAGACTGGGCCGACCTGCGCGATCTGGGTGCGGATGTGGCTGTGATGAGCGCCGTGGGCAGTTGCACGGCACGAGCGGCACCTTCCCGCCCTGGCACAACGACCGGACGACTCGGTGTGCCGCCACCCCCCCTTGCCCCAGCAACACTCGAGGCTGTCCCGCTGGCCAGCGCCGTGGCCGTGCCGGCGGGCACTGAGGCGGTCCTTCGGGTCCAGGCGCGACGGGGTGAGACGCCGGAGCGCGGGGTGAGGCTCGTCCTTCGGGGCGGTTCAGGGACCCCAGGCGGGTTGGCTCGCAGCATCGAGGCTGTCACGGGTGATAGCGGTCTCGCCGTGTTTCGAACGTCGGCCGGGCACCAGGCGCAGACCTACCGGCTGGAAGTGCTCACTGGTGGTGGTGCGGTGTTGCCGGGGCGGCCGATGATCAGCCTCGCCGTGGTCGCAGCCGCCCCTGCCGGAGCCGACATTCAGCCGTCGCGGCTTGACTTGGGTCGCGAGGAGGGGCCGGTCGCCGTTCAGGTGGCGGTCCGGGACTCCTTCGGGAACCCGGTCACGCACGAGCCTGTGGAGCTGAAGCCCCAGAGTGCCGACCTGGGTCTTGCTCCGGACACCCGCTCCACCGATTCGCTGGGGCGAGCGACCTTTACTATTCCGTCGGCAGCGGTGCGCCGACCCGGGCGGATCGCGGTTCGCGTGCGCGGGCAACTGCTCGGCTCGATCGAGGCCTTTCTCACGAGCGCCATCTCGAGGGCGCGCAGCGGATTCACGGCGGGCCGCGGGCAACGTGGCATTGCGGGCTGGGGCCTTCCGGAGCCGCTCGTCTTTCAGGCGCGCGCACCATCTGGCCGGCCGCTCCCCGGCAGGGTCGTGGTATTCCAAGCCAGGAACGCGCAGATCGTTCCCGATAGCGCGGTGACCGACTCGACCGGACAGGCACGGCTGGAGGTGACGCTCGGCTCGGGCGCCGGAAGCGCGGTCGTCACGGCGACGGTGGAGTCGGTCCAATGGCCGGAGTCATTGCAGGTGCTCTCTGCAGCTCCCGCGGAGCTCGTGCTCGAGCGCGATGGCGTGCGGGTCGATCATGAGCGCATTGTCGTGGAGTTCGGCACCCCGTTCGCGCTCGCGCTCAAGGTCCGGGACGAGTACGGCAACCTCGTGCCCGCGGCAGCGCTGTCGCACGCCCTGCAGAGTGTGGCGGGCGAGTTCAACACGCGATGGCAGCTCGTCAAACTGCTCGGTATCCAGTCCGACAGCCTCACGACGATGTTCAGATTCCAGCCGCTGGCGCTCGGGATCACGGATTTGACACTCAACCTCGGCCTCAAGACGAGCGTCTCCATCGAGGTCGTGCGGTCTGGCCGCTGACCGGGAGGTCGGTTCCGAGCTGATGCGGGTGCTCGTAACAGACGCCCACTCCCCGAAGGCACTCGCGATCGTGCGCGCCCTGGGCCGGTCGATGGAAGTGTGGACCGCCTCCGAGTCGCGGCTCGATCTCGCGGTGTGGTCGCGTTATACAGCGGGGCACGTTCGCTATCGGTTCGACGGGCCCAGCGGGCTCGTGCCGTGGGTTTTGGCGACGTGCCGGGAACGCGGCATCCAAGTAGTGCTCTGCCCCGAGGAGCAGAGCTCATTCCTGGTCTCCCGGGCGCGGGACGACTTCGCGGCCGCCGGCGTTCGGGTCGCGGTACCCCCCACGAGAGCTCTCCAGCGTGTGATGGACAAAGCGGCGACCATCGCAGCGGCCGCAGCCGTCGGAGTACCGGTGCCCCGGACGGAGGTGCTACGCGATCTCAAAGACGCGATCCCCGCAGCGCACGAGCTCGGGTATCCGGTCGTCGTCAAACCCAGGTTCAGCCATTACTGGGACGGCCAGCGGTTCGTGTCTTCGCATGGGGTAGCCTACGCGGGCTCCGACGCGGAACTGCAGGCTGCCTTGCGCCGCGTCCAGCCGGCGTCCCTTCCACCCCCTTTACTGCAGGAGTTCATTCCGGGCGACGGTGTGGGGTTCTCGATCATTCTCGCGCCTGACGGAGCCACGTGCGCGGAGTTCGCGCACGAACGCCTTCGCGACCTGCGTCCGACCGGCTCCGGCTCCGTGCTGCGCCGCTCGGTGGCCATCGACCCGCAACTCCGGGACTGGAGCCTCGGCCTGCTACGGTCGCTCTGCTGGTCTTCGCTGGCCATGGTTGAATTTCGACGGGACAGTCGCACGGGCGAGGCATGCTTGATGGAAGTGAACGGGCGCTTTTGGGGCTCTCTCCAGCTCGCCGTGGACGCCGGAGTGAACTTTCCCGAGATCCTTGTGCAAACGACGCTGGGGCAGGAAGTGATTCCGCCGTCCTACCGGGAGGGCGTCGTCGTGCGTTGGTGGCTCGGCGACCTGGTGCGCGCGTGGCGCGTGCTGCGTGGGCCACCGCCCGGCTTCCCTGGACGTTTCCCGTCGCGAGCCTCCGGCGTGCGCAGCTTTCTCGGTCCACAGCCGCCCAGGACGCGGAACGAGATTCTCCGCCGCGATGACCCGTGGCCGGCCGTCGGGGAGGTGGTGTGCTTGCTGGGGAGGGCCCTCCGATCAAGGTAATGGCGCATGCCCATACGCTCTTCTCGAGCGACGGGGAGCTGAGCCCTCAGGAGCTCGCGGACTTGGCACGGGGTCGTGGCTTCGCTGCGGTGCTCGTGGCGGATCACTTCGAGTCGCTGACAGCGCAGCGCTTCGCCGAGCTGCGGCAGTTGTGCGCCGGAGTCACTGGGTGTCTGGTCGCGCCCGGGTACGAGCGCAGCTGGAGCGGGTATCACGTACTAGCGCTCGGCGTGGATAGGTGGGTTGACGATGGCGACATCGGGGCGTGGGCGACGCAGGTGCGCGACGCGGGTGGTATTACGGTTCTCGCCCATCCCTCTCGCTATCGTCACCGCGTGCCCGACGGCGTGCTAGCGGCGTGCGACGCTGTGGAGGTCTGGAATTCCAAGTTCGGTTACGACGGTGCGCTGGCGCCCAATCCCGTTGCCTACCGGCTCATGGGGAGCCGCCGTTTCCCCATGTGCGGCCAGGACCTACACGGTCGCCGGCATGCGAGTTCGGTGGCGCTTCAGTTGGCTCAGCCGTGCGCCACCGCCCGGGAGATCATCGACTGCGTGAAGCATGGGGCATACGTGATGGGAAACGGGTTGTGGCAGTTCGACAAGCGGTTGTCCGCTCCGCTAGCGTCGGTACTCGCTCTGTTCCATCACGGACGGCGGATCGCCGTCGACTCGGCGATCCGGATGCGTCGGCTTACGCGCACGGGGCGGCGCCGGAATCGAAGACGCGATGCGTGAAGGTTCTGGGCGCGACGCAGCCCGGCGCGAGATGAAGGTCATTGCGTTCATGTTCCATGACGTGGTGGCCCGAGGCGCGTATGATACGAGCGGCTTCCCGGGGCCAGGGGCTGACCACTACAAGCTGGACAGCGGCGAGTTCGAAGAGCATTGCCGGGCGATCGCGAACGTCGCGCCCCCCGGCGCCGTCCGGCTCATTGATCCGGGCGACCCCGGGGGGGGGGGGGGAGCCACGCCCATCGTCCCCCTGACGTTCGACGACGGTGGACGCAGCGCCTACGAGCACATCGCGGACGTGCTCGAGGCCCGGGGCTGGAGGGGACTCTTCTTCGTCACCACGGACTATGTCGGTGCGCCAGCATTTCTCACCTCGGAGCAGATTCGCGCGTTGCGCGCGCGCGGCCACGGTGTGGGCACCCATTCCTGCTCGCATCCAGACCGGATGCACCTGCTCCCCTGGGGCCAACTGGTGCGCGAGTGGACCAGGAGCGTCCGCATTCTGTCCGATTTGCTCGGGGAGCCAGTAACCACTGGGTCCGTTCCAGGGGGCTGTTACTCGGGTGCCGTGGCACGGGCGGCGGCGGAGGCGGGAATCCGCGTCCTGTTCACTTCCCGACCGACGGCAACGCCGCGCTTCGCAGACGGCTGCCTAGTCCTGGGGCGCTACGCCATCAGACGGGGGATGGCTCCTACCACCACGGCCAGTCTGGCGGCCGGCCGGCTCCCACCCCGGCTGCGCGAGGCGGCCTGGTGGAACGCCAAACGGGTGGCTAATGCGTTAGGAGGCACCTACTACGGTTCGCTCCGCAAGTTCCTCCTCGAGCGGCTGCAGTCCTGAGGCCCTGGCGGCCACCTTTCAATAATGACCGAGATCACTTTGCTGTGTGGCGCGCGAGTTGTACCCGCCATGGCTGCTCGTCAAGCTCCAGGAGTCGAGCATCACCCTCGAGGTCGTGCGGTCGGCTCGCTGACCGTGCTGATCTCCGCGTCGACCCTCCTGCTCCCGCGGCACGAGCAATGAGCACGCCGACTGCCCCACACACTTTGCCGAGCGTGACCGCCGGAGCCATGCCTCCTCTGCCGAGGTGGAAGCGCGTCCTGTTTTCTCTGGTGCTGCTCGTCTTGGTCTGTGGGGTTCTGGAGCTGGCAGGGAGGTTGTACCTCAAGGCCTTCGAAGGGTTCGACGGCAAGCATCTGATGCGGTACGAATTCGATCCTTACAAGAACGTCGTGCCGACACCCAACTACGTCGACACCCGGGGGGTCCATCACAACGCGCGGGGGTTTCGCCGGCTGACGGAGGTGCCGGTGCGCAAGCCGGCGGACACGTATCGGATATTTCTCATGGGGGGCTCCACGGCGTACGGGCTCGGCGGCCTCTGGCCACATGTGCAACGCGACTATGCCGTGCTCCGGGACTCTGAGACGATTGCGGCCAACCTAGAGCGGTATTTCGCCGATTCGCTTTCGGGCAGGAGGGTCGAGGTGATCAACGCCGCGATCACCAGTGATTGGACCCATCATCACCTGATCTACCTCAACCAGACGATCCTTGAGTACGACCCGGACATGGTGTTGTTCTTGGACGGGTTCAACGACTTCTTCTTCTTCGATGAGGGGCACGATCAGTTCGCCGACTATCCCTACCAAGCGCGTTACCGCGCGATGATGGGCGATCCGACGCTCGCCTCGCTGGCCTACATGAACGGGTGGTGGCTGTTTCGGAGGAGCGCCTTCGCGAATGTCGCGATGCGCGCGGTGCAGAATCTCCAGCTAGTGGTGCGACCCAGCCCCCATCTCACGTCGCTCGACGTCGACAAGGCCGTGGCAGGGTTGCATGATGTTTTCCCCAGAAGCGCCCTGACCATGGATCGACGCATCGGGCTCATTCTGCGTGACGTACAGGTCACCACGGTGTTCATGCTCCAGCCGATGCTGATTCTGGAACGCGACCACAAGCCCATGCCCCTCATGGAGCGGAAGCTGTTTGAGTTCAATGTCGCAGCCTACCGCCCCAACTATGAAGCGTTCATGCACCAAGCTGTGCCGTACGTCCGGAGCCAGGAGGAGGCGATGGCCCGGCAGGTGGGAGCTCATTTCATTGACCTGACACAGATCTATGGCGGCGTGCCGCAACAGGTGTACACCGATTACTGCCACCTCACGCCCTATGGCAACATGCTGCTGGCCCGGTACGTCGGACGGCGGCTCCTTCCGTGGATCGGAGCGGATGTAGCGCGCCACGCCGCCGCACCCTCGCAGCCACGCTCGACTGTGGATCCGACCCTCACCTCTCCGCCGCGACCGTGAGCGGCGATGTCCGACCGTCTCGCCGGGCGGACCAGATCGCTGGTCAGAAGATCGAGTAGATGAACGGCGCCAGGGCCGATCCTTGCGCCAACACGAGCAGGCCTCCGACCAGCAGCATCACGAAGAGCACCGGGAGCAGCCACCACTTTTTTCGGACACGCATAAAGGCCCAGAGCTCTCTCACCAAGCTGGGACGCCTCATAGCACGCTCTCCTAGAATTGATGCTCCATGTCGCTGCGCCGGGTGTTGGCGGGTCGCGAGACCCAGAAGCTCGACCCTACCGCCGGGCGGGCCAGCGCGCGTCGTCCGCACAACCGCATTACCAAGCCGATCGGCGCCACGACGACGAAGAAGATCACGCCCAGGAAGATCGGCGTGGTCAGCCGCGATAGCTGGTGTGCCAGGCCCATCCAGGCCCGGTACACCGGGCCGAGTCGCGTCGGCAGCGCGAGCCCCCCGAGCACCAGGAGCGCTCCCAGAGTCGCGAAGATGCCGAGCCCAATTGGACGCCCGCGCCACGACGCCAGCGCGGCGAGCACGAGGAACGCGCCGCCGACCGTCAGGCCGAACCGCCGCCCCTCCGGGGCTCTCAGTCCAGCTGGAATTCCCGTCGCCAATCCGCTGTCTCCTTCCATTCCGGCTGAGCGGCCTTATCCAGCATGAAGGGGCCGAGCACGAGGTGGTCGATGTGCGTGCGCATGAAGCACTGGTACGCGTCCGCAGGCGTGCACACGATTGGCTCGCCACGGACGTTGAAGGACGTGTTCACGAGCACCGCGCAGCCGGTGAGCCGTTCGAACTCCTTGATCAAATCGTAATAGTTGGGATTGGTGTCCCGGTCCACCGTCTGAACCCTCGCGGAATAATCGATGTGCGTCACGGCGGGGATGTCCGAGCGCACGACGTTCAGCTGCTCGATGCCCCAGAGCCGGCGCTGCTCAGGGGTCATCGGGATCTGGCGCTCCCGCTTCACCGGCGCCACCAGCAGCATGTAGGGAGAGTCGCAGTCCAGCTCGAAGTAGTCGTGCACGCGCTCGCGTAACACGCTCGGGGCGAACGGACGGAACCCTTCGCGGAACTTGATCTTCAGATTCATCTGCGCTTGCATCCGCGGACTGCGGGGGTCCCCGAGGATGCTGCGGGCGCCCAACGCCCGCGGGCCGAATTCCATCCGGCCGTCGAACCAGCCCACCACCTTTTCTCGGGCGAGCAGCTGGGCCGCGCGACGCAGCAGGACATCCCGCTCGACCCGCTCGTAGACCGCCCCCTGGGCTCGCAGCGTGTGCTCGATCTCTTCGGGGGTGTACCCGGGACCGAGATAGGCGCCCCGCATGCCGTCGCGTCCGGGAGTGGCGCGACGGGGCTTGCGACAGTGCCGGTGCCAGATCAGCTGCGCGACTCCCAGCGCGCCACCAGCATCGCCGGCGGCAGGCTGCACCCAGATTTGCTTGAAGGGCCCTTCTCGAAGGAGGCGTCCGTTAGCAACGCAGTTTAGCGCCACTCCTCCTGCGAGACACAGCCGCTCCAAGCCGGTCTCACGGTGGACGGAACGGGCCATCCGCATCATGACCTCTTCACACACCACCTGGATCGAGCGGGCGAGATCCATCTCGCGCTGCGTCAGCTTAGACTCCGGAACGCGTGGAGGGCCGTCGAACAACCGTGCGAACGCCCCGTTGGTCATGGTCAGACCGGCCAGATAATTGAAGTAGTCCTGGTTCAACCGGAACGACCCGTCTTGGCGGAGGTCGATCAGCTCGCGGTAGATCGTATCCACGTATTTGGGCTCGCCATACGGCGCCAGCCCCATGACCTTGTACTCCCCGGAGTTGACCTTGAACCCCGTGTAGTAGGTGAACGCGGAATACAACAAGCCCAAGGAATCGGGCCAGTGGATCTCCCGGAACAGTTCGACATCGCTGCCGCGCCCGACCCCGTACGAGGCCGTGGCCCACTCGCCGACGCCGTCGATGGTCAGGATCGCCGCGTCCTCGAACGGCGAAGGGAAGAAGGCGCTGGCCGCATGGGACTCATGATGCTCGGCGTAGAGAATCTCGCCCTCGAACCCCAGCGCGTCCCGCACCTGGCGGTCCATGTAAAGTTTGTCCTTCAGCCACACTGGTGCGGCCTTGAAAAACGACTCGAAGCCGCGGGGGGCCACGCCAAGATAAGTCTCGAGAATGCGCTCGAACTTCAGCAGCGGCTTGTCGTAGAAGCCTACGAACGCCAGATCCCTGGCCCGAATCCCGCCGGCCTGGAGGCAGTATTCCACTGCCCGAGCCGGGAAGGAGGCGTCGCCTTTCTTGCGCGTGAAGCGCTCCTCTTGCGCCGCCGCCACGATCTCCCCGTCGCGTAGCAGGCAAGCCGCGCTGTCATGGTAGAATGCGGAAAGGCCGAGGATATACGTGTAGGCCATAGCCCCTGAGATTCGCCGTTCGTTGGCAGGGTTTGAGTCTGCAAGACACGGGCTTGCTGCGGGCCCTGCGCGCCGACGCTCAACCTGTTTTTCAACAACGCCTTGCGGACAACCGCGGTGTGCCGACGGGGCCGCCTTCCCGGTCGTCCGGTGTTGCAGTTTGGCCACAGTCCGCGCCGGGGCGGGGAGGGGGGGGGATGGGGACCCGATTTCCCAGCGCTCGGGCCATCGGCCGTTGCCGCCGCTAGGTCTTCTGGATCACTACGTCGACGTTGATGCTCGGAATGGTTCCGAACAGCCGGTCCGTCACACGGAAGAGGGCGGCCACGAATCTCTTGGCCGGGCGCATCCGGTGAGGGCTCGTGGAGGCGAGCCAATAATCCGCGCGGTCCCTCAGCCCGCTCTGGTGTGGCTGGAGGATCGTGGCGCGTGCCGAGGTGGCGCCGCCCAGATTACCCAGAATCTCCCGCTCGGTACCACCGCGGATGCCGCCGCGCAGGAGCACATTCCAGTCCGCTGAGCCGTTGAGGTCGGGATTATGCCGCGCGTAGCGTCGCGCGACCCAGTGGGTGATGCGGTCCGGCAGGTAGTTGATGAACCAGAGCTTGGTGCTGTGGTGCTCGTACGGGAAATAGCGGTACGGGGTCTGGTTGATGAACAATACGCCGCGAGGCTTGAGAGCGCTCCAAATGAGGGGCATGACGGTCTTCCGTTCCATCGGGAGGAGGTGCTCGTACACCGCGCTGAACACGATGAAATCGAATTGTCCTATTCCGACGGGCAAAGCCGTGCCGGAAGGAGATGTGAGAAAACGGACGTTCGAGAGGTTGCGGTAGTCGGCGATGCGCTCCGCGATCTCGACCGAAGCCGGATTCAGCTCCACCCCGATCACCTCGGTCCGAGGCAGGGCGGCAGCGAGCGCAAAGGTCGATGCTCCCGACCCGCAGCCGAAATCGAGAAGCCGGGCGCCGGCGAAATCCGCAGCACCGAAGTACGCAAACAATTGCCGCTGCAAGATCGCCCCGACATAGCCGGGATCTTCGTGCCGCGCGATGGCGTCGCAAAGCCAGGCGAACGGCGTCTTGCTCGCGATGAGGCGGATCACCTCCGGGGGAAAGGCGGTCTCGCACGTACGTAGGGGAACGTAAAGGCTCTCGTGACGCGGGATCAGCGTGAGCTTGAAGCGGCGAGCGTCGACCGTGGTCCGCTCGACGACTCCCTCTGCGGCGCTGTAAACGATGGTCGGCGGTCGGGCCGGGCTCACGAGGTTCCGTCCATTACGCCCGCGGTCGCGAGTGACCGGACCTTTTTCGTCGAGACGCGCCAGGCCGGAAACTACCCGCAGCAGGGCCGGCCGGTCCTCAGGGCCGGGGAAGCGGGGAAGGGAAAAGTGGCGCAACGACCCGTCTCCGTGGTCGCCGATGCGGCCGGGACTCACGTAGCCGGGCGTTGCCGTCACGGCTGCTTTGCAGCCCGCCTGCTGCACCGCCTCTCGCTCCCGTGGCCCGGCCCTGCCCGCCGGATACGAGAAGACGGGCACGCAGGCGTCGGTCCGCTCGCGCAGCCGGCGATACGATTCCTGGATCTCCCAGGCGCAGGCGTCCGCGGGGGCTTGCGTCAGAATTCGGTGGGTCACCGTGTGGGGACCGAACGTCGCGCCCAGCCTGGCGGTGCGGGTGATGTCCTCCCAACCAACCGGTGCAAACGCCGGGGGCGGACTGGCGGGCAGCTCCACGTCCAGCTGCCGGGAGAGCGCGGCGATCGCCACTTCCCGCTCCGTCGCATCCAGCTCTTCGAGTCGCTGAATGACGTCGTGCTGCACGCGATCTCGCTCGTCCGGCGTCGACCAATGATAGTGGCGGGGTGGGGTGGAGTCTTCGGGTCCCGGTCCAAAAAGAATCAAGGAGCGCGGCGAGTGGCTGAACAAATGCGCGACTCGGTCCCACCACAGCCACAGCAGCCCGTCGACGAATCCCGTCGGAACGAACAGCGTCACCGGACAATCGAATTCCGCGAAAATGGGTGCGGCGATACGGGCGAAGTCGAGATATCCGTCGTCCACCGTGAAGGCCACCGCAGAGGCCATCGGGCGGTCGTGGTCGCCGTGAACGAGCTCGACCACGTCGGTCATGCTGAGCAAGCGGTACCGATGGCGACGGAGGTATGCGAGCTGCCCGCGGAGCGCGGCAGGGTCGTGCCCGACCACGTCCAGCTCAGGGTCCGTAAACCGGTGGAGGGTGAAGATCGACACCAAGCCACGCCCGAGCGTGCGGAGCGCGGGCGCGAGTGCGTCCGTGCCGATCCAGCGGAGCAGGTGGCGGCGGGACAGTCTCACTGCGCGTGCACGCTACGCCCGGCCATCCGCGACAGCCATGCGGCGCCCGTGCCCACCAGCGCCGCCAAGCGCGCCGGCAGGGGGCGCAGCTCGAGCACCCAATCCTCCGCCACATCGGCGACCTGTTCGCTGAAGAACCGCTTGAAGTCCGAGATGCCGCCCAGGGGGTCTCCGGAGCCCGCGCTGCCGGCCGTCACGCCGCCGAAATCGAACCACGTCGCACCCGTCTGCTTCGCCCACTTGATCAGATCCCACACCAAGGGATACGCGATCTTCAGGCGACGCAGATCACCAGGCCGCGACGAGGCCCCCGCGTAGTAGCTTACGCTCTGTCCGTTCCACCATCCCCAGGAGAAGCCGAGCAAGGCGTCCGGTCCCTCCCGGTCGGTGCGGAACAGGCCGACCAGGCGGGAGTCGTTCGCGGCGCTCCGCGAGAGGTCGATGACACCCGCCCAGTCCCACAGAGCTTCGTAGCGCCCGCCGGTCCGCGCGAAACTCTCCCGCGATAGCACGTCCAGTCGGTTCCCAAGTCGGGGGTCCTCGATCTGGCGCACCTGCACGGGGAACTTTCGCACAGCGCGGATGCCTTGCCGAGCGGTTGCACTGAAGGAAGCAAGGAGCTGGTCCTCTCCGGGCCACAGATCGAGCGCGAGCGTCGTGCTCCCATTCCGGCAGGTCGCCGCCCGGGCGAACCCCGCTTGTGCCAGGAGCTCCCTGAACCGCGTGCGTGTATCTCCGTCCCGCGAGAAGACTTCTACGGTCAGGAGCAGGGCGCGGGTCTCCTGCCGCGCCACGCTTGCAAGCGCTTCGACCGCGGCGGCGCGGAGGGCGTGAGGCACAGCCTCTCCGAAGCGCTCGACCCGCAGCAAGCGAAAGCCCGGAAGCGCGCGACTTGCCGCCGCGTGCACGCCGAAGGCCCCGACACAGGATCCATCCGGGGCGCGGAGGGCGACGCACCGGGTGTCGAGGCCACGTCGCGCCAGCTTCCAGCCGGCACGGTGCGGCAGGGGGAGCCGGACGCCCGCGGTCGCCAGCGACCGCTCGCAGGCCTCCCACTCGGCCGACGCTGGATCCAGTACGTCGACCCGGCACCCAGACTCAGCCACAGACAGGTCGAGGATGAGGCACGCGCGCCGTCACCGCCCGGCGGTGCTCCCGAGCGTGCCTGCGAAGGCGAGGCCCTGCGCTGCCACACCACTCGCCGCTCGGGTGTTGAACCAGTCCCAGGTCGCTCGCAGACCGTCGCGCAGGCTCACGCATGGCTCATAGCCGAGGAGCTGGCGGGCTCGATCGAGGCCTGCCTCCGAATGCCGGACGTCCCCAACCCGCGCCGCCGCGGCGCGCCAGCGTACCGGCCGCCCCGTTACCTCTTCGATCAGGGCCAGGAGCTGCCGCAACGACAGCCGGTCCCCGGACGCGACGTTGCAGACGTGGCCCGAGACCAAATCGCTGGGGCGGGTTGCAGCCAGCACGTTGGCCGCCACAACGTTCGCCACGTACGTGAAATCGCGCGTCTGCATGCCGTCGCCGTACACCGTCGCTGCCGTACCCTCGAGCGCCGCGCGCAGGAACAGCGGAATCACCGCGGAGTAGGGCGAGTCGGGACTCTGCCGAGGTCCGAAGACGTTGAAATAGCGGAGCGCCACGCCTTCCAGGATGCTCGCCCGCGCGAGCGCGAGCACGTATTGCTCGCCAGCGAGCTTGGAGACCGCGTAGGGGGAACGCGGCAGGGGCTCACAGGCTTCGAGCTTCGGCAAGACTGCGGTATCTCCGTACACGGAGCTCGAGCTGGAATAAACGACTCGGCGCACGCCCGCCGCGCGGCACGCTTCCAACAGGTGCATGGTCCCGTTGACGTTCACGTCGTGCGTCCGCCAGGGGTCCGCGAAGGAGCGGGGGACGCTCGGGAGCGCGGCGACGTGGAAGACGACCTCGATCTCGTGGACCACGCGCCGGCACGTGTCCAGATCCCGCAGATCCGCAACAACGACCTCTACATCCCTGGAGACGGAGTCGAGATTGGCGAGATCGCCGGTCGACAGGTCATCCACCACTCGCACTCGAAGCCCACTCCGCAGGAGCTCGTGCACAAGATGCGACCCGATGAACCCCGCCCCGCCCGTCACCAGACACGATACTGATCCGCTCATCAACTCCTCCCGACGGAGATGTCGCGCCTCCGCCACAAACGCGGGCAAGTTGTGTGCCCACGGTAGCCTAGGAAGAGCGCGCCGCCAGAGTTCGGCTTACCTTCCCTACGGTCCCGTTCTTGCTCGTCTGTGCTAGTGGGAAGCGGATGATCGCCTAGAATGGGCACTGGCCAGCGCTTGGAGTTGCGCCAGTGGGCTCACGTCCGATTCCTTTCGTAGGGGAAGGGGAGGACTCTTGGAGGGTTAGTATGGGCAGGGCCCCCGGTGTTGCTCCGCTGCTACACCGGGTGAGGTCGTCAGGTCGGCCTGGTATTGCGGTTGGCGGGCAGCTGGAACACAAACTCGTTGCAGCCCGGGCTGCCCCCCGCAGTCCTGAGACGCGTGAGCACGAACCCGTGCCCGCGGTAGAAGTCGAGGATCTGTTCCGGTTTCGCGACCTCGAATGGATAACCGCCGAGCCAGTCGATCCAGTCGTGCCACACGGACATGCCACGCCCGCCGCGGTACTCCGTGTACTGCCGGAGCGGATTCCGACCCCACACGAGATCGGCCGCCAGCCCGCGCAGCACCCAGTAGGGGATGATCGTCCCGACGATGGCGGCACGCCACAGCCGGCTCGAGCAGTACAGGCGCTTCAGAGTGGTCCAGCGACTGGACCACGCCCCTTGGTCGTTGTAGATGGCGATAAAAAGCTGGCCCCCGGGGCGCAGCGGCCGCAAAATCAGTCTCAGGGCCCGCCACAGGTCGCCCGTATGATGGAGGACGCCCCACGAATAGACGACGTCGAAGTCGCCCAGGGCTGCGAGGAACGCCTCATCGAGGGCGGAGCCTTCCCGCACCTCCCAGCACGGATCGTCCGGGAAGTACCGCAACCGCAGTTCGCGGGCGCAGGCCACGGAGTCCCGGTCGAGATCGAACGAGACGACCGTCGCTCCGAGCCGGCGGGCGGCCAGACTGAAGAGCCCGCTGCCGCATCCTGCGTCGAGGAAACGGGTGCCACGGAGATCGCGCTGGTCCAACATCGCGGTCAACGATGCCGTGGCAGTCTGAATGCGCTCCTCGTCGAGCAGGCGGAGAAACGACTGCCAGTTGCGTCCGAATGCGAAGCGTTGCTCGTCCGCCGGCAGGTTGTCCACGGCGGGGTGAGCCAACTCTGGTGTTGGTCCAGGTGACGTCATCGGTGCCGTTCCGGGATGCAGGACTCATGCCGCCCGCGTTCCACGAGTCGCTGGGGTTCGCCCTCGATGAACATTGAGCTGCTGCGCGCCGATCGAGCCGAGGCGGCGCTCGCGAATCCAGCGCTCGCCGGCTCATGGACGCAGCTGCACGCCGCCTGTCCTTGGGCTACGGTGTTCCAGCGCTTCGAGTTCTGCAGACTCTGGTACGACACGTTTTCAGAGCGCTATATGCCCGTTCTGGCGATCGGCTCCGAGCATGGCGTCATCCACGGCCTCCTGCCGCTCGCCCAGTCGAGGGCCGACGATACACTCCTCATTGCTGGTGGAGACGAGGCACGGTACCAGGCGTGGATCTCCGTTCCGGATCATGGGGCCAGCTTCATCGACCAGGCTCTCGATCGTCTGCGGACGGCGTTTCCCCGCGCTTCCATCGCCTTTCGATGTATCCCTCCCGGTACACCTCTGGACTGGTCGTCTCGGGGGGAGCGTTGGAAGAGCCTCACCGTCGCGCAGCCGGTCCAGAGGCGGCTGGTAAGTACCGCCGCCGCAGGCGCTCCAGGGGGGAGGTTCCTCGAGCAAGGAGGCGGGCTGAAGCTCCTTCAGAACCTGGGTGCCGTCGAGCTGAAGGTTCTCAGCGAGCCTCAGGAACTCTCGGCGATCGTCGACCAGCTCGCCGTGCTGCAGGATTTCCGACTGCGGTCGGTGGACGAAGCTCACCACGCCCGCGACCCGCTCACGACCTTGCTGTACGAGCGGCTCATGCGAGCGGGGCTGGTGCATGCCGCGACTCTGACGCTTGACGGTAAGATCGTCGCCGCTCACGTGGGTATACTCGACAACGATCGCGTCATGCTGGAGAAGTTCGCGTGCTCCCCCTTCTTCGCCAAACATGCCCCCGGGGATCTGTACATGCAATTACTCGCCAGTGAGCTCTCCAGTCGCGGAGTGAAGCAGGTCGATGTGCCACCGCTAGTGGGATGCCCCGAGAGTCTGGCCACTCAGCTCGACCACGCGTTTGCCGTTTCCGTCTTCCTCCCCGAGACGGACAACCTGGCCGTTCAGACCGGACGGAGCATCACGAGACGTGTGCAGACCGCGCTCCGGTCTTTTGGCTCGGCCTCGTCGGCGATGCGGTCGCGCGCGCGCAGGCTACGCGCGAGGCTCCGACTTCTTCGGGTGACGGCACTGCCGGGTAAGCTCGTCCGGATGGTTCTCCACCGTGTATGGCGGTCAACCGAGTTCCGCTTGTATCGGATGGACCTTCGCTCCGTGCAAGCCCTCCCGAACCCCGGACTGATGAACCGGGACTCCTTGGCGGATCTGCTGCTGTTCACGCCACGCGAAGGCTGGCAGCTGGATTTTTGGAAGGACTCCTGGCGAAAGATCGAGGATGGAGCGCACCCCTACACCCGCGCGGAGCAAGGGCGATTGGTCCATTATGGCTGGATGGTAGAGAAACAGGCGACATCGCACCTGTGGAGCGTCGGACAGGACTGGGTGCCCCCGGAAGGTTCCGTCATCTTCACCACCTTCTACACCGATCCTCGGGAACGCGGGAGAGGCTTGTACTACTCGTCTCTGTGTCAAATGCTGCACGAGGCACAGCACGTGCCCGGGGCAAAGGCGGTCTTCATAGGCGTCTTGGCGGACAATGCGCCATCCCGGAGAGTCATCGAAAAGGTCGGATTCTCGTATGAATACAGTTTCTTTGAAAAACGTCGGCCCTGGGGGGTGTCGCGCTGGTCGAACGCTCCGGCCGCCATGACTCAGCGCGCCGATACGAGCCGAGCGTAATCGCGCAAGGCGCCGTGCCGTCACGACTCGTTGGCGCTCCGCACTCCGTTCGAGCTCCGCGCTTTCGTAGCGTAGATAATGACTTCGGGGTCCGCCTGCACTCGGTAGACGGACAGGCCGTGGTGGTGCAGCAACGTGCGCATCCGCGCCACTGTTTGGAAGGTCTCGCCGATTCGCCACCGCCCCACCTTCGGGCGGAAGAGTACGCCCGTGAAGTGAAAGATCACGCCGGTGATGAGGATCATCATCAGGGCGACGTCGGTCTTCCAACCTCGAGGATGCAGGGAGAGCTTCCTCGCGTACAGCGTCCACGGGTGCAGCAGCAGGACCGCGGAGCCAGTGTCCGCCAGCGAGCGCGCGATCTCGGCCACCGCGCGTGGGATCGCGGTGTACGGCAGGACAGCGCGACACACGAGGTGATCCACGGAACCACTGGCCACAGGGAGTTGCTCCGCGCGTCCACAGACCCAGTCGATCGGGCCCTGCGCCTGCCCTGCCGACAACTCTCGTGCCAGCCGCAGGGTCTGCGGCTCAAGGTCCAGGGCCAGATTCCGACGGACTCTGTTCTCGCGTGAGAAGTACGCGCTGACATAGCCGGAGCCACACCCCACATCGAGGATGACGGTGCCAGGGCGGACGTCGAGCGGTGCCAGAATGCTCGTCAGGTACGCCGTGCCGCTGCTCTTCTTCCACTCCGCCAGGTGGTAGGACGGCTCGGTCGAAGCCTGGACAGTTCGTGTATGGGTCACCGTGCGACCAACCGCTCGGCCTCGGCCCGCCGTCGCTCTTCTTCCGGCAGGTCCTTCCCCAACAACCAGCGAACCGCGCTTTCGAACGGCTGTGGGCCGCGTCGTAACAGACGCCTGCCTGCGGCCATCACCTGCTCGCGCAGGTCGTGGCGTCGCAGGAAGGTGCGGTCCCAGCGGTGGCGATACGTGGGCACGCTCGTTCCGCCGAATTCCTGCAGGAACCGATGCACGCCTCCCAAGCTGAACGAACGGAAGCCTTCTTGGCACGCCCACTCGACGGCACGCCACACCAACAGCTCGTTCGCCTTCGTCGCCTTGGCTTCCGGGTAGGAATTGTTCTCGGCGTATTCGACCAGACCCCCGGCGTGGAATCGAAAAGCGGCGCCCGCAACGATTCTGTCGCGCACGCGTGCGAGCAACAGACGCCGGCTCTCCTTACGCCGCCACGCGCCCTCCATCACCTCGAACGGCCACGGAGGGACCTGTTTCGCGTGGCACCAGGCGAGATGGATCCTATGGTACTCCGCGACGTGCTCCAGGGTTGACGCCTCGAATACGTCGACGCCTTGCCGCATGGCGTACCGGATGCCGTTACGCCGCTTCCCATGCATCTGCTTGAAGAGCGCGTCTCGTCCCAGGCTGAGGTCGAGCATCACGACCCCCTTGTCCTGGAAAAGCTGAAACCCGTGAGATCGGAGTCCATCCATCGGGTACCAGCTGTAGATGTCCAGCAGGCGTGCCGATCCCGCCTCCGCCAGGAAGCCAAGGACTAGTGCCTCCGCCACCCGAAGGCGCTCGGCGGTGTCGTCGACGCACAACTGCGGACGGCACCCGAGGCCCGACGTCACGTGATTCCCATGGTGAACCCCGGTCAAGACACCGCACACTGCGCCTCCGCTCAGGGCCAACACGGCGAACGGGCGTCTCCGGTTGACGGACGGATCCAGGAAGAACTCCGGGGCCGCATAGTGCGAGGGATAACGGCCTCGCTCCAAGCAGCGGCGCCAATCGCGCTCCAGTTGGTTGTCAGGAAACGCGTGCACAATCCTGAACGTTGCGGCGGGGATCTCTTGCTGAGCCACCGATCAGCTCTCCTGTCGGACGAGCAACCACGAGCCGAGACGGACCATGGGAGTCAGTGAACGACGTCAGGAGCGATCCGGTCCTGATCGCGGGTGATCGCCCGCCGTATAGCGCGACGGGGCAGCCATTGGCTCACGCCGCACAGCCAGCCCTCGAACTCGACCTCAGAGAGCGCTGACGAGTCGATGAGCCGCGGGAGCAACAGTGGGCGGGTCTTGCGGCTGGCAAGGCCGGGATCGCAGGTCGCCGCGGATCGCACGCCGAGATCCGCCAGCCAAGGCAAGAAGCACTCTTCATAAACGCCGCTGGGGTAGCAGAAATGATCGGCGGACGACTGACCGACCGCCGCCAGGAAGTCGCGATTGTCGAGGATTTCTCGGACGAAGAGCTCGCGATCCCTAGGCATGCGGTGTCGATGGGTATGGAGCTGCGCATCGACACCGTCTTTGACCAGCTGCGTAAGCTCCTCCGGCGTCAGCAAATGGAGGAGGCGGTTCCTGCGCAAGAGCCCCGAGTCCACGCCCAGGGAGGCAGCCAGCCTCTCGAGGAGCACGTCCTTGTCTTGCGCCGACATTCCAGAGCGGCGCGCGGCCTGTCGAATCTGCAAGCACACAGCTGAGCGGCTGTCCTCGGTGCTCAGGTCGAGCACCCCCGGCCTGGCGGTGAATTCCATTCCTTCAACGTGCTTTCCTCTCCCCTTCCACAGAACGTACGAGCAGGCCACGTCGAACACCGGACGGTTGAACGATGAGTAATACGACGTCAGATAGACGGTGACCGGAAACCCGAACTCCCGGATGACCGGATACGCTCGAGCGCCGAAGTCGTAACAGCCGTCGTCGAACGTGATGACGACCGACCTGGGCGGCAGATCGTTCCGGCCCAGGCGGGACACTGCCTCTCGCAAGGGGAGGACAGAGCAGTTGTTGCGAACGAGCAATTCCATGCGCTGCCGGAGCGCATCCTGAGACATATAGAGCGCCGGGTTCCAGAGATGCTCGTCGTGGAGCGACACTCCATGGTATCCGAGGATCAGCAGCCGGTTTCTTCTCCAGGAGCTGCGCCCGACGCCCCTGAGCAGGCCGATGCTCCTGGAGCTTGTCAGCGCCCGCACCTTCATCTGCTTCAGGCCCATGATCGCCGCGTCGGTCACAGGCGCCGACGCAGCAGGTGCCTCAGCCGAGACCAGTTCTTGGTGACGAGAAAGACGAGCAACACCTCCGCGCGCCCCAGCGCCGAGAGGCGTGCTGGAGTCCAAGCCTCGGCGTACCGCTTTAACGTCGGGTCATGGGAGAGCCACGCCAGCGACGTGAGGAGCGCACAGTTGAGCTGGTTGTAGTGGGGTGGACTGAGATAGCGGTGAGAACCGTACCAGCTCCACTTCCCGTTGTAGTCCCAATAAGGAAGCACCGCTCGCAGCCCCTGGATGCCGTCGCTGAACAGCCGGAAGACGCGGGGGTCATCGATTTGCGCCCAGAGGTCGTACAGCCCGAGCAGACTGAAGAGACATCCGTCGAGCACCCGCGGCAGCGGAACCCCGGGGTATTCCTCGTACATCACGAGCCCCCCCTCCACGGTCCGCACTCCTCCATCCTCGATGTTCTGCTCGAACACCTTCGTGGCGCGGGTACACTGGTCCAGCAGGTGTTGCTCGCCGGTGATCCGATAGGCACGCACCAGGCTGCTGATCGCCAGCCCTTGCTGCATGGCGGAAATCCACGGGGCCTTGAGCCGACACGCTCCTTCCTGCCAGTCGACCGTGAACGGCCAGACAACGCTGCCGTCCGGGCGTTCCACCGCGTGCGCCTCGAGCCACTCCACCTGGAGGAGGAAGGTTTTGCGGCCGGCTGAATCCCGCCCGCGCAGCCAGCGCGCCAAGCTCATCAGGCCGTACCAGGCGATGTAGGCGGCGTTGTAGGTCTGGAAGGTGCGCGAACGCTGCACCGGTGTGCCGTCGTGGTCCGGCTCCATCGCATCGAAGAAGAGATGATCGCTGTACAGGTAATAATGAAGCGATTCCCTCGGGCCGGCGGCCGGAACCGCCTCGACGGGATAGTCGAATCGAAAGTCCAACAGCTCCTTGCGCAGGGCCGTGGCCGCCCACCAGAGCGGCTCGAGCCTCCGCCACGGTCGGATCGGTGCGATGAGAGTCACTGCTTCGAGACCAGCCAGTTCTCAATGGCCAGATGGGTCAAGCCGGAGCGGTCGAAAACGTCCAGCGCGTCCTCCGGCCGGCTCACGATGGGGTACCCGTGGAGGTTGAAGGATGTATTCAGCACGGCACCGATACCCGTGAGGCGCTCGAACTCTCGGAGGAGGGCATGGTAGGACGGGTTCCAGTCGGCGGACACCTCCTGTGGTCTCACGCTCCGGTCGAAGGGATGGATGGCCGCCCGGATCTCCTGCCACCGAGCGGTGGTGTCGAAGCAGAGGATCATGTAGGACGATCGCACGGCTTTCGGGTCGATCAGGTAGTCGGGACTGCGTTCCGCGAGTATCGAAGCCGCGAACGGCATCCAGAAATCCCTGGCCTTGATCGCCTCATTGATCACCCGGATGACCGATGGATCGGAGGGGTTCGCGAGAATGGAGCGATTCCCCAAGGCTCGGGCGCCGAACTCCTCCTTCCCCTTGAAGCGTGCGACCACCTGACCCCTAGCCAGCAACGCGGCCACTCTCGGCTCGATCGGATCGATGCGTTCGTAGCACACCCTCGTCTTGAATTCGAACCGGCGGAGCGCTTGCTCCACGTGGTCGTCGGAGAACTCGGGACCCCAGTAGAGATCCTGGAGCGGGGTGATCTTCGACACGCCGGCCTTTTCCGCATAGACCCAGGAGGCGGCGCCCATGGCGTTCGTCTCATCCCCGCAGGACGGGTAGACGAACAACTGATCGACCTCAGGCAGCTCCATGATCGCTTTGTTTGCCTTCACGTTCATGAAGACACCGCCTCCGAGCGCCAAGCGCCGAATGCCGGTGGCTTGCACGCAGTTCCGTACCCACTCGGTCAGCATGCATTCGGTGAACTTCTGAATCCCGCCGGCGATCCAGTCGAACCGCTTGCGGTCCAGGAGGGCCTTAAAGAACCGGTATGAGCAGTAGGTCTCAGGACAGCGTGGTCGCCGTTCCCACACTAGAGGGTTCTGCGGATTGAAACGAACGAGCGCCATGAGGTCTCGGAATACGATGTCCGCCCCCTTCGTGTCGGCGTAGGGGGCCAAGCCCATCAGCTTGTATTCGTGCTCCAGCGGCACCATCCCCAGGAGGTAAGTGATCATGGCGTAGATGTTGCCAATGGAGTCGGCCTGCGCGATCTGATGGAGCCGCTGAATGCGCCCGTTCCGGCCTACGTTCACGGTGGCGCAGAGGCCGTCGCCGGCCCCGTCACACGTGAGGACCAGGATGTCGTCCTCGAAGTTTCCCAACCCATAGTACGCGGCGGCGGCGTGGGCCGTGTGGTGATCGACGAACAGGATCTTCTCCTGCGGGACTCCCATCTCCATCAGCTCGTGAACACGGTTCTGTTGGCGGCGCCGGCGGTAGGCCGCGTATGGCGGTGTGAACCTGACCGCTCCCCGGATGGCCCGCCTGAGCGAACGTCGGATCGTCACGCCGAGATCGTTGACCGTCCGGTATTCCTCCATGAGATCGGCGCTGGTCATCGGAAAGGAGGCGTAACGCCCATTCATGGCCACGAAGTCGATTTGACTTACGGAGGTCCCGGTCATCGCCAGGGCGGTGCGAATGGCCTGGGTCGGGAGCCCTGACCAGTTCTTCGTCCGCCGCAGCCGTTCTTCTTGAAGGGCGGCCGCCACGTGGCCATCCTCGTATAGGCAGGCCGCCGCGTTGTGGCCGTCGTTGATGCCGAGCACTCTCACAAGTCAGGCTCCGGGGGCGGTGAAACTGCGAAGGGAGACACCGGTGAAGACGCCCGCCCGATGAACCGCGCAGCTTCCGTCACCACGCCTCATCAGCGGAGCCGGCTGATCGTGAACACCGCGACGGGAATAGCGACCAGCAGGCCCAGGATGCGGAACGTGCGCTCGGCGTCGCCGCGTGCCGGTACGAAGAGGCGGTCCCCGGCCCCGATGTTGAGCTGGTCGAGCGAATAGCCGCGGCCCAGCGCCTCGCGGAGCAGGTCGCCGCCCCAGATCTCGCTGCTGCCGCGCTCGACGCGGATGGCGTTCGCTTTCGCCCGCTGCGTCAGCCCGCCCGCCGCACCAATCGCATCCGCGAGCGGCAGCTGCGGCGGCACGGCGTAATAGCCAGGCCTCACCACCTCGCCCTCGATGAGAATTCTGATCAGCGGCCGCACTTGCACGACCGGGTCGCGAATGAAGCGCGCCAGGTACGCACCCAGCCGCTCGGGGAGCTCCGAGCGCAGCAGACCCTGGAGCGGCACCGCGCCGACCTGCGGGAGCCCGAGGGCCGGGCCCGGCCCGACGGTGAACGTATCGGAGAGCTGCGCCTCGCCATCGACGCGGAGGAAAATCCGATCACCCAACTGGAAATCCCCGCGCTCGAGCCGGCCACGGATCAGCGCGGCCTCCCGGGGCGAGCCCCCCCCCCGGCCCTGCTCGAAGAGGGCGAGCGCCGACTCCAGCTGCTGGCGGGTGGCCAGGGTCGGCCAGACCTCCCGCCCCGCCACTTGCTGAGCGGTGCCGGGGCGGGCGGCCACTATGAAAACCAGACAGAGCAGGGTTGCAGCGCTGGGCGTCGCGCGCTGAGTCGAATTCGGGCGGGTCATCGCTACTCCACCGTCACGCTCTTGGCGAGGTTGCGCGGCTGGTCCACGTCGCAGCCGCGTAGCACCGCGATGTGGTAGGCTAGCAGCTGCAAGGGAATCGCGGTCACGACGGGGGAGAGGAGCGGGGCGGTCAACGGAACCCTGAGCTGATAATCGACGAGAGCGCCGAGGTCCCCGTTCCCCTCTGTGGTGACCGCGATGATCCGCCCACCCCGTGCTCTCACCTCTTGCATGTTGGACACGACCTTCTGATACACGTCATCCTGTGGCGCGACGAACACCACGGGCATGTTCGCGTCGATGAGAGCGATGGGTCCGTGCTTCATCTCGGCCGCGGGATACCCCTCCGCGTGGATGTAGCTGATTTCCTTCACCTTTAACGCGCCTTCGAGCGCCACCGGGAAGCTCACGCCACGGCCGAGGTAGAGGATGTTGCTCGCTGCCGCGAACGTCTCCGCCAGCGCCTTCACTTCGGGCTCAAGGGCCAGCACGCGAGTCACGAGGCTGGGCAACTGCGCCAATCGGCAGGCGAAATCCTGCCCCGCCTCGAGCGTCAATCCACGGTGACGGCCGAGGTACAGCCCGAGGAGCGCGAGCGCCACGATCTGGGACGTGAACGCTTTGGTCGACGCAACCCCGATCTCCGGACCGGCGTGCAGATAGATGCCGCCGTCCGCCTCGCGGGCGATGGTGCTCCCGACGACGTTCACGATCCCGATGACGTGGGAGCCCGCGTTGCGGGCGGCACGCATCGCCTCAAGCGTGTCGGCCGTCTCTCCGGACTGGGAGATCGCGATCGTCAGCGTGCCCGGAGATCTGAGGTGGTGGCGGTAGCGGTACTCGGATGCGTACTCCACCGCCACCGGGATCTGTGTGAGCTCCTCGATGATATGGCGACCAACCAGTCCCGCGTGCCACGAGGTGCCGCACGCGACGATCTCGATGCGGCGAATCCCGGCGCTCCCCTCGGAGGACAGGTTCAGCCCGTTGAGGCGGGCGGCTCCCTCTTCGAACACGAGCCGGCCGCGCAGAGTGCTGTGCACGGTCTCCGACTGCTCGCGGATCTCCTTCAACATGAAGTGGGGGTGGCCCCCCAGCTCGATCGCCTCCAAGTCCCAGGGAACATCGGCTACTTCGCGGAGCTGGACGTGCGATTCGCGGTCCAGCACGAAGTATTCAGTTGGCCGGAGCACGGCAATGTCCCCGTCGTCGAGGTAGACGACGGAGCGCGTGTGCTCGACGATCGCGGAGGCATCGGACGCGACGAAAAACTCGTCCTCGCCCACCCCCAGTACCACTGGAGAGCCCTGCCGCGCTACAACGATCTTGTCGCGATCGTCGGCCGAGATGACCGCCAGCCCGTAGGTGCCCACGACGTGCTCCAGGCCGGCGATCACGCGGGCCTCCAGCGTGTCGCCGGGTGCGTCCTCGATGAGGTGGGCGAGGGTCTCGGTGTCGGTCTCCGTGCAGAAGCGGTGCCCCTGGCGCGCCAGAGCGGCTCGCAACGCGTCGGCGTTCTCGATGATGCCGTTGTGGACCAGGGCGATGCGCTCGTGGCAGTCGACATGAGGATGGGCGTTGCGCTCGGTAGGGGCGCCATGCGTCGCCCAGCGGGTGTGGCCGATTCCGGCCTCACCATGCACGGGCAGTCGCTCCATCGAATCCCGGAGCGCCGCCACCCGGCCGGCGAGCTTGCGCGTCACGACCCCCCGAGCCGTCCCGATGGCGAGGCCGGCGGAGTCGTACCCGCGGTATTCCAGCCGACTCAGCCCCCTTAGCACAATGGGCGCTGCTTCGCGCTGCCCGATGTAGCCCACGATGCCGCACATCCCGCTAGTCCTTTCGGTGGGCCAACTCGAGCAGCGGTTGCGCGGCTGCGGCGAGGCCGAACTGCGCGAGTTGCGATTGCTTCTGCAGCAGCAGCAGGGCGATCTCCTCGCCTGGTAGAACGATGCTGCACTCCGCGCACAACAGCCCGCCTAGCAGGTGCTGATCGGTGCGGCGGCGGGCCGGAGTTTTCGGACGCGCGTGTGAACCCCCGATGTCGGCGAAACGGGCCTCACAACGACCGCACAGCATACGCGATGCTCCCTCCGTGCCCGGCGCTCCCGTGCCACCTACAAGTTTCGGGCCGGCCGCTGGGCGCTGGCTCGCCGTCGCAAACCGGGTGGCGTAGCAACGCTTAGGGCGCTGCGGCGCGCCGCCGCGTTCCCGTCCGCGCCGACCGCGTTGCAGGTTCGTGTCAGCCGATTGCCGTGCTGTGGTCGCCGAGCAGCAGTCTCGCCCTCCCCGCAGAGGATTCGATGACCGGGACACCGCGGGCGACACGACTTACAGCACCCCACGCGGCCGGTGAGTAGCGATCGCCACCCCCTCGTCCGCCGTCCCGTATCGGGGAGCGTAGCTGTAGTACTGATAAGCGCCCCCCGGCCGCACGTCGTTCAACACGACACCCACCAGACGGATCGGCAAGCGCTCCAGCATCCCGATCTTGGTCAGCGCCAGATCGAGGTTCGTGGCCCCGGTGCGCACGACGAGCAGCATGTTGCCAGTGAGGGTGCCGAGCGTGTACGGGTCGACGCCGGATCCGAGCGGCGGACTGTCCACCAGGATCACGCGGTAGCTGGACCGCAGCCGGGCCAAGAGCTCCGCCATGGTGGCAGATCCCAAGAGCTCTGGTGAGTCACGGAAGCGCGTTCCCGCCCCGATGAAATCCAGGGAGGGATAGATCGTGGACCGTGTCACGACCTCGAGCGGTGCATGGCCGGCGAGGAAGTCCGTGAGGCCGGGCTTGCGTTCTGTTTGGAGGGCGCGGTGCAGCCCACCCCGCCGGGCGTCGCCGTCGATCAGCAATGTGCGCTGGCCCGCCTCGGCATAAGCAAGCGCCAGGTTCGCCGACACGAACGATTTCCCGTCGCCGACCCCCGGGCTCGTCACGGTGACCTGCACAGGGCCCGCGGCCCCGTACGCGTACGAGAGGCTGAGCCGCACGCTGCGCATCGCCTCGATCACGTGGGCGATATGCTCGTCGGCCGGCCCGGCGTGGCGATCGGTCACGCGTGGCACCACACCGAGGATCGGGAGTCCCATCTGTCGCGTGACCTGGTCGGGATAACGCACCCGGCGGTCGAACCGGTCCGCGACCACCGCCCCCACCAGGCCAAGCCCGAGCCCCGCAATCAATCCGACCGCGAGGAGGCGCAACCGCCGATCCTTGACTGGCTGCTGCGGCGCGACTGCGGCGTCGAGAATGCGCACGTCCGCGGTACTGCTCGCTTCGGCGAGGCGCGCCTCGTCGTAGCGCTGTTGCACGCTGGTATAGAGGTTCTCCGCGATGGTGACGTCGCGACGGAGACGCGCCTCTTCGAGGGCACGCGGTGGGATCCCCTGCAGCTCTCGCCCACCGGCGGTGACCTCGGAGACCAGGGCGCGTTGGCGGGTCCTGAGCTCGGCGAGCAGCGCCTGCGCCAAAGTCGGGATTGTCTGCCCCTCGAGCGTTTGGATCTCCCCCGTCAAACGACGCACTGTGGGATAGTCGTCGGTATAGCGGTACCGCAATGCCCGCAGCTCGGCACGCTTCGTGGTCAGCTCCCGCAGCGTCTGGCTCAACTCAGCCGAGTGCTGCACAGCATCGACGTAGACGAGGCCTTCGACGCTCCCACTGGAGTCGCGCAGCTGGGAGAGTGCCTGCTCGATCGCCTGTTGGTCCCGACGAAGCCGGTCTTGCTCGAGCTTGGGGAGCGTTATGGTCCGGACGCCGAACTGCTCAAGGGCGTTTTCCGAGCGTCGGAGATTGCCGCGCGCTGCCTGGAGCTGCTCCTCGAGCAGCTTCGCCAGCTCGGTGTGCTTGGCCCGCTTCAGCTCGGTAGCCACGGTAACGTAGCGCTGCGCCACCGTGTTGACCGTGGTCGCGGCAGCGGCGGCGTCTTGCCCGGTGAGCGAGAGCCGCAGGAAGTTCGCACTCTCGTCCAGCGACACGCGGAGGCCACTCCCCAACGCCCGCGCCGCGTCGCGTAGCGGCTGCACGGTGAACGTCACGTCGCTGCCGGGCGGCAGCACCTCCGCGGAGGGAGCCCACCGGAAGCCGAGGGCCCGGCCGACTGAGTCTCCGATCACCCCGCGTTGCAGCTCGACGCCGTGCTGGGCCTCGAGCCGAAAGCCGCCTCCGCTGCGGTCAACCAGGAGGCGATACCGGCCGGGACGGAACTCCTTGTCGACATCGAACGCTGCGAAGGCCAGGCGGTGCCGGACATCAGGCCACACGTACGCTCGCAGCTCGCGCACGACGTCGTCGAGCACGATGTAGGACTTCAGCAGGTCGGCCCACGCATTGGACGCGAACAGCTGACGCGCGCCGATCGGGCCCCGGTCGCTGGCCCGCGGCTCGCTCCCCTGAATCCAGATCGTCGCCTGCGCTTCGTATCCCGCGGTCAGCATCGAGCCCGCCGCGCCGGCCAGGGCCCCTAGCACCGCGAACCCGACGATCCACCACCGGTACCGTAGCACCGCCAGCCAATGGCGCTGCCAATCCGGGGGTTCCTCGGGTCCAACCCCCAATGGCTCGAGCCTCACCGGCGGTCGTCGCTGGGGGACGATCAGCGCGTTGCCGTCGATCTGGGGAGCTACCTCGCGTGACAGGTCATCGGACACGGCGCCTCCTACCGCAAGGCCGATACCGTCCGCGCCCCCCCGCCCTGCCGCGGTCCAGTCACCGGCGGCCGTACGTCACAGCGCAAGCGTGCGGTGGGCGTATCTTTCATGTGGCCGATCTGCTACATGCGGAATCCATTACAACTGGACCTGTAACACACTTGCGACAAACCTCTTGACAGGCGGCCTTTGGTCAGGTAAATGCAGCAGTCCCAAAGGCGTTCGGCGTGGCTCGGGTTGGCCCGGTCCCTGCCTATTGGCTGTTAAAGCTTCCAATTGCCCTTTGCACCGCAGGAGAATGCGAGGTTCGCCAGCCCCGATGCCCCCAGCCACGCCAGACAGCGGATCCCCGCGCGCCGGTCAGAACCGGGTTCCCCCGGCACGGCCGGTCGTGACCATGCCCAACCTGACTCCGGAGCTCAAGGCGAGCATCCGGATCCTCATCGTGGACGACGAGCGCTCGCTGCGGGAGAGTTGCGGCAGCGTGCTGCAGTACGAAGGCTACCAGGTCACTATGTGTAGCCGGGGTGAGGAGGCCCGCGAAACCCTCAAGCGCAACAAGTTCGACATCGTGCTCCTCGACCTGTACATGGAGGAGGTCCCAGGGCTCCGCCTCCTGCGGGTATGCCTCGAGGCCCACCCGGAGACGATCGTGGTCGTAATCACCGGGAACCCGAGCGTCGATTCGAGTCTCGAGGTGCTCCGGGCGGGCGCCTGGGACTATCTCCCAAAGCCGTTTTCAGCGACCCACATCCAGATCCTGCTCGGCCGTGCGGCCCACGCCGTGATCGTAGCGCGGGAGTCCAAGGTGGTCCGGGCCGAGTTCGAGCGGGAGCATGGCAACAGTGAGCTGATCACCGTCCTGGGCGCGGCGCCCGCGTTCCGCCGCGCGGTGGATCTCGCACGTCGCGTCGCGCAGACGGACGCATCGGTCTTCATCACGGGCGAGAGCGGCTCTGGCAAGGAGCTCATCGCCCAATTCATCCACCACCACAGCCGTCGCAGCAGCCGGCCGCTCGTGGCCGTCAACTGCGCGGCGCTGCCCGAGCCGCTCCTCGAATCCGAGATGTTCGGGCATTGCAAAGGCGCCTTTACGGGCGCCGTGCGGGACAAGCCGGGCCTCCTCGAGGCCGCGAACGGGGGCACGCTGCTGCTCGACGAGCTGGTCGAGATGTCCAAGCCGATCCAGGCCAAGCTGCTGCGCGTGATCCAGGACGGCGTCGTCCGGCGGGTCGGTAGCGAGTCCACGGACGCCGTGGTGAACGTCCGATTCATCGCGTGCACCAACCGCAATCCGGAGGAGGCCGTCCGGGCCGGGACCCTGCGCGAGGATCTCTATTATCGCCTGCGCGTCGTGCCGGTCCACGTGCCCCCGCTGCGGGACCGGCCGGCGGACATCCGGTTGCTCGCGGAGTACTTTCTCGCCCATTACTGGAATCGCCACCGTGGCGCGACCACGCCCTTGCCCAAGTTCAGCGACGCCGCCGTGCGGGCCCTGCGGGCGCGCCCCTGGAAGGGGAACGTGCGCGAGCTCCAGAACGTGGTGGAGCACATGGTCGTGTTGCTGGAGCCGGGCGCCGAGATCGACCCCGAGCACATCCCGGCGCTGGGCGAGCAGCCCGTCGATGACGGCGCGACGTGGGTCCCGCCCGAAGTGTCCACCGAGGACCCGTACTACGCGGCGCGAGACCGTCTGGTGGCCGAATTCGAGCTCCACTACCTCACGCAGGTAGTCACGCAGGCCGGCGGCAACATGTCGCGAGCCGCGCGCACGGCCGGCGTCGACCGCACGACCTTGTACCGCCTGATGGAGCGGCACGGACTGCATCGCAAGCTTCTGACGTCGTCGGAGGACTGACCCCCCCGGATTTGTAGCACCGCGCTGACAGCCGGTCTGTCGCCAAGTTGCGACAAACCGCGCGGGCCGCGCGTTCGTCTGTGGATTTGAGCGTGGTTTGCAAGCGTGACGTCGGGGCACGACGTCTGCACGGGGTTTCGCGTGACCGAACGCCGAGCCTCGAGCATGACGAGCGTCAAGTACGCGCGCACGACGTTGCGCCCCGTGGGTCTGCGGGTCCACGCGACGGTTGGTAGGGAGCCAGCCGACGACCCGCTGCGCCGGGCGTTGAACATCACCGTGGCCGCCGTGGGCATCGTGCTTGTGGCACCGTTGATGGTGGGGATTGCCCTGCTGATCAAGCTGACGTCCCCCGGCCCGGTCTTTTACACTCAGCCTCGCGTCGGTGTCGAACGACGCGGCCGGGGACAGGTGTCGGGGAACAACAAGCGCCACGCGGATTCCGGCGGCAGGCTGTTCAACATCTACAAGTTTCGGACGATGGTGGTTGCGGCGCCGGGCTCAGGCAATGGCGCCGAGGTATGGGCCACTCCGGACGACCCGCGCGTCACGCGCCTGGGGCGCATCCTGCGGCTGTATCGGCTCGACGAGCTGCCCCAGCTGATCAACGTGCTGCGCGGCGACATGAACGTGGTCGGCCCCCGCCCCGAGCAGCCCGCGATCTTCGCTCGCTTGCGGCAGCAGATCGAGAGCTACCGGGAACGCCAACGCGTGCGCCCGGGGATCACCGGCTGGGCCCAAGTCAACCAGCAGTACGATCGCTCGATCGACGACGTCCAAAGAAAGTTGGCGTTCGACCTCGAATATATCGCACGCCAGTCCGTCCTCGAAGACCTCCGGATCATCGCTCGCACCTTTCCGGTCGTCGTGGGGCGTCGCGGGGCCTGGTAGCCCGCCGCCGGCCGCCGACGGTACGGCTTAGCCTGCCGCCGCCGGCCGGACGGCGTGGCGGCGCGTGGGTTCCCAGACCGGCGTCCGGGCGCCGCGTAACGCGGCGATGCCGGCTTGCAGGGCGGCCAGGTTGCCAATCACGAGGTACGCCGGCACCGCGAGCACTTTCGTCAGCCGCCAGCGCTCCGGCCACCACCACGCGAGCGCCGCGCAGAGCCCTGAGAACGCCGCGACCCCGAGTCCCCACCGACCCCACCGAGCGCTCCCGGCCACGGTGGCCGCGGCAACGAGCGCCAACAGGCCGATGGGAGGGACGAGCCAGCGACAGCCCTTGTGGCTCGCGAGGATCCACGAGAACAGCCCGTAGTGGAGCGGATTGAGCAATCGCCGCTTGAAGTAGAGCGTCTGCATGCCGCGCGTGATCGTCCGGACCTTGCGCCGGTATTCCCGCCGCAGCGAGGGAATCCGCGGCACGAAGCACACCGCGTCCCGGACCGAGACTGCCCGAAAGCCCAGTTCCCGCGCCACGAGCGCAGCAGCGAAGTCGCGGCTCAGAGCATCGGGCAGGAGGTGCATCTGGATCGGCACCCGGACCGCGTACAAGCAGCCCGCGGCCCCGACGATCCCGGAGACGCGTGACTCCAGGGCGCGCACCCACATATCGTAGCCGACGTACCACGACTCGGCATAGTTGGCGTGCGCCCGGCTGCGGGCCACGCTCACATTGTGGCTCGAGGCGACGCCGACCGTCGGATCGGCGAAGGTCGCGATCAGCCGCTTCAGCGCCGGTCGGTCCACGTGCACGGACGCGTCGGTATTCACGATGATCTCGCCACGGAGCAACGGCCGCGCAGCATTCTCGGCGGCCGTCTTCCCTTCGCGGACCGGCATCCGTAGCAGCCGAACTCCGCGATTCACGTACCGGCCAACGATCGCGTCCGTCTGGTCTGTCGAGGCGTCGGAGACCACTACGATCTGCCGCCGGTCGGTGGGATAGTCGAGCTGCAACAGGTTCTCCAGGGTATCCTGGATGACGGCTTCCTCGTTGTGCACGGGCAGCACGATGCTGATGGCCGGCCACTCGGTAAGCGGAGGCACGCGAGGGCGCCGGCGTCGAACGACCATGAGCAGCAGCAACAGGAGCGGGTATCCGACATAGGTGTAGCCCACGAAACCGGCCGCCGCCCACAGCGCCCAGAGGCAGAGAGAGGTCATCGGCCCCGATTCAACAACCTTCATGCCGAAGACATGAGCAGCCCTCCGAACATCGCGGGCTTCGGAGTTGTCACATGGCTGCCACATTCCCCGTCGGACCGAGCGCCGTCGCGGGCGGGCATCGCCTCAGTTGGCGATCCCGTGTGGCCTTTGTCTTGCTTCACGGCGACGCAGCGAGCCACGATTCTGGGAGTGATAGCTGACCTATGTGCGGTATCGTCGGGATAGCCCATTCAGACTCGAGCTGCGGCGTCCAGCAGGCCGTCGTTCGGCGGATGTGCGAGGCGCTGCGCCACCGCGGTCCCGACGACGAGGGCGTGTACGTGCACGGCCCCGTCGGGCTGGGTATGCGACGTCTCAGCATCATCGACCTAGCAGGCGGGCGGCAGCCGATCTTCAACGAGGATCGGTCGAAGGTGATTGTGTTCAACGGCGAGATCTACAACTACCGCGAGCTCCGCCGGGGGTTGGCGGCCAGGGGTCACACCTTCACGACCGAGGGCGATACCGAGGTCATCCTCCATCTCTACGAGGAGGTGGGCCCGGAGTGCGTGCAACAGCTGCGTGGCATGTTCGCGTTCGCCATCTGGGATTCGACCGCGCGGCGGCTGCTGCTGGCGCGGGACCGGTTCGGCATTAAGCCGCTTTACATCGCCACGGGCCACTGGGGCATTGCGTTCGCCTCCGAGCTGAAGTCTCTCTGCGCCGCCGGGCTCACCGGTCGAGCGCTCGACTGGGAGGCCCTGGACATGTACTTCCAGCTCGGCTACATCCCCGCCCCCGCCTCGCCGTTCCGGGATGTTCGCAAGCTCGAGCCGGGGCACACGGCGGTCTGGGACGCCCGAGGCGACCTTGCGGTCCGGCGCTATTGGGACCTCCCGCAGGAGCGCGCCGTCGCGCCGGAGGCAGTGGAGGACGAGGTCGTGGAGTGGCTCGACGAGTCGGTACGGGCCCACCTCGTGAGCGACGTGCCCGTCGCGGCGTTCTTGAGCGGTGGCCTGGATTCCTCGGCGGTTGTCGCGAGTTGGGCGCTCGCCGGCGAGGCCCCCCACGCGTTCACGGCGCGGTATGTCGGTTCAGGCGCCGCTAGTAGGGACGAGACCCCCCTCGCCCGGCTGCTGGCCGGCAAGTACGGCGTCAAGTTGACCGAGGTCGAAATCCGCCCCGACGTGCGTGACCTGCTCGAGCCCATCACGCTCGCTCTCGATGAGCCGCACGCCGACGAGTCCGCGCTGCCGACCTGGTTGTTGTCTCAGGCGGTGAGCCGGTCCTACAAAGTCGCCCTCACCGGCATCGGCGGCGACGAGCTGTTTGCCGGGTACCGACGCCACATCGGGCTGCTCGCGGGCGAACACTACGCTCACCTGCCGGTCTCCCTGCAGCGGGGCCTGAGCGCCCTCGCGAGCCTGCTGCGGGAGCCCCAGGGCGCTTCGCTCACCACCGATCGCCTCAAGCGATTCCTTCGGCCTAACAATGGGACCCCTGACGAACGGTTCCTCGGCTACGTGACCCGGCTCCTCGACGCCGACCGACGCGCGCTGTACGCTCCCGGCTTGCGCGCTGAGCTGAGCGGCACCGGTGCGAGCGCCTGGTTCGGCCGTCTCCATCGGGGCCAGGGTGCTCCCACCGGCCTCAGTGCAGCCCTCTACCTCGATTACAAGACGTTCTTGCCAGACGACGTCCTCGCGCTGAGCGACCGGCTCGCGATGGCGCACTCGCTCGAGATCCGCGTGCCGTTTGTAGATCACGAGCTGGTGGAGCGCGTGTTCCCGCTCCCGGACCGCGTCAAGATCGGCCTGTGGCAGACGAAGCGCCTTCTCAAGCGCGCGCTCAAACGCCGGTTGCCGCGCCCACTGCTGCGGGCGCCGAAGCGCGGGTTCCTTGGCCCTACCGCCACGTGGCTACGTCAGGAGCTGCGCGGCACGATCGAGGACGAGCTGGCACCCGCGCGGCTGCAGCGCTTGGGCTACTTCGATCCGCCCCTGGTCCGCCGGTTGCTCGACGAGCACTTCGCACGCACTCACAACCGTGCAGGCATCCTCTGGGCCCTGCTGTGTTTCTCCACCTGGCACCGCGTGTTCGTGGAGGCCGCGCCAGCGCCCGCCTATGATCCCAAGGGAGGCCAAGGTGTTGCACAGCTTCAACACCCTGGCCCGGATCGCGCGATCCTCAGGTGAACAACGCCCTCGTCCCGCCGGCTGGAGGGGCGTAACACACCTCATGGTAGGCGGTTGTGGCTCCGCCGGCGGGCCGTTCTCGACGGCAGGAAGAATGCATTGGCTCGCTCAAGTCCTCTGCGGGAGCTGAACGATCCACGACGTCCATATGCTGAACTCGCTCGACGCCCTGGCTGACGGCTGGGATGTCGTGGCGGGGAGCTCGTCTACTCCGATGCAGCGCTACGCCTGGGTCCGCTCCTGCGCCGAGACGTCGGTGGCTGGGGGAGGGCTGCACATCGTCGCGGTCGGTGACGTGTCCCGGCCCGCGGCGGTGGCCCCGCTCGTCAGGCGACCCGGAGCGTGGCACCGCCTGGAGTTGCTCGGTCTGCGAGTGCTGCAGGAGCCGATGGATTTCGTGGCCGTCGATGCTTCAGCGCTGGCGTGTCTCGCTGATGCGCTGGCTCGACTGGGGGCCCCGCTCGCATTGGAGCGCATCCACGGCGACTCGGCCGCGATCCCGGCGTTGCGGGAAGCGTTTCGGGGGCGCGGCTTCGTGATCACCAGACCGGCGCTGGGCTGGCCGGGAATTGCCCTGGACGAGGGACCGTGCGAACCCGAGGCTCGCCTCAACGCGGGCCGACGCTCGGATCTGCGCCGCGCGCGGCGCATCGCGGAGCGGATGGGGGCCGTCACCTGCACGATCGAGTCGCCTGTCCTGCCGGACCTCGGCCGGTCCCTGGAAGAGGCGTTGCGCGTGGAGGCCGCGGGTTGGAAGGGCGACGAAGGGAGCGCCCTGGTCAGCGACACGACGCGAGCGGCCTTCTACCGGCGTTATGCGGCGGCGGCGTGCGCGGAGGGTACCTTGCGTCTGTGCTTCCTCCGGGTCGGCGAGCGCATCGCTGCAATGCAACTCGCGGTGGAACACGGGAGGCGCTTCTGGCTGCTCAAGATCGGATACGATGAGGCGTTCGCCCGGTGCTCGCCCGGGCTGTTGCTGATCCTGGAGACGCTGCGCGACGCAGCCGCGCGGGGCCTGAGGTCGTACGAGTTCCTGGGCGCTCCCGAGCCGTGGATCCGGATGTGGACCAAGGATATCAGACCCTGCGTTTCGCTGCGCATCTACCCGACTCGGACCCGGGGACTCGCCGCGCTGGCGAGCGATGTCGCCCGATCGGGGTGGCGCAGACTGTCGGGCCTGGGATCGCGCGGCAGATGAGCCGCCTGTGGCGCCGGGTGCTTTGGTCGTGGTGGCTGCGCGCGGCCCGGCGCGCGGCTCGCGCGTACGTGGCCGGGTCGGACCTAAGTGACGCACTCCGCGTGTGTCGGACCTTGTCCCCCCGGGGACTCGCCGGGACCATCTGCCCCTGGAACGGTGAGGACGACTCGCCTCGTCAAGTCGCGGACGCCTGCCTCGCTGCGCTGGATGGGCTCGGCCGGGAAGACCTCGACTGCACGCTGTCGATCAAGGCGCCGGCCCTGGGGTTCTCACGGGACTTGCTGGGCGAGCTCCTGGAGGCCGCGCAGCGATCCCGGATCGGAGTCCACTTCGATGCGCTGACCGCGGACGCTGCGGACGAGACGTTCGCCCTGATCGAGACCGGGATCCGGCAGTGGCACGATCTCGGCTGCACGTTGGCCGGTCGCTGGCGGCGGAGCCCGGCCGACGGGGAGCGGGCGATCACCCTGGGCCTGCGCGTCCGGGTGGTGAAAGGGCAGCTGCCCGATCCTGACGCGCCCGACCACGAGGAACGGGTCGGCTTCCTGGCGGTTGTAGACAGGCTCGCCGGGCGGGCGCGCCACGTGGCCGTCGCCACGCACGATGCCTCGCTGGCGCGCGCGGCGCTGGGCATCCTCGTGGCCGCCGGCACGCCCTGCGAGCTGCAACTCCTTTACGGTCTCCCCATGGAGCGCGGGCTCCAGGTGGCACGCGCCTGCGGAGTGCCCGTCCGCATCTACGTGCCCTATGGTCGCGCCTGGGTGCCGTATTGTCTGTCGCAGGCCAGGCGCAACCCGCGCATTCTGTGGTGGACGGTGCGCGACTCCCTTCTGGGGCGCTCGTTCCGGCTGCCGGCGGGCGGGCTCTCCGGGTGAGCCGTAACCGGCGGGCGGCGAAGGAGGCAACGCCCAGGAACGCTGCTCCAGCGCGCAGCATGCCGAGCCCCGGGCCCGAGGCGTCTCGCGCCGCGCCCCAGGTGGGGGGAGGGGATCCGGAGGAAGAGCGCTTCTACGCGGCCTACGAGTGGTGCCTCAACCCGATCCTGCGGTTGAGCGACCAGCTACGGCACTTCGCTGCCGAGCTCGACCGGCGGTCATCATGGCGGGTTGTCTGGCAGCAGCAGGAGAGCACCACCAACCTGTATCTCTTGGCCTGCGGCATCGCGTGCACGATTGACGACTACCTGCGCAGGTACCCGCACGACCTGTCGTTCGTCTCAGAGCGGTTCCCCCGGCTGCGATTGGTTCTGCCGCTCGTGCGTTGGCTCGGGAACTTCCCGCACGCGGCCGCCAAGCTCGTGCGCGACCGCAAGGTGCGCAGCTGGCGCCGGGAGTGGGGAGTCCTCGTTGACCACGTGTGCGCGCTCGTGGTCGGAGGCGAGCCGCAGGCGGGCCCCAGCGACTGGAGTCACGTCCGCAGCTCCTGGAAGCGCCTGCTGGACGGCGCGCCCTTGCCTCCGCGCGTGCTTCGGCGGCGCCTCCGACTCCCGGAGGGATTCCGACGGCAGGACTTGACGCACCACGACGTGCTCGCTCTCGTCCGCCGCTTCGCGGCGGGCTGCCCGGAGTGGGGGCAAGGTCCACTGGTCGTTCTCGGGCCCCGCACCGCAGGCGCGTACTTTGCGCCCCTGGCGGCAGCTCTTCTAGCCACGCTCCCATGGACCGAGGTTTCATGGCTCACGGTGCGACCAAAGGACGACCTCTCGTACGCGGAGCGTCGCCCCCTGCGGCAACTGGTTCGCTGCGGCGGGCGCGTGCTGGTGGTCGATGATCACCCGAATACCGGCCGCACGCTGGAACTGCTCGTCGGCGCGCTGCGTCGTCTGGGCATCCCTGCGCAACACATTGCCGTGCTCGTGCCGGGGCACCCCACGCACGGCCAGTTTCCACTGCCCGGCCGCGACGGTTGGGCCGCGGGGGTGCGGCTGTTCAGGCTGGACCCAATCGACACGTACAAGGCCCACGCGCTGGATGTCCCCGCCATGCAAGCGCTACTCGGGGAGTACTACGGACCGCGTGGATGGCTGGAGGTTGCCGTGGAGACGAGCGCGGAGGTCGACACCCGCAATGCGGAGCTCTGGGACCACTGCCGTGATGGCTTCCAAGTCCGGCTGAAACGCGTATACGAGGTTCGCCTCGCCGCCGCCGGCGGGCGCACCACCGTTACGCGGCTCGTTGCGAAGAGCGTGGGCTGGGGCTGGCTCGGGTATCACGCCTACATCATGGGAGCTCGGCTCGATGGGCTGGTCGCGCCGGTGATCGGGTTGCGCGACGGCATCCTGTTGAGCGAATGGGTGGGACCCTTGACGGGAGATCGCGCGGGAAGCGTCCCACCGTCGGGGGTGCTCGCGAGCTATGTCGCGCTGCGCGCGCAGCGCCTCCGACTGGACGAGGATCCGCGCCTCGAGCCTTCCGACTCCGCCTGGACGGGTTGGAGTCAGCTGCTGCAGCTGCTGCGTCGGCTGTACGGTCCGTATGTCGGGCGCCTCAAGGTGCACGCTCTGCGCACGCGGCTGGACCGGTATGCGTGTCCGCGGCCTACCGCGATCGACGGCCGCATGTGGCGGGAGGACTGGATCTCCACGGCCGGCGCGTACCGCAAGGTCGACTTCGAGCACCACAACTTCGGCACGCCGGAGCTGGACATCATCGATCCCGCCTACGACCTCGCGTCGGCGACGTTCGAGTTCGGGCTCTCCGAGTCGGCCGAGCAGGAGCTGGTCCGGACGTACGTCCGCGAGAGCGGCGACGCGACGGTGTCCGAGCGGCTGATTTGGTACAAGCTGCTATACGGCGCGATGGCGTTGCGTTGGGCGTTGCTCGGCATCCGCGACGCCCGTCGCGAGTCACAACGCGCGGCGTGGAACGCTCGCTTCGTCGCCTCCCGCAGTTTCCTGGCGTTCCAATTGCACCGGGAATGTGCCTCCTTGCTGCCGCTGCGCGGAGCCGTGCGGTGGTCTCGCCGGTTGTTCTTTCTCGACCTCGACGGTGTGTTCGACAGCGAGCTGCTCCCCTTTCCCCACACGACCGGCCACGGGCTGGAGGCGCTCGCGCTCCTGCAATCGGAGGGCTACGCGGTGGTGCTCAACTCCGGTCGGAGCGTCGAGCACATCCGGCAGTATTGCCAGGCGTACGGCCTCCCCGGCGGCCTCGCCGAGCACGGGAGCGTGTTCGTCGATGCCGTTCAGGGGCGCGAGGTTCCGTTCACCGATCCGGAGGGGGCGGCCCAACTTCGCTCCTGCCGGGAGGCGGTCCGTGCGATCCCCGGAATCTCCGTCGACCCGGAGTACGAGCACGCTGTGCGGGCGTATCGCCACACGGGTGACGGCACCGCACCGCTCGAGTCGAGCGAGCTGCGGGTACTGTTCGGCGGCGCACGATTCCATCGCCTAACCGCGATCAGCACGTCAGCCGACACGTACATTGTCCAGCGCGGGACGGACAAAGGGGCCGGGATGTCCGCCGTGCAGAGATACCTCGATTGCCCCGACGCGTCGGTTGTGGCGATGGGGGACTCGGACCCAGACGTCCCCATGCTCGACCGAGCGGACCGCGCCTACGCGCCGTCCAACTGCTGTGCTGCCGTCCGCGCACTCGCCCGCGCGGGTCGCTGCCGCCTGCTGACGGAGCCGGGGCAGCGGGGCTTCTTGGCCGCGGTGCGCGATCTGATAGGCGCGCGCGCGCACACCGGGACAGGGATCGGGCTCACCGGATCCGGATCCTTCCTCGCGGAATTGCTCGCCGTCGCCGATCGATCCCGACTGCGTCAAGTGGTCGCGGCGCTCACCTGGCACTCGCTGTAAGGGACGCAGACTCGGCCCGTGCTCGCCACCCCGAACCGCACCCTCCGCAACGTCCTCTGGAACTGGGGCACCCTCGCGTGCACGATCGCGGTGACCTTCCTGCTATCGCCGTACGTGGTCCGCAGCCTCGGCAATGCCAGCTACGGCCTTTGGGTGCTGCTCGGTTCGCTGGTCGGCTACTTGGGATTGCTCGACTTCGGCGTCCGCTCCGCGGTCACGCGTTACGTGGCCAAACTGCACGCCGAAGCCGCGGACGCGGATGCCTCCCGCATCGCTTCTACGGCAGTGGCGATCTTCTCGATCATGGGAGCCGCGGCCGTCGTCGGCGCCGCAGTGCTCGCTGCCGGCGTCGGCCATTGGTTCGAAATCCCGTCCGCCCACTGGACGACTGCACGGATCGTATTGATCCTCAGCGCTCTGAGTGTCGCGGTTTCGCTTCTGGGAGGAGTGTTCGGAGGGATCATCGTCGGGCTGCAGCGGTTCGATGTGAATGGCCAGATCGAGATCAGCGTAGTGATCCTCCGCGCCGCGGCTACGTACTTCGCCCTCCGGGCCGGCTTCGGGCTGGTTGCGCTAGCCGTCCTCCAGCTCGCATCATCGCTCGCCCGCACCGGAGTGAGCGGCTGGTTCGCCCGCCGACTCTACCCGGGGTTGCGCCTGCGCTTGGGCGTCTGGGACCCGGTTGCGTTCCGACAGATCTTCTCGTTCAGCTTCTATACCAGTCTCCTTGTGCTCTCAAGCTCACTCATCTTGTACAGCGACTCCGTCGTGATCGGCGCCTTCCTGCCGGTTGCGGCCGTTACCTTCTTTGCGATCGCGGCAAACTTGACCAACCATGCGCGTGCGCCCATCAGCGGGATCGTCTATCCGCTAACACCGCGCACCAGCGCGTTGCAGGGCCGGGATCTCGACCAGGTTCGGGACCTCATGGTTGGCAGCAGCCGGATGTCGACCCTCCTGATCCTCCCGATCGCGGTGACGTTCTTCCTGCGCGGCGAGGCTTTCATCGGCCTCTGGATGGGCAGGCAGTATGCGGAGACCTCCGGTCAAATCCTCCGCATCCTCAGTTTCGCCCTCGTATCCTGGACGACGATGCAGGCAACGCTCCACACAGCCATGGGACTGAGCCGCCACAAGGGATTGGTCCCCTTCAGCCTCGCCGAGTCCCTGCTCAACCTGGGGCTGAGCGTCCTGTGGGTGCGGCAGATCGGACTGACCGGCGTCGCCTGGGGAACGACGCTACCCAGTCTGGTGTCGGCACTGCTCGTCATGCCGTGGTACGCGCGCCGGCTCGTGGGCGTCCCGTTACTGGAGTACTGGTTCCAGGTCTGGCTGCGACCAGCCCTGGCTGTAATCCCGTTCGCTGTCGGGACGATCCTGGTCGAAGCCTATTGGCCAGCCCGGGGCCTCGTGAGCTACTTCGCCGGTGTGGTCGCGGTGCTGCCGTTGGCCGCAGTGGGAGCCTGGGTGCTCGCGCTGAACACCAACGAGAGAAAGCAGTTGCGAGTCGCCATCAAGAATCGTCTTGGGATGGCACCCCGGGGAGTAGGTGTCAGCGTAGCCGGATAACGTGTCCGACCGGAGATCGTCCGTTATCGCGTAATGCAAGTAACATTGCATTCCGCGATACTTGCTGACCATCCTGCGTAGTGTCACCAGCGAAACGCTAACCCCTGACGTAGGTGCACAGTAGGGTGTGCGCCCTTGCTGTTGGCGCGCCCTTTGCTCGCCGTCCCGCTAGAGCCCTGACCATCCGGGCCCTAAAGTATTCGCGCTGCTCAGAGCAAAGCCGCTGAAAAGCGGCGACGCAGAGCTACGGGGCTACGTCGACGCAAGTCGTCAAGCCAGCCGGGCCGCCAGCGAAGCGACCGAATCGGTCGCACGTTGGCGGCCTTTTCGTTTTCACGTGGTCACCCGGGAGCCGATGCGATGCCCTACATGCACAAGCTGTCGCGACGCCTGGCCCTGCTGAAGGACATTGCTTTGGCGTTCCCTGTCCTTACGCTGCTCGCGTGCGAGATACCCCAGCGCACCGGTCCGGCGACCCAAGGGCGACTCGCTCGACTCGCCATCTCTCCCAAGGCTTTTCTCCTCCGCGTCAACCAGACCACTGACCTCACCGCTCAGGGGCTCACCGCGACCGGGCAAAGCGCGCCGATCGCCGTCCGATTCTACGTGCGCGGCGTCAGCGGCGTCATCATCAGCACCAATGCTCCGAGTCCTGATAAGATGGTCGGGCGCTACCAAGCGGGCGCGGCGCCGGGCCAGGACAGCGTGCTCGCGCTGGACACTTCCGGCGTCGCCGACACCTCCGTGATCGTCGTGACGCCGATGCCGGTGACGTCAGTGACGGTGACGCCGGCCCCCGCCACAGTGCTGGTGGGACAGACGGCGGCGTTGGCAGCAACGCTGCGGGACTCTGCCAGCAACATCCTGACCGGGCGGGTGATCGCCTGGACGTCCGGCAACCCGACGGTCGCGACCGTGAGTGCCACCGGCGTGGTCACGGGTGTGGCGACCGGGTCGACGGCCATTACCGCTACGAGCGAGGGCAAGAGCGGTACGAGCACCCTCACCGTGAGCAACGTGCCGGTGGCTTCGGTGACCGTGTCGCCTGCAACGGCGGCCGCCGCGGTGGGAGGAGCCGCAACGTTCGCGGCGACGCTGCGGGACTCCGCCAACAACATCTTGACCGGGCGCGTGATCACCTGGACGTCCGGCACCCCGACGGTCGCGACAGTGAGTGCCACCGGCGTGGCCACCGGTGTGGCGGCCGGGTCGACCGCCATCACGGCGTCGAGCGAGGGCAAGAGTGGTTCGGCCACGCTCACGGTGACCAACGTACCGGTGGCCTCGGTGAGCGTCAGTCCACCCTCCGCTACAATCGCAGTCGGCGGCACACAGCAGCTCACGGCGACCACAAAGGACTCGGCCGGCGGCAACCTCAGCGGCCGCGTCGTAACCTGGGCGAGCAGCAACACTGCGGTTGCGACGGTGAGCAGCAGCGGTCTCACGACGGGCGTCGCTGCTGGGTCGGCGACGATCACTGCGACGAGTGAGGGCAAGAGCGGCTCCGCGGCCATCACGGTACTGGCGGCCCCACCCCCGCCCCCGGCAGGCGTGGCCGATCCGACGTTATTGCCGGTGGCGAGTGGGCAGGCGCCGAATTTCGCGGCCTATAGCGCGCTCAACGTCGCCAGCCAGCCGGCCGGCTTCTCCTACAACGATCCGGTGACGGGAGTTCGGATCTGGAAGG
>WNFD01000155.1_pt1 | contig 80275 bp, 77 predicted proteins | sample 5400491 | NCBI WGS metagenome assembly WNFD01 (sample SAMN13153343, study PRJNA577476) | soil metagenome | isolation source: 120 cm saprolite under Douglas fir tree site 2 hole 2 replicate 2 | place: USA:California | collected 2015-04-18 | reverse complement strand
GTGCGCGCGCGGATGCGGGCGCGCATGGAGCGCGAAGAGCGGGCCGCCGCGCGCTAGGCCCGGTCGAACAGCTTCAGCGCGAGCGCTCCGTGGGTGGTCGCGGCCCCGGCCCTAAGCGCGGCCGCCAGCAACGCGGACTCGATGACTTCCTCCCGGGTGGCGCCGGCCTTCTTCGCGTTGCGTGTGTGCACGTCGAGGCAGTACGGGCATTGCGTGGTGCACGCGACCGCGAGCGCGATCAGCTCGCGGTACTTGCGCGGGATCTTGCCGTCGTCGCGCCCCACGATCGAGTCGAGCTCGACGAAGCCCTTGAACTCCGCCGGGGCGAGCCGCTTGAACTCTGCGAGGGCCTTCAGATCTTCCGTGTCGTGGTAGTGGCTCATGTCGCTCCTTTCGGTGACGTGGGTGGACCGATGTCGTGGCGTCTTGCCTGGAGTATACTCGGCCGCATGCTGTACCGGGTCGGGGACGACGGGCTTTGCCCCGAGCGCCAGGGCGCGCCGTCCCTTCGCGCCTCCTAGCCCGATCCGCAATGGAGCGCCGCCACCTCGGCAAGACCGACATGGACGTGAGCGTGCTCGGCTTCGGGGGCTCCGAGATCGGATACGAGCGCGCGGGCGCGCGTACCGTCGCCCGGCTTCTCGGCAGCGCCCTCGATGCCGGTCTCAACGTGATCGACACCGCCGAGTGCTACGAGGAGAGCGAGACGTTGATCGGTGCCGCCCTCGGCTCGCGGCGGAGTGAGTGCTACCTGCTCACCAAGTGCGGGCACCCGCGCGGCTTCGGGCGCGGGGACTGGCGGCCCGCGTCACTCCTCTCGAGCATCGAGCGAAGCCTGAAGCGCCTCCGCACCGACCGCCTCGACCTGATCCAGCTCCATAGCTGCTCGCTCGCCGATCTCCGGCAGGGCGACGCGATCGTCGCCCTCGAGCGAGCGCGCGAGCGCGGCTGGGCGCGATATATCGGCTACAGCGGCGACGGCGAGGCGGCCCGCTACGCGGTCGAGTGCGGGCGCTTCGACACGCTGCAGACCTCGGTGAGCGTCGCCGACCAGGAGGCGCTCGAGCTGACGCTGCCCCTGGCCGCGAGCCGCCAGATGGGCGTGATCGCCAAGCGGCCGATCGCGAACGTGGCCTGGCGGTACGCGCGGAAGCCGTCCGAGCCGTACTACCAGGCCTACTGGACGCGGCTCCGGGCCCTGGACTATCCGTTCCTGCGCGACGGAACGGACGCGGCGGTGGCCACCGCGCTGCGCTTCACGCTGGCGGCGTCGGGCGTCCACACCGCGATCGTCGGGACCAAGCGGCCGGAGCGCTGGCCGCAGAACGCGCGCATGCTCGACGCCGGCCCTCTGCCGGCGGTCGAGGTGGAGCGGATCCGCGCCCGGTGGCGGAGCGTGGCGGATTCCTCGTGGATCGGGGAGGTGTGAGCCGCGCGCTCCGGCGCGCGCCTCAGCCGACCTGGTAGCGCTTGATCGCGGCCTGATCGAAGGCGAGCCCGAGGCCGGGCTTGTCCGGTACCACGAGCTGGCCGCCCTCGATCTTCGGAGTCGCCTCGTAGAGGCGAAGCGTCCACGGCATGTACTCGACGGTGAGCCCGTTGTGGATCGCCGCGATCAGGTGGACGTGGATCTCGGGAATCAGGTGGCTCACCACCGGCAGGTTGAAGGCCTCGGCCATGCCCGCCACCTTCATCCACTGGGTGATGCCGCCCACGCGCAGGAGATCGATCATCACGATGTCGATCGAGCGCGCCTCCAGCAGGTGCCGGAACGGCACGATGCCGTAGTGGTACTCGCCCGCCGCGATCGGGGTGCTCAGCGCGTCCGCGATCCGCGCGAGCCCCGGGTAGTCGTCGTGGGCAGTCGGGTCTTCCAGCCAGTAGAGCTGATAGGGCTCGATGCGCTTGCCGACCTCGATCGCGTGATGGACGCTCCAGAGCTGATTGATGTCGCACATCAGGTCGATATCGGGGCCGACGGCCTCGCGCATGACTCGCACCCGCTCGACGGAGGCGGCGATGGTCGGCTCGCTCCCGCACTGCATCTTCATCTGGCGGAAGCCCATGTCCCGCAGGCGCGGCCCCGCCTTGGCGAGGTAGTCCACGGGGTGTGGTCGCATCAGCGCGCCGCTCGCGTAGGTCGGCGCGCGGTCGCGCAGGCCACCGAGGAGCGCGCAGACCGAGCGGCCCGCCGCCTTGCCCATGAGATCCCAGCAGGCCATATCCACCGCGGAGAGCGCGAGCGCGAAGATACCGCCCGGCCCCGAGCCACCCGCCATGCGCCGGCACTTGGCCGCGATGGCCTCGACCTGGCTCGGGTCCATGCCGATGGTGAGCCGGGCCAGGCCGTCCACCGCGGCCCGCAGCGCGGGCGTCAGCGCGCCGCCGAAAAACGTGAGGCCGATGCCCACCAGCCCCTGGTCGGTGCCGAGCTCCAGCAACACGAACTCGCGCGTGTCGGTGGGCGCGGGCAGGCCGACGACCAGGGGATTATCCGCGGGCGTGGACAGCACGCGGGTGGTGACGTGGGAGATCTTCATTTCTTGTGCTTGCCGGTGAGCTGCGGTGTGGTGCCCTCCTGCCCCTTCTCCTGCCGGTCGAGCCGCGTCTCGCGAGCCCACGTCCGCTTCAGGTCGTCCCGGATATTGAACGGGAGCCTGCCGAGGCCTTCGGTCTCCAGCTCGATGCGATCGCCGTCCTGGAAGCCGGACAGGCCACGGTGGTTGGTGCCGGTGGCCAGGACGTCGCCCGGCTCCAGCGTGTGGATGCTCGTGACCCACTCGATGCAGCGCGGGATCTTGTGGGCCATGTCGCTCGTGTTGAACGCCTGCTTGACCGTGCCGTTCACCGAGAGCCGGATCGCCAGCTTGTGCGGATCCGCGATCTCGTCCGCGGTCACCAGGTACGGCCCCATCGGCGCGAAGGTGTCGCGCGACTTCATCTGGTAGAAGGTGTTGCCGGTGGGCAGGAGGCCGCGGGCCGAGCCGTCGATGAAGTTGCAGTAGCCGAAGACGTACTCCATCGCCCGGGACGCCGGCACCGCGGTGGCCCGCTTGCCGATCACCAGCGCCATCTCGGCCTCGCCCTCGAAGATGGTGGCGGGCACGTCGGGCAGCACCATGGTCTCGCCGGGGCCGATCACCGCGCCGGGCGACTTCATGAAGGCGTTGATCGGCGCCGGCTCGCTGCGGGTGCCGTCCTCCATGTAGTTCACCGCCATGCAGACGATATTGGTCGGCTTGGGCAGGGGCGGCCGGATCCGGACCTGGGCGACCGGCTGAGGCTTGCCGCGGCCGGCCGCGTCCTCGATCTTCTTGCGATAGTCGGTGAAGCGGGCGATCAACCCGCTCATCAGGTCGCCGGGCCCGGTATGCGGGATGTCCTTCACGGTGTCCGAGACGTCCACCACGCCATCGCCACGGAGCACGCCCAGCTTGAAATCGTCGAAGAGCAGTAGTTTCACGGAGTCCTCCTTGTCGTTCGGGAGCTGCGTCGAAAGCCGCCCCATCCTACGCGCGGGCCCGGGTGTTGACAACGGGCCTGGTCGCGGTGACCCTCTCGCTGAATCCATTCCACGGAGGAGCCCAATGAAGGGACGGGTGGCGGTTCTCAAGGCCTACGGGGGCGAGTTCGAGCTGCGCGAGTACCCGGTGCCGGATCCGGAGCCGGGCGCGATCCTGATCAAGCTGACCCGCGCGGGGGTGTGCGGCTCCGATCTGCACATCTGGCGGGGGGAGATGAAGGAAATATACGGCGCGCTGCCCAAGGACCTCACCTTCGGCCACGAGATGTGCGGCAAGGTGGAGCGGCTCGGCGCCGGCGTCACCACCGACTCGATGGGCCGGCCGCTGCGCGAGGGCGACCGGGTGACGTACTGCTACTTCTTCCCGTGCGGCCGCTGCCCGGTGTGCCTCCACGACGAGATGGGGAGCTGCCCGCGCAAGGCGCGCCCGAACCGGGTGGCCGGCACCGCGCCCTACTTCAACAACGCCTACGGCGACTACTACTACCTCCGGCCGGGCCACTTCATCTTCAAGGTGCCCGACGAGATCCCGGAGGACGTGGCCACCCCGATCAACTGCGCGCTCTCCCAGGTGCTCTACGGCCTGCGCAAGGTGGGCTTCCGCGCCGGCCAGTCGCTGGTGGTGCAGGGGGCGGGCGGGCTCGGCCTCAACGCGGTGGCGGTGGCGCGCGACATGGGCGCCGACACCATCATCGTGATCGACCGGCTCGCCGCGCGGCTGGCGCTGGCGAAGTCCTTCGGCGCCGACCACACCGTCAACGCGACCGAGATCGCCTCCGCCGACAAGCGAGTGGACGCGGTGAAGGCGCTCACCGACGGCTTCGGGGCTCATGTCGTGGCCGACTTCGTGGGCTACGCCGAGGTGATCCCGGAGGGCCTACGGATGCTCCGGGGCGGCGGCGGCTATCTCGAAGTGGGCAGCATTTCGCCCGGCAATGTCTTCTCCTACGACGCCACCGCGCTGGTGCGGGCCAACGCGCGGCTGGTGGCCACCTCGAACTACTCGCCGTGGGCGCTCGAGCAGTCGCTCTCGTTCATGAAGCGTAACCTGACGCGCTTCCCGTTCGAGAAGGTGATCTCGCACGTGTTCCCGCTCGAGCGCATCTCGGAGGCCTTCGCGCAGGGCGACTGGGCGCAGCGGGGCGGCGACCCCGCCGGCGTCTCCCGCGCCGCCATCTCGATGTAGATCTGGGGTCAGGTCTTGAATTACGACATTTTTCAGCCGGGTGGGCGAGTCGCGGCGCGCCGGAAATGTCGTAATTCAAGACCTGACCCCGACTAGACGCGGTAGCGGCGGATCAGCGCCTCGTCGAGGATGAGGCCGAAGCCCGGCGCGTCCGGGATCTCGAAGGTCCCGTCCTTGACGGCGGGGCGGTTCGCCCAGAGCGTCTGCCAGGCCGGATCGCGCTCCGGGTCGGCGAAGCATTCCACGTAGGTGCCGTGCGGCACCGCGGCGAGCAGGTGCCCGGCGATCTGGGGCTCCTCGTGGTGCGCCATCTTCACGCCGGCGGCTTCGCAGAGTGCGGCGGCCCGGCGCCACTCGGTCACGCCGCCGCCCTCGGAGGCGTCGAAGTTCACCAGGTCCACCGCGCCCGCGTCCAGCAGGCGCCGCACCGCGTGGCTGGTGATCTCGGACTGGCCGGCGGTGACCGGGATGCGCGTCGCCCGCCGCACCTCCGCCATCATGCGGGCGTCGTCGTGCCAGTGGCAGGGCTCCTCGAACCAGCGTATGTCGAGCGGCTCGACGAGGCGCGCGAACCTGACCGCGTCCTCCACCGTGAAGCCGCGATTGGCGTCCACCGCGAGGACGAAGTCCGGGCCCGCGGCGCGGCGGGCCGTCGCGACCCGCTCGGCGTCGGCTTCCGGGGTGAGGCCACCCACCTTGAACTTGCAGCCCGCCATGCCGGCCTCGCGGTAGGTCTCCATCTCCCGGCCGATGTCGGCGAGGGTCTTGCCCTCGCGGTAGTAGCCACCGATCGAGATGATGGGCAGGCGCCGGCGGGGCCGGCCGCCGAGCAGCGCGCAGACGCTCTGGCCCCGCGCCTTGCCGACTAGATCCCAGATCGCGCAATCCACGCAGGCGATGGCCTCCATCAGGGTCTTGCGATCGCGGCTGCTGTGGCTCAGGGCGAAGAGGCGCTCCCAGATCCGCTCGCCGTCGAAGAGGTCCTGGCCGCGCAGCCGCGGGGCCAGCTCCTCGTGGATCAGTCGGACGATCTCGGGGCCGTGCTCGCGGTTGTCGCCGTTATAGACCTCGCTGACCGGCCCCTCGTCGGTACGCAGGCGGGTGACCACGGTGGAGCGCTTGAGGACCGCGTAGGTGCTCCCGCCGAAATTGCGCGTGAGCGGGATGTCGACCGCGATGGCCTCGACGCTGTGGAGACGCATGGGTGGGGTCAGGTCTTGAATTACGACATTTTCGACGCCAAGCGACTCACATGCCAGAATGAGAAATGTCGTAATTCAAGACCTGACCCCGCGTTAGCTTAGGCGGCCGGCCGCGCCGCGAGGGCCTTGCGGAAGCGGGAGGCCTGGCCGATCAGGTCCTGGTCGAAGGGGGCGGTGGAGGGGCCCTTGTCGATCTTTACCACCACGATGAAGGGGCCGTCCTCGGTGAGGATGCGGTCCACCGCGCGCTCGAGCTCCTCCTGGGTGCGCACCTCGATGCCCTTTTCGATGCCGGCGCCGCGCGCGATGCCGACCAGGCTCGCCTTCTTGGCGGTGGCGGTGGCCTGGCCGCCGGTGGTCTGGTGCACCTCGTTGTCCCAGACCATCAAGACGTAATTCCGGGGCGCCTCGGCGGCGATGGTGCAGAGCGAGCCCAGGTTCATGAGCAGCGAGCCGTCGCCGTCCAGGCAGATCACCCGCACGTCGGGGCGGCCGATCGCGATGCCGAGGCCGATGGAGGAGCACTGGCCCATCGCCCCGAAGGTGTAGCAGTTGAGCGGGCGGTCGGCGATGGCGAGCAGGTCGAGCGAGGCCTGGCCCAGGTTGGAGACCAGGACCTCGTTCTTCACGCGGGAGGCGAGGTACTTGGTGGCGCCGGCGCGGGTGAGCGGGCTCATCCCTTCTTGCCTCCGGTGAGCTCGGAGGGCAGCACGATGGCCACCGGCTGCGCGCTCACATAGCAGAGCTTGATCAGCCCGTCGGTCTGCTGCTCCAGCTCCGCGATCGACGTGGGCCGGATCCAGCGGATGCCGATCGCGTCGAGGATGCGGGTGGCCGCGCGCCCCATCGGCACCTGCGCCGGGTTGAACTCGCCGAGGTCGCCGCGGTGGCTGACCACCAGGACCAGTGGGATCAGGCTCGCCATGTTGAGCGAGGCGAGCGCGTTGGTGCAGTTGCCGAGGCCGCTGTTCTGCATCAGCAGCGCGCCCCGGTGTCCGGCGAGCCAGGCGCCGGAGAGCAGACCCACCGCTTCTTCTTCTCTGGTCGTGGTGACCACGCGGCACTCGGGGTCGGCCCACAGCTCGTCCAGCACGTAGCCCACGATGTAGTCGGGGACGGTCGCGAACAACCGGATACCGTTGCGGCGTAGCACGTCCGCGACGTGCTTCGCCCAGCTCTGCTCGGCCATTGCGGGATCTCTCCTGGTCGGGGTCTCAGTTGGGAACGATCGCGGCGCGGGTGACGTGGCCTTTGTCCTGCTGGACGAAGGCCTCCTCGATTGCCTCGAGCGGGAACTTGTGCGAGATGATCTTGTCCCACGGATAGCGCCCGCGGGTGCGCGTCATCATGTCGAGCGCCCCGCGCAGGTGCTCGGCCTCGTAGTGCGAGAGGCCGATGATGCGGCGGTTGCCGAAGATGATCCAGGCCGGATCGAACTCGGCCTTCCAGCCGACGTTGATGTTGCCGATCTCGAGGTACGTGCCTTCGGGCGCGGTCATGCGCAGCCCCTCGTCCACCACCTTGGGGTTGCCCACGAGCTCCATGACCACGTCGCCGCCCCAGTCGTCGGTGAGCTTCTTCACCGCCTTGATGCGGTCGTCCGGTGTCTTGTGCTCGCGCATGTCCACCACGTCGGTGGCCCCGAAGGAGCGCGCGAGGGCCAGGCGCTCCTCCACGCCGTCGATGATGATGACGCTCGCCGCGCCCATCTCCTTCGCCACCGCGCACGCGTAGACGCCGAGGCCGCCCGCGCCCTGGATCACCACGGTCTGCCCCGCGCGCAGGGCCGCGATGTCGAGGCCCGCGAAGACCTGGGAGAAGGCGCAGTTGACGCCCGCGGCCATCTCGTCGGTGATGTCGTCGGCCAGCTTGAAGACCGCGTGATTGGGCCGCAGGTAGAAGTACTCGCCGAAGCCGCCCTGGAAGTGCGGCCAGACCTCGCAGGAGACGAGGAAGTTGGCCTGGCGCACCGGGCAGGACTTGGTCCGGCTCTTGAGGCACATGCGGCAGCGCCCGCACGGGAAGAAGAAGCGATAGGCCACGCGGTCGCCCACCGCGAGCGGCCGGCCCGCCGAGTCGGTGGTGACGCCGGGGCCGAGCTTGGCCACGCGCCCCACGTGCTCGTGCCCGGTATTGAGCGGCAGCGGCCGGCCCATCTTCACGTAGTCGAGCTCGCCCCGCCAGTAGTGCAGATCCGAGCCGCACACGTTGGCCATCGCCACCTTGACCAGGATCGCGCCGGGCTCGGGATCGGGCACCGGATACTCGCGGATCTCGAAGGGCTTGCCCGCGCCGTGGAACACCGCCATCCTCGCCGTCTCCGCCATGCGCCCCTCCTCAGATGATGGACGACTGGCGGAGTTTAGCATGGTAGGCTACGTGGCGCCCGGGAGGGCCAAGCCATGAAGATTGCGATCCTCGACGACTACCAGGACACGATCCGCACGCTCGCCTGCTTCAAGAAGGTGGCGGGCCACGACGTCACGATCTGGAAGGACCACACCAAGGACGTCGACACGCTGGCCGCACGTTTGAAAGATACCGAGGTGCTCGTGCTGCTGCGCGAGCGCACCCCGATCCGAGGCCCGCTGCTCGATCGGCTCGATCGGCTGCGCATGATCACCCAGGTCGGCGTGATCCCCCACGTCGACCTGCCCGCCTGCACCCGGCGCGGCGTCATCGTCTCCTCGAGCCAGATGCCGGGCCGGCCGTCTTACGCGACCGCGGAGCTGACGTGGGGCCTCGTCATCGCGGCGGTGCGGCGTATCCCCCAGGAGATGATCGCGATGCGCGCGGGCCGCTGGCAGGCCTTTCCGATCGGCACCGGGCTGCGCGGCAAGACGCTGGGCATCCTGGGTTACGGCAAGATCGGCGCGGTGGTGGCGGGTTACGGCCGCGCGTTCGGCATGAACGTGCTCGCGTGGGGGCGCGAGACCACGCTCGAGAAGGCGAAGGCCGACGGCTACACTGCGGCGCCCAGCCGCGAGGCCTTCTTCGCCGAGTCGGACGTGGTCTCGATCCACGTGCGGCTGATCGACGATGGCGGCGGTGGACGTCTACGAGGACGAGCCGGTGCTGGGCGCCAAGCACCCGCTGCTCGCCATGGACAACGCGATCTGCGTGCCGCATCTGGGCTACGTGGAGCTGGACGGGCTCGAGCATATGTTCGACACGATCTTCGACCAGGTGCTGGCCTACGGGGCCGGCAAGCCGATCAACGTGCTGAACGCGGAGGTCCTGGCGACCGCCAAGTCATGAGCATCCGCGACCGAGCCTATATCGTCGGCGTCTTCGAGCATCCCACCCGCAAGGCGGACAGTATCTCGCTCGCCCAGCTCCACGCGGAGGTGGCGCACGGGGCGCTCGCCGACGCCGGGCTCACGAAGGACGACGTGGACGGCTACTTCTGCGCGGGCGACGCCCCCGGCCTGGGCGGCCTTTCCATGGCCGACTATATGGGCCTGCGGCTGCGGCACATCGACACCACCGAGACCGGCGGATCCTCGTACGTGGTGCACGTGGCCCACGCGGCGGAAGCGATCGCGGCGGGGCGCTGCGACGTGGCCCTGATCACGCTGGCGGGGCGGCCACGCGCGGAGGGCATGGCCACCGGCACCGCCCCGCGCAACTACGGCTCCACCTCGCCCGACGTGGCGTTCGAGGCCCCGTTTGGGCCGACGGTGGTGAACCAGTACGCGATGGCGGCCATGCGCCACATGCACGAATTCGGGACCACCAGCGAGCAGCTCGCCTGGATCAAGGTCGCGGCCTCCCAGCACGCCCAGCACAATCCCCACGCGATGCTGCGCGAGGTGGTCACGGTGGCGGATGTCGTCGGCTCGCCCATGATCTCGGATCCGCTGCATCGTCTCGATTGCTGCGTGATCAGCGACGGCGGCGGCGCGGTGATCGTGGCGCGGCCCGAGGTGGCGAAGCGGCTCAAGCGCCCGCCGGTCACGGTGCGCGGGGCGGGCGAGGCGGTGAAGCACCAGATGGGCGGGCAGGTGGATCTCACCTACACCGGCGCGCGCTGGTCGGGCCCGGCCGCCTTCGAGAGCGCGGGCGTGACCCCGGCCGACATCAAGTACGCTTCGATCTACGACAGCTTCACGATCACGGTGCTGATCACGCTGGAGGACCTGGGCTTCTGCCCCAAGGGGCAGGGCGGTCGCTTCGTCTCCGACGGCAACCTGATCGCGGGGGTGGGCCGGCTGCCGTTCAATACCGACGGCGGGGGGCTCTGCAACAACCACCCGGCCAACCGCGGCGGCATGACCAAGGTCATCGAGGCGGTGCGCCAGCTCCGCGGCGAGGCGCATCCGAAGGTGCAGGTGAAGAACTGCGACCTGGCCCTGGCCCACGGCACCGGCGGCTCGCTCGCCACGCGGCACGCCAGCGCGACGTTGATCCTGGAGGCGAAGTAGCCATGGCCGAGAGCGCGCGGAAGATCCCGGCTCCGAACTCGACACCCGAGACCGCGCCCTTCTGGGAGGCCGCGGCCAAGGGGAAACTGCTCGTGAAGGCCTGCACCGCCTGTGGGCGCGCGCATCACTACCCGCGGCCGAACTGCCCGTTCTGCGGCAGCGACCGCACCGAGTGGAAGGACTCCGCGGGCCGCGGCGTCATCTACTCCTACAGCGTGATGCGGCGCGCGACGCCGCCCTACGTCCTCGCCTACGTGACGCTGGACGAAGGCCCCACCATGATGACCAACCTGGTGGACTGCGACTTCGACGCCCTCCGCATCGGCCAGGCGGTGCGGGTGGTGTGGACGCCCACCGACGGCGGCCCGCCGGTGCCCATGTTCACCCCGCGCTGATCCCCTGCTTATTCCCCGCACCCCCAGAGTAGGTTGATGGCGATGTCACGCCAGAATTCGGTGACGCTTCGAACATGGGCGGTCGACGGAGGGCCGTTCATCGCCATCCTGATCGTCGTTTGGACCAAGGTTGTATACGCCAGCCTCACACTGCCGGCCGAGTATTGGCGCGAGATGGGGCAGTCCGTGGACGCGCTGCCCGCACTCATGCTCAATCCCGGAGCGGGGCTCGCGACGCTGGCCCTGCTCCTGACGCTCTTCACGCCGCTCGCGCTCGTTCCTCGAGGCTGGCGCCTCCTCGGGCTGCTGTTGGCCGACGTCAGCCTCACCGCGATCGTCATCACGGATATTGTTCACGTTCGCTTCTATGCTGACGTCGCTTCTGTGCCGGCCATCGTCCTTGCTTCGACCCTCTTCGGGTTCATGCCGACGGTCGCGACATTGCTGCGGATGGGAGACGTGCTGTACGTCCTCGATATCGCAGTCGTTGCGGTGGTCGCTCTTGCTTACCCTCGTCTCTGCCGGCGCACCCCACCGCTGCCACCACGTCCCCGCATACAGGTCGCGGTTGCGGCACTTGTCATCGGACTCGCTCTGGCGGTGCCCGCAATGTGGCTCGTCTGGCACGAGCGTGGCGATCTCTTTTCACCCACCGCGATCCGGATCGATACCGCCGCGGCCGTCGGCATTCTGCCGTACCATCTGGCGGATGCCGCTCTTCACGTGCGTGGCCGCGACCGGGGTGTGACCGAGGGCGACCACGAGCGGGTGCATCGATATCTGATGCAGCGCCGCCACCAGCCTTCCGCGCTGAGTGGAGTGGCCCGCGGGCGGAACGTCATCGTGGTGAGCGCCGAGTCTCTACAGGCGTTCCCGATCGGGCTCGAGTTGATGGGACAAGCCGTAACTCCGAACCTTTCGGCGTTCGCGCGGGAAAGCCTGCATTTCGTGAACATCTATGACCAGACGCATCTGGGCACGACCGCGGATGCCGAGTTCATGGTCATGCAGTCGCTGTATCCCGTGCCGGTCGGCGTCGTCGCCAGCAGCTTCAACGAGAATCACTATCACGGGGTGCCGGCGGTCCTGTCGAATCTCGGGTATTCGACATTGTCAGCGTGCGCCGCGCCCGGAGACTTCTGGGAGATGGACCGAATGCATCGACGACTGGGGTTTCAGAGATCCTACTACGAGGATCGCTACTCGATCGGCGAGCGGATCGGGCCCTGGCTCGCCGACCGGGAATTCTTTGGCCAGACGTTGAAGATGTTGGCGGCCCAGCCCGAGCCCTTCATGGCCTTCCTGCTCACCGGTTCCAATCATCATCCGTACCCGCTGCCGAGCCGCCACCGGCGGTTGCGTCTCGGGCACCTGGAAGGGACGCTGCTCGGTGACTACCTCCACTCGGTACACTATTTCGACGCGGCCTTCGGGGAATTCGTCGTCGGACTCCGCGATGCAGGTCTGCTGGACCGCACCGTCGTCCTGGTCTATGGTGATCATCAGGGATTTCTGGGGGATCCGCCCGCCTTGGCCCACCTTCTCGGATACGCCCAGGGAGACGAGTATCGGCGCGTCGAGGTGCGAAAGAAGGTGCCGCTGCTGATTCGGCTGCCACACGGTGAGGCCGCCGGCGTGCAACGCGTGACCGGAGGTCATGTCGACGTTGCTCCGACGTTGTTGAGCCTCCTCGGTGCGAGCGCCGCTGCGGGCATGATGCTCGGTGAAGATCTGACCCGCGGCGAAGACTCGTTGGTCGTGTTCCGGGATAGCAGTTTTGTCGACGGCACCCACCATCTGGTACGGCAGGCCGGCCGAGTCGCGCGCTTCACGTGTTACGAGGTCAAGACCGGGCGCCTCGTAGACTGCCACTTGCTCAAGGACCGTCACCGTGCGGCGCTGGAGCGCCTGAAGATCTCCGATACGGTCATCCGCGAAGATCTCATTCCCGCGCTGACCGCCAGTGCTCGCGCCAGTCCCACCCGCTGACGCGCGCGCCCGCGGTGCCATCGGCTCCTGGGGAGGGCGGCGTCCGAGTCTAGCCGGTTACGTCACGTTGACGGGGCCGAGCGCGCCCGCCAAGGGAGGGGCGACCGCCGCCGGATGTCGTGGTGGGCACTCGACTCGGAGGGTCTGCTCCCTGGCCCATGACGATACGGAGGGAGCGAACGCGAGCAGCGCCGACCGATGCCAACTGATCCAACTCAACCGCCTCGGTACATCGCCTCGATGAGGGGACAGTGAGAGCCCTTAGTCGAGCCGCAGCGTGCGACGGTGTCCCGCAGCACGCGCTCCATCTCTTTCAAGCTGGCGATCTTCGCCCGCACGTCTTCGAGATGCGTTGCGGCAAGACCCCGGGCCTCGGCGCATGGGCGCTTGCGATGGTCAGCCAGGGCCAACAGGGCTCGTACTTCGTCAATGGAGAATCCGAGCGCCCGGGCTCGGCGGACGAAGGCGAGTCGTTTTAGATGGTCTGTCCCGTAGAGGCGGTAGCCGCCGGGGCTTCGCCCGGGAGTCGGCAGTAGCCCAGCCCTCTCGTAGTACCGAATCGTCTCGATGTTGCAGCCGGTGCGCTTCGAGAGGACCCCGATGGCGAAGCGGTCCGAGCCAGACTCCATTTCAGTCCTCCCCCATCATCGAAAAATACTGCTTGAGTCTGTAGCCGCTACAGACTCTATCATCCTCCCAACGAGAAACGACGGGGCAGAGGAGGGACTGGCCCATGGCGATCCTGCACATATTGACCGCCGACGAGTTCACCATGCTCGATCTGGAAGACAGGTGGAGGACTCGGCGGGTCGCCCGGGAGACCCAGATGTCCCGGCGGATTCTGCGGCTGTTCTTGGATCGGGGCGGGCCGATCCCGGTGCAAGACATCGTCTCGGCGTACAACGATTCACCTGAAGCCATTCATCAGACATTGTCCGCCCTGGACAATGACGATTTGATCCGCATCCACGAGGGCGAGATAGACATCGCGTACCCGTTCTCGGCTTCCCCGACGCCGTTTATCGTCCGATTGCCAGGCGGCAGGGAACGGTACGCCTGCTGCGCGATGGACGCACTCGGCATCGCGCCGATGGTCGGGCAACGGGTCGAGATCCGCTCACGTTGCCACCACTGCCACATACCCCTGGAGTTCTCGGCCGACCCGGAAGGTCCCGGACCGGAAGCCGAGGGCATCATGCTGTGGATCGGCAAGCGAGCCGAAGACCGCTGCCGAGTCGCGGACACCTATTGAACGACCATCAACTTCTTCCGGTCGGAAGAACATCTGAGGGCGTGGCGAGAGGCGAATCCGACAACCGAGGGAGCAGGGACCACCGTGGCAGAGGGCTTCAAGCTCGGTGATCGGGTCTTCGGGGGGCTTCTCATAGGAGAGTGAACGTGGCGAGTCGTCAGATCACGGTCTACTGGTCTTCGACCTGACAGTCCTGTCACGCGGCGAAAGAGTTCCTTTCGTCTCGGGGGATCACCTTCACGGCGAAGAACGTGGCGGAGGACACGACCGCTCGCGACGAGCTGATCGCCAAGACCGGGCGGATGGCTGTTCCAGTGATTACGGTCGACGACGAGGTCGTCGTCGGCTTCGACCGGGGCCGCTTACAGCGGCTCCTCGGAGTATGACAGTGGCGGCAGTTCAGTGCCCTGACTGCGGCGCACTGATCAGCGTGCCCGCGAGCGTCAAGTCGGGAGACTTGCTCGACTGTCCGAACTGCGCGGGTCATGCCCTGTGGGTTCGGGAAGAGGGCGGGCGCTGGTCCGCCACCCTGGCTCACCGGGTGAGTTGTCCAAACTGCGACGAAGTCATGACCCTTCCTGAGGGCACCAAGCCGGGAGACCTGGTTTCGTGCTGCGGTCGGACGCACCGACTCACGTTCGAGTACGGAGCGTTCGCCGCTGAGGAAGCGTAGGAGGAGGGCCTTCATGATCATCGTGTCGGGCAGCATCCGCACCGACCCGGCCGCCCGCGACGACTACGTCGCGGGGTGTCGGGAAGTCATCGAGCAGGCGCGCCGGGCTCCCGGTTGCGTTGACTTCCACATCACGGCGGACCCGATCGAGCTCGACCGCATCAATATCTACGAACAATGGGCGTCCGTCGGCGCCGTCGAGGCGTTCCGCGGTTCGGGTCCGTCGTCGGAGCGGCGCCCGAGTCTTGGGCTCTATGTCACCTGCGATCCTCCGACGCTCGATGGAGCCCTATGGTATAGTCCCGGCCACTCAACTCAAGGAGGGAATGGCGATGAGGCACTGGTTTCCTCTGACGTGGGTCACGTTCTTCGTCGCGGCGCTGCTGGTGGGCGTGGCTCCGGGGAATGGCGGGGCCGCGGACGTCATCAAGTTCGGTGTCGCGACGCCCCTCTCCGGCCCGGCCGCGCCCTGGGGCATTCCCCACAAGGGCGCGACCGAGCTGATCTTCGACGAGATCAACAGCCAGGGCGGGCTCGAGGTGGGCGGCAAGAAGTACAAGCTCGAGGTCGTCGCCTACGACCACAAGTACGTGATCGCCGAGGGGGTGGCCACGGTCAACCGGCTCATCGCCAAGGACGGCGTGAAGTTCATCTCCATCCTGGGTGGCACCGTGGTCAAGGCCGCCGAGGAGGCGGTCAACGAGGCCCGCGTCTTGAATCTGCCGCTGGCGTACGCCGACGGGTTGGTGAGCCCCAAGAACCCCTACACCTTCCACAGCTTCCCGTCCCCGCCGGAGACCGTCATCTTCTGGAATTGGATCAAGCAACACCACCCGCAGATCAAGCGCGTGGCCTCCATCACGCCGAACGACGACACGGGATGGTGGTCGCTCAAGGTGGAGACGAAGTACGTCGAGAAGCTGGGCTACGAGGTGGTGGCGAGGGAGTTCTTCGAACGCGTCGTGACGGACTTCAACCCCATGCTGCTTCGCGTCCTGGCGCAGAAGCCGGACATCATCAGCGTGCTCGCCTCGCCCGCGGGCAGCGTCGGCCTCATCATCAAGCAGGCCCGCGTGCTCGGCTTCAAGGGCCGGTTCATCCACATCGGCCAGATGGACACCTCGGTGGTGGCCGGCATCGCCGGGAAGGAGAACGTGGAGGGCACCTGGGTCCACGGCTACGTGCAGACCCCGCTGCCGGAGAAGGTCAAGAGCTGGCAAGCGCGCTACACCAAGAAGCACGGCGAATGGAACGCCACCAGCATCGACTTCGCCAATCCGGCCTTCGCCTTCGTGGCCGCGGTCAAGAAGGCCCAGAGCGTCGACCCGAAGAAGATCGCCGAGGCGCTGCGCACCGTCGAGTTCGACAATCTCTGGGGCAAGGCGCATTTCGGCGGCAAGGATTACTACGGCATCGGTAACCAGATCATCTACCCCATGCCGTTCTCCGAGGTCAAGGACGGGGTCGCGCACCTCGTCGTGCAGCTCTCTCCGCCTCACAACTGATCACATGGGGGGTCCCGACATGGCCCCCCGTACCCCCCAACGCTCGGAGCGCCCCGGGTTTCCCGGGGCGCTCCTCGATCACGGCGGAGGGGGGGTGGGGGCCCCTTCGAAGCCCGCTACGTTCCCATGACCGGTGCTCTCCTCGTCCACAGCGCGGTCATCGGGCTGTCCATCGGCTCCATCTACATCCTGATGGCCCTGGGGCTCACGCTCATGTTCGGGATGATGCACATCATCAACTTCGCCCACGGGGCGATCTACATGCTGGGCGCCTTCGTCATCTACTACGTCTACTTCCAGTGGGGGGCCCCGTACTTTGCGGCCTTCGTGCTTGCCATGCTCCTCCTGGGAGCGGGCGGGTATCTCGTCGAACGCTCGATCTACCGGCCCGTCAAGGGAGGGATCGAACCCACCCTCGTTGCGCTCCTGGCCCTCACCACGTTGCTGCAGGCCGCCGGCTATCCGATCTTTGGCACCCTGGACAAGCACGTGCCGCCGGTCTTTTCAGGCACGAGAAACGTGCTCGGCGTGATGATTTCCGTCGAGCGCCTGATGATCATCCCGATCGCGGTCGTGCTGGTTGTCGGTCTCTACCTGTTCATCAACAAGACCCGGATGGGCGCGGCCATGCGCGCGATCGAGCAGGACAAGGAGGCCGCGGCGCTGCAGGGCGTCAACGTGAACGTGATCAACGGCCTCGCCTTCGCCGTCGGCTTTGCCCTCGCCGCCGCGGCCGGCGCGCTGATGGCGCCGATCTTCAAGCTCGACCCGATGATGGGGGAACAGCCGCTCCTGAAGGCGTTCATCATCATCATCCTGGGCGGACTCGGCAGCATCCCGGGCGCCATCCTGGGAGGGCTCATCCTGGGCCTCATCGACTCCATCGTCGCCACCGCGCTCGGCGCCGAGCCGGCGTTTCTCCTGAGCTTCATCTTCATCATCCTGTTGCTGCTCTTCCGGCCGACCGGACTCTTCGGCCATGCCCCGTAGCGCTCGCACCGCGGCCGTCCTGATCGTCGTCGTGGCGCTCCTCCTGGCGCTGCCGTTCGTGGGCGGAGAATACTACGTCTATATCTTCGCCCTGGTGTTCATCAATGTCATCCTCTCCGCCAGCCTGCGCCCGTCGCTCACCTGCGGCCAGCTCAACATCGGACACTCGGCGTTCATGTGCATCGGGGCGTACACCTCGGCGCTCCTGGCCAAGAGCCTCGACGTTCCGTTCGAGGTCGCGCTCCTGTGTGGGGCCGTCCTGGCCGCCGCCGTCGGGCTGGCCATCGGCTATCCGTCGCTCCGGCTGCGGGGCGTGTACTTCGCCATGGTCACGGTGGCGTTCGTCGAGGCGATCCGCCTCATCGCCTCGATCTGGGTGCCGCTCACCCGTGGCAATGCCGGCCTGAGCGGAGTCCCCAAGCCCAGCATCCTGGGGATGACGCTGGCCACCAGGACAAGTCAGTACTACCTGGCGCTCGTCCTGATGCTGGTCGTCCTCCTCGTCCTCTACAAGCTGGAGCACAGCCGCCTCGGCCTCATCTGGAAGAGCATCGGCATGGTCGACACCCTGGCGCAATCGCTCGGCGTCAACGTCGCCAACTACAAGCTGCTCGCGTTCTCGCTCGGCTGCTTCTTCGCCGGCGTGGCCGGAGCGTTCTACGCGCACTTCATTCGCTTCCTCTTCCCTCCGGAGTTCGGCTTCCTGCTGGCGACGAACATCCTGATCTACAACTTCGTCGGGGGCCGCGGGCATTTCGCGGGCCCGATCGTCGGGGCCGCGTTCCTGTCGCTGCTTTCCGAGCCGTTCCGGGGCAGTCCGTACGAGACGATCTTCTATTCCATCGTCATGCTGCTGACCATCCTGTTCTTGCCCGGCGGTCTCATCACGCTGCCTGGGAAGCTGGCGGGACTCTGGCGGAGCGCGTCGAGCACGTATGCCCCTTCTGGACACACGTAACCTCACGAAGCACTTCGGCGGACTCGCGGCCGTCAGCCATGTCGGTCTCACCGTCGACGAGGGCGAGATCGTCGGCCTCATCGGCCCCAACGGTGCCGGCAAGACGACGTGTTTCAATCTCCTCTCCGGCTTCCTCCGGCCCACCGCCGGCACCATCGTCTTCGGCGGCGAAGACATCACCGGGCTGCGACCGCATCGGATCGTCGGGCGCGGGCTGGTGCGCACCTTCCAGCTCACCACCCTGTTCCAGGACCTGACGGCGCTCGAGAACGTCCTCCTGGGGATGCACCTGCACAGCCGCCGGGGTCTGCCTCAGGTGCTGTTCAGTCGCCGGAGGTTCCCACCGGACGAGGTCGCGCGCTGCCGCGAGGTCCTCGAGTTCACCGGGCTCGGGTCCCATGCCGACCGGCTGGCGAGGAACCTGCCGCACGGGCACCAGCGCGTCCTGGGCATCGCCATGGCCCTGGCCGCTCGACCGCGGTTCCTGCTGCTGGACGAGCCGGTCACGGGCATGAACCTGGAGGAGAGCGGCCGCGTCATGGCCCTGGTCAAGACCATCCGCGACCGGGGCACGACCATCCTGCTCGTCGAGCACAACATGAGGGCGGTCATGGGCACCTGCGAACGAATCGTGGTGCTGAACTTCGGCCAGAAGCTCGCGGAGGGGACGCCGGCGGAGGTGAGCACCAACCCTCAGGTGATCGAGGCCTATCTCGGAGCAGGAGTCGAGCGTGCTTGAGGCCAAGGACCTCCGGGTCCACTACGGCACCGTGGAAGCGGTCAAGGGGGTGTCCTTCGAGATCTCCGAGAGGGCGATCGTCAGCCTCATCGGGGCGAACGGCGCGGGCAAGACGACCTGTTTGCGAGCGCTCACGGGGCTCGTGAAACCCAGCGGGGGCGAGGTTCGCTTCGAGAACACGTCGCTCGTCGGCCTGGCCCCGCACCAGATCGTCCGTCTCGGCATCGCGCACGTGCCCGAAGGGCGCAGGCTGTTCCCGAGGATGACCGTTCTCGAGAACCTCAGGATGGGCGCCTATCTACGAACGAAGAGAAACGAGATGGCATCCACCCTGGGGATGATCTACGAGCACTTCCCCATCCTCCGCGAGCGTGGACGGCAGCGAGCGGGCTCGCTCTCCGGCGGCGAGCAGCAGATGCTGGCCATCGCCCGTGCCCTGATGAACCGCCCCCGGCTGCTCCTACTGGACGAGCCCTCCATGGGCCTGTCGCCCATCATGACCGCGGAGATCGGCAAGATCATCCGGCAGATCAACGCCCAGGACGTGTCCATCATTCTCGTGGAGCAGAACGCTCTGCTGGCGCTCACGCTGGCACGCTACGGCTACGTGCTGGAGACGGGTCTCGTGGTGATGCAGGGCAACGCTCGAGAGCTCCTGCAGGACGACGGAGTGAAGAAGGCCTACCTAGGCATCTGAGCCCAGAGAGCCACGAGACCCGGGAATCACCTGTGCTTCCTATGCAGATCAACAGACGCCTCGGCGGGAAGAACGTATCGTCTATCCTCCCGGGTACGTCCTCGCGCCACGGAGGTGGCTCATGAAATTTGGCCTCTACAGCTCGATCGCCAGCCCCCCGCGCGGTGAGCATCTCGATCGCTGCATCGACGAAGTCATCGCCGAGGCGCAGCTCGCCGAGGCGTGCGGCTTCGACTCCTGCTTCTTCGGCGAACATCATCAAGATGGCGACGGGTTCCTCCCCTCCCCCCTCATCGTCGCCACGGCCGTGGCCGCCCGCACGCAGCGTCTTCGGGTCGGCACCTCGGTCATTCTGTTGCCGCTCCACCATCCGGTGCACGTGGCCGAGGACGTGATCACGCTGGATCTCGTGTCCAAGGGGCGCGTCATCCTCGGGGTCGGCATCGGCTATCAGCCCGACGACTTCCGCGCGTTCGCGGTGCCGATGGAGCACCGCGTGGCGCTCTTCGAGGAGAGCGTCGAGATCCTGCGCCTGTGCTGGGCGGGCGAGCGGTTCTCGTTCCGGGGCAAGCACTACACCCTCGAGGAGGTGCAGGTTCGCCCCCGGCCGTTCCAAGCGTCGGGGCCGCCGCTGTGGATCGGCGCCAGCGTGCCGGCGGCCGCGCGCCGGGCCGGCCGGATCGCCGATGGCTTCGTGGGCACGCCGAGCACGGGCATGGCCAACGCGACGCGCCTGGCCGACATATATAAGGAAGCGGCCCGGCAGGCCGGGCGGGAGCCCGAGGTCGTTCAGATGCGCGATGCGTGGGTGGCCCGGACGCGAGCCGAGGCCGACGCGGTCTACGGCCCGCACGTCATGGCGGCGTATCGGTACTACTGGGAGCACCGCCTGGCGGAGTTCAGCAACATGCCGGCCGACACGCAGTTCACGCTGGAGAACCTGGCCCCCGATCGCCTGATCCTCGGCGATCCCGAGACGTGCGTGCGGGAGTTCCAGCGCTGGCAGAAGGCCACGAGCGCGAGCACCTTTCTCCTCCGCCTGCGCCACGCCCACTCGGGCGGGCCGCCGCACGACAAGATCATGGACGCGATCCGGCTGTTCGGCGAGCGCGTGCTGCCGTACTGCGAGGCGAAGTGATGGGCGACGTGGGTCATGGGCATGCACGCTGCAGGAGACCGCCGCCCGGCTCGAGAGCCTCTTCGAGGAGCAGCGGCTGGCCGAGGCCGAGCCGCTCGTCGCCGAGCTCGAGCAGGGCACGCGCGGGCTGGTCGCATACCTCCGCACGACGGAGCTCGGCGTCCTCATCGCGCCCGCCGCGTCCTGAGCCGGCCCGTCACGCGCGGTGGATCAGATCGCTGATTCGCGCCGGATTGAGCGGCATGCGATTCACGCGCACCCCGAAGGGCCGCAGCGCGTCCTCGACCGCGCCGGCCACCGCCGCCGGGACGGGCAGCGTGCCGGCCTCGCCGGCGCCCTTGACGCCCAGGGGATTGATCGGGCTCGGCGTGGTCAGGTGGAACATCTCGATGCGCGGCATCTCGCGGGCCGAGGGCAAGGGGTAGTCGAGGAAGCTCGAGGCCAGGTTCTGTCCCTCCGAGTCGTAAAACGCCTCCTCGTAGAGGGCATTGCTCAAGCCGTGGGCCACGCCGCCCAGGATCTGGCCCTCGACGATGAGCGGGTTGATCACGTTGCCGCAGTCGTGGCCGACCACGTAGCGGACGATCGCGACCTCGCCGGTGTCGGGGTCGACGTCGAGGATGCAGACATGCGCGCTGGCCGAATACCCGGCCTGCGACGGCGCGAAGTACGCGGACGCTTCGAGCCCGACCTGGAGACCCCCGGGCATGACCATCCCGAAGGCCACGCCGCCGTTGCCCAGGCGTGCCACCTGGGCGAGCGGCACGCCGCGATCGGGCAGCCCGCGCACGTGCACGGCGCCGTCGGCGATCTCGAGATCCGCCGCCGCCGCCTCCAGCAGGTGCGCCGCCACCGCCAGGATCTTCTGCCGGAGCTCGCCGCCGGCCTGCGCGATTGCGGGCCCCGCATTAGCGGTGACCCGGCTGGCGAAGCTCCCGATGCCGTAGGGGATGGCGCCGGTATCTCCCGTGACCACGTCGACGTCCTCGAAGCGTACGCCGACCATGTCGGCCGCGATCTGGGCGAAGGCGGTCTGGTAGCCCTGCCCCTGCGGGGGCGCGCCGCTGGTGACGACGACGCGCCCGCGGCTGTCGAGCCGCAGGATGGCGCCCTCGAAGGGCCCGAGGCCCACGCCCTCGACGCAGATCGCGACGCCGATTCCGCGATGGCGGCCCTGCGCGCGGAGCTCGGCTTGCTCGCGCCGCGCGCGCGGATAGTCGGCAATCTCAAGAGCGCGCCGCAGAAGCTCCGGGTAGTCTCCGCTGTCGTAGGTGAGGGGGGCGCCGTCGCGAAACACCATGCCGACCGGGTAGGGGAACGCGTCGGCCGGGATCAGATTCCGGAATCGGACCTCGGCGGGGTCGAGCCCGAGGGTTTCGGCCATGCGATCCATCATCCGCTCCATGACCAGGACCCCTTGCGGGCGGCCGGCGCCCCGCACGGCCGCGGTCGGCGGCAGATTGGTGTATGCGGCACGGAACTCGGAGTGGATGTTCGGGATGCGATAGGGGCCGGGCACGGTGCAGGCGGTGATGACCGGCGCGATCAGGGCGCCGTACATGCCGACGTCGTGGGTGAAGACGTCGCGCAGGGCGAGCAGGGCACCGCCCCTCGTGAAGGCGATCTCGATCGTGTGGATCTGCTCGCGCTCCTGAGCGGCGGACATGAAGTGCTCGAGCCGATCCTCGATCCACTTGACGGGGCGCCGCAGGCGACGCGCCAGCCAGCAGACGAGCGCCTCCTCCGGGTAGAAGCTCGTCTTGGGGCCGAGGCCGCCGCCGACATCCGGGGGCGCGATCACGCGCACGCGATGCTCGGGCAGGTCGAAGAGATACGCGAGCATGGCGCGGATGGCGTGGGGCGCCTGCGTCGCATCCCAGACCGTGAAGCTGTCGAGCGCCTCGTCGTAGCGCGCCACCACGGCCCGGCCCTCCATCGAGTGGCTGCCCCCGCGCATCACCCGGAAGGTCTCCCGGAGCGTGTGGTCGGCGGAGGCAAAGGCCCGCTCGGGGTGCCCGACGCGCTGGATGATATGAGCCGCGATATTGTCGCCCAGCTCCTCGTAGACCAGCGAGGCGCCCGGCGCGAGCGCCGCCGCGGCCGTGGCGACGACGGGGAGGACCTCGTACTCCACCTCGACCAGGTCGCGCGCGTCCTCGGCGAGGGCGCGCGATTCGGCCACCACCACCGCCACCACCTCGCCGGCGTGGCGGACCTTGGCGACCGGCAGCGTGTGGCGCACGCAGTGGCGGACGCTGGTGCCGGGCACCGGGCTGGGCATGCGGGCCGGCCACGGCTTCTGGATGTCGGCGATGTCCTCGGCCGTGACGATCGCGAGCACGCCGGGAAGGGCCCGCGCGGCCTCCGTGTCGATGCGCCGCACCCGGGCGTGCGCATGTGGGCTGCGCACCATGGCCGCATGCGCCACGCCGGGCATCTCGAGGTCGTCGACGAAGGTGCCGCGCCCCGTGAGCAGACGCGCGTCCTCGCGGCGCGGGATCGGCGCGCCGATATAGCCGCCCTTGGGCGTTCGGGCGGCGGCCGGGCGCGATGCGGGCGCCGTCACCGCGCGGGCTCGGCGGCGGCGACCAGGGCCAGCACGGCATCGACCATGCCCTGGTAGCCGGTGCAGCGGCAGAGATGCCCGGCCAAGGTGTCGCGGATCTCGGCCTCGGTGGGCCGCGGGTTGTCGCGGAGCGACGCGGTCAGCGACATGAGGATGCCCCCGGTGCAGAAGCCGCACTGGACGCCGTGATGCCGGACGAACTCGGCCTGCAGGGGAGTGAGGTGTTCGAGGTCCGGCGCCAGGCCCTCGACGGTCTCGACGCGAGCGCCGTCGGCCTGGACGGCCAGCAGCAGGCAGCCGCGGACGGGCTCGCCGTCCACCAGCACGGTGCAGGCTCCGCAGACGCCCTGCTCGCAGCCGACATGGGTGCCGGTCAGGCGGAGCTGCTCACGCAGGAAATCGACCAGCGTGGTGCGCATCTCCACGGTCGCCCCGCGAGGCTGGCCGTTCACGGTGAGGGAGATGGCGCGCGTCTCGGTCATGCGGCGCGCGCCGCAGACGCGAGCGAGGCGGCCAGGGCGCGTGTGGTCAACACGCCCGCGAGGCGCTTGCGGTAGGCGCCACTGGCGTGGATGTCATCCGACGGGTCGACCGCGGCGCTGGCGAGCCGGCCGGCCTCGGCGAGGGCCGCCGCGGACGGCGCGCCGCCCACCAGGGAGCGCTCGGCGTCGGCCGCGCGCAACGGGCGCGGCCCCACGCCGAAGCAGACGACGCGCGCGCCGGCCACCCGTCCCTGCGCGTCGAGGGTCAGCGCGGCGGCCACCCCACCCAGTGCGAAATCGCCGAGCCGTATCGCCACCTCTTGCACGCTCGAACCGGTGCGCGCCGGCCAGGGCGGCAGCGCGACCTCGGTCAACAGCTCGTCGGGCGCCAGCGCGGTGGTCAGCGCGGCGACGGAAAAATCCTCCGCGGCGACGGTCCGCTGGCCACGGGCGCTCCGAAGCGTGAGCCGGGCGCCCAGCGCCACCATCACCGCGGGCAACTCGGCGGCGGGATCGGCATGGGCCAGGCTGCCGCCGAGCGTGCCGCGCGTGCGGATCTGGGGATGGCCGACGAAGGGCATGGCCTGGCCGATCATGGGGCAGCGCTCGCGAATCAGCGGGGAGCGCTCGAGCGTGCGCTGCCGGACCAGTGCCCCGATCCGCAGGCCGCTGTCCGGGCCGGGGCTCATGGTGGCCAGTGCCGCCACGCGATTGACGTCGATCACGTGTCCCGGCCGAGCCAGGCGGAAGTTGAGCATGGGCATCAGGCTCTGGCCGCCGGCAAGGACCCGGGCCGCGTCGCCGTGCTCGGCCAAGAGGCCCAGCGCCTCCTCGACCGTCGCGGGATCGTGATAGCTGAAGCGGGGCGGCTTCATCGCGGCGAGCCTCGGAACACTAGAGTCTCGCCATCACGCGGTCGGCGAAGTCCTCGATCACCCGGTACTGCCGGTTCAGCGGCGGGTAGAGCATGATCTGGCTCAGCCCCTGGCTCTCCAGCCCCTTCAAGCGCTCGACTACGCGCTCGGGCGCGCCGGTCAGGCACGTGGCCTCGATCAGCTCCGGCGTGAGAAAGCGCGCTTCTTCCGGGTCCACGAAGCTGTAGTGGCTGCCGTGCAGGCGCTGATGGCGCACGGCCGGCGGCGCCTCGTTGAGCCAGTCGAGATAGCCCTTCCAGACGGGCCGCGCGTAGGCGGGCGGCTCCGCGCCGCTCTCCAGATGGTGCGCGACCAGGTAGTGGAGTCCCGAGATCACCGCGGCGCCGCACTCTGCGATGATCCGCTCGGAGTTGGCGGCCTCGCCCGGTTGCCGGAGCGCCACGTTCACCATGGCCGCCGTGTGGAAGTCCTTCGGCAGCGTGCGGCCGGCCTTCTCGGCGCCGCGCCGGGCGTTGGCGAGCATCTCGGGCACCGTCCCCCCGCGCGGCATGCCCGAGACGAGCCCATCGGCCAGCTCGCCGGCCAGCGCCTGGGCCTTCGGACCGAAGCCCGCGATGTAGACCGGGATCGGGTGGTCGAGGTCGATGAAGCGGTGCTCGCGCATCTGGAAGCGGATGGGGTGGGTCTCGTTGTTGAGCGTGTAGTCCACCTCGTCGCCGCGGAGCAGCGCGCGGACGGTCTGCACGTACTCCTTGAACGGCCCGAGGCGCATCGGCTTCTGGCCGAGCGTGCGCATCGCGGTGTGGCCGGTGCCGAGGCCGATGAAGCAGCGCCCGGGCGCCAGCCGGTTGATGGTGGCGATGCCGTTGGCCGCGACCGGCGCGAGCCGCAGCCCCGGCACGTTGACGCCGGTGCCGAGGCGCATCCGGCGCGTCTGCTGGGCGGCGAGGGCCAGCACCGCCCAGCAGTTCGACCGGATCATCTGACTGTCGGTGACCCAGCAGTGGGAATAGCCGAGGTTCTCGGCGTGGGTGATGTAGCCGATCTCGTCGATCTTCGCGGTGACGATGCCGAAGTCCATGGCGGCGGCCGGAGCTACTTGTCCAGCCACACCTCCTGCATGCGGCCGTAGTTGTAGAGCGCGTTGTGCGGCACCAGGTTCTTCACGTAGGGCCACCGCGCGAAGTACTCCTTGCGCCAGCCCAGCATGGGCCGCGCCACGTCGGCCTCGAGCTTGCGCTGGATGTCGGCTACGAGCTTGAGCCGCTTGGCGCGGTCGAGCTCCTGCGACTGCTGGTCGATCAGCCGGTCCATCTCCTCGCTGCAGTAGTCGGTGTAGTTGCGCGGCGAGCCGCACTTGTAGTTCTCGAAGAGGTAGGCGTCCGGATCGTCGAAGCCGCCCGCGGTGAGGTTGGCCCCGATCTGGAAGTCGCGCCGGGAGAGGGCCGGGAACCAGGCCGCGGTGTCGAGCTGCTTGATCGTCGCCTCCATCCCGATCAGGCGGAGCTGGTCCACCACGAAGGATGCCAGGTCGAGGTAGATGGGCAGCGTCCGGGTCACGAGGTCCACCCGGAGCGGCTTGTCGGGGCCGTGGCCGGCGCCGGCGAGGAGACGCTTGGCCTCCGCCTTGTCCTGGGCGGGATCCCGGTAGCCGGCCAGCGCGCGGAGCTCCGGCTCGGGCAACCCCCAGAACCCGAGCGGCTTGGGCATGAGCGCGGCGCCGGTGACCGCGCCGTTCTGGCGGACGCCCCGGACGTAGGCGTTGCGGTCGAGCGCGAGGTTGACGGCCCGACGTACCGCCGGGTTGTCGAACGGGGCGCGCTTGTGGTTCAGGATCACGTTGTCGCTGCCGTTCTGCCCGACCTCGGTGATGACGAGCGACGGGGCCTGGGCACGGGCGGCGTCGGCCATCGCCTTCGTCATCTCGAGCGGCATGAAGGCGTCGATGCGGCCGGCCTGGAGCGCGGCGAGCCGCGTCCCCCGCTCCCGGATGATGGTGTAGCGGATGCCGTCGAGGTAGGGCCGGTCGGGCACGAAGTAGCTCGGGTTGCGCTCCAGCTCGATGAGCTGGCCGCGGAGGTACTCCTTCTGGCGGAAGGGCCCGGTGCCGACGCAACGCTGGCGCAGATCGGCGACGGGCACGTGGGCCGGGAAGACCGGCGAGTAGCCCGAGGCGAACATCAGCAGGAGCGACGGCTGCGGCCGCTTGAGCCGGAAGACCACGGTGTGCGGCTCGGGGGCCTCGATCGCCTCCACGTTGGCGTACCAATCTTTTCGGGGGCTGGTGCGCAGCTTGCCGACGGAATCCGGCGCCTCGCGGACGGCGTCGAAGGTGTACTTGACGTCGGCGGAGGTGAAGGGCCGGCCGTCGTGCCACTTCACGTTCTTGCGAAGGAAGAAGACGAGGTTCCGGAAGTTGTCCTGCCACGACCACTTCTCCGTCAGCTCGGGGATGACCGTCTCCGCGCTGTCGAGCGGCTTGAGCGGGTCGAAGATGACGAGGTTCGAGTAGCACGGCGACATCGGCCACACGTTGGAGATGGTGGCCGACTCGTGGACGAGCAGGCCCGGCGGGTCCTCGGTCAGCACCGAGTTGAGGATGCCGCCCCGCTTGGGCTTGCCGGTCTGGGCCTCGGCAGGAGCAGCGATGAGGGCCGCCGCGACCAGGATCAGGACAGCGACGATCACGGACGGCAACGAGGGTCGGGTCATGGAGTTCTTCTCCCTTGGACGGGGCTAGTGCATCACGAGGCCACCGGTGATGTTGATGGCCTGGCCGGTCATGTAGGACGACTTGCTGGAGGCGAGGAAGCCCACGAGGTTGGCCACGTCCTCCGCCTTCTCGATGCGGCCCAGCGGGATCTGCTCCACGCGCTGCTTCACGTACTCGCCGGGCTTGAGGCCCATGAGCCCTTCGCCGGCCTCGCGGTCCACCTGGAAGATCATGTCGGTCTCGACGATGCCGGGGCACACGCAGTTGGCGCGGATGCCGTCGGCGGCGTGGGCCAGGGCCAAGCTCTTGGTCATGCTGATCACCGCCGCCTTGGTGATGCCGTAGACCAGCGAGGTCTTGAGCCCCATCTTGCCCGCCATCGACGCCAGGCTGATGATATTGCCGCGCTTCGCCTTCACCATGTGGCGCAGCACCGCCTGGCTCGCGAAGAAGACGCCCTTGGCGTTGACCGCGAGCAGGCGGTCCCAGTCCGCCTCCGTCACGTCCGCGGTGTGAGCGGAGCGGTGGATGCCCGCGTTGTTCACCAGGATGTCGATGCGCCCGAGCTCGCCCATGGTGCGGTCGGCCATGGCCTGCAGATCGGCCAGGCGGGTGACGTCGGTGCGCAGGGCGAGCGCGCGCCGCCCGAGCTTGCGGACCTCGTCCGCGGTGCGCTTGCCCGTCGCCTCGTCCAGCTCGGCCACCACGATGTCGGCCCCCATGCCCGCCAGCTCCAGCGCGATGGCGCGGCCGATATTGCGCCCCGCGCCGGTGACGATCGCGGCCTGCCCCCGCAGCTCCATATGGATGCCGTCCATCTCAGCAGCACCCGCCCGCAATGGTCGCCTTCGTCCGCTGGATCAGCTCGAGGCGCACGTCGTCGGGGGCCTGGATGAAGCAGCTGCGGGGGCCGCCGGGGATCTCGATCGGCCCTTCCAGCAGCTTTGCGCCCAGCCCTTCCAGGCGGGCGATGTCCGCCTCGAGGCTGTCCGAGTCGAAGCCGAAGTGCTCGAGGCCGTGGTGGGCCTTGGCGTCGCCGGACCCCAGCTTCTCGTTGGTGCGCGCGCCCGAGATGTTCACCGGGGTGCCGTCCTCGCTCTGGCAGCGCACGAAGCGATCGCCGAAGACCCGCGTCTCGTCGGACACGATCTTGAACGCGAAGGCCTTCACGTACCAGTCGGCGGTCTTGCGGGGGTCGGAGGCCTTCAGATGGATGTGGTTGATCCGGTAGGGCATGGCGGTGTCCTTTCGGCTGAGGTATCGTCGGTGCCGCGCGCTCGGTGCCGCGCTAGAGAATAGTAGGACCCGCCCGCCGGTTCAAGGACCGGTGCGTTCAAGAGGAGCGATCCATGGACATCGGCTGCCATCTTCCGAATCAAGGCCCCCTGGCCACCGGCGAGGCGCTCGTGCGCTTCGCCCGCGAGGCCGAGCAGCGCGGCGTCGCCTCCCTGTGGGTGAGCGACCACGTCATCTTCCCGCGCACCGCCACCGGCAGCTACCCGGGCGGGCGCTTCCCGCATCCGCCCGACAAGCCCTATCTGGAGCCGGTGACCGTGCTGGCCGCCGCCGCGGTCTCTACCACCAAAGCGCGCCTGGGCGCCTCGGTCTTCATCCTCGGCACCGCCATCCGGTGGTGATGGCCAAGATGCTCACCAGCATCGATGCGCTCTCCAACGGCCGGCTGATCTGCGGCGTCGGGGTGGGCTGGTGGAAGGAGGAGCTCGAGATCCTGGGCGTGCCCTTCCACGCCCGCGGCCGGCACGGCGACGAGATCCTGCGCGCGTTCAAGGCCTTGTGGACCGAGGACAACCCGCGCTTCGACGGCGAGTTCTTCCGCTTCCGCGATCTCGGCTTCGCGCCCAAGCCGGTGCAGAAGCCACACCCGCCGATCTGGGTGGGCGGTGACAGCCCGGGCGCGTTCCGCCGGGTGGTCACGCTGGGCGACGGCTGGCACGCGACGTCCAAGGACCCGGCCCAGCTCCGCGAGGGCCTGGGGCGTCTGGGCGCGGTCGCCGACAAGCACAACCGCGACATGAAGACGATCGACATCTCGGTGCGCTACAGCCTGCCCGATACGCTGATCGCGGCCGGGCCCCAGCAGGCGATCGACGAGCTCGCCGGCTACAAGCGCCTCGGCCTGAGCCACGTCATGATCGACTTCCGCCGCGACGACCTCGCCCGGATGCTCGATCTCCTCGACCTGGTCACCGGCACGATCCGCCCGGCGGTGGAAGCGTAGGCCGGGGTCAGGAAGCGTAGGCCGGGGTCAGGTCTTGAATTACGACATTTTCAGACGGCCAGCCGAGACGTCGCGCGGCGGAAATGTCGTAATTCAAGACCTGACCCCTTTTAGCCGAAGCGGGGCATCACCTTTTCGGCGAAGAGGCGCATGGAGCGGGTGACCTTGTCGTGGGCGAGGCCGCCGCGGGAGAAGGCGCCCATGAAGTGGGTGATGCCGAGGGCCTCGTGGTGCAGGCGGATCTTGTCGGCCACCTCCTCGGCGTCGCCCGCGATCGCGGCCAGGTCGAGGGCCTTCTCCTCGGTCAGCGAGAGCAGGTTCTCGCGCACGCGCTTGTAGAACTTGTACTGCTCGGGCGGCGCGCCCTGCGGGTCGGCGATGAGGTCGGCCTGGGTGCGGAAGAACCAGAGCACCGGCTCGCGCAGGTCCTCGCGCGCCTGCTTGGACGTCTCGGCCACGTGGATGATCTTGTTCATGCAGATCTCGGCGTCCTCGCCGGTGCCGTGGGTGGCTTGCCACTCCGCGTGATAAGCGTCGTAGTTCTTGCGCAGGATGTCGAGCGGCGTGAAGGCGGGCGAGGTGAGGATCTTGAGCCCGCGCTTCGCGGCCAGCGTGTACGTATCGGGTGAGACCGCCGCCGTCCACAGCGGCGGGTGCGGCTTCTGCACCGGCTTCGGGTTCACCCGCACCCGCGGCACCTTGTAGAAGGCGCCGTCGAAGCTCATCGTCCTCGGTCCACGCCCGCCGGATGATCTCGAGCTCCTCGTCGAAGCGCTGGCGGGTGTCGGCCATCGAGACGCCGAGGCCGTGAAACTCGACATCCTCTCCGGGGGCCGGCTCGAGTTCGGGCAAGCGCAGGCGGCTCGCCCGCTTCCCGAATCACGCAAGCGCGTCTTGCACTCCGCTTCCACGAACCGCCCCGAATTCCGCGGCCACCGGCGGGGCACGACGCTTGCTCGGGGATCGGCGTGTAGGCAGCGCCAACCGTGTGAACAGGAGGATTGACCATGCGTCGCATCGTACCCGCCGTCCTGATGCTCACCATCTTCGTCGCGCTCCCCGTGCAGGCCCAGCAGCATGCGCATACGGTCGCCATGCCGGAGACACTCAAGTGGGTCGAGCCCGGGACGCTCCCGGGGACCCGGCTCGCGGTCGTGCAGGGTGACCCGAGCAAGGAAGGGCTGTTCGTCTACCGGCTCAAGATGCCCGCCGGCTACCAGATTCCGCCCCACTTCCACAAGGCCAGCGAGAACGTCACCGTGCTCTCCGGCGTGTTCTCCGTCGGGGTCGGGGAGAAATTCGATCAGGGCTCGGGTCAGGAGCTGCCGGCCGGCGGATTCGTCTCGATCCCGCCAAACCACCCGCACTTTGCCTGGGCGGGTGGTCAGGAGACCGTGGTGCAGGTGCACGGGGTGGGGCCGACCGATCTCACGTTCGTGAACCCCGCCGACGATCCGCGGAAGAAGAAGTAGAGAACGGAGAACGACGATGCCCAAGTTCTTGATCGAGCGCGAGATCCCGGGGATCGGCGCGTGGAGCGCGGGACAGCTGCAGAAGGCGGCCGAGAAGTCACGGGCCGTCCTCCGCGAGCTGGGGCCGGAGATCCAGTGGCTCACCAGCTACGTGACCGGCGATCGCCTGTACTGCGTCTACATCGCACCGGGCCCGGACCTGATCAAGGAGCACGCGACCCGGGGCGGCTTCCCGTGCAACCGGGTCTCGGAGGTGCGGGGGGTGATGGACCCGACCACCGCCGAAGCGCGGTCGTGATGGAGCCCGGCCGCGCGTTCTTTCGCGAGGCGGGTCGCGGGGCCGCGGTCGTCTGCGTCCATTCGAGGGCGTGGGACACATGGGCCCGGTCACCCACCCGGATCGGGTCAACGCGCTGATCGAGCGTTATCTCACCGACGGTCCGGCTGCACCAACCGAACAGACGAGGAGGAATGGACATGGCAAGTGCGACCCCGACGAGCATTCTCTCGGAGGCGATGCTGAAGCGTTTCGCGGACGGGGCTCCGGGCTACGACCGGGACAATCGGTTCTTTGAGGAGGACTTCTCCGAGCTCAAACAGGCAGGCTACCTGGCCGCGCCGGTACCGCGCGAGCTGGGCGGCGGCGGGCTCACCTTCGCGCAGGTGATGCACGAGCAGCGGCGCCTCGCCTCCCACGCCCACGCGACGGCGCTCGGGATCAACATGCACCTCTACTGGACGGGAGTCGCCGCCGACCTATGGCGGGCGGGCGACAAGTCGCTGGAGTGGGTGCTGACCGGCGCGGTCAAGGGCGAGGTCTACGCCGCCGGCCACGCCGAGAAAGGGAACGACATCCCGGTGCTCCTGTCGACGACCAAGGCCGAGCGGGTCGAGGGTGGATACCGCTTCACCGGCCACAAGCACTTCGGAAGCCTGACCCCGGTGTGGACCTTCCTCGGTCTTCAGGGCATGGACACGAGCGACCCCGCGGCTCCGAAGATCGTCCACGCCTTCATGCCCCGAGCCGCCGAGGGCTACCGCATCAAGGACACGTGGGATGCCCTCGGGATGCGCGCCACCGCGAGCCAGGACACGATCCTCGAGGGCGCGGTCGTACCCGACCGGTACGTGGCCCGGGTGGTGCCGGCGGGGTTCGCGGGCGCCGATCTCTTCGTCCTGGCCGTCTTCCAGTGGGCGCTCACCGGCTTCGCCAACGTCTACTACGGCCTGGCGCGGCAGCTGCTCGACCGCACCGTGGAGAGCGTGAAGAGGAAGACCTCGCTCGGAATCTCACGAGGCTCCATGGCCTATCACCCCGAGGTGCAGCACAGCGTGGCCCAGATGGTGATCGAGGTCGAGGCGATCGGCCCCTACCTCGACCGGCTGGCGGAGGACTGGACGAGCGGCGTCGACCACGGCATGGCCTGGCCGCTCAAGATCGTCGCGGCGAAGCACCGGGCGGTGGAGAGCGCCTGGAAGGTTGCGGACATCGCGCTCGAACTGGCGGGCGGCTTCGGCATCTTCGCGGCCTCGGGGAGCGAGCGCTTGCTCCGTGACGCGCGCCTTGGCCGCATACACCCGGCCAATCCTGCCCTCACCCACGAGATCGTCGGCAAGCTGGCGCTGGGGATCAACCCGGACGAGCAGCCGCGCTGGGGGTAGACGCCGCCGGCCTGACGGTTATTTGATCAGGCCGTAGAACCTCCCCGCGTTCTCGCAGGTCATCTTGTGCATGACGTCGGCGGGCAGGTGGCCGAACTGCTCGGCGATGTACTTGGAGGAGTCAGGCCACACGCCGTCGCCGTGCGGGTAGTCGGAGCCCCACATGAGCGTTTCCACGCCCATGTCGTCGATCAACTTGGTGCCGATGCGGTCGAACTGGAAGGTGGCCTTGCACTGCCGCCGCCAGTAGTCGCTCGGCTTCATCTTGAGGCCGAGATCCTGGAAGCGGTCCTCCCACTCGAAGTCCATGCGGTCGAGCGCGTAGGGCACCCAGCCGATGCCGCTCTCGCCGAAGGCGATGCGCACGTTCGGATAGCGCTCGAGCACCGAGGCTCCGATGATCGCGGCCAGGATATTGACCAGGTTCATCTGGAACGCGGAGACCACGGTGAAGAAGGCGGCGCGCCTCGTGAGGCCGGTCTGCTTCTCCAGCACCGAGGGCGGCAGGGCCGGGAAGGTGTGGAAGTGGAGCGGCAGGTTGACGTCGTTGACCGCCTTCCAGAGTGGTTCCCACACCGGGTGCCACATCGGCTCCATGTCCCACGAGCAGGACAGCTCCATGCCGCGCAGGCCGAGCTTGGCCACGCGGTAGACCTCCTGCACCGCCGCGTCGATATCGCCGTAGGGCAGGCAGGCCAGCCCGATGAAGCGGTCCGGGTCGTGGCCGCAGAAGTCCAAGAGCCAGTCGTTGTAGATGTGGAACATCTCGGTGGCGGCTTCGTGGTCGTTCAGGCGAGTGGCCGCGCCCAGGATGCCGTAGATGACTTCCGCCTGCACGCCGTCGCGGTCCATGTCCTTCGCCCGCAGCGCCGGATCCGTCGGACGGGCGATACCCTTCCGGCCGTCATCGTAAAGACCGGTAGACGCCATCACGTCCACGCGGTGGTGCACCCCGGGGACGTACTTGGACCCGGCTGGCCCGACCCCGCCCCACAGCCCGAAGTTCATCCCGTTCTTGGCGGTCCAGAACGGCCCGTCGGGGCCGTCCTTCACGTAGGGCATGCGGTTCTTGAGCGCCGCCGAGGCATTCGCGGTGAACAGATCGGGCGGGATCCAGGGCAGGTCGATGTGGCAGTCGGCGGAGATCCGTTGGTAGCGCATGACGCCCCCTTTGGCCGGTACCGGGCTTACTGCTCGTGTGTGGACAGAGCCTAGCTACCGGCGGGGCCCACGTCAACTAGCCACCGTTGGGCCCCACGTCAAAACATGAGGGGCCCGGCCCCGCGCCTTGACTCCGGGCCTCCGGACGCGGCACCATGCCCGGGCCGCCATGCTCCAGGGCATCCGCGTCCTCGACCTCTCCCGCGTCATCGCCGGGCCCTATTGCGCGGCCCTGCTGGGCGATCTCGGCGCCGACGTGATCAAGCTGGAGCGGCCCGGCCGCGGCGACGACCTGCGGGCGCTGCGGGGCAGCGGGCAGATGAGCGCCTCCTTTGCGGCGGTCAACCGCAACAAGCGCGGCATCGCGGTGGATCTGCAGAAGCCCGAGGGCGCGCGCCTGGCCTTCGACCTCGCGCGCCGCGCTGACGTGATCATCGAGAACTTCCTGACCGGGGCGGCCGAACGCCTCGGCCTGGGATACGCGGCCGTCCGCGAGGTGAATCCGGCCGTGGTCTATGCCTCCGTCACCGGCTTCGGGCAGACCGGGCCGCTCGCCCGCAAGCCGGGCTACAACACGATCGCGCAGGGCATGAGCGGGCTCATGGCCCTGACCGGCATGCCCGGCGACCCGCCCACCCGGGTCGGAGGCTCGGTCTCGGACGTCGCGGCCTCCTACATGACCTTTGGCATGATCAACGCCGCGCTGGTGCACCGTTTCCGGACCGGCGCCGGCCAGCACGTGGACGTGAGCCTCGTCGGAGCAAGCCTCGGTCTCCTGCCGGATCCGGTCGCGATCTACTTCGACACCGGCGAGCGGCCCAAGCGCGCGGGCAATCGGAACCTGAACCTGACGCCGGCGGAAGCGTTCCAGGCCGGGGACGGCTTCGTCAACGTGGTGCTCCTGAACCCGGATCAGTGGGGCCGCTTCTGCGGCGCGCTCGGCGATCCGGCGATGGAGACGGAGCCACGCTTTGGGACCAACCCGGCGCGGCTCGAGAACCACGCCGCGTTCAAGGCGCGCGTGGAAGCGGTGCTGGGCACCGCGTCCGTCGCCGAGTGGGTGGCGCGCCTGGAGGCGGCGGGCATCGCGGCGGGGCCGATCTACGAGTTCCACGAGGTGTTCGACGATCCGCAGGTGCGGCACCTCGGGCTCGTGGCCGAGGTGGAGCAGCCCGGCGTGGGCAAGGTGAGGATGCTCACGTTCCCGGGCCGCGCCTCCGGCACCCCGCCGCGCATCGACCGCCCCGCGCCGCTGCTCGGCCAGCACACCGCCGAGGTGCTCGGCGAGCTCGGGCTCTCGCGCGAGGAGATCGATCGCCTCGCCGCGGCCGCCGTCATCGTGCTGGGCGAGCAACCAAGCTCGTCGACCTCGTTAGACGCGGCCGCCCCGCCGCGCGCTTACACATAATCAAAGGAATATTCGCGACGGCCTCCTTCGTCTGATCGGGCGAGGAGGACACCGTCATGCGACTGTTCTGGATTCCCCTGGCCGCGTTGCTACTGGCCGGCTGTGCCATCGTGCCGCTCGCACCGTTTGCGTACGCGCCGCCGCCTCCGCGGCCGCGCTTCACCTACAGCTACCCTGCCTACCCCGCCTACCCGTACTGGTCTGCGCCGCGCTACTACGACCGCGGCCGCTGGTAGTATCCTCGGCGGGTGCGCCGCCCACTCCCCGGCTTCCGCTGGCTGATTCCGCTGCTCGGAAGCCTGGCGGTGCTGGCGGCGCCCTCGCCCGACGGCTTGAGCGCGGAAGGCCAGCGCGTCCTCGCAGTGATCGTGCTCGCCATCGGGCTCTGGGGCTTCGAGACCCTCCCACCCGGCGTCACCGGCGTGGTCGCGATCATGGCTTTGGTCTTCACGCACGCGGTGCCGAGCATCCGCGAGGGGCTCGCGGGCTTCGCGGATCCCATCGCCTACTTTCTGATCGGCGTGCTGACCATGAGTGTGGCGGTGGCGCGGAGTGGCCTGGCCGAGCGGGTGGCGCACCTGCTGCTCGCGCGCGGGCGGGGCCGGGCCGGCGCGCTCTACGTGCACCTGCTGCTCGCGCTGCCGCCGCTCGCGCTGCTGCTGCCGTCGGCTACCACCCGCACCGGCATCCTCGTGCACGTCTACGACCAGGCCTTCGCGCTCGGCCGCGTGCCGCCCGGCGCGCCGCTCGCCCGCGCCATCATGCTGGTGCTGAACTCGGTGAACCGGCTGTCGTCCACAATATTGTTAACCGGCGGCATCACGCCCATCGTGGCCGCCGGGCTCATCGGCACGATCTCATGGACGCGGTGGTTCGTGCTCATGAGCGTGCCGTACCTGGCCCTGATCGCCCTCGCGGCCGCCGCCATCTACCTGCGCTACCGCCACGGCTTCCGCCCGGAGGTGCAGGTGCCGCCCCGGCCCGAGCCGCGCCCGCTCTCCAGCGTCGAGTGGCGCACCGCGCTGATCACCGCGGGCGCGGGGCTCCTCTGGCTGACCGATTCCGTCCACCACTGGCATCCCACGCTCCCCGCCCTGCTGGCCTGGGTGTGCTTCCTGATGCCCGGCCTGGGCGTGCTCACCTGGCGGCAGTTCGAGCAGGAAGTGGGCTGGACGAACTTCTTCGTCATCGCCGCGTCGCTGTCACTGGCCCAGGCGCTCTCGCGCTCCGGCGCGAGCGACTGGCTGGCCGGCGGCGTGGTCGGGGCCGCCCACTCGGTGGCGGAGTCGCCCTGGATGGTGGTGGCCGTGCTGCTCGCCGCCTCCTCGGTGGTGCGGCTCCTGATTCCGAACATCACCGGGTTCCTCGCCGCCACGATCCCGGTGGCGATGTCGGTGGGCACCACCGCGGGCCTGAACCCCATCCTCTGCGGGCTCATCGTCACCAGCGCGGGCGACGCGGTCCTCTACTATCCGGCCCAGAGCGCCTCGTCGCTGGTGGTCTACGAGCGCGGGCACCTCACCGCCGGGGAGATCTTCGGCTTCGGGCTCCTGATGACCGCGCTGGCCGCCCTCGTGGTGCTCGCGGTGGCGCTGCCCTACTGGGCGCTGATCGGAGAGCCGCTCGTCCGCGGCCGATGACCCAGGCCGCTTCGAGCGCGGGCTTGGCCCGCGCAACCCGCTTCTGGGGGGAGGTTCGGAAGGGGGGCGCAGCCCCCCTCCGAGGTTAACGTGCCCGGTCGAGGACTTCGCGGATCTTGGCGATCAAGGCGACGGGTGTGAACGGCTTGCCGAGCAGCAGCATGCTCTGGTCGAGCACGCCGTGGCGGACAATGGCGTCGGCGGTATAGCCCGACATGTACAGCACGCGCATGTCCGGCCGGCTCGCCCGCACGCGGTCCACCATCTCGCGGCCGCTCATGCGCGGCATCACCACGTCGGTGAGGATAAGGTCGATCCGCTCGCGTTCCTTCTCGTAGACCTGGAGGGCCTGGGCGCCGTCGCTCGCCTCCACCACCGTGTAGCCCTGCCGCTCCAGCACCTCGCGGGCGAGCGCCCGCACGTCGTCCTCGTCCTCCACCAGCAGGATGGTCTCGTGACCGGTCGCCGGCTGGGCCACCCCGGTCTCGTCGGCGCCGCCGGTCTCGGCCGCCGCCTCGACCTGGGGCAGGTAGATCTCGAAGGTCGTGCCGCCGCCCACCACGCTGCGGACGTGGATCGCGCCGCCGTGCTGGCGCACAGTCCCGTGCACCATCGAGAGACCGAGGCCGGTGCCCTTGCCGGGCTCCTTGGTCGTGAAGAACGGTTCGAAGATGCGGGCCTGAGTCGCCGCGTCCATGCCCATGCCGGTGTCCATCACGCGGAGCACCGCGTACGGCCCCGGCGGGAGCGCGTCCGGCCGATCGGGCGGTGCCGCCCCGAGCCGCACGTGGTCGGTCTCGAGGCCGAGGGTGCCGCCCCGCGGCATCGCGTCGCGCGCGTTCACCGCCAGGTTCATCAGTGCCTGCTCGAGCTGGGCCCGGTCGGCGTTGACCCGTCCGGCGCCCGGCCCCAGCGTCAGCAGCAGGTCCACGTCCTCGCCGATGAGCCGCCGCAGCATCGTGCTCACGTCCCCCACCGTGGTGTTGAGATCGAGGACCTTCCTCTGGAGCACCTGCTTCCGGCTGAAGGCCAGGAGCTGGCGCGTGAGGGCGGCGGCGCGGTCCGCCGTCTTCTGGATCACCTCCACGCTGCGGCGCGCCGGCTCGTCGGCCTTGAGCTTGCCGAGGAGCAAGTGGGAGCGGCCGGTGATGATGGTGAGCAGGTTGTTGAAGTCGTGGGCGACGCCGCCCGCGAGGCGGCCCACCGCCTCCATCTTCTGGGACTGCCGGAGCTCTTCCTCGAGGTCCCGGCGCTGGGTGATGTCCATCATCGCGCCGATCATCCGCGTGGGTCGGCCGTCCCCGTCGTGTAGCACGTAGCCCCGATCGAAGACGTGGGCGTACGAGCCGTCGGCCCGGCGGTAGCGATACTCCGCGCTCCAGCTCTCGGCGCCGCGCTCCACCGCGGCATTGATGTCGCTCTTCACGCGCTCGCGATCGTCCGGGTGAATCGTCTCGTACCACCACGCGACGTCCGGGCCGACCTGCTCCGGGGTGTAGCCGAAGAGGGTGCTGACGCCCTCGTTCCACCACAGGGCCTGGCTCACGAGATCCCAGTCCCACACCGCGTCGTTGGTGGCGCGCGCCACGAACCGGAAACGGTCCTGGCTCTCCCGCAGCGCTCGGACCAGCCGTTCCGCGGTGCCGCGGGCGAGCTGCTCGGCCTCGAGGATCTGGGCGTTGCGGATCGCGATGGCGGCGTGCGCGGCCAGGCGTACCAGGACCGACTCGTGCTGGTCGGTGAACGCTCGGGGCGAGCGATTGTCCACGTAGAGCAGGCCCTCGACGCGGTCGTCGATGAGGATCGGCACCGCCATCTCGGCCTGGATGCCCAGCCGCTGGACCCGCTCGACGTAGTAAGAGTTGTGGCGATCGTCCCGCGAATAGTCGCCCGTGCGCCGCGGCCCGTGCTCCGCCAGCACGAGACCGCCCAGTCCGTACCCGGGCTCCACGCGCGTGCCGGCCAGCTCGCCGTACCACGCCGACGTCCAGTAGCGCAGCAACACCGCGTCGGACTCGGGGATCCGCAGGCCGATCACCGCGCCGTCGCTCGCACAGAGCTCCTGCGCGGCCTCGGCCACCCGCTGCAGCACGGTGGCGAGCTCGGGTGCCGCGCCGATCGTGCGGGCCAGGTCGGCCAGCACCTCCGCCTCGCGCCGCCGCCGCTCCTCCTCCGCGAAGAGCCGGGCGTGCTCGAGGGTGAGCGCGGCCTGGTCGGCGAGGGCCTCGGCGAGCTGCACCGCGCGCGCGTCGAAGACGCTGCCGGTCGCGGTGCGCACCGCGAGGACGCCGATGAGCCGATCCTGCGTGAGCAGGGGCACCGCGAGGATGGCCCGGTCGACCCCCTGGTCGATATGGGTGCGCAGCTCGAGCGAGATCTCGATTCGTGCGTCCGCCAGGACGTCTGGGCTGGTGATGGTGCGGCGCTCGCGCGTGGCCAGGCCTACCGCGCCCGACCGGAGATCGCGCACGGGACGCCAGCCCGCGTCGGGAGCCGAGGCCCCCTGCGACACCGCCATCGCGAGCAGGTTCCCGGAGTCGGTGTCGAGCCGGTAGACGACCGCGGAGCGGCCGCCCAGCAGGGAGCGGAGGCTTTCCGCGATGCGCTCACCGACCACGTCGGGATCGAGCCGCTCGGAGAGGAGCCGCCCGATGCCGGTCAGGGCCCGCGTTTCCTGCAGGTGTGTCCACTGCTCCCCGAGGAGACGCGCGTTCTCCTGCTCGAGCCAGCGGAGGCGGGCATGGAGCGCCGCCTCGTCCTGCATCTCCGCGCGGCTTTCGGGGCTCATCGGTGGCATCCAGCGGTAGGGCAGCAAGGACCACGCCACCGGCAAGTAGCTGAAACAGCAGGGCATCCTGGTCACTAGCCCGCGCAAAGTGTCAGGTTTCTGACTGAAATGAGCACCCCGGCTGCGACAAGGCCCCGGGCGCTCTGCTACGATCCGGCTCACTGTCGCCAGCGGCTCACCTCATCCGGGAGACTCGCCGCCATGACGACCGACGCGAAGATGATCAATCACCTCTGGACGCACAAGACGCAGGACCATCCGTTCCTGTCCGACGAGGAGCTGGTGATCGATCGGGCGGAAGGCGTCTGGGTCTGGACGGAGCGGGGCAAGAAGCTCCTGGATGGCTTCGCGGGGCTCGCGGTCGTCAACGTGGGCCACGGTCGCCGCGAGATCGCGGAGGCGATCGCCGAGCAGACGGTGCGGCTGGCCTACTACCCGACCACGCGGCAGTTCTCCAATCGCCCGGCCGCGGAGCTCGCCGCGAAGCTGGCGGCGCTCACGCCCGGCGACCTGCGCTACACGATGTTCGCGGTGAGCGGGTCCGAGGCCAACGAGCGCTCGATGCAGATCGCCCGCCAGTACTGGCTGGCCGTCGGGAAGCCCGGCAAGTACAAGGTGATCTCGCTGCAGGGCGGCTACCACGGCGCCACCATGGGCACCTTCGCGATCTGCGGCCTGCCCCACCTGTCCCAGGCCTACGCGCCGCTCGAGGTGCCCGGCTTCGCGAAGGTGAAGCCGCCGCATCCCTTCCGCGATCTGGCGGGTGGCACCGAGGCGGAGCTGATCGCGCGCCGCATCGACGAGATGCGGGAGGCCATCGTCGGCGAGGGCCCGGACACGGTGTCGGCGGTGATCATGGAGCCGGTGCTTTCCTCGGGCGGCTTCATCATGCCGCCGATCGGCTGGCTCCGGGCGGTGCGCGCGCTCTGCGACGAGCTGGACGTGCTGATGATCGCCGACGAGGTCATCACCGGCTTCGGCCGCACCGGTCGCTGGTTCGCGTGCGAGCACGACCAGGTCGTGCCCGATCTCATGTCGGTCGCCAAGGGTATCACCTCGGGCTACGTTCCGCTCTCCGCGAGCATCGCGCGCAGCCGGCTCGCCGACGCCTTCTCCGACACCACCACCCAGGAGAACGTGCACCCCAACACCTACGCGGCCCATCCGGTGGCCTGCGCGGCCGCGCTCGCCAACCTGCGCATCATGGAGCAGGACAAGCTGGTGGCGAACGCCGAGACGATGGGCACGCGGCTGCTGGAGGGCCTGCGGGGCGCGGTCGGCAAGCATCCCATCGTGGGCGACGTGCGCGGCCGCGGCCTGCTAGTGTGCGTGGACTTCGTGGAGCCCGACGGCTCCGGCAAGCCGCTCGACGCCAAGCAGGTGGCCGAGCTCGACCGCAAGGCCTGGGACCGCGGCGCGATCATCTACGCGCGCGGCACCGTCCTGCGCCTCGCGCCGCCTCTCTGCATCACCGCCGCCGAGATAGACGAGCTCGTCAGCGTCGTCGCCGACAGCGTCGACTCCCTCGCGCGCGACCTCGCTCGCTAGGCCCGCTCGGTAGTCGAGCGGGATTTCGCGCGAGGCGGGTGGGTCCTGTCGCCGGGGGCCGCGCCCGGGCGGACGGCTTCGTCACCCACTCGCCGGAATCGCCGCTCTGTCGAGCGGCGCACCGGACTCGGGGGGCCCACTCCGCTCGTCCGCCCGGACGCAGCCCCCGGCGCCACCCACCCGATCAACCCAACTCCGCTCATGAACCACTGAACCCCTGAACTGCGAACGTCACCTGCAGAAAAGTCAGGGGCCGGGTCATCACTGACGGCTTGGAAGTGTGAAACCAGCAGAGCGGGACCTCGCGCGTTCGGTGGAGTGATGTTCGGTTCGCGGACGGGGTGACGGGCGGGTGGCGCCGGGGGGCGCGCTGGGGCGGACGAGCGGAGTGGGCCCCCCGAGTCCGGTGCGCCGCTCGAAGAGCGGCGAATCCGGCGAGTGGGTGACGGAGCCGGCCGTCCCGGCGCGCCCCCCGGCGACAGGGCCCGCCCGCCGCGCGCGTTATCTCAGCCGAGAGGCTTTTGACTAGCGCGCGAGGATTACGCGAGGAACTCGCGGGCGAGGGTTTCCCACATCATCGCGGAGAGCTTGAGACTCTCGGTGTCCACGCGCTCGTTGTGGCCGTGGAACATCTGCGGGTAGTCGGTGTAGGGGATGCGGAGCGACTGCAGGCCGAAGCCGTAGGCGGGCACGCCCTGCCAGCGGAAGAACTTGGCGTCGGTTCCGCCGGTGGTCATCTTGGGCACCACGCGGCTACCGGGCATCAGCCGGGACGTCACCCGCTCCATCGCGGCCACCAGCGGGGTGTCGTGGGTGCTGAGCGAGCCTTGCTGGCCGCGCCCCGTCCGGATGGTCACCCGCGGGGCCAGGTCGCCGATCGCCTCCGCCAGCATCACGTCCACCTCCTCGGTGGTTATCCCGGGGAGGGCGCGAATGTCCACGTCGATCTCCACGCGGTCCGGGATGACGTTGGTCTTCACGCCGCCGTGCATGACGTTCGGCGAGAACGTGGTGTGCGTGCAGGCGTGGGCCTCGCGGGCCAGGGTCAGGTTGTCCATCCCGCGCACCGTGTCCAGCACGCGGGCGGGATCGGTGAGCCCTGCCGTCAGCTCGGGTCCGAGGTCCATCGCCTTCACGTACTCGCGCCACACGTCGAGGATGCGCGCTTTCGGCTGGTAGGCCGCGATACGCCGCACGACTTCGGCAGCGGTCACCAGGGCATTGTCCGTGCGGAACGGGCGCGAGCCGTGGCCGGGCGTGCCCGCCACCGTGAGCCGCCGCCAGTTGGCGCCCTTCTCGCCCACCGTCACGCCCAGCACGTGGCCCTTGCTGGTCGGGATCGGCACGCCGCCGCTCTCGGTGATGACGTAGTCCGCCTTCACCGCGTCGGGTCGCCGCTCGACGAGGTGCCCCGCGCCGAGATTGCCGCCGGCCTCCTCGTCCGCCACCGCCAGGTAGATGAGGGTACCGCGCGGACGGAAGCCGTCCTTGGCCAGACGCCGGGTGGCGACCGCCATCGTGCTCGTGAGGTTCAGCATGTCGATGGCGCCTCGGCCCCAGACCACCCCGTCCACCAGCTCGCCGCCGAAGGGATCACGCTTCCAGCCGTCCGGGCTCACCGGCACCACGTCGGTGTGGCCCATCAGGAGCAGGCGCGGGGCCTTGGGGTCCGAGCCCTCGATACGCGCGATGAGGCTCTCGCGCCCGGGCTCGGAGGTGTAGCGCTCGCACGTCACCCCCGCGCCCGCGAAGTAATCCTCCAGCGCCGAGCAGCTCCGCGTCTCCTGGCCGGAGGCCACGGTGCCGTCGTTGACGCACGCGTTGCGGATCAGGGTGCGCAGCAGCTCGGTCGCTTCGGTCTCGATGCTCTGCTCGTCTCGCATGGGTTCCTCGATGGGGTCAAGTCTTACATTCCGACATTGCCCGAGAAGTTGCGGATGATCCAGCCCGCGATGGAGTGGCGGGCGGGGCCCACCGGCATCTCGGTGCGCGGAAACCACCGCGCGTCTTCCAGCTCGTCGCGATCGATGGTGATCTCGCCGCCCGCGTAGCTCGCGATGAAGCCGATCATGATCTGGCTCGGGAAGGGCCAGTTCTGGCTGCCCACGTACTGGATGTCCTTGACGTCCACCCCGACCTCTTCTTTCACCTCGCGCGCCACGCAGCCCTCGAGCGACTCGCCGTTGTCGACGAAGCCCGCGACCAGCGCGTAGCGGCCCGGCGCCCAGATGGCCTTGCGCGCGAGCAGCACGCGGTCGCCGTCGCGGACCAGCACGATGACCGCCGGATGGAGATGCGGGTAGTGCTCGTAGCGGCAGCCCCCGCAGTGCTTGCCCCACTCGCCCTCGAGGCGCTGGGTGGCTGCGCCGCAGCGCGGGCAGTGGCCGCTCGTGGACTCCCAGTAGAGGAGCTGCATCGCCATGCCGCCCAGGGTCAGCAGGTCGTCGGGCAGCCGCGTGCCCTGCATGGGCACGAGCGTCTCCGGCCGCAGCCCGTCCGGCACCGGCGCGCCCTTGGCCAGCGCGGCGACCCAGCAGGGCTCGCCCGCCCAGGTGCCGAGCCAGTGGCGCGGGCCGAGCCCGTCGAGGCCCCGTGGCGGCGCCTCCGGCGTGGCGCCGGCGGGCAGTCGGAAGCCGTCGCCGTCGGGCACCGCCAGGAGCTTCTGATCCTGGACGATGAGCCAGCGGCCGGTGCCGGCGGGCGGCCCGCCCCCGCGCTTGGCGGGAGTGAACTCGCCGCGGAGGCAGTCCATGTTGAAAGGCAGGTAGACGGACAGCGGGGTCATCGGCATCGTCATGGGCGCGGCCGAGTCTATCACGGAGAAAACCCGGTTGCGCTCCGGCCGCGGTCGGGGTAGGACTAGCCCGTGCCTGAGCTACTCTCCGCCCTCGCCGCCTCCGTCGCCGCGCGCCTCCTGGCGCGCAAGGAGACGATCGCGGTCTCCGAGTCCTCGACGGGCGGCCTGATCTCGGCCGCACTGCTGTCGATCCCGGGCGCCTCCGCGTACTTCGTGGGCGGCGGCGTGATCTACACCCAGACCGCGCGCCGCAGCCTGCTGATGCTGCCCGACGACGCGGTACGCGGCATCCGCTCCAGCACCGAGGCCGCCGCGCGACTCAACGCCACGACGGTGCGCGAGCGGCTCGGCACCACGTGGGCGCTCGCCGAGACGGGCGCGGCCGGCCCCACCGGGAATCGCTACGGCGACGCGGCCGGGCACTCGTGCTTCGCGGTCGCGGGCGCGGTGGAGGCGGCCCGCACGCTCGAGACGGGGCGGAGCGACCGCGAAGCCAACATGTGGGCGTTCACCCGGGCCGCCCTCGAGCTGCTCGACACCTGCCTCCAGCAAGCGGGAGAGAAATCATGACCGACTCCAAGATCCGCGTCGGCTTCATCGGCGCCGGCGCCAACACGCGCAAGCACCACATCCCCAAGTTGAAGGCCCAGCCCGGGGTCGAGCTGGTCGCGGTCGCCAACCGGTCGAAGGAGTCGGGCGAGCGGGTGGCGCGCGAGTTCGGCATCGGCCGGGTACACGCGGGCTGGCAGGAGATCGTCAACGCGCCCGACATCGACGCGGTGTGCATCGGCACCTGGCCCTACATGCACTGCGAGATGACGACCGCCGCGCTCGGGGCGGGCAAGCACGTACTCTGCGAGGCGCGCATGGCCATGAACGCCACCGAGGGCCGGCGCATGCTCGAGGCTTCCCGCAAGGCCCCGAGCCTGATCGCCCAGCTCGTGCCCGCGCCCCACACCTTGGAGCTCGACGCCACCGTCCAGGCGCTGCTCGCCGAGGGCTTCCTGGGTGAGGTGCTGGCGGTCGAGCTGCAGTCCTCGCCGGGCCGCTTCGTGGAGCCGGACGCCCCGCTCCACTGGCGGCACGACGCTTCGCTGAGCGGCCACAATATCCTCAACATGGGGATCTGGTACGAGGCGATGATGCGCTGGCTCGGCCCCGCGCAGCGAGTGACCTCGATGACCAAGGTCGCGGTGCCCCGGCGGAAGGACGCGACGGGCACGGCCCACGAGGTGACCGTCCCGGATCACGTGGACATCCTGGCGCAGCTCCGCCGCGGCGCGGTCGCCCATCTGCGCTTCAGCTCGGTGACCGCGCTGGCGCCCGCCTCCGAGGCGTGGATCTATGGGAGCGAGGGGACTTTGAGGCTGGAAGGCGACGCGCTCCGGCTCACCGGGGCCCGGCGCGGGGAGTCGGCGCTACGCGAGATCCCGGTGCCGCCCAAGACGCGCATCGGCTGGCGGGTGGAGGAAGAGTTCGTCAACGCGATCCGGAGCCGCGAGAAGATCGCGCGCACCACTTTCGAGGACGGCGTGCGCTACATGGAGTTCACGGACGCGGTCACTCGCAGCGCCGCCACCGGCCAGACCGTCGACGTGAAGGACTTGTAAGGCTGGAGGGCCTCCAAACCTATTTCTCTCTCCCCTCAGGGGAGAGGGCAGGGTGAGGGGTGGTCGACGGGTGAGGGGTGGTTCTCAGGGCGCCCGGTACCAGTACGCGATCCGGCCGAAGATGGAGTCCCACGAGTTGAGCTCCACGCCGGCCAGGTTGTTGACGGCGGCGTGGAGCACGTTGCGCCACGTCACCGGAATCACCACCGCCTGCTGCACCACGAGGTCGTTCATCTTGATGAAGAGGGCGGCCCGCTTGACCGGGTCCATCTCGACGTCCGCCTTGCGCCACAGGCGGTCGTAGTCGGCGTTCCGCCACCGCACGATGTTCCGGCCCGTCCACCCGTTCTCCTTGGCGGGCACTTCCCAGGAGGCGAACTGGGCCATGAAGAGCTGGGGGTCGAGGCCGGTGAACACGGTGTAGGTCTGGAGATCCGCGTGGAAGCGGACGTTGGTGTCGACGTTGTTGACGTCCGCCGCGAAGAACACCGAGGCCGGGATCGCCTTGACCTCCATCTCCACGCCCGCGCGCGCGGCCGTCTGCTTGACCACCATCTGGACCTTCTGCACGGTCGCGTTGGCGGCGGCCTGGAACAGTAAGCGCAGGCGCCGGCCGTCCTTGGCGCGGACCCCGTCGGCGCCGCGCGGGTAGCCCGCCTGGTCCAGGAGGTCGTTGGCCTTCTCGACGCTGAACTCCCAGGTGCTATTCCGCGAGCGGAAGCGCTCGGGGGAGTTCAGGAAGTTGGCGGTGATCTGGCCGATCCGCCCCACCAGGTGCTCCTGGATGGCCACGCGGTCCACGAGCAGGCTCAGCGCGGTGCGCACCGGCTGCTCGGTCAGGAGCGGGTGCGGGGCCTTGAGGCTCGAGCGCTCCCCGTCCACCTCGCGCCACGGATCGGTCTGGTTGCACTGGATGAAGCTCACCCCGCTGCTCGGGATGGAGAGGACGCGGCCCTTGCCGCCCTGCTCGATCCGCCGCAGGACCTCCTCCTCCACCAGCACGTAGTAGGCGAAGTCGTACTCGCCGGTCTGCAGCACCGCGCGGGCCGCCCCCACCGCGTCGCCGCCGCACTTGATCTCGAGCCGGTCGAAGAACGGCCGGTTCGGCACGTGGTAGCTTTTGTTGATCTCCGCGCGGATGAAGTCGCCCGGCCGCCACTCCGCGAGCCGGTAGGGCCCGGTGCCGACCGCGGGGAGCATACCGATCGCCTCGCGGGCGCCCGCGCCCTTCGCGCGCTCGAACAGGTGGCGCGGGAGCAGCCCGCCGCCGGTGAACGCGGAGGCCCAGAAGGGCTGCGGCTTCTTGAAGATGAGCTTCACGGTGTGGGAGTCGATCCGCTCGATCCGCGTGATGTCGTCGTAGGCCGCGCGGGTGCCCGCGGCGGTGGCGGGATCGATCGCGAACTCCCAGTTGAAGATCACGTCGTCGGCGGTGAACGGGGTGCCGTCGTGCCAGAGCACGTTGCGCTTGAGCCGCCACGTCACCCACTGGCCGTCCTTCGCCAGCGTGCCCGCCTTGCGGTTGGGCAGCTCCTCGGCCAGGACCGGCACGAAGGTGCCGTCGGCGGCGGGGACGGCCAGCGGTTCGTAGAAGATGCGCTGGACCGTGAAGTCGCGGAGGCCGCGGCCGAAGTGCGGGTGCAGCAGGGTGGGCGCGTCCCACATCAGGATGCGGAGCGTGCCGCCACCGCCGCGCCGGGTGGGGGTGAACTCGGCCTCGCGCGGCTGCGCGGCGGCCACGCCTGCCGCGCCCAGGAGATGGCCGGCCACCGGGACGCCGAGCCCGGCCGCGGCGAGCGCCTGCACGAAGCGCCGGCGCGTGAGGCCGCCGTGCTTCACCTGCGCGAGCATCTCCCGAAGCGCCTGTTCGTCCATGGGTTCCCGGCCGTCCTCCCGGTGGGGGCCGGTGGGGGTCCGACACCGATAACGCGGGGCGCCGGTGAAGTCAAGGGGGCAAGTCGCTTGTCGTCCGGGACAACTTCGAGAACGCGGCGCGCACGTCGTCGCGGGGCTGCGCGTCACAATGTCGTAATGCAAGACCTGACCCCATTTGTCGTGACCCCATTTGTCGCAGTGCGCCGCACGGGCTGCGCAAAGCGTGGCGGGAAACTGCCGGGATTCGGAGCGGGTGTGGCTGACCGGGGACGGCCGCCCCCGGGCCACCGAGGAGCAGACCTTCGACAGCTTCTCCGGCCACGCCTACTACGGCGCGCCCCAGTGGGACGTCTCGGCGTCCTCCACCTACATCACGAGCCGCGACGTGGCGCGGCCGGATCACGAGATGACCATGCTGTACCACGATCTGCGCTTCACGCTGCGGCCGGTCGAGTCGCTGGTAGTGGCGCCGTCGCTGAGCACCGGCCTCGATCGCTACGAATGGTCGGAGACGCGCAGCAATACCAGCTCGGCTTCGCTGCTGCTGGCCTACGGCCCCCCCGCGAGCTGGTGGAAGCTGTGGACGCTCGGCGCCTACCACGCGTCGCAGAGCAGTGACGGCACCGTGGACGGGCGCACCATGAGCCTGAGCGGCGGGCTGTCGTGCGGGCTCGGCCGGCTCCTGGGCGGGCCGACCACGCTCTCCTTCCAGGGCGGTTACGAGCGGTACGACGACTCGGTGTACCGCGACAGCTCCGCGCGCGGCGTCTTCGGCCTCGTGCGGCTCAGGGTCGTGTCCTTCTAGTCACGCCGCCGATTGCCGCCTCATCCGTGCCGCATGCGCGGGTCGAGGTAGTCCTGCAGCGCGTCGCCCAGGATATTGAGCGACAGCACCACCAGGAAGATGGCCAGCCCCGGCAGCAGCGCCACGTGCGGGCTCAGGATCACGAAGGTGCGCGCGGTCGCGAGCATGCTCCCCCAGTCCGCGGTCGGCGGCTGGGTGCCGAGCCCCAGGAACGAGAGCCCGGCGGTGGCGAGGATCTTGGCCCCGACGTCGAGACTGAACGCCACCACCACGGGGGCCAGCAGGTGGGGGAGCAGATGGCGGCGCAGGATCAGGCGGTCGGTGCTCCCGAGCGCGCGCGCCGCCTCCACGAACTCGCGCTCACGCAGCGAGAGCACGACGCCGCGCGAGAGCCGCGCGTAGATCGGGAAGCCCACGATTGCGATGGCCACCATCGCGTTGGCGAGGCCGGGGCCGAGGCCGGCCACGATGGCGATGGCGAGCAGGATATAGGGGAAGGCCATCAGGATGTCGGTCAGGCGCATCACCACCGTGTCCACCCGCCCGCGCCAGTAGCCCGCGGGCACGCCCAGCAGCACCCCGAGCAGCATCGAGGCGGTGGCGGTGCCCACCCCGGCCAGCAGCGAGATGCGCGCGCCCCAGACCAGGCGGGCCAGCATGTCGCGACCGAACTCGTCGGTGCCGAGCCAGTGCCCGGGGGCGCCGGGTGGCCTGAGCCGGTTCGGGGTGTCCACCACGTCGGGATCGATCAGGGGCAGGACGGGCGCGAGCAGGGCGGCCAGCACCGCGGCCGCGATGACGGCGGCGGCCGCCCACGCGAGGCGATTGCGAGGCGCCCGGTGCGTCTGGATCCGGCTCCCACTGCCTAGGAAGACTCGCAGTGGGGTCATTCGTACCGGATGCGGGGATCGAGCACCGCATAGAGCAGATCCACCGCGAGGTTGAAGAAGACGAAGACGAGGGCGATGACCAGCACGCAGCCCTGCACGAGCGGGAAGTCGCGCGCCAGGATGCCCTGGATCATCAGGGTGCCCACGCCCGGCCACGCGAAGACGGTCTCGGTGAAGATGGCGCCGCCCAGCAGATAGCCCGCCTGCACGCCGACCACGGTCACCGTCGGGATCAGCGCGTTGCGGAGGGCGTGACGCAGCACCACCGCGCGCTCGACCAGCCCCTTGGCCCGCGCGGTGCGCACGAAGTCCTGGCGGAGGATGTCGAGCAGGGTGGAACGGGTGAGCCGCGCGATGATGGTCATGGAGGCGGCGGCCAGGGTGATCGCGGGCAGGGCCAGGTGGGCGAGCAGGTCGCCGAGCCCGCCGCCGCCGTGGGCCGAGTACATGCCCGAGGCGGGCAGCCAGCCGAGCCAGAGCGAGAAGCACACCATCAGCACCAGGCCGAGCCAGAAGCTCGGCATGCTGGCGCCGAAGATCGAGCCCACCGTGCTGAGCCGGTCCACCATCGAGTTCGGGCGCGAGGCGGAGAGCACGCCGAGGGTGACGCCGCCCACCGTGGAGAGCAGGAGCGCGGTGGCGGTGAGCAGCAGGGTGGCCCGGAAGCGTATGAGCACCTCGCCCAGCACCGGCTGCCGCATCCGGATGGAGCGGCCGAGGTCGCCCTGCAGCACGTGCCCCATCCAGCGGACGTACTGCATCGGCAACGGCTCGTCGAGGCCGAGGGCCGCGCGCAGACGGGCGACGTCCTCCTGGGTCGCCTGCGAGCCCAGCATGATCTCGGCCGGATCGCCCGGCGAGAGATGCAGAACGAGAAAGACGACCACCGAAACGCCCAGCAGCACCGGCGCCAGCAGGAGCAGGCGACGGAGGAGGTAACGGCCCACCGGGGTGTCCCGGTTACCCGGCTACTTCAGCGAGATCGTCTCCACGCGCAGGTCGAAGCTCGGGTGCAGCTTGAAGCCCTGCACGCGCTTGGCGAAGGCCGCGGTCTGCACCTCGTGGTCGATGAAGATCCACGGCGGATCGTCGTGGAGCAGGCGCTGCGCCTCGCGGTAGAGCTCGGCCCGCTTGGCCTGATCGGTTGTGAGACGCGCCTGGCTGAGCACCTCGTCGAAGCGCGTGTTCTTGTACAGGGCGCGGTTCGGGCCCACCGGCGTCCACTGGCTCGAGTGCAGCAGCGGGTACATCACCAGATCCGGATCCTCCGAGCCCGCCATCCAGGACAGGGCGAACATGTCCTGCTCCTTGGTGCGGAGCTTGGCGAGGAACGTGCCCCACTCCATGGTCTGGAGCGTGACGTTGACGCCCACCGCCTTCAAGTTCGACTGGATGATCGTGCTCATCGCCACCGGCGACTGCATGCCCGAGCCCGACTCCGGCACCCAGAGCGTGGTGGTGAATCCGCTGGCCAGTCCGGCCTCGGCGAGGAGCTTCCTGGCCTTCTCGGGATCGTAGGGGAAGGGCTTGAGCCCGCCCTCGTCGCCCCAGGTGCCGGGCAGCACCGGGCCCTTGGAGACGGCGCCGGTGCCCTTCAGCACGTCGCGCACGATCGCGTCCTTGTTGACCGCGTAGTTCAGCGCCTGGCGGACGCGCTTGTCGTCGAAGGGCTTCTTGGTGTTGTTGAACCCGAGGTACCAGACGTGGGCGCCGACCTGCTTCTGGAGCGTCACCTTCGGATGGTTCTCGAGCTGGGCCACGAAGTCGGGGGGCGTGCCTACGATCAGGTCGAGCCCGCCGGTGAGCAATTCGGTGAGCCGCGCCTGGTCCTCGGTGACGGGCCGGTAGATGACCCGGTCCACCTTGACCGGGTAGCGCCAGTAGCTCGGGTTCTTCTCGAGGACCACGCGCTGGCCGCGGTCCCACGACGCGAACTTGAAGGGGCCCGTGCCGACCGGGCTCACCGCGTAGTCCTGGCCGGACTTCATGGCCGCGGTCGGGCTGACGATGGAGGCGGCCCCCGAGGTCATGATCGCGAGGAACGACGCGCGGGGCTCCTTCAAGACGAAGCGCACGGTGCTGTCGTCCATCGCCTCGACCGCCTTGACGTTGCCGAGGTTGTAGACGGCGAAGGGATACTTGCCGAGCTTGTTGGCCGGATGTTCCGGGTTGATCTGCCGCTCGATGGAGAACTTGACCGCCGCGGCGTTGAGCGGGGTGCCGTCGTGGAAGGCGATCCCCTTGCGGAGCTTGAAGGTGTAGGTGAGTCCGTCCTTGGATATCGTCCAGGACTCCGCGAGCCCGGGCACGATCTGGGTGGACTCGTCCGCGAAGGCGACCAGGGCCTCCACGACCCGCCGCCCCACGCGGTTGGAGTTGAGGTCGGTGACCTGGGCCGGGTCGAGCGCCACCGGCTCCGCCACCAGGCCGACCACCAGCGTGCTCGCCGACTGCGCGGGCACGGTCGGCGCGCCGGCGGTCAGCACCACGAGAAGCGCCAGGGCCAAACCCGACCAGAATCGTCTCCGTCTCATCGCCATTACCTCCTTGACAACGGGCTCCCGAGCAACCCGGCCGCCTGCATGGCGGCCGCGGGCGCCGCGAGTATATCACCGTGCGCCGCGGCCTTGACATCGCCCGCGCCCGCACCTAGGGTGATGCCCGACTCGAAAGGAGGCCTCATGTCCAAGCTCAAGTTCGGGGCGTGGATCCCCACCTACGCGTGGAGCGGCAAGAAGACGGACCCGAAGAACATGCGCCGCATCCGCGACTCCATCGTGAAGTGCGAGAGGTACGGCATCGACGTGTGGGTGATCGACCACCTGCTGTCCGCGCCCGGCCTCTACGGCAATGCCTGGCTCGAGCCGCTGAGCTCGCTGGCCTACGCGGCGGCGCTGACCTCGAAGGTGGACATCGCCACCGGCATCCTGGTGCTGCCGGTGCGCCACCCGGTGCTGCTGGCCAAGGAGATCTCCACTCTCTGCCACCTCTCCGACAACCGCTACATCTTCGGAGTGGGCCCCGGCTGGTACGCGCGCGAGTACGAGGTGACCGGCTCCCGCATCCAGGAGCGCGGCAAGCGGACCGATGAGATCATCGAGGCGGTGACCCTGCTGCTCACCAAGCCGAACGCGAGCTACCACGGCAAGTTCTACCACTTCGACGACGTCACCATCGACCCGCGCCCGCCCAAGATGCCGAAGATCTGGGTCTCCGGCGGCTCGCGCGTGCCCGATCCGGGCGAGCACGACGTGCCGGTCATCGCGACCACCGTCATGGACCGCATCGTCAAGGCGGGCAACTGGCTCTCGCGCTGCTCGGGCACGCAGGACTGGGTGAAGCGGGACTGGGGGCTGCTCCAGCAGCATGCGAAGACCCTCGGCCGTGATCCGAAGAAGCTCACCTTCGGGCACTGCAACTTCATCCACCTGGTGGACACCCCGAGCCACGCCAAGGCGGTGGCCGCCTCCAAGGCGCCCTTCATCAAGACGATGGGCACCCACCGGACCTACGAGCACCTGCAGGAGTCGTACATGGTCGGCTCCATCGACCACATCAACGCGCGCATCGACGACCTGGTGAAGGCGGGGCTCAAGTACCTCGTGCTCGGGCCGGTGACGGACGATCCGGCCCAGATCGACCTGATGGCCAAGAAGCTGATGCCGCACTTCAAGTAGGAGCGCCCGAGACATGCGATACGGCTTCTATCTCCCCACGCGCGGCCAGACCGCCTCGCCGGAAGCGCTCGAGACCCTGGTCACGCGCGCGGAGGCACTCGGCTTCTCCTCGGTGGTGATCGCCGACCACATCGTGTTCCCGGTCACGATCACGTCGAAGTATCCGTACACGGTGAGCGGCGCCTTCCCCGGGCAGGGCGACGCGCTCGAGCAGCTCTCGCTGATGGCCTTCGTCGCGGGCAAGTCGCGGACGCTGCGCCTGATCTCGAGCGTGATGATCCTGCCGCACCGCAACCCGGTGGTGACCGCCAAGATGCTCGCCACCATCGACGTGCTCTCGCGCGGGCGCGTCACGGTGGGCGTCGGAGTGGGCTGGCTGCGCGAGGAGTTCGAAGCGCTCGGGGCTCAGTCTTTCGACCGGCGCGGCGCGGTGAGCGACGAGTACCTGCGTATCTTCAAGACCCTGTGGACCCAGGACCCGGCCTCGTTCCGCGGCGAGTTCTACCGCTTCGAGTCGGTGCGCTGCCTGCCCCATCCGGTGCAGAAGCCGCATCCGCCGATCTGGGTGGGCGGCCACAGCAAGGTCGCGCTCCGCCGGGTGGCGCGGCTCGGCGATGGCTGGCATCCGGTGGGCGCGAACCCGGCCGTCCCGCTACGGCCGGCCGAGCTGCGCGCCTCGCTCGACGAGCTGTACCGCCTCACCGAGGCGGAGAAGCGGGATCCGTCGAAGCTCACCATCTCCTACAAGGCGCCGCTCTACGACACGGGCCAGGGGGTGGACGGCGGCGCCGAGCGGCGGCCGTTGTCGGGCAGCCAGCAGGAGATCACCGACGACATCGCCACCTACGCCCGGCTCGGGGTGAGCGAGCTGATCTTCGACTTCCGCAGCGAGAGCCTGCCCGAGAGCCTCGAGCGCATGGAGCGCTTCGCCCCCCTCATGCGCGCCTGATCCCTCTCCCCTCTGGGGAGAGGGCAGGGTGAGGGGTCGGGTGGTGAGGGGCGAGGGGAGCTAACCGAGCCGCGGATCGAGGAGATCCCGCAGCCCGTCGCCCAGCAGATTGGCCCCCAGGACGACGAGCGAGATCGTCATCCCGGGCGCGGTCGCGAGCCACCACGCGTTCGAGAGATAGTCGCGGCCCTCCGCGAGCATGAGCCCCCACGACGGCCGCGGCGCCTGGATCCCCATCCCGAGAAAGCTCAGCCCCGACTCGAGCAGGACCATCGTGGCGAACTGGCTCGAGCCGATCACGAGGATCGGGGCCAGCGTATTGGGCAGGATGTGCCGGGTGATGATCCGGAGGTCGCTGGCGCCGAGGGTGTACGCGGCCTCGACGTATTCGAGGCGGCGGATCGTGAGCACGTTGGCGCGGACCGTCCGCGCGTAGAGCACCCACCCGCTCAGCGCGAGCACGCCTACCAGCGCGGCCGGGCTCGTGCCCACCACCGCGACGATCGCGATCGCGAGCATGATGACGGGCAGCGCGAGCTGGACGTCGGCCAGGCGCATGAACAGTCCGTCGACGCGCTCGCCTCCGGAGCCTGCCACGAGGCCCACCACGATGCCCACCGCGGCGGCGATGAGGACCGAGACCGCGGCGAGGGCGAGCGAGATCCGGCCGCCGTGCAGCAGGCGCGCGAGGATGTCCCGGCCGAGGTTGTCGGTGCCCAGGACGTGCGCCGGCGTGCCCCCGAGCCCCCACGGCGGGGCGAGCCGCCGACTGAACTGCGGCTTCACCGGGTCGGCGGGGGAGAGCACCGGGGCGAGCACGCTCGCGAGAACGGTGAGTGCGAGCAGGAGCCCGCCGATCATCGCGGTCGCGTTCAGGGGGCGATGGTGAGACGTCGAGGGCGCGGCTTCGAGTGCGCGGTCCGTCACGAGTAGCGGATCCGGGGATCGATCACGGTGTAGAGCAGGTCCACCAGCAGGTTGATCAGCACGAAGATGGTGGCCGAGAAGATCAGCACGGTCTGCACCACCGGGAAATCGCGAAAGAAGATCGCGTCCACCACCAGCTTGCCCATGCCCGGCCACGCGAACACCGATTCGGTGATGACCGCGCCGCCGAGCAGGGTGCCGATCTGCAGCCCGAGCACGGTGAGCACCGGGATCGCCGCGTTGCGGAGCGCGTGCCGGAGCACCACCGCGCGCTCGGCCAGGCCCTTGGCGCGACCGGTGCGGATGTAGTCGCGACCGAGGATCTCGAGCATGCTGGAGCGGGTGAGACGGGCCACGAGCGCGGTGGGGAAGGCGGCCAGGGTCACCGCGGGCAGGATGAGGTGCCGCCAGCTCTCGAAGCCGGAGGTGGGCAGCCAGCGGAGCGCGACCCCGAAGAGCAGGATCAGCATGATGCCGAGCCAGAAGTTCGGCAGCGACTGGCCGAGCACCGCGAAGAGCGTGCTCGCGAAGTCGTAACGGGTGCCCCGCCGTACCGCGGCCACGATGCCGAGCGAGACGCCGACCGCTCCCGTGAGGAACATGGCGACCAGCGCGAGCTGGACGGTGGCGGCGAGCCGCTCGGTGACGACCCGGAGGGCGGGCGCCCGGTACTGGAAGGACTGGCCGAAGTCGCCGCGGACGACACTCTGGATGAAGATGGCGTATTGCACGTGGAGCGGCTCGCGCAGGCCGAGATGCCGGTTCAGCTCGTCGACCGCGGACTGGGGCGCGCCCTCGGGGAGCAGCATCTTGGCGGGGTCACCGGGCAGGACCCGGAGCACGACGAACACGAGGACCGAGACGCCGAGGAGCGTCAGGGCCGCCTGGCCGAGCCGGCGGAGGGCGTACGCTCTCATTTCGAGGGGTCCCGGGCCGCACCCGGTTGCCCGCCCGCCCGCGCGGGGCCCGGCCCCGGGCTACACGATCGCGACGTCACTCAGCAGGACGTAGTAGTCCCGGCGCGGCTCGAAGTTGCGCAGGCGATCGCTGACCCCGTAGATCGCGACGCTGTAGTAGGGCCAGATCTCGGGCTCCTCGTCCCACAGGATACGCTCCAGCTCCTCGTACTTGGCCTGGCGCACCTTGGGATCGGGCACGCGCCCCTCCGCGATGAGCTGCTCCACGCGCGGGTTGTTGTAGCGGGTGAGCTTCTCGGAGCCCGCCCGGGTGAACCACTGGCCGAAGTACCAGTCCGGATCGTGCGGCATGTGGGCCCAGCCCGAGAAGAACATGTCGTAGGTCCCCGCGCTCCGGTGCTCCCGGGCCGTCGCGATCTCGAGATTCTTGATGTTGACCTTGATCCCCACCTCGCCCAGCATCGCCGCCACCGCCTGGGTGATCTCGAGCTGCTTCGGGTAGAGGTCCTTCATGAGCACGAAGTCGAGCGTCACGTTGGTGTAGCCGGCCTGCTTGAGGATCTGGCGCGCCTTCTCGGGATCGTAGGGCTTGGCGGGCAGGCTGGTGTGGCCGATCAGGCCGGGCGGGACGGGGCTGTCCACCGGCCGCCCGTAGCCCAGCAGCAGATCCTTGATGATCACGTTCCGGTCGATGGCGAGCGAGATCGCCTGCCGGAGCCGCTGGTCCTTCACCGGCTCCTTGGCGAGCTGGAAGATCCAGCGCTGGGCCTCGATCGCGGGCACGTCGAACACCTTCACGCCGCGGCTGTTCTTGAGCGTCTCGACCAGGTCGGGGGTGATGCGGTCGACCACGTGGATCTCGCCCGCGCGCAGGCCCGCCGCCCGCGTGGACAGCTCGGGGATGAAGCGGAACGTGACCTTCTCGACCCGGGGCTGGGCGGGCTTCCAGTAGCTCGGGTTGGCCGAGAGCACGATGTGGTCGCCGTGCGTCCACGACACGAAGCGGAACGGCCCGGTGCCGATCGGCTTCTGGAAGAACGCGTCCTCGTTCTTCCCCGCGTGGGGCGGCAGCATGCCGAGCATGGTGAGATGGGCGGGCAGCGACCCGAACGGCCGCTTGGAGGTCACCATCACCGCGAAATCACCGTCTTTCTCGACCGATTCAATATCCTGGTAGACGAAGGACTTGATGAGCTTGGTGTTGTCCTTCACGCGCCGGAGCGTGAAGAGCACACTGTCCGCGTTGAACGGAGTGCCGTCGTGGAAGGTGACGTTTTTCCTGAGATTGAATCGCCACGTGAGGTTGTTGACCGCGCGCCAGGACTCGGCCAGGGCGGGCACGAACTTCGAGTCGTTGGTGACGTCCACCAGCGGATCGAACATGTGCCGGTGCACCGAGGTGGAGGAGATCGAGTAGTGGTTGGCGGGATCGAGAGTCAGCATGCGCTCGGACAGCCCGGCCACCAGCTCGCCACTGCGCCTGCCCTGCGCGCGGGCGGCGCGCGGGAGGCCGGCGGTGGCCAGTCCCGCTGCGCTCAGGGTCAGGAACTGCCGTCGGCCGACCGGGTGGGATGCTGCCGCGCTCTTGCGCATGGGGTCACTCCTCCTGTGGGCCTGGGTGTAAGTCATCGGCCGCCTCGCTGTCAAGGCCGGTCCGGCCGGATCGGTTGCTCTCGCGCTCGGAGCCGTCTACTCTATGGCCCGTCGCCGACAAGGAGATCTCCCATGCCCGAGCAGCCCCCTGACGTCACGCTGGACGAGGTGAAGGAGCGCGCGCGCCTCGCCGGCCTTTCGATCCCCGAGGCGCGCCTCTCCCTGGTCCGCAGCTTCCTGCTCAACGCGCTGCGGCCCATCCGCGCCCTGGACAGCCGGACGGTGCGGACGGTGGAGCCGGCCGTGATCTTCGATCCCAAGGGCGGGAGCGGCTCATGAGCGCCGACGAGCTCTGCTACGCGGGCATCCGGGAGCTGGGCGGCCTCTTCCGCCGCCGCGAGCTCTCCCCGGTGGACTACACCACCGATCTGCTGCGCCGCATCGAGACGCTCGACAAGAGTCTCAACGCCTACGTGACGGTCACTGCCGAGCGCGCGCTCGCCGACGCGCGCGCCGCGGAGGCCGCGCTCAAGCGGGGCGACGCGGGGCCGCTCACCGGCATCCCGATCGCCTACAAGGATCTCTACGCGACCAAGGGGATCCTCACCACCGCGGGCTCCGCGGTGCTGGGTGACTGGGTGCCCGACTTCGACTGCACGTGCGTGGCGCGCCTGCAGCAGGCCGGGATGGTCATGCTCGGCAAGCTGATCACCCACGAGTTCGCCTTCGGCATCCAGTTCCCGGGCCACCGCTTCCCGCCCGCGCGCAACCCGTGGAACCTCGATCACATCCCGGGCGGGTCGAGCAGCGGCTCCGGCGCGGCGCTGGCCGCCGGCCTGACGGTGGGCTCGCTCGGCTCCGACACCGGCGGGTCCATCCGGGGCCCGGCCGCCTTCTGCGGCATCGCCGGGCTCAAGCCGACCTACGGGCGCGTGAGCCGCGCGGGCGTGGTGACGCTGTCGTGGACCCTCGATCACACCGGTCCCATGGCGCGCTCGGCGGAAGACTGCGCTTTCATGCTGCAGGCGTTGGCCGGCCACGATCCGGCCGATCCGGCCTCCGCCCGCGAGCCGGTCGCGGACTACCTGGCCAACCTCGAGGGCGGCGTCAAGGGCCTCCGGGTCGGGGTGGTACGCGACTACTTCTTCGAGCAGGTGGAGCCGGAGACGGTGGCCGCCTTCGAGCGCGCGATGGGCGAGCTGGGGCGGCTCGGCGCCACCGTGCGGGACGTGGCCATCCCGAGCATCCACGCCACGCCGTCCTTCATGGTGATCATGCTCACCGAGGCCTTCGCCTACCACGAGCGCGATCTGCGCACACGGCCGGAGTTCTACGGCGACGTGCTGCGCGAGAAGCTGATGGCGGGCGGGCTCTTCCGGGCGGACGAGTACATCCAGGCCCAGCGCCTGCGCTCACAGATCCGCGAGGACACCGCGCGCGCCTTGCTGTCGGTGGACGTGCTGGTCACGCCCACCGCGCTCGGCCCGGCTCCTGCGTTCAAGGTCGTCCTCGATCCCGACTTCCCGTTCGCCAAGAGCAATATGGGCCCGTTCAACATCACCGGGCTGCCCACCCTGGCGCTGCCGACCGGCTTCTCCTCCACCGGGCTGCCGCTGTCCTTCCAGATCTCGGGCCGGCCCTTCGACGAGGCCACCGTGCTGCGCGCCGGCCACGCCTATCAGCGGGCGACGGACTGGCACCGCCGCCGCCCGCCGGTGCGCGCATGACAACCGTCGGGGCACCGGGCACCGTCACGCTCGACGACCTGAAGGCGCACGTCGGCCGGCGCGAGAGCGCCAGCGACGTGATCACCGCGGCGCCCGCCAACCTGCTGCGCCTGACCTTCGGCCGGGACGAGCCCGAGCTCCGGCCCGGCGACCCGCTGCCGCCGGGCTGGCAGTCGCTCTACTTCCTCCCGCGCTTTGGGCCGGAGGCGCTCCGGCCCGACGGCAGCCCGCGCGACACCGGGGTGATCCCGCCGATGCCGTTGCCCCGCCGCATGTTCGCGGGCGAGCGCTTCCGCTTCCACCGTCCGCTGCGCATCGGCGACACCGTGCGCCGGGAGACCGAGTTGGCCGACATCTCGGTCAAGACGGGCGGCACCGGCACCCTGGTCTTCGCCACCGTGACCCAGCGCATCTTCACCGGGGAGACGCTGGCCATCGAGGAGGAGCGCCGCACCGTGTTCCGCGAGGAGGTCCGAGCGGGCGAGCGCAACCAGGCGCCGCGCCGCGAGCTCGCGCCCGACGACGCCCCGTGGCGGCGGCGGATCGCGCCGGACCCGGTGCTGCTGTTTCGCTTCTCCGCCCTGACCTTCAACAGCCACCGCATCCACTACGACCGGCCCTGGGCGACGGAACGCGAAGGATACACCGGTTTGGTAGTCCACGGCCCGCTCACCTCCACGCTCCTGCTCGACTTCGCGCGCGACCAGAACCCGGGGCGCGTGTTCCTGACCTACGAGACCCTGGCCCGCGCCCCGCTCTTCGATACCGCGCCCTTCGAGCTGCGCGGTCGCCCCACCGCGGACGGCCGCGGTGCCGAGCTCTGGGCCGTGACCCCCGAGGGCACGGTGGCCATGAGCGCGCGGGCCGAGCTCGCGTGACGGACTTTTCGATGAAAGAGAGGACTATCGACGATGGCCGATGAGCTCGAGCTCCGCATGGATGCCACTACCCTCTATCGCGAGGAGACCTACACCGACCGCCGCATCGGCATCATCCGCGTGATGACGCCGGTGAAGACGGACGGCTCGATCGACCTCGGCCGCAAGGTCCTCTACGTGGGCGAGGCCCAGCTCCTGTCCCCGGTGGGCGCCCTGCCGATCACCTTCGAGATCGACGCGACCTCGCTCGGCGACGCGGCCGAGAAGTTCGCGGAGGGCGCCAAGGTGGGGGTCGAGCGCGCGATTCGCGAGCTGCAGGAGCTGCGCCGGGAGCAGTCCTCCAACATCGTCATCCCCGACCGCATGCCGCCCGACATGGGCGGCCGCGGCGGCCCGCGGGGCCCGGGCCGCATCCAGCTCTGATCGCGCCGCGATGAACCTGCTGAGCCCGATCGACCGGTACCTCACCGTCCACGGTCTGCGCTTCCACGTGCTCGACTGGGGCGGGGAGGGCCGTACCCCGCTGCTCCTCCTGCACGGCTTCACCGGGCACGCGCACGCCTGGGACACGCTCGCCATCGCGCTGCAGCCGCACTTCCACGTCTACGCGCTCGATCAGCGCGGCCACGGCGACAGCGATCCGGCGGACGTCTACGGGCCTTCGCCCGCGTTCGAGGATCTCGGGGGCGTGATCGACCAGCTCGGGCTGGCCCCGCTCGTGATCGTGGGCCTGTCCATGGGTGGGCGGAACGCGATGTACTTCACCTCGAAGCGGCCCGAGGCGGTGCGGCAGCTCGTGATCGTGGACATCGGGCCCGAGATCAGCGCGCGGGCGTCCCAGGCCCCGGCCGGCCCGTCCGAGCCCGAATTCTGGGACAGCATCGAGCAGGCGGCCCAGCATCTCTTCCGCGGCAACCCGTATCCCGGCATCCACTACTACCGCTGGGTGGCGGCCCAGAGCCTGCGCCAGCGGCCGGACGGGCGCATCGTGTGGGCCTGGCACCCGAGCGTGAAGACGCGGCGCTCCACCGTGGACGTGGACTGGTGGGCGGTGCTGCGGGCGATCCCGGTGCCGACCCTGGTGCTGCGCGGCGAGGAGAGCCCGATCCTCGACCGCGAGGTGGCCGAGCGCATGGCCAAGGAGCTGCCGAAGGGCCGCTTCGTCGAGATCCCCCGCGCGGTGCACACGCTGCACGAGGACAATCCGGACGCGGTCCTCGCCGCGCTCAAGCCGTTCCTCGGCTTCTAGATCGGAGGCTCACGCGATGGGAGTCGTCAGGCTGGAGATCACCCGGCGCGAGCCGGCGCTGGGCGGCGCTCCCTTCAAGCGTGTGGACGGGGCCGGGAGCACCTACGAGAAGCTCGAGGGGGTGCTGCACTTCTCGGCGGATCCGGTGGCCCGCGCGAACGAGCCGATCGCGGACCTGGGCCTCGCGCCCCGCAACGCGCGCGGGCTCGTGGAGTACTCCGCCGACTTCTATCTCCTGCGGCCGCTCGACGGCGGGCGCGGCCGGCTGCTCCTCGACGTGCCGAACCGCGGGCGCAAGATCGCGCTCGGCATGTTCAACAGCACCCCGCGCTCGAACGATCCGGCTTCCCGGGAAGATTTCGGCAATCAATTCCTGATGCGCCACGGCTACACGGTGGCCTGGATCGGCTGGCAGCCCGACGTGCCGCGCCGCGACGGCATGATGGCGATGACGGTGCCCCGCGTGGCCTCCGTCTCCGAGCGCGTGCGCTGCGAGTTCCGGCCGAACGCGCGGGTGGACGTGCTGCCGCTGGCCGACCGCTACCACATCCCGCATCCGGTGGCCCGGCTCGACGACCCGGAGGCGGAGCTGCACGTGCGCGAGCACGCCGACGCGCCCGCGGCCACGGTGCCGCGCTCGGCCTGGCGCTTCCCGGACGCCGCGTCGGTCGCGCTCGACGGCGGCTTCCAGCCGGGCCGCATCTACGACTGTTACTACCGCGCGCAGGACCCGCCCGTGGTCGGGCTCGGCTTCACCGCGGTGCGTGACACCGCAAGCTTCCTGCGCTGGGGCACCGCCGCCGAGGGGAATCCCTGCGCGGGGACCATCGAGCGGTCCTACGTGTTCGGCGTCTCGCAGAGCGGCCGCTTCCTGCGGCACCTGCTCTACCTGGGCCTCGACGAGGACGAGGCGGGCCGCTTCGTCTGGGACGCGGTGATCCCGCACGTGGCGGGGGCCCGGCGCGGCGAGTTCAACTGCCGCTTCGGCCAGCCCTCGCTCAACGCGGTCCACGCGGTGGGCAGCCTGTTTCCGTTCACCGACGGTGAGCAGGACGATCCGGTGACCGGTCAGCGCGACGCGCTGCTCCGGCGCCTGGCGGGGCGCGCGAAGCCGCCGCGCATCTTCACCATCAACACCTCCGCCGAGTACTGGCGCGGCGACGGCTCGCTCGTGCACACCGACGTCGGCGGCACGCGCGACGTGGCCCCGCCGGCTTACGTGCGCCAGTACCTCTTCGCGGGGACCCAGCACACGCCGGGCACGCTCCCGCCGCCGGCTGCCGATCCCAATACCGGGGGCCGGGGCTTCCACTCGTTCAGCGTGGTGGACTACTCGCCGCTCCTGCGGGCGGCGCTGATCAACCTCGACCGCTGGGTGAGCGATGGGGTCGAGCCGCCGCCCAGCGCGGTCCCGCGCCTGGCCGACGGCACCGCGGTGGCCGCCGAGACGACCCGGAGCGTCTACGCGGCGATTCCGGGCGCGCGCTTCCCCGATCACGTGCAGCGGCCGCAGCGGCTCGACTTCGGTCCGGCCGTCGAGCGCGGGATCGCCACCCTGCCGCCCAAGCTCGGCGCGCCCTTCGTGACGTTCGTCTCCGCGGTGGACGGCGACGGCAACGAGCGCGCGGGCATCCGCCCGCCTGAGCTGCGGGTGCCGCTGGCGACCTATACCGGCTGGAATCCGCGCCATCCGGAGCAGGGCGCCCCGGGCGACATCATGGCCATGATGGGCTCGACGCTACCCTTCGCGCGCACCGCGGCCGAGCGGGCGCGGACCGGCGATCCGCGGGGCTCGATCGAGGAGCGCTACGCGAGCCGCGAGGCCTACCTCGCGCGGGTGCGCCAGGATGCGGAGGTGATGGTCGCGGCGCGGCAGCTCCTCGCCGAGGACGTGGACGCGGTGGTGGAGCGCGCGGGAGCGCTCTGGGACTTCGTCTGCCCGCGCTGAGCCTCCCCTGACCACGCCGCTGATCGAGCTGCCCGGACCGGTGGCGGGTCTGTGCGCGGCGCTCGGCGCTCTCCGCGGCGTGGAGGCAGTGGCGCCCGGCGGCTCGCGCGCGACCGGAACCGCGGATGCCGCGAGCGACTGGGACATCGGCCTCTACTACCGCGGGCACCCCGACTTCTCGCTGCTCACACGCGCGGGGACGTGGTCGGCACGGTCGCGCAGGCCGCGAAGGCGGTGCTGGAGATGGCTCACGCGGTGGTCTGCCAACGGCGGGAGTGGATGCTGAACGAGAAGAGCCTCGTCGAGCGGGCGGGGCTGATCGAGTGGGTGGACGCGCTACGCGGGCAGATCTGATGTCCGCGATCTCGGTCGAGCGCTTGAGCCGCTGGTGGGGCCCCACGCGGGCAGTGGACGACGTGAGCTTCGAGGCCGCGGCCGGGAAGATGCTGGTCCTGCTGGGGCCCTCGGGCTGCGGCAAGTCCACCACGCTGCGGCTCATCGCCGGGCTCGAGACCGCCACCGCCGGGCGCATCGCCATCGGGGGCGTGGACGTGACCCACCTGCCCCCCGCCGAGCGGCGGCTGTCCATGGTCTTCCAGTCCTACGCGCTCTTTCCCCACCTCTCGGTGGCCGAGAACATCGTCTTCGGCCTGCGGGTGCGGCGGGTGGCCGCGGCCGAGCGCGGCGCGCGGCTCGAGCGAGTGGCCACCCTGCTCGGCCTCGACGGGCTGCTGGAGCGGAAGCCGTCCCAGCTCTCGGGCGGGCAGCAGCAGCGGGTGGCGCTCGGCCGCGCCCTCATCGCGGAGACCCCGGTGTGCCTGATGGACGAGCCGCTCTCGAACCTGGACGCTCAGCTCCGCCTCGAGATGCGCCGCGAGATCCGCGCGCTGCAGCAGAGCCTCGGCATCACCATGGTCTACGTGACGCACGACCAGACCGAGGCCATGAGCATGGCGGACCAGGTGATCCTGCTTCGCGACGGCCGCGTCGAGCAGGACGCCGCGCCCGACGAGCTCTACGCGCGCCCCGTCACCGCCTTCACGGCCCGCTTCATCGGCACGCCGCCGATGAACATCCTCGCGCTGGCCGACGGCGCGGGCGGCGCGGTCATCGCGGGCACCGACGGGCCGCCGCTGCTCGCGGGGCAGGGAACGGGGCTGCTGCTCGGGGTCCGCCCCGAGGATGTGCGCATAGACGTGCGCTTAGAGGCGGGCATGATCTCCGGGAGCGTCGGCGCGAGCGTCAGGAGCGTGGAGTATCTCGGCGCCGATTCGATCTTGGCCTGCGCGGTCGGAAGCCAGACCCTCGCGGTGCGGGCGCCGGGGCGGGTCACGCTGTCCCCGGGCGCGCCCGTCCGGCTCTCGTGGAGCCCGGACGCCGCGCACGTGTTCGATGCCCAGAGCGGGAGCCGTCGGGACGACGCTCCCGCCGTTCCATCCATCTCTCGATGACGAGGAGACCACTCATGACGAGAAGAATGCTCGGATGGCTCACCGCGGCGATCCTGCTCGCCGCGCTCGCGGGCGGCGCGGCCCCCGCGGGCGCCCAGGCCCCGGTGGAGCTCACCTTCTACTACCCGGTCGCGGTGGGCGGGCCGGTGACCAAGATCATCGACGGCCTCGCGACCGACTTCGAGAAGGAGAACCCGGGCATCCGGGTGAAGCCGATCTACGCGGGTACCTACCAGGAGACCATCGTCAAGGTGCTCACCGCGCTCAAGAGCGGCGAGCCGCCGCAGATGTCGGTGCTGCTCTCCACCGACATGTTCACGCTGATCGACGAGGACGCGATCGTGCCGTTCGACGACATGGCCAAGAGCGCCGAGGACAAGAGCTGGCTCAAGAGCTTCTTCCCGGCCTTCATGCTCAACAGCCAGACCGGCGGCAAGACCTGGGGCATTCCGTTCCAGCGCTCCACCATCGTGCTGTACTGGAACAGGGAGGCCTTCAAGGAGGCCGGGCTCGACCCGAATCGCGCGCCCGCCACCTGGGCCGAGCAGATCGAGTACGCGCGCAAGCTCACCAAGCGCGACGCGGGCGGCAACGTGACCCAGTGGGGGCTCGAGGTGCCGTCGTCCGGCTTCCCGTACTGGCTCTTCCAGGGCTTCACCACCCAGAACGACGTGCTGCTGATGAACCAGGCCGGTAACGAGACCTACTACGACAAGCCGGCGGTGGTGGAGGCGCTCCAGTACTGGGTGGATCTCAGCGGCAAGCACAAGGTCATGCCCACCGGCATCATCGAGTGGGGCACCACCCCGCGGGACTTCTTCGAGCGCAAGACCGCCATGATGTGGACGACGACCGGCAACCTCACCAACGTGAAGAACAACGCCAAGTTCGAGTTCGGGGTAGCGATGCTGCCCGCGGGCAAGCGGCGCGGCTCGCCGACCGGCGGCGGCAACTTCCACATCTTCAAGAAGAGCACGCCCGCCCAGCAGGCCGCCTCCCTCCGGTTCATCAAGTGGATCACCTCGCCGCCGCGGGCCGCGCAGTGGGGCATCGACACCGGCTACGTGGCGGTGCGGCCCGACGCGTGGGAGACGCCGGTCATGAAGCAGTACGTGGGAGGCTTCCCGGCCGCCGCGGTGGCGCGGGATCAGCTCCCGCACGCGGTGGCCGAGCTCTCCACCCACGACAACCAGCGGGTGACCAAGGCGCTGAACGACGGGCTGCAGGCCGCGCTGACCGGCGCCAAGCCGGCCGAGCAGGCCATGAAGGACGCGCAGCGCGAGGCCGAGCGCATCCTGCGCCCGTACCGGCGGTGATGCGCGAGGTCGCGTGAGCGTCGAAGCGGGCGCCGGGTGGGGGCGGCGGGGCGGCCCTCCCCGGACCACGCTGACTCGCGACCGTAGTGCGGCACTCGATCGGGCCACGAGATGGGGGCGCGCGGCTTCGGCGGCGCGCAGAAGACACGGGTCCGGGGAGGGCCGCCCCGCCGCCCCCGCCCGGCGCCCACGGTCCGGGGTCTTGGTCTCGTGATGTCACACACGTGGCGGGTGCATGTGCACGGGTGGCTGCTGCTGCTGCCGGCGGCGGTGCTCCTCGTCACGTTCACCCACTACCCGGTGGCGGCTACCATCTATACGAGTCTTTTCTCCACGCCGAAGCCGGGCCGGCCCTCCCTGTGGGTGGGGCTCGACAACTACCAGGCGATGGTGGAGGACCCGGTGTTCTGGCAGGCGCTCGGCAACAACTTCTGGTTCGCGCTCGGCACCATCCCGCTCTCCGTCGCGCTCGCGCTCCTGATGGCGGTGTGGGTGAACGGCCGCATCGCGGGCCGGGGGCTGCTGCGCCTGGCTTTCTTCACGCCCACCGTGCTCCCCATGATTGCGGTGGCGAACATCTGGCTCTTCTTCTACACGCCGGGCTACGGCCTGCTCGAGCAGTTCACCGGGCTCTTCGGCCTGCCCAGCCACAACTGGCTCGGCAGCCGCGGGACCGCACTGGGCTGCCTGGTGGTCGTGACGGTGTGGAAGGAGGCGGGCTTCTTCATGATCTTCTACCTGGCTGCGCTCCAGTCGCTCTCGCCGCATCTGGGCGAGGCGGCGTCCCTGATGGGAGCGGGCGGCTGGTACTTCTTCCGCCGCGTGACGTTCCCGCTCCTGATGCCCACCACGCTCTTCGTGCTGGTCAACGCGGTGATCAACTCGTTCCGACTCGTGGATCACATCGTGGTGATGACCAAGGGCGGGCCCGACAACACCACCGCGCTCCTGCTGTATTACATCTACGACGTCGGGTTCAAGTTCTGGGACCAGGCTTACGCGGCGGCGCTGACCCTGGTGCTGCTGGTGATCCTGGCCGCGGTGGCGCTCGGCCAGTTCCTGCTCCTGGACCGCCGGGTGCACTACCAGTGACGCGGGCCGGGCGCGCGCTCGAGGCGGCGGGGGCCTGGCTCCTGGGCGTGCTCTGGGTCCTGCCGCTGGCCTACGCGTTCTGGACCGCCTTCCACCCCTCGGAGTTCTCGATGCTCTTCGTCCTCACCGCGCCGCTCACCCTTGAGAATTTCGCCCGATGAGCTGGCGATGAGCGTCGGGCGGGCGCTCGAGACAGTGGGGGCGTGGCTCCTGGGCCTGCTCTGGGTTCTGCCGCTAGCCTATGCATTCTGGACTGCGTTCCATCCGTCGGAGTTCTCGACCCGCTTCGTCCTCACCGCGCCGCTCACCCTCGAGAATTTCGTCAAGGCGTGGGCGGCCGCGCCCTTCGCGCGCTACTTCGTCAACACCATCGCGCTGGTCACGATGATCCTGGCCGTCCAGCTCGTGCTCTGCACGCTCGCGGCCTACGCCTTCGCGCGCTTCGCCTTCGCGGGCCAGGCCGCCGCGTTCCTGCTCGTGCTGGTGCAGCTCATGATCATGCCGGACGTGCTCATCGTGGAGAACTACCGGACCATGAGCCGCCTCGGCATTCTCGACACGCTGGCCGCCATCGGCCTGCCCTACATGGCCTCGGCCTTCGGCATCTTCCTGCTGCGGCAGACGTTCAAGACGGTGCCGAAGGAGCTGGACGAAGCCGCGCGCGTGGAAGGAGCCGGGCCGCTGGAAGTCCTCTGGCGGGTCTACGTGCCGCTCGCGAAGCCGGTCTACATCGCCTACGGGCTGGTTTCGGTCAGCTACCACTGGAACAACTTCCTGTGGCCGCTGATCGTCACCAACTCCGTGCAGTCACGGCCCCTGACGGTGGGGCTGCAGGTCTTCTCCTCGGTGGATCAGGGGGTGGACTGGTCCATCATCACCGCCGCGACCTTGATGACCTCCGGCCCACTGCTGGTCGCGTTCCTGCTCTTCCAGCGCCAGTTCGTGCAGAGCTTCATGCGCGCGGGCATCCGCTAGGTGACTCGGAGGGGGGCTGCGCCCCCCTTCCGAACCTCCCCCCAGAAACAGGTTGCGCGGGCGAAGCCCGCGCTCGAAGCGGGCGGGCTAGCGGTCGCGGTCGCCGCGCGGGCCACGCTCGGGGCCGGCGCGCTCCTGGCCCCCGCGCTCGCCGGGGCCGCGCTCGGGCGCGCCCTTGCCCTGCGGCTCCACGCGCGGCGAGCGCTCGACGGGCGCGCTCTGCCGCGCGCGGGGCGGCGCGTTCTGGACAGCGGGCGCCGGCGGCGCCGGGGGAGGCGCCGCGACCGGAGCCTGGCGGACCGCCGGCGCGGCCGGCGCCGGCGGAGCGCTCTGCGGCGTAGGCGCGGCCACCGAGGGAGCGGGCGCGCCGGGCGCGCTTGGCGCGGGTGGCGTCACGGTCGGACGGGCCGGCGCCGGGACACGGCCCGCATCGGGCGGGGTGGTCTGGCGCGGACCCCGGTCGCCGCCGCGCGCGCGCTCGCGCTGGCCGTCATCGGGCGTGGCGCGGCCGGAGCCGGCGGGCCCGCGCGCGGGGCCCGGGGCGGGAGTGGTCACGCCCGGCGTGGGGGTCACACTCGCGGCCGGCGGCGTCACGCGCGCGGGCGCGGGCACGATGCGCTGCTGGGGCTGCGGCGCGGTCGCGGCTGCCGCGGCAGGCAGGCCCTGCTCGCGCAGCACCGGCGCCGTGTCGACGGGCGCCCGCGTCGCCACCACCGGCCGCGCGCGGATCGCATCCGGCGGTCGCGTGGCGGCGGCGGTCGCGCTCCCGGTGACGCTGGCCGCGACCGGCCTCACGTCCACCGCTCCGCGCACCGGCGTGAGCCGGCGCGCCTCGCCGGCATCCGCGAGGCGGACCGGGCGCACCGCGCCCTGGCCGAAGCGGTCGGCGGGCACGCCCACCACCGCGTTGGTCACGTTCACGTTGCGGTAGACGTTGATCGTCGTGACGTTCACGGTGGTGGTGCGGCTGATGACGACGTTGTTCACCACGCGCGGGCCGCCCCAGCCACCCCACCAGGCGACCCCGACGTAGCGCGGCCGGCCCCACCACCGGATCACGGGCTCGCCCCAGCCGAGCGGGGCCCAGTAGAGCGGCCGCCCCACGACGACGGGCCCGCCGAGGAAGACCACCAGCGCGGGCGAGTAGACCGGCCGCACGATGATCGGGCCCGGCGCCCACGCCCAGTAGCTGCCGACGAAGATCCAGCGGCCGTGGTGATACGGCGCCCAGCCCCACGGCGCGTCGTCGAGCCACGTCCAGCCGAAGCGCGGATCCCAGATCCACCGGCCGGTGGAGTAGGGGGACCAGCCCGGCGCGACGCCCGCGGGCACCCACACGCTGCCGTAGCTCTCCACCGTGCGCCAGCTCCCGTGCTGATCGAGGGTCTCCGCTCCGTAGACGCCGGCGGGGAGCTGCTTCGCGCTGGCGGGCTGCGCGAGGTAATCGCTGCGCTGGTAGTTCCAGCGATCCCACGCGGTCAGCGCGGGCGGCGCCGCCGTCTCGACACGCGGCGAATCGCCGCCGGTGATGACCACCTGCTGATTCGCCGCTACCGGCGTCGCGGTACCCCCGGCCGGCGTCATGACCGCGCTGCCGCCGCGATAGGTCCGGAACGCGGTCGTGTCCGGCCTGACCTCGGCGTGGTAGTAACCGGCGCGATCCACCGTGAAGGCCGCGCCGGGCGTATCGAGCTCCACCGTGTGGCCGGGCGGGAGCTCGCGCAGGTCGAAGGCGGCGTGGCCCGACGTGACGCGGAGCTGGATGAAGTCGGGCTCCTGGTTGTCGAGGCCGATCTGGGCGCCGTAGGCGGCGCGCGCGAAGGCGCGCGGGCCGATCTGGATCTCCACGTTGCCCGCCGGCCCGGCATAGAGGACGTCGCCCGGGGCCAGCGGCATATTGAGCGCGGCGGGGGCCCAGTCGGTGGCGCCCGGCCGCCAGAAGGACACCTCGCCGTGGAGGTAGCTGACGCGGGGCGGCGTGGTCTCCTGGGCATCGGCCTCGGTCTCGGGGTGGGCCGGGGCCGGAGAGTCGGCGGGAGGGGGCGGGCTCGAGCTGCCCGCCCGGCTGGGCGGCGCGGCGCCCAGGACCATCAGCAATGTCAACAATCCCGCCAAGATCCGTGGCATTGCCCGCATCGTACTGCTCATCGTATCAGATGGAGTTAATACGTCCCAGGCGATATGCTGGAATCGGTGTAAATGAAGTTGGGCGAACACGCGTCAGAGTGAGGCGGATATGAAAAAGACCCTGTTGATCCTGCTGCTGGTGGTCGCGGTGCTCGCGGTCACGGTCACGCCGGGCTACACGTGGCGCGGTGGCGTCTACGTCGGCGTCGGTCCCTACTGGGGGCCCTACCCGTACTACTATCCGCCGCCGTACTACTATCCGCCACCCTACTACGTCTACCGCCCGCCCACGGTGGTGGTCGAGGAGCCGCCGGTCTACGTCGAGCGGTCGCCCGCGGCGCCGGCGCCCCCCGAGGCATCCACCGCGTACTGGTATTACTGTTCGAGCGCCCAGGGCTACTACCCGACGGTGCCGAGCTGCGCCGAGGAGTGGATCAAGGTGCCGGAGCGGCCGCGATGAACGGGGTAGCGCGCGGAAGTGTCGCGGTGGTGCTGGCCGGCGCGCTGCTGAGCGGCTGCGCCACCGTCCCGCAAGGTCCGAGCGTCATGGTGTTGCCGGGCAGCAGCAAGAGCTTCGAGCAATTCCAGGCCGATGACGCGCTCTGCCGCCAATGGGCTTCGCAGCAGATCGGCACGACAGCGGACAAGACCGCGACGGATAGCACGGTCGGCGGTGCGGTGATCGGCACCCTGGTGGGCGCCGCGGCCGGAGCCGCGCTCGGGGCTGCCGCGGGCAACGCGGGGGTCGGCGCGGCGGCCGGCGCGGGCGTCGGCCTGCTCGGCGGCACCGCAATCGGCGCGAGCCGCGGCGATGCCTACGGCGGCTCCGTGCAGCGCCGCTACGACATGGGGTACACGCAGTGCATGTACGCCAAGGGCAACCAGGTGCCGGGCGCGCGCGGCCCGCGCGTCCAGCAGCAGCCGGCGTACTCGTCGCCCCCTCCGCCGCCGCCGCCTCCGCCGGCCGCGGTATCGCCCACGATCCCGCCGCCTCCGCCCGGACCTCCGCCGCCGCCCCCGGCGCGATAGCTACGCGGGCGCGTCGCGCGAGAGCATGTTCGCTCCCGCGCCGACGCGCTGCCGCTCGCTACGGCCGTCGAGGTGGCGGCGGGGGCGGAATTACCGTCGTGCCGGCGGGCACCCACACCCAGTAGTAGGGCGATGCGTTCGAGCCGTCGCCGTAGAGCTGGTACTTGCCGTTGGAATACGCGTGATCGCACGGTGCATGATTGATCCTCCTGCCCGGGCGAAAGAGCATTCCCTGTGCCACGCGAATTCACCGAGAAATCATGCGCGTTTCGCCGCATGGCTCACGGCGCCCGCCAGAATCTACCGGGCAAGCCTTACCGGAAGGCGGGCAGGACCATCGACTCGCGGCGCCGATCGGCCGCGTCATCCGGAACCAGCGGCAGCAGGACCACCGGCGTCGGTAGCATCGAGCCCAGATACCAGGCGCGGAGCTGGTGATGCAGCGCGGGCCCGGCCGGCGCGGCCAGCCCGACCAGGTCGGCCCCGAAGCTCTCGGCCTCGATGCGAAGCTCGCCGGTGAGCCGGCCGAAGCGGACCCGCGACTCGACCGGGACGTCGCCGAACTCGAGCTCGAGCGCGGCCATCCAGGACTCGGCGAGGCCGGCCAGCCGCACCATCTCCATGTCCGGGTCGGCGACGAGCCGATCGTGGTGGTCCATGCGCGGCGGCGGGATGGGTCGGACGAAAACCATGCGGATCTGGCCCCCGCTGTCTCGCGCCACCACCGCCGCGCTGCGGGCCGCGCTGCGGAGATCGCCGGTTGTCTGGGGTGTGAGCACCATCAGGATGCGCTTCGCCATCGAGATTCTCCTGCTCGCTCGCGCGCCGCGCTCAGCCGCGGTGGACGACGAGCTCGTAGTTGTGAGGAAGCCGATTGATGACCGCGCCCGAGACGCTCGCGATCAGGAATTCGTAGCCGCCGGGGGTCGAGAGATGCACGCGGCCGGGACGCCAGGCGATCGCCGGCTGCACGCGGACGGCCAGCATCGACTCGCCCCCGAGCACGCGGTTCGCCGTCGCGCGGATGTCGGCACCCACGCGGTTGGCCCGGTGGCGGAACCGGTCCTGCAGGTCGCACCAGAGCAGCGCGGCCCCGACCGGGCCGAGCCCGATCAGCATGCCCACCACGTCGTTGATCACGTCGCTCACGCTTGCCTCCTTGGAAAAAAGAAACGCCGTCGCTCATTCAAGCGACGGCGCTCGGTCGGAAGCCCGCCCTGCGCTTCCGATCCGCAAAACTGCAGCGATCGTGCCAGGAACCCCGCGCGCGGCGGCGTTTGCCGGATCCATGTTGCGTGATGGCGAGTTAGCGCGGGCGCGTCGGCCGAAAGGCGCCCGGCGCGCGCGGCCCCTAGCGCTCAGCGGGTGGGCACATCCCCGCGGAGCGCCTGATTTTCTCTCACTGGCCCCGGCTCCCGGAATCGGCTAGCATCCCTCTGCTATGACCCGGGATGAGCTGAAGCGCAAAGTATTCGCGGCGATCGATCGGCGCGCCGAGGAGATCGTCGGCCTCGGCGAGCGCATCCGGAAGCAGCCCGAGATGGGCTTCAAGGAAGTGAAGACGGCGGCGCTGGTCGCGGCCACCCTCGGCCGTCTCGGCATGTCGCCGAAGGCCGGCCTCGCGATGACGGGCGTGCGCGGCGAGGCGCGCGGCCGCGCGGGCGACGGGCCGACCTTCGCGCTCATCGGCGAGCTCGACGGCCTGCGGGTCACCGGCCATCCGGAGGCCGATCCCCAGACCGGCGCGGCCCACGCCTGCGGTCACAACGCGCAGGTGGCCGGGATGCTCGGCGCCGCGATGGGCCTCATGGACGCGGGCGCCTTCGATCACCTCGCCGGCCGCGTGGTCTTCTTCGCGGTGCCCGCCGAGGAAGGCGGCGACATCGAGTGGCGCCAGGCGCAGATCCGGGCCGGCCGCCTCGAGTTCCCGTGCGGCAAGCAGGAGCTGATGCGGCTCGGCCACTTCGACGACGTGGATCTGGCGATGATGATCCACACCAACTGGCGCGCGGAGGACGGCAAGGCGGGCGTGCCCGCCTCCAATAACGGCCGCGTCGGCAAGACCGCGCGCTTCATCGGACGCGCCGCGCACGCGGGCGGCGCGCCCCACCTGGGCGTGAACGCGCTGTACGCGGCGCAGCTCGCGCTGGATGGGATCAACGCGGTCCGCGAGACGTTCCGCGACGAGGACTCGATCCGCGTGCATCCGATCCTCACCCACGGCGGCTCGCAGGTGAACGTGATCCCCGGCGAGGCGCGGCTCGAGATGTACGTGCGCGGCAAGACCGCCGAGGGCGTGGCCGACGCGAGCCGTAAAGTCGATCGCGCGCTCCGCGCGGGCGCCCTCGCGTTGGGCGCGCGGGTCGAGATCGACACGCTGCCGGGGCCGATGCCGCTCCTCTGCGACCGCGCGATGGCGCGGCTCTTCGAGGGCACCGCGCGCGGCCTGGTGGGGGCGGAGCACTACCGCGACATCCCGCATCGCTCCGGCTCGACGGACATGGGCGACCTGAGCCAGGTGATGCCGGTGTTGCATCCTTATATGGGGGGCGCCCGGGGCCCGGGCCACTCCGCCGACTTCGCGATCGTGGATCCGGAGCTCGGCTACGTGCAGCCGGCCAAGGCCCTCGCCGCGATGGCGGTGGATCTCCTCGCCGACGGCGCCGCGGGGGCGCGCGAGGTGCTGGCGGGCCCGCGGCCGCCCATGACCCGCCAGGGCTACCTGGCCTTCCAGCGCGGCATCGCCCGCCGCGAGCTCTACGACGGAGGAGATCCGACATGAGCCTGTTCAAGATCCTGAGCCACGTGAGCCTCACCGTCACCGACGTCACCAAGGCGCGCGACTTCTTCACCGGTGTGCTGGGATTCGAGGAGATCCCGCGCCCCGCCTTCGACTTCCCCGGGATCTGGTACAGCCTGGGCGGCGACCTGCAGCTCCACATCATCCTGAACGATCAGCTCGTGCGCCCCGCCGCGGAGCGGGAGAAGATCGTGGCGCGGTACCCGCACTTCGCGCTCTGGACGGAGGACGTGGACGGGACCGCGCGGCGCTTCGAGGAGCTGGGGCTGGTCTGCCGCGACGTCATCTCGGGCCCCACCGGCCTGCGCCAGCTCTTCGTCAAGGACCCGGACGGCAACATGATCGAGTTCCTCGGCCCGAGCACCTCCGCGGCAACCCGGCGCATGGAAACACCTCCGGCCCGATGAAGGTCGGCGTCAACCTCATCACCTTCGGCCCGGGCGCGAGCGAGGACGCGCTCGCCCGCTGGGCCGGGTTCGCGGAGAGCGTGGGCTACCACTTCATGATGCTGGGCGACCACGTGACGATCACGCCCGACGTGCAGGGCCGCTACCCGGCGCCGTTCTACGATCCGTTCACCACCCTCGGCTGGCTCGCCGGGCTGACGCGGCGGGTGGAGCTGGGCTTCACGGTGATCGTGCTGCCCTACCGGCATCCGCTCGAGACCGCCCGCATGGCCGCCACCCTGGACCGCATCAGCGGGGGCCGGCTCATCTTCGGCATCGGGGTGGGCTGGGCTCGCCAGGAGTTCGAGGTGCTGGGCCTGCCCTTCGAGAAGCGCGGAGCGATGACCGACGACTACCTCGGGGCGCTCAAGGCGGCGTGGCGAGCTACCAGGGCCCCTTCGTGTCGTTCAAGGACATCTACACCGCGCCGCGTCCGCTGCAGCACCCGCACCCCCCGATCTGGGTGGGCGGCTCGAGCGAGGCCGCGCTGCGGCGCACCGTGCGCCACGGCGACGCCTGGCACCCGATCCGCAGCCGCATCGCGTTCCTGCGCGACGAGGGCATGCCGAAGCTCCGGGCCATCGCCGAGAAGGAGGGCCGCCCGGTTCCCGCGCTCTGCCCGCGCATCCGCCTGCGCCTGACCGATTCCCCGATGCCCGAGGAGACGCGGCTGGCCGGCGAGGGGACCATGGACCAGGTGCGGCGCGATTTCGCGGAGCTGGAGAAGCTGGGCGCGCCGTACGTCTGCCTCGACACCTTCGCCGACGACATCGAGGGCTCGCGCAACCACGAGCAGGCCTGGCGCATGCTGACCAGCCTGGCCGAACGCGCTTTCGACCTGGATCGTCAGGCGCTGCGCTAGCCCGGAGCGCGCGAGCTCGCATGATGGATGCCATCGATCTCTGGCTGCTGCGCTACGAGTCCGTGCACACCTTCGTCGCCGACGATCTGGTCGATGGGCTGACCGACGCCCAGGTGCGCGGCCGCCCGGTGCCCGGCGCCAACCCGGTGGCGTGGCTGATCTGGCACGCGATGCGAATCGAGGACGTCTGCATGAACCGCTTCATCCTCGACCGCCCGCAGGTACTCGACGCGGGCTGGTGCGAGCGCCTGCGCGTCGCGCGGCGTGATGTCGGTACCGGCATGGACGACGCGCAGGTGGACGTGCTGTGCTCGAGCGTGGACGTGGAGCAGCTCCGGAACTACTGCCGCGCTGTGACCCGCGCCACGCTCGAGGCAGTGCCAACGCTGCGTAGTCTCGACCTCGAGGCGCTGGTCCCCGCCGAGCGAGTTAAGCACGTGTGCACCGCCGAGGGCGCGGTGGATCCAAGCGCCCCGTGGCTCACCGAGTTCTGGGCGGGCGGGCGCAGCCGCGCGTGGATCCTCTTCCAGACCTCACTCCTCCACGTCTACGGCCACTACTTCGAAGGCCTCGCGACGAAAGGCCTCTGGGGTTCGCGCAGTCGCTGATTCGGATCAACCGCTCACGTCTGGGGCGGGCGGCGGCGGGCGGGGGGGCAGGGGGATCGGTTGACCCGTTCCCCGCCGCGGCCAGCCAGGAGCCCGGCGCTCCCGGATTGGGAACTCCTGACTGCGGAAGACGAGAACACCGGTCGTGGTCAGAGATCCCCCTGCCACCCCGCCCGGCGCCGTCCGTCCCGGGAAGCGACCGCTAGAGGCGCGCCATCACTTCGTCTGCGAAGAGCCGCAGCACCTGTTCGCGTTGGACGAAGTCTTGGCCGGGGACTTGGGGGAGCAGGATGATGCGGTTCACGCCGTCCACGCCTGCCACGCGCTGTACTTGCTCGCGTACGTCTTCGGGGGTGCCGGCGAGGGCCATCAGGTCGACGAAGCGGTCGGTGACGAGGAGGCGGTGCTTCGAGGCGGCGGTGGCGTGCTGGTAGGAATCGTAGGCGGCGCGGACCTGGTCGATCACCGCCTGGTCTTCCGGGTTCCAGCGCACCGGGAAGGCGTGGCGTAACGCGGAGGCGACGCGGCCGCGGACGTGGTCACGGGCGAGCGCGCGGTCGGCTGCGATTGACGTCGGCGCCCAGATCGCGACATCGACCTCCGTGGGGGCGCGGCCGGCGGTCTGGGCTCCGGCGTGGACGCAGGCGAGGGCGGCTTCCAGGAGCCAGGGGGCGACGCCCGAGTACATGATCGCGCCGTCGCCCAGGCGGCCGGCCGCGTCGAGCATGCGCGGGCCCGAGCCGGCGAGATAGAGCGGGATCGCGGCGGGGTGCTCGAGCCAGGCCAGCCGCGCGTCCGCGCCGGTGTCGAGGCGCATCGAGTGGCCGCCGAGCAGTTGCCGCAACGCGGTCGCCATGGACTCGAGCGTGGCCACGCGCGCCATCTTGGCCACCGCCAGCCCCATGGTCTCGGCCGCGCTGCCGCCGGTGCCGATGCCCAGCACGAGGCGCCCCGGGGCCAGCTCCTGGAGCGTGGCGATGGAGCTCGCGGTCACCGACACGTGGCGCGTGTGCGGCACCGTGATGCCGGGCCCCAGGCGGATGCGCGAGGTCGCGGCCGCGCAAGCGGTCAGCGTGACCCAGAGCTCGCGGCAGACCAGGTGGGTGTCGGTGATCCACGCGGTGTCGTAGCCGAGCGACTCCGCGAGCTGAACCTGGCGGACGATGACCGGCAGCGGCTGGCTCGCGAGGATGCCGATGTCGAACTTCATGGGCGCGGCCGAGAATCGGTCCAAAACGCCGGCGCGTCAAGAGGTATGCTAGGCAGCCCATGGCCCTCGAGACCGGCAACGGACAGCAATTCGACGTGGCGGTGATCGGCGGCGGCCCGGGCGGCTCCAGCACCGCCACCGCGCTCGCGCGACGGGGTCGCCGCGTGCTCCTGCTGGAGCGCGACCGGTTTCCCCGCTTCCACATCGGCGAGTCGCAGCTCCCCTGGATCAACGGGGTGCTGGAGGAGCTGGGCGCCCACGACACGATCGCCAAGGCCGGCTTCGTGGAGAAGTGGGGCGCGAGCTTCCGGGAGATCGACGGTACCCCCGCCTCCTACGTGGACTTCACCGCGGCGGTGGAGACACCGATCCCCCAGACCTTCCAGGTCCCGCGGGCGCGGTGGGACGAGCTGCTGCTGCGCCACGCCGAGCAATCTGGCGTCATCGTTCGGGAAGGCCATCGCGCGGTGGACGCGGCGTTCGAGTCCGACGGCGTCACCCTGCGTTACGCCGGGCCCGACGGCGTCGAGCAGACCGCGCGGGTCGCGGCGGTCGTGGACGCCTCCGGCCGCGCCGGCTTCCTCGCCCGCAAGCTCGGCCGCTACGAGCACGACCCGATGCTGCAGCAGGTGGCGGTCCACGCCCAGTTCGAGGATATCCCGCGGGCCGAGGGCCGCCCGGCCGGCGACATCCGCGTGCTCACGCGGCCCGACGTCGGCTGGATCTGGCTGATCCCGATCTCGGAGACGGTGACGAGCGTGGGGGCGGTGGTGCCGAAGGAGCTCCACCGCCGGGAGGCGAAGGCCACCGCGGAGGAGTGCCTCGATCACTATCTCCGCACCACGCCGGCCTCGCCGGCGGTGATGCAGAACGCGCGGCGGGTGTCGGCGGCCCGTTTCGACGCCGACTACTCGTACCTGGCCACGAAGATGGCGGGGGATCGCTGGGTCGCGGTGGGCGACTCGGGCGCCTTCCTCGACCCGATCTTCTCGACCGGGGTGCTCCTGGCCATGCAGGGCGGGCTCGAGGCGGCGGCGGCGATCGACGCGGGGCTCCGGGCTGGAGACCTCTCGGCCCGACGCTTCGCGGGCTACGAGCGGACCGTGCGCAAGCGCTATCACTATTTCCGCCGCTTCGTGGTGGGCTTCTACGATCCGTACTTCCGCCGGCTGCTGTTCCGGCGCTCGCGGCGGCTCGGAATCTACGAGGCCGTGCTCTCCGCGCTGGCCGGGAACTGGCGCCCGACCCTCGGCACCCGGCTGCGCATCCAGCTCTTCTTCGTCATCATCGCCATCAAGCGCCTCTTTCGCGTCGCGCCCCCCGAAGACGCGGGCATGTGGCGCCGCTGAGCGCGCGAATCCGCAAGTCGCGAGTCCGCGCGAGGCGCGGCGCTGCGGGTCCTGTCGTCGGGGGGCGGCTGCGGCGGACGGCTCCGTCACCCACTCGCCGGATTCGCCGCTCCTCGAGCGGCGGCCCGGACTCGGGGGGCCCACTGCGCTCGCCCGCCGCAGCCGCCCCCCGACGCCACCCGCAGCGCCGCGGGTACACGCGAGGCGCGAATCCCGGTCCGGCCTAGATTCCGGAGCCGAAGCCTCCGGCCGTGCGCACGGTCTGGGCCTCGCCCATGTGCATGGCGGAGTGCGTGACGAGCAGCCCGCCCAGGATGCCGATGCGCGGGCGCCCGGTGAAGGCCTTCGCGACCAGCTCGCCCTTGGCGCCGAAGCAGCCCAGGGTGGCCGCCTTCTCGAGCGCGGCGACCTGCAGCTCGCCCTGCCAGTCGGGCGGCGCGAACCCGCGGATGACTTCCTGCGTCCGGCGGCCGACCGCGTCGCGGTACTCGCGCAGGGCGGCGACGTCCACGCGGGCGGTGAGGTCGGCGACTTCCGGCTTGGTCATCCCGATGCCGAAGTCGCGCCGCGGGGTCTTGAGGCGCGCGAGCCACCCGTCGTCCAGGACCTGGTCGCGCGCGCTCAGGATCACGTTGGCGAAGATGTCCTCGGCGCGGGCGATATGCCACATCAGCCACGCCAGCGAGTTGAGGTCCTCGCGCGGGCGCGCCCGCATCTGGTCGTCGGAGAGACCGCCGAAGGTCCGCTCGGCCAGGGTGCCCTTGTCGCCGGTGACGCCGGCGGCGTGCATGCGGCCGTGCTCGTCGATGAGGAGATCGCGCGCGTCCATGGGCGCCTCCGCTGGGGTCAGGTCCGGGAAGTGGGGGCCGGCTCGCCGGTGACGGGGAAGTAGCGCCGCCCCGTGTCCGACTGGTTCTCGTAGATCGAGCCCTGGTGCAGCGCGGGCGGCAGGGGCAGGCGCACCGGCGCCGGCACCACCCGGGGCTCGATGGTCGGCTCGCCGGTGATGAGGCGGCCGTCGAACTCGGCGAGATCCTTGACGCCCAGCAGGGGCCAGGCGTCCGCGGCGCCGTATTCGTAGAGCAGGAGCGTGCGGGGCAGGCTCGAGACGTTCTGGGCCGAGCCGTGCACGAGCCGCACGTGGTGGAAGCTCATCGAGCCCGCGCGCCCGGTGAGCGGCACCGCCCGCGCGATCTCGTCGCGGATCGCGGCCGGATCGATGGCGCCGCAGAAGTAGCCGCCCGCGTGGTGGTCGCCCGTGTGGTGGTTGAAAGTCGGGCCGCGGTGGCTGCCCGGTACCACCAGGAGCGGGCCGTTGTCGCTGGTGGCGTTGTCGAGCATCACGCCGACCGCGAGCAGGTCGTCGTTGGTGTGCGGGTAGAACGCCCAGTCCTGGTGCCACTCCACCGGCGAGCCGTAGCGCGGCGACTTGAGATTGATCTTGGAGCCGTGCAGCCGGACGCTCGGGCCGAGGAGGTCGTTCAGCACCGCTACCAGGCGCGGGTGGCGCATGAGCTCCTGGAAGACCGGGTAGAAGCGATGCGGCATCTTCACGCGGCGCACGCGCGGGTCGTCCGGGCGATGGCCCGGCTCGAGATCGTAGCGGTCGGTGTGCGTGGTCACCGCGCGTGCGCCGTCGAGGATGCGCGCCATCTCGGCGCCGACCGTCTTCAGCGTGGGCGGGTCGAGCACGTCGGGAACCACGAGGTACCCCTGATCCTGGTAGAACTTCACGTCGGCGGGCGAGAGCATGGGAGCGAATCTCCTTGCCCGAAAGGTTAGCACGGAACCGCGGCACTCCGCCCCCTGTCAAGCCGTTCAGGAAGGTAACCGAAGCGGGGATCGTCGAGTCAGTCACGAGGTAACCAGACGCCGACGCTGGGGGCTGGCATTCTTGCCGAAGGTGATGGACGGGAAACCACCCCGACGTCGGGACCGGCGGC